>Ga0187892_10006167_pt1 | contig 18087 bp, 13 predicted proteins | sample MA1701073metaG_FD_139345 | JGI IMG/M metagenome (GOLD analysis project Ga0187892, IMG submission 139345) | Bio-ooze microbial communities from a basaltic lava cave in the Kipuka Kanohina Cave System on the Island of Hawaii, USA - MA170107-3 metaG ... | reverse complement strand
CGCTCCGGTCCCGTGCCGGAAGCGCCCTGGACTGCCGAACCCGTGCGCTTCGCGGGCGCTAACCCGGATGTCAGCATTGGTGGCACGCTGCTGCGGCCGCGCGGCACCGGACCGCACCCCGCCATCCTGCTGCTGAACGGCTCTGGCAACGCGCCGCGGGGTACGCTCTGGCCGTTTGCCGAGGCGTTTGCGCGGAACGGGATCGCCGCGCTGATCTACGACAAGCGCGGCACGGGCGAGTCGAGCGGCGACTGGGAGGCCGGTCCGTTCCTGGCCCTGGCCGGCGACGCCGCGGCAGCGCTGCGCCTGCTGCGCAGCCGCCCGGACATCGATGGCGCGCGCATCGGTCTCTGGGGCGCCAGCGAAGGCGGCTATCTCGCGCCCGCCGTGGCGGACCAGGACGGCCGCGTCGCGTTCCTCGTGCTGATGTCCACCGCCGTTGTCACACCGGCCGAGCAGGACGTGCAGCGCGTCGGCGATGAGATGCGCGCGCTCGGGTATGGCGACGTCGACATTCGCGATGCCGTGGGACTGCGGAACGCTGCCTACGACTATCTGCGGAGCGGCCAGGGTCGCGACGCGCTGGCCGCGGAGCGCCGGCGACTGCTGGACCGCCGCTGGATGCGGAGCTCCGCGTTCGGCCTGGGTGAGCCGGATAGCGATCCCTGGTGGAGCTGGGCCCGCAGCAAGATGGACTACGATCCGCTTCCGCTGCTCGAGCGGCTGCGCGTCCCCGTGCTCGCAGTGTACGGCGGACAGGACCGCGTGGTTCAGGCCGAGCGGAACGCCGCATTGCTCGCGACCGCGCTGCGACGCGCTGCTAATCCGGATGTTAGCATTCGCATGTTCGCCGGTGCCGACCACAGCTTGACCCTGCCCGCGGGTGTCCGGTCCGACACGCAGGGAAAGTGGGATTTCCAGCGCGTGGGGCCGGGCGCGCTGGACACGATGGTGGCATGGGTTCGGCGGCAAACTACCTGAGGAACCAGACACCGTCCCAGAAGCCGGTACCGCCGGCGCCGCCCGTCTTTCCACCGAAGACCCAGATGCCGCCCTGGAAAACCGCAGAGTAATTGGCTGCGCGAGGCGGGCCTGGCAGCGTGTTGGCAGCCTGGCGCCAATGGGCGCCGTCGACCGAGGACCAGACATCGTTCCGGCCGGCTCCGCCGATCACCCAGAGCCGGCCCTGGAGCGCGGCAAACCCTGCGCCGGTGCGGACCGGCCACGCTGCGCTGGCCGTGACGCGATTCCAGGCAGTGCCGTCCACGGAGGACCAGACGTCGTTGGTCGCATCGTCCCACCTGCCGTGACCCAGGATCCAGAGGGAGCCCGCGTGCGCGACAACGCCCTGTGGATTCTGTGGGGGAAGGTCGCGAGCGGGTCGCGGAATCCAGGTTACTCCATCGACCGTAAGCCAGTGGAGACCATCGCCTGGCTCACCGCCAATCAGCCGGAGTGTGTCACGGAAGACGACGAGATGCGCGCGCGCCCGCGGCGGCCACGGCGCTCGCGCAAGGATGCGCTCCCAGACGCGGCCGTCGGCGGATCGCCAGACATCATTCTGCAGGGTGCGCTGATCGGCCGTGTCGCGGAAGCCGCCCACCCGCCACAGTGCGCCGCGGAACGACGCGTACGCGGCGCCCCACGTGCTGCCCCAATCCGCATCATGCACGTGGCTCCGCCAGTCACGGCCGTTCTGCGACTCGTAAACGCGCGTGGGGTCCGCACCGTCGCCGATCAGGAACAGTCGGTCGCCGTGAACGACAACAGGCAACGCCAGCGGCAACTGGCCTTCGGCGCACGCGGGCGGGAGGCACCCTCGGCCCGCGGCCAGCGCCTCGTGCCACCGCGGCTCGGGCGCCGTCAGCACGAGGATCAATGTCTGCGCGATTCGCAACCATTCCGGCATGCCCGTTCCTCTCCGCGTTGGTCCTGCACTGGGATGCCGCAGCGGACTGTCGGGTTTGACTGCTCAGGCGCATTCACTTCATGAAGTCGGACAGCCGCCCGCGCGGGGCACGGGCCCGACGGCTCGGCGAGGGCCTCAGAGCGGGATGGCGTACTCCTTGATCTTGCGGTAGAGCGTGCGCTCGCCCATGCCGAGTCGTTCCGCGGCCTTGCGGCGGTTGCCCTTGACCTCGTGGAGCGCTGCCGTGATCGCGGCCTTCTCCATTTCGGCGAGCGTCATGCCGCTGCGATAGATGATGACGCCTTCGTCGCCGTGGTCGGCGTGCGTCGCAGCCTCGGCTGCGACGAGCTCACGCTCGGGCGAGACTTCCACATCTTCGATGGACGCGGGCGCGACGATGCCGGTACCACGCGGCAGACCCATGCCAAAGGGGACGCGCGCAAGCTCGGGGTGCATCTCGCGGTACTCGTCGAATCGACGGCGCAACTCTTCGACGTCCATGCGCAGCTGGATGAGCGTTCGAAAGATGAACTCGAGCTCGGGTGATGCGGCGGCGGGTGCGGCCGCTTCCCGCAATTCGGCGCGAGTCAGCTGTGCGGGCAGGCCCGAGCGGCCCGTCCCCTCGCGGATCTCCTGCGGCAGGTCTTCCGGCCGGATGATACTGCCGGGCGAGAGCACGACCATCGATTCGACCAGATTGCGCAGCTCGCGAACGTTGCCCGGCCAGTCGTAGTGCGTGAGCAGCCGCATGGTCTCGGGCGACACGGTGACGGCCGGCCGGTCGTGCTCGCGACTGGACTCGCGGATGAAATGATCGACCAGCAGCGGAATGTCGTCCTGCCGGTGGCGGAGCGGCGGCAGCTCGACGCGCAGGACGTTGATGCGGTAATACAGATCGCGGCGGAACCGTCCGATCTCGACGAGCTGGCGCAGCTCCTGGTTGGTGGCTGCAATGAAGCGCACGTCGACGTTGATCGCTTCCTCGGCGCCGAGCCGCATGAACTCACGCTCCTCGAGCACGCGCAGCAGCTTGGTCTGCGTCGACATCGGCATTTCGCCGATCTCATCGAGAAACAGCGTGCCCTTGTTGGCCAGCTCGAAGAGACCCTTGCGCTGGCCGATCGCGCCGGTGAACGCGCCTTTCTCGTGCCCGAACAGCTCCGACTCGAGCAGCGTTTCCGGCAGAGCGGCGACGTTCGCGGCAATGAACGGGCGATGGCGCCGCGGTGACAGCAGGTGGATGCCGCGGGACACACGCTCCTTGCCCGTTCCGCTCTCACCGGTGACGAGAACGGTCGAGTGCACCGGCGCGATCTGCACGACCCGCTCGAGCACTTCGAGCATGGCATCCGTCTGGCCGACAATGCCCGTGAGATCGCGCAGCCGGCGGCGCTCGATCAGGCGGCGCGCGACCAGCGTGACTTCGGCGAGGTCGATGGGCTTGCTCAGCGCTTCATCGATGCCGAGACGGCGGCGCGCTTGCGGCGTTGGCTGCACGCTCGCATCGACGAGCGCGATGACGGGTAGCCGGCCAAGCTCGAAGGCCTCGCGCAGCAACCGGCGCGACAGCTTCTGGTCGAGCGGGCCGGTGATGACGAGCAGCACGGGACTCTCGACATCGCGCAGATGCTCGCCTGCCGTCAACAGCTCGACGACCCAGCCTTCCGCCTCGAACGTGTCGCGCAGGCGGACCGCCGGCTCGAGATCCTGCGTGGTGACTGCAATCATCTCGGCCATCAGGTCCGCTCGTGACGGCTGGTCTCGATGTTGCGCAGCAGCTGCACCGCGTGCGCCAGCACCAGGTCGAGAACACTCAGCGCATCACGTACGCCGCCCGGGCTGCCCGGCAGATTCACGATCAGGGTGCGGCCGCGGATCCCGCTGACCCCGCGCGACAGCCAGGCGAACGGTGTGCCCAGCGCCGCACCCTGTGCACGGATCGCCTCGGCAATGCCAGGTGCCATTCGCTCGAGCACGGGCAGCGTCGCCTCCGGTGTGACGTCACGTGCCGTGAATCCCGTGCCGCCCGTCGTCACCAGCAGGTCGGCATCGCCGCTGTCGGCCAGGCGCAAGAGCGCGGTAGTGATGCGGTCGCTCTCATCTGCTACGGCCTCGCGTGCGACCACCGTGTGCCCGCGCGTCGCCGCCCAGCGCGCGATCGCATCGCCGCTCCCGTCCTGCCGCGTGCCCGCCACCACGCCATCGGATATCGTCAGAACCGCAACGCGCGTCGGATCCATCCGCATCACCGGCGGATCGAGCCACCCTTGTAGAACGGTGGCCTCACCACCTGGGCGGGCGTCATGCGGCCGCGCGTGTCGATCTCGATCGTCGTGCCCGGCTGCGATGCCGCCGCCGGCAGGTACGCCATGCCAATGCCCTGCCCCAGTGTCGGACTCAGCACGCCACTCGTCACACTGCTCACCGGCTGGCCGTTCACGATCACTGCGTAACCGTGCCGCGGGAACCCGCGCTCCTTGAGCACGAACCCGCACAGCTTCTCGGCCACGCCGTTTCGCTTCTGCGCCAGCAACGCGTCCCGCCCGATGAACTCGCCCTTGTCCAGCTTCGTCACCCAGCCGAGCCCCGCCTCGAGCGGCGTGCGCGTCTCGTCCATGTCACTCCCATACAACGCATAGCCCATTTCCATACGCAGCGAATCCCGCGCACCCAGCCCTGCCGGGATCAGCCCGCTCGATTTGCCGCCGTCCAGCAGACCGCGCCAGAGCCGCACCGCATCGTGCGCGTCGATGTACAGCTCGAAACCATCCTCGCCCGTGTAGCCTGTGCGGCTGATCACCGCCTCGACTCCTTCGACCTGGCCCTCCGCAAAGTGATAGTACGCGATCCGGTCCAGGTCCGTCCGTGTCATCCGCGCCAGAATCTGGGACGACGCGGGACCCTGCAACGCGAGAAGCGCGATGTCATCCGAAATGTCCGACACGTGAACCGAGAGTCCCGCCGTGTGCGTAACGATCCAGTCGCGATCCTTGTCCCGGTTCGACGCGTTCACCACGATCATGTAGTGATCCGGCATGCGGTAGACGATGCAGTCGTCCAGCGTACCGCCGTCCTCGCGGCAGATCGCCGAGTATTGCGCCTGCCCGACCGCCAGCTTCGACGCGTCGTTCGTCGTGACCCGCTGCACCAGCACCAGCGCGTCCGAACCCCGCACTTCCAGCTCGCCCATGTGCGACACGTCGAACAGCCCCGCCGCCGTGCGCACCGCGCGATGCTCCTCGAGTATCCCGCTTTTGTATTGCACCGGCATCTCGTAGCCCGCAAACGGCACCAGCTTCGCGCCGTGACTCCCGTGCTCGCCGTGAAGCGGCGTCTTCTTCAGCATCACCGCGCCTCCCGCCATCAGTCCCTCGGTACGCTCGCGATCAGCTTCGCCATCAGCGCCTTCTGCACGTGCAGCCGGTTCTCCGCTTCATCGAACACCCGTGACTGCGCGCCCTCGATCACTTCGTCCGCCACTTCTTCGCCCCGATGCGCCGGCAGACAGTGCAGAAAAATCGCGCCCCTGGCCGCCTTCGCCATTAACGCGTTGTTTACGTGGTACCCGGCAAACGCCTTCTTCCGGATCTCCGCTTCCGATTCCTGGCCCATCGACGCCCATACGTCCGTGTTCACCACGTCCGCACCTTCGATCGCTTCCGCCGGCACCGTCGTCACCACCACGCGCGTGGCCGACCGCGCCCGCGCCAGAATCGCGCCGTCCGGCTGATAGCCCTCCGGACACGCCAGCCGCAGCTCGAAGCCGAACCGGTACGCCGCGTTCAACCACGAATTCGCCATGTTGTTGCCATCGCCGATCCACGCGATGCGACGAGGCCGCAGATCGGCGCCGAAGCTCTCCTGCACCGTCATCACATCCGCCAGCACCTGACACGGATGCAGCAGATCCGTCAGCCCGTTGATCACCGGCACCGACGCGTAGCGCGCCAGCTCCTCGATGATGCCGTGCCCGAACGTCCGGATCATGATCAGGTCCACCATCCGCGAAAGCACCCGCGCCGTGTCCCGGATCGGTTCGCCTCGCCCGATCTGAACGTCCCGCGACGACAGAAACAGCGCGTGACCCCCCAGCTGGTAGGCCCCGACCTCGAACGAAACCCGCGTTCGCGTCGAACTCTTCTCGAAGATCATCGCCAGCGTACGCCCTTCCAGCGGCCGCTCGCGGTACCCGCCCCGCTTCATCCGCACCGCCGTCTCCAGCAGCCCGTACAGCCCCTCCGTCTCGAAATCGGGTATCGCCAGGAAGTCGAGTTTGCTCATGCCGGGCAAGGTAACTGCCGAAACGGCAGACGAACAGGGGAGGCAAACAGGGGAGCGGATACGTGCGCGGCGGAGGCGGGCCGGCGCGGCGCCTTCAGAGAGGGATGAGCGGATGACGGACCAGGATCGGGGCGATGATCGCCGCATCCAGGTCCCCTATCGGCTCATCCCCAGTAAAGAGCGGAGTTCCGTGATGGTTGAGGCATCAGAGGATGTATTTGCGGAGGTCTTCGTCCTCGAGGATGGCGCTGAGGCGATCGCGCACGGTCTGGGCATCGATGACAATGCGTTCTGCGCCGCTGTCTGGGAGGTCGAAGAGGATATCGTCGAGCAGGCGGGTGAGCACGGTATGGAGGCGGCGTGCGCCGATGTTCTCCATGCGGTCATTGACCTGGGCGGCGAGCCGGGCGATTTCGCGGACGCCGGCGTCATCGAAGTGGAGGTCAGCGCCTTCGGTGGCGACGATGGCCTGGTACTGTCGGAGCAGCGCATTCTTGGGCTCGACGAGGATGCGGACGAAGTCTTCCTCGGTGAGCGGCGAGAGTTCGACGCGGATGGGGAAACGGCCCTGGAGTTCGGGGATGAGGTCGCTGGGTTTGGAGACGTGGAACGCGCCGGCGGCGATGAAGAGGACGTGGTCAGTCCGGATCATGCCGTACTTGGTCTGGACGGTGCTGCCTTCGACGATGGGGAGGAGGTCGCGCTGAACGCCTTCGCGGCTGACGTCGGGTCCGGCGGCGGCGCGTTCACCCGCGATCTTGTCGATCTCATCGAGGAATACGATGCCGGTGTCTTCGGTTCGCTCGAGCGCTTCGTTCACGACTTCATCCATGTCGACGAGCTTGTCCAGCTCATCCTGGATGAGGATGCGGCGGGCTTCGGCGACGCTGACGGTGCGGCGCTTTTTTCGTTTGGGCAGCATCTCCTGGATCATTTCCTGGATATTGAAGTCCATGCCTTCCATGCCCATGGGCAGCATCATGTTTTCGACGGGCTGCGACTGCTGGACTTCGACGTCGACCATACGTTCTTCGAGTTTCCCGTCACGGAGCAGGGTGCGGAGTTTTTCGCGGGTCCGCTCGCGTCGTTCGCGGATGCGCTGTCGTTCTTCATCGTCATCCGTCGGCGTTTCGGTGCGGACGCCGCCATCGGAGCCGACGACGAAGGCGCGGGGCGCGTCGCTTCGGTCGGGGGTGCCGGGGCTGGCGGCCCGGCCGTCGGCCGCGGTTTCCGGTGCGGGCAGCAGCAGATCGAGCAGGCGTTCCTCGACGCGCTGCTGTGCCAGCTCCTCGACATCGGCCTCGCGTTCTTCGCGCACCATGTTGACGGCGACGTCGACGAGGTCGCGGACCATGGATTCGACGTCGCGGCCGACGTACCCGACTTCAGTGAACTTGGAGGCTTCGACCTTGACGAAGGGCGCGCCGGCGAGGCGGGCGAGGCGCCGAGCGATTTCGGTTTTGCCGACACCGGTCGGGCCGATCAGAATGATGTTGTTGGGCACGATCTCATCACGCAGCTCATCGCCCACGCGCTGGCGGCGCCAGCGGTTGCGGAGCGCAATGGCGACGGCGCGCTTGGCGGCGTCCTGGCCGACAATGTACTTGTCGAGTTCGGCCACGATCTGACGCGGCGTCAGGCCGTCCATCCATGCGGGCTCTGCGGCGGGCGGCGATGCGGCCGTGCTTTCGATGATCTCCATATCGTCCTTCAGGCTCGGCTCAGCTCGCGCTGTTCAGCTCGAGCACTTCGATGTTGCGGTTCGTGAAGATGCAGATGTCGGCGGCAATCTCGAGCGAGGTGCGCACGATCTCGACCGAGCCCAGTCCGGAGTGGAGCTTGAGCGCGCGTGCGGCGGCGAGGGCGTAGGCGCCGCCGCTGCCAATGGCCACGACATCATCATCGGGTTCGATCACATTGCCATCGCCATTGATGACGAAGATGTGGTTGCGGTCAGCGACAATGAGCGAAGCCTCGAGGCGGCGCAGGTAACGGTCGGTGCGCCAGTCCTTGGCGAGCTCGACGGCCGCGCGGGACAGGTTGCCGGGATAGCGCTCGAGCTTTTCCTCGAACTTCTCGAAGAGGGCGAACGCATCGGCGACGGATCCGGCGAAGCCGGCGAGGATCTTGCCATCCTTGAGGCGCCGCACCTTGTGCGCGGTGGCTTTCATGACGGTTTCGCCGAGCGTGACCTGGCCGTCACCGCCGAGAGCCACGCGGCCGTTCTGACGCACTGCGACAATGGTGGTCGAGTGGAGCGCTTTCATGGTCTCCTTCGAATCGCGTTCATGCGCGTCAGGCCCGAGGGTGCGCCTGCTCATAGACGCGCCGCAGTCGTTCGCGCGACGTGTGCGAGTAGATGCGCGTGGTCGAAAGCGATACGTGGCCGAGCAGCTCCTTGACGGCGATGAGGTCGGCGCCGCCGTCGAGCAGGTGCGTGGCAAAACTGTGGCGGAGCGAGTGGGTGGAGAGCGCGTCGTCATCGCTGGCCAGCGCCAGGAACCGCGTGACAATGTCCTGGATGCGGCGGCGTGAAAGACGGCGACCGTGCTCGGTCAGGAACAGCGCCTTCTTGTGCGGCGCGCTCGCGCGCGCGGCGGCTTCGCTGCGTCGCGGCTCCCAGCGGCGGAGCGCCTGAACGGCGGCCCGGCCCACCGGCACAATGCGTTCCTTGCGGCCCTTGCCTTTCACTTTCACCTGATCACCGACCAGATCGACGTCGGTCGTGTCCAGCGTGTGCAGCTCGGAGAGCCGCAGTCCCGCCGCATAGAAGAGCTCGAGGATGGCGTGATCGCGCACACCCTGAAACGTGTTTTCTGCCGATCGCGTCTCCGCGGCGTCGAACATTCGATCCGACTCCGAACGCGTGAGCCACGCCGGCAGCGTGCGCTCCAGTCGTGGCGCGCGCACGGCCCGCGCCGGATTCGCGTCCACGATCTCCTCGCGGTGCAGGAACCGGAAGAATGAGCGGACCGCCGAAAGCTTGCGCGCAATGCTGCGCCGCGCGAGGCCGCGGCGGTTCAGCTGGCCGAGGTAGCCGCGCAACGCGAGCCGGTCGACGCCACCCCACGTCCAGTCGGAGCGATCGTAGTAGCGATCGAGGAACGCGCACAGCTCGCCCAGATCGCGGCGGTAGGCCGCCACGGTGTGCGCGCTGAGCTGCCGCCCATCGGCGATTTCCTTCAGGTACGTCTGCACACGAGCCGCGTTCGAGCCGGTCACGCGATGGCTCCGGCCATCGCCGGCTCCACGGGCGTGCTGCCGGGCCGTGCCAGTTGCTGTGAGGCCACCCACTGCGTGAAATCGCGGTGTGCGCGCTCCAGCACACGGCGCCGCCGCTCGCCCTTGTCGCGAGTGTAATCGTCCGGTGCGTCCAGCAGGCCGAAGTTCGAGTTCATCGGCTGGAACCGGCCGGGCGGCGCTTCCCGCAGATACCGGTAGAGCGCGCCCAGCATGGTTGTCGGTGGGGGCAGTACCGGTGCTGCGCCGCGGAGGATCCGGTCGAGATTGATCCCCGCGAGGATGCCGGACGCCGCCGACTCCGTGTACCCTTCGACGCCGGTCAGCTGGCCCGCAAAGATCAGGTCCGCGCGGCTGTGCGGTGCGCCGTACGCATTCAGTTCTGCCGGAAAATTCAGATACGTGTTCCTGTGGATGCCGCCCATGCGCAGGAACTCCGCCTGCTCGAGGCCGGGAATCATGCGGAACACCCGGCGCTGCTCGCCGGTGCGGAGCCGCGTCTGGAACCCGACGAGGTTCCACATCTGGCCGGCGCGATCCTCTCGCCGCAGCTGCACGACGGCCCACGGCCGCCTGCCCGTGCGCGGATCGCGCAGCCCGACCGGCTTCATGGGCCCGAACCGCAGCGTGTCGTCGCCGCGGCTCGCCATCACCTCGATGGGCAGGCACCCCTCGAAGTACGGGATGTTCTCCCAGTCATGGCCGGGGTACACATCGGCGGCGCGCAGCGCCTCCAGAAACGCGCGGTACTGCGAAGCATCGAGCGGACAGTTCAGATAATCGGTGCTATCGCCCTTGCCCCAGCGGGACGCGCCATACACGACGTTCGTGTCGATCGAGTCGGCGGCGATGATCGGTGCGATCGCGTCGTAGAAGGCGAGTCCCGTTCCGCCCAGCAGTCGCTCGATATCTGCGACCAGTGCGGGTGACGTCAGCGGACCGGTCGCGACGACGGTCGGTCCATCGGGCAGCGTCGGGATTTCGCGCCGGACCAGCGTAATCCTGGGATGCGCGAGCACTCGCTCGGAGATGGCCTGGCTGAAGGCAACGCGGTCGACGGCCAGCGCCGTGCCGGCGGGTACGCGCGTCTCGGCCGCAGCTTCGAGCAGCAGCGAGCCGAGCTGACGCATTTCCTGTTTGAGCAGGCCGTGCGCATTGGCCGGGTCCACGCTCTTGAACGAGTTGGTGCAGACCAGCTCCGCGAGGGAGTCGGTGCGATGCGCCGGCGTCGACTGGACGGGCCGCATTTCGAAGAGGTGGACATCGTGGCCGCGTTCTGCGAGCTGCCAGGCGGCTTCACAGCCGGCGAGGCCGCCGCCGACCACGGAGGCGACGGTCATTTCGGCTAGTTCCCTTTGGGCCGTTTGCGCGTGGGTTTGCTTCCCTGCGGCTTGCTACCCTTGCGTCTGGCGGCCGTGCCCGCCTTCGCCCGGGGCGCGGCCGGTGCGGCGCTGCCGCGGATCGGTGCGGCCGCCTTCGCGGCCGGGCTGTCGGCCGGCTCGGCCCGCATCGCCGGTGCCGGTGGCGTGGCGGCCGTCGGCGCCGTCGGCGCTGGCTCAGCGGCCGCGTCGATGGCGACAACGGACCCGCATTTGATGCACTTGAGGAAGTCGCCCTGCTTGCGCGTGCTCTTGCGGACGAGGAACGTCGCCTCGCAGACGTCGCAGGCGCGAGCGACGGGCTGATCCCAGACGGACCAGTCGCATTCCGGGTAGCGAGTGCAGCCCCAGAAGGGTTTGCCGCGGCGTGTCCGTTTCTCTCCGACACTGCCCTCACCGCATTGCGGGCACTTGAGTCCCGGGATGGTTTTGGGCCGGGTGAACCTGCATTTCGGATAGTTGCTGCAGGCGATGAATGGACCGAACCGGCCCTCGCGTTCGACCATTTCGCCGCCGCACTGCGGGCATTTCTCGCCGATGGGACGAGGTGCCGCGGCTTCGCGGTCGAGCTGTTCGGTGTGACGGCATTCGGGGTAGCCGGAGCAACCGAGGAATCGGCCGAAGCGGTTCCAGCGCACGATCAGCGGTTTGCCGCAATTCGGGCAGATGCGCTTTTCATCGCCGGTCACCACTTCGCGGACAATGGTTTCACTTCGGTTCTTTCCGTCCTGCAGCTGGCGCTCGAACGGGCCGTAGAACTCGCGGAGCACGCCGCGCCAGTCGAGCTCGCCTTCTTCGATGCGGTCGAGCTCGGCTTCCATTTCGCTGGTGAATCCGACGTCGAACAGATCGGGGAACACGCGAACGAGGACGCGCGCGACCGTTTCACCGAGTGGCGTGGGCTGGAACCGCTTCTGCTCGACCAACACATACTCGCGCTCGAGCAGCGTCGAGATGATCTGCGCGTAGGTCGAAGGGCGTCCGATACCCAGGCGCTCGAGTTCCTTGACCAGACTGGCTTCCGTGTAGCGGGGTGGCGGCTGCGTGAAATGCTGACCCGGCACGAGCTTCTCGAGCGTGCAACGATCGCCCTTGTCGAGCACGGGCAGCGGCGCCAGCTCATCGAGCGTGCGATGGTCGCCTTCTTCGCGCGCTTCCTGATACAGGCGCGTGAAGCCATCGAACTTCACGACCGAGCCGGTCGCCCGGAACAGGTACTTCCGGTTATTGGCGGCGATGTCGAAGTCGACGGTAGTCGTGTCGTAGACGGCGGACGCCATCTGGCCGGCGACGAAGCGGAGCCAGACCAGCTCGTAGAGCCGGAACTGATCGCGCTCGAGGATGGAGCGGAGCTGGCCGGGCGTGCGTGCGACATCGGTCGGACGAATCGCCTCGTGGGCCTCCTGCGCGCCCTTCTGCTGCTTGCCGGCCCATGCGCGGCCGCTTTCCGGCAGGTACTTCTCGCCGAATTCGGAACGGATCATCACGCGCGCGCCATCGACAGCCGAGGACGACACGCGCGTCGAGTCCGTACGCATGTACGTAATCAGGCCCACCGCGCCTTCGGCACCAAGGTCGACGCCCTCATAGAGTTGCTGCGCGATGCGCATCGTTCGCTGCGCCGTGAATCCGAGACGCTTTGCCGCCTCCTGCTGCAGCGTGGACGTGGTGAAAGGCGCGGGCGGATTCTTCAGTCGCTCGCGCCGTTTGACGTCCGTGACGATGAACGGCTTGTCGCGGACGTCATCGAGCACGCGTGTGGCATCGGCCTCGTTCGCGAGGCGGAACGCCTTGCCGTCGATGTGATGCAGCCTGGCCTCGAACCGGGCCGCACCCTTGAGCAGCTCGGCCGTGATCGACCAGTACTCCTCGGGCTTGAACGCGCGGATCTCGGCCTCGCGCTCGGCAATCAGGCGCAGCGCGACCGTCTGCACGCGACCCGCCGACAGGCCGGGCCGGATCGGTTTCCAGAGCAGCGGGCTCACCTGATAGCCGACCAGGCGGTCGAGAATGCGTCGGGCCTGCTGCGCCTCGACTTTCCGCATGTCGAGCGCGGCCGGATCCTCGAGCGCCTTGCGCACCGCATCGCGCGTGATCTCGTGGAACAGGATGCGGCGGAACCGCTTCGATCCGGCGGATCGCGGCTTGTCGCGGTCGTAGCCAAGCTGCTCGGCCACGTGATAGGCGATGGCTTCGCCCTCGCGGTCCGGGTCGGTTGCGAGCAGCACGCTCTCCGCGGTCTCGGCTTCGCGCTTCAGCTCGAGAATGACTTTGCCCTTGCCGCGGATCGTGACGTACTTCGGCTCGAAGCCGCGCTCGACATCGACGCCCAGCTCGCGCTCGGGCAGGTCGCGGATGTGGCCAACCGAGGCCAGCACGCGATACGCGCCGCCCAGGTATTTGCCAATCGTTTTTGCCTTCGCCGGCGACTCGACGATTACGAGCTGCCGGTCACTTTTCTTCGTTGCCATTCCCTCTGATTCTTTCGATACCGTTCTGCGATTTCCTGCGCGACGCGCTCCGGCAAGCGGCCGTCGACGTCGATCTGCCAGTCCGCCCGCGCGTACAGCGGCTCGCGCGTTGCGAGCAGGCGCGTGGCGGCCGCGACCGGATTCGCAACATCGAGCAGCGGCCGGATCCGGCCCATCGCGTTCGCCCGCCGCACCGCCTCCGCTGCCGAAACACGCAGCCACACGGACCGCGCCTCGGCGGGCAGGCTGCCCAGCGCGTCCGGCCGGGCCGCCCAGCCACCTCCCGGCGCCAGCACGGTCTCCGTTTCCGACAGCCAACCGGCCACAATGTCCTGCTCGAGCGCGCGAAACGCGGGCTCGCCGCGGCTCCGAAACAAATCTGCGACCGTCGCCCCGGTGCGTCGCTCGATCTCGTCATCGAGATCGCGGAACGCCCAGCCGAGCGATTGCGCGAGCAGCCGGCCCACCGTCGTCTTGCCCGCCGCCATGAAGCCGACGAGAACGAGGGTACGTATCTGGCCGAATTCGGGTTTCGCGGCCACGGTTCCGGCTGTGACCTGCGCGTCAGCCGGCCATCGGAGGGACTGCGGCAGGCGCGCCCGGGTCTTCCCGAGTTTCGGCAGCGATACGCTCGATTGCCAGTGAGCGGTCCGCGAGCTGCCTCAGATAGGCCCCGAAATTCTGTTTCATCTCGCCCAGGCTGTCGCCTCCGAACTTCTCCAGCATCGCATCCGCCAGTACGATCGCGAGCATCGCTTCGCCCACGACGCCCGCCGCCGGCAGCGCCACGACATCGCTTCGCTCGCGCACGGCGTCCGCCCGGTCGCCGGTGCGCAGGTCAACGCTTCGGAGCGGTTTCATCAATGTGGACAGCGGCTTCATCGCGACGCGCACGACCACCGCCTCGCCCGTCGTGATGCCGCCTTCCAGTCCGCCCGCGCTGTTCGACGTGCGACGGAACCCGCCGGTCCTGGCGGCATCGCCGGCGCGTTCGATCTCGTCATGGACCCGCGAGCCCGGCCGCCTCGCCGCTTCGAAGCCGAGCCCGATCTCGACACCTTTCATTGCCTGAATCGACATCATCGCGCCGGCAATGCGGCCGTCCAGCTTGCGGTCCCAGGACACATGGCTGCCCAGGCCGACGGGCACGCCGCGCGCCACGACCTCGAAACAGCCGCCCAGCGTGTCGCCGGCCGCGCGCGCCGCATCGATCGCTTGCGTCATGCGCTGCTCGGCGTCCTGGTCCAGCGTGCGTACGGGCGATACATCGGCCGCGGCGTTCAGGTCAGCCGGCAGCGCGTCCGGCACGCGAGCCTCGATGTCGCCCAGCATCACGACGTGGCTGCCGATCGTGATCCCGAACTCCGCCAGCAACCGCCGGGCAACCGCCCCGGCGGCGACGCGCGCCGTCGTCTCACGGGCCGATGCCCGCTCGAGCACGTCCCGCGCGTCGGCGCGGTCGTACTTGAGTACACCCACGAGGTCCGCGTGCCCGGGCCGGGGCAGGTGGACGCGCCGCAACGCCTCGTCATCGGCGGCCACCGGCGCTTCCGCCGCCATGGCGGCTTTCCAGTTCTCCCAGTCCCGGTTCCATATCGCGATCGCGAGGGGCGAACCCAGCGTTTCGCCCAGACGCACGCCCGCGACCAGCTCAGCGGCATCCTTCTCGATCTTCATCCGGTCGCCCCGGCCGTAGCCGCCCTGGCGCCGCCGCAAATCCGGGTTGATGTCCGTTTCGGCGGACAGCGGCAGCCCGGCCGGAACGCCCTCGATCAGGCAGACCAGGCCACGGCCATGGGATTCGCCTGCCGTCCGGAACTGGAAGTGCATGGTCCGGCCCTCTTGCGATCGTCTCCAAACAACGAGAGCCCGGCCGAGACCGGGCTCTCTGTTGGCCCCATCCCAAGATCAATCGCGACCCGGGACTTGTCCAGCGCACATTGGGTCAGGACCTGCCCAAAAACGAGCACGCCGCCCGGAGGCGGCGTGCTCTCGTGGTGGGTTCCTGCTGTTGCCGGTCGGACTTATTGGCCGCGGCCGGGGCGCGCCAGCGCCCACGACCGTTCGGCCGGATCGAACCACAGGCCCGTACGCGGCGCAGCTTGACGCGTCGGCGACCAGTGGAACGGAACTGCCCTGCTTTCGAGCCGCGGCTCGGCCATTGCCAGGTCGGGCTCGGTCGGGTTCTCCACGGTCAGCGTGCGTGAGACGATCTCGCTCACCGCGCCTGACACGTCCCGTGCCGTCACCATCACGATCAGCGTGGTGGACGAGGTGGAGTCCGCAATGCCGACCCACGCGTCCTGCACGACGTCCAGCCGGATCGGGTCGACCGAGTATGTCTTCGTGCTGTCGGCGGCGCCGCGGAACCGGATCTGGATCTCGGTCAGCGGGCGGTCACCGGTCGCGCGTACGCGGATGTCGGTCAGCCGGCCGCGATACGCGACGAGCGGAACCTCGACGTCGAGCACGGCCGGCGGGCCAAGCGGAATCGTGATCAGATCTTCTTCCGAGTAGGCCATGACCTGGCCGCGATCGATCACGGCGGCGCGGGCCCGCAGATCGGACAGCCGGATATCGCCCGGCAGCGCGATCGCCACGTTCTGCACAATGTTCGATTGCGAAGGCGAGATCGCTACAGTGACGTCGCGCGTCACTGCGCCCCGCAGCTCGACCCGCACTTCCGAGATCTTGCGCACGCCCTGCGCCAGAACCTGCACGTCCAGCATCATGCCGGCGCGTGCGACTGCGGGCGAGACCAGCTCGACGAACGGCGGATCGACCACGAGCGGGATCGTGCGCGAGACGACTGCGCCGCCCTGGCCGCTCTCATCGCGCGCGCTCACACTCAGCCGGAGCAGGGTGTCCTGCGCCGTATTCGGGATCGCGAGGATGATGTCCTGCGTCACGTTCGTCCGTGCGGGCGATACCGTGACTGTCGTATCCTTCTGAATGGCGCCGGACGCGAGCAGCACGAGCTGCGTGATCTTGCGCGCACCGAATGCGGTCACGCGCAGGCTGACCAGCTCGCCCAGCCGCACGATCGCGGGCGCGGACAGCGACGTGACGCTCGGCGGCCCGAACACGACGACCGAGCCTTCGCGCGAAGCGCTGACGTCGCCCAGCTTGTCGACCACGGCCACCTGTACGAGGATCACCGTGTCCGCCAGGATCGTCGGCACCGCGACCTGGACCACCCTCGAGATCCGGGACGGCGCCTCGTTCAGCGTCACCACGGTGTCCTTCTCGACCGCGCCCGCCAGCGACAGCAGAATCTGCGAGACGCCGCGCGAAGCCGCCGCATCCACCCGGATGCTGAAGTTTTCGCCGGCGTACGCAATGCTGGGCAGTGACAGGCCCTGAACCTGTGGCGAGAACTCGTTGCTCGTGCCCGTGAACAGGTTGTCGCCTTCGCAGGCGGCGACCATGGCCACGCTGGCCAGAGCCCCGATCATCCACCGCCGGATTCCACGCGCCGACTGCGGCGCCTCAATCATTTTCTTCATAAGCGTCATCGCGGGTTCAATCGAGCGCAGAGCGCCCAGGGTCCGATCGTCATTTGCCGTGTGCATGGACATCAGTTCCTGACGATGTGCGGCGTGACCATGATCAACAGGTCGCGCTTGTTCTCGGACTCGCGCGTGTTACGGAACAGCGCGCCCAGGACCGGCAGGTCCATGAGCAGCGGGATGCCCGTGCGCACGCGGCTCTTTTCCGTGATCGTGAGTCCGCCGATCACGGTGGTTTCGCCGTCGCGAACCAGGACCTGGGTCCGTGCGTTCTGCGTCGTGAAAACGAAGCCGACGTCCGACGGCCCCGGAATGGCGTCCGACCGTTCGGCGGCGATATCGAGCAGCACCTGGTCGCCCGTGACGTGAGGCGTGACACGCAGAATGACACCCGTGTTCTGGTAGTCGACCGTCGCCTGCGCGCCAATCACCGTACCGCCGCCGGCGCCGCCGGCCGCACCGAGCGAGCCGACGTCCACCACGCGGATCGGCGTCCGCTGGCCCACCTGGATCTCCGCCTGGCGATGGTTCATCACCGTCACGACGGGCTTGGCCTGGATGTCGCTCAGTGTGACCTGCTGCAGCGCCTCGAGGAACGTGAGCAGCGTGTGCCGCCCGAGCACCAGCGAGGTTACGACCTGCAGCGCCGGATTCGGCACCGGGTAGTTCGCGTTGCCCAGCGCGGCAATCGAGTTGCCGCCCAGCAGCACCACGTCCTGCGATGTGGCTTCACTCGCCTCGAAGATGCCGTTGCCGTTGCTGTCGACAAAGCCGGAGACGCCGGAGTTCAGCTGCGAGCCACGCGAGTCCTTGAGATCGTAGGACAAGCCCAGCTGCTCGAGCGCGGTGCGATCGACGAAGGCGATCGTCGCCGCAATGTTCACCTGCGGCATACGTACGTCGAGCTGCTGAATGAGCGGCTCGATCTGGTTCAGCACAGACGGCACGTCCGTCACGATCAGCGTGTTGGACATCTTGTTGGCGCTGGCCTTGCCCTTCTGCGGCGTGAGCATCGAGCGAACCGGCTCGACGAGCGAGTCCGCGCTCACGTACAGGATCTCGTACTGGCGCGACACGAGCGGCTCTTCCTCCGCCCGCTTGGCCAGCTTCAGGCCGTCCTCGACGATGATCACGCCATTCTCGATTTCCTTGGCGTGCAGATTGTTCGCCGTCAGAATCGCTTCGAGCGCCAGGTCCCACGGCTGGTTCGCTATGCGCGCCGTGATCAGCACGCCCTTCACGTCCTTGGACGCGATGATGCTGCGATTCGCGAAATCGCCGAACGTGTCCAGCACGTT
>Ga0187892_10006166_pt1 | contig 18091 bp, 17 predicted proteins | sample MA1701073metaG_FD_139345 | JGI IMG/M metagenome (GOLD analysis project Ga0187892, IMG submission 139345) | Bio-ooze microbial communities from a basaltic lava cave in the Kipuka Kanohina Cave System on the Island of Hawaii, USA - MA170107-3 metaG ... | reverse complement strand
GGATCCCCTTCTGCTCGAGCATCTGGGGAAACGGGGTGCCGCCGTCGGCCTTCTGGCGGATGGTCTCGTCGTAGAGGATGACACCGCTGATGTACTCCTCGAGGCCCGGAGTGGCCAGCAGCGTGTTCCGGTACGACCGGCGGTTCTCCTCGGTGGACTCGATGTCCAGCGCCGCGAACCGCTTGGTGATCGTTGCGTTGCTCTCGTCTGCGGCCAGGATCCCCCGGCCGGGAGCGACCATCGCCTGTGCGACGGAAGCAAGATCGGTGGCGCTCATCTGGTGGCTCCTCCTGGTGAGGGACGTCGTCGTCGACCCGACGTTAGCCCGGCCCGACCGGCCCCTACCAGGGCGACTGGCCTCCGCCGGCTACTGAACCTCCAGCGATGCGTTGGTGTGATCCACGCGGTCGTCGGCGGGACGCCACCTGATCCACGCGCCGCCCGGGGTGCGGATAGACCAGTGCTCGTCGCCGCGAGAACGGCCGGCCATGGTGATCCACTTCCCGCCGATCAGATCCTGGAGCACCTGGTGGCGCTGGATGATCGCATCGATGCGGTCGAGGGGAGCCTGGACGACCGCCAGCAGGCGCAGCGGCTCGTGCATGCGCCGCTCTCCCGCCGCCACCGCCTGGGCGGGGAGGCCGACTTGGAGGTCGCCGCCCTCGCCGAGGACGACCCCGACGCCGCCCACCGGGTTGTGCAGCGTCTTGTCCCCTGCGCCGAACTGGTCGGGGTCGACCGACGAGAAGTAGTACTGGGCCGAGATCCAGTGGCCGACGACGAGAGGTGCGGTGAGGATCGTCTCCAGAGCGCTGCCGTCGCCGTCGCCCTCGGCGTCATAGGAGTGCAGGAACACCCGGCAGGCCAGGTCGAGTCCGGCGGTGACGGAGCGGGGCCCGACGACGAAGGCGGCGTTGCCGGCGAGTCCCCACTCGGGCCGCACCTGGGCCCAGTCGCGTCCGCGGACGCGGACCTTCCCCGGATCTCCCGGGAGCCGCACGGCACGCTCGCGTGCGAGCCGCTCACCGGCCACTGCGACGTCGCGCTCGAACGCCGCGAGGAACTGGCGGTGGCTGTCCGGGACGGCATCCCGGTCGAGAACGGCCACCTCGTCGGAGACGGTGTCGTGCTGGGCGGCAACGAAGCAGGTGTCGCCGGGCACGGTGATACCTCTCTCGACGAGACCGGAGCGGACCGCAGGGTCGTTGAGGATGGCCACTGCCACCCGGGCGCTCGCACCGCCGGGCGCGCCGCCGCACGCGCCGCAGTCGTAAGAGGATGCGTGCGGGTTGTTGATGTTGTCGCTGCCGTGCCCGCAGAGCACGACGAGCCGGGCGAAGCGGGTCAAACCCATGGTCCGCACGATGCTCTCGGCGAACGAGATCCGCTCCTCGAGGGCCATCCCGGAGCTGTCGCCATCCTCCGCTGCGACCGCTGGCCGTGTCCGGGGGGAGGCGACCCGGCTCGGCATCAGTCCCGACAGCCGGCGCGCCAATCCCGGTGCCAGCGTCCTGGCCGCAGCCACGGGGCCCATGACGTACCCCGCCGCCTCGGCGAGCGCGAACGGACCGATCAGGCTCCCTTTGGCGGCGTGGAACGCCTCCAGTCCGGCGTTGGTGGCTCGCTGGGCGGTGAGGTAGCCGAGGGCCTCTCCAGGCACGAGAGGCTGCTCGGCCACCTCGTGCTCGGGCGTCACGAACACCGGGCAGCGTGACTGGCTCGACGGCGACCCGAGCGGCCGCCATCGCACGGGAACGCCGAAGAAGCCGGCGAACCCGAGGGTTTCGTAGGGACCGCGTGCCTCCAGGTAGCGTCGCAGGCCTTCAGGTCGTGCGTCGATGCAGAAGGCCGCCTGCACGTCCGGCCGCTCGGCTGCGGCACGGGGGTCCAGGCGCGTCAGCAGTCCCAGCAGGCGATCGCGGAAATTTCCCTCCTGTGCCTCGAGCCAGATCGACGACCGCACGGGCGGCGGTACGTCCCGCAAGACGCCCCGCACGGCCGAGCTGGCACGGGCATCGCCGGGGGCGCAGCGGAGGTCGGCGAGCACCGCTGCCACCCGGTGCTCGAGGAGCTCCTCGACCACCTGATCAGGAGCTGTTCCCATCTCAGGCACCGGATTCTGCGGCTGCTGGGGCTGCTGGGTAGCAGCGCCACGGGCCGCAGTCGCCGTCGCCGCCACCTGCACGGCGAGCAGGTCCACGAGGCGGAGTGGGGGACGATGCTTGTCGGGCGGAGCCCACTCGTCCTGCCAGCGGGCGTACCCGGCCCAGCCGGGAAGCCGGCCGAGATGCCCGCGAAGGGCGTCGACGCGATCGGAGTCCAGGCCCAGCGACTCGAGCGAAGCGGCGAGTGCTTCGACGGGACGATCGGGTAGTTGCGCCAGCCATCGCATGCCGGCTGGGCCGGCGAGGCGCCGGAGACGCCGGTCGTGTGGCCCTAGCTCCCGCCACGCACGGAAGAACCCGTGCTCACGACGGGGCATGGGCCAGGCCACGCCGGACTCGTCGACGAAAGCCGCGCACCATGCGGCTACGAGCTGGTTGAGCGTCTTGATGGTATCGGCATCGACGGGACCGATCCCGGGTGCCGTCGGGGGCTGGTCCTCCGGTCCGACGATGAGATCCAATCGGACGATCTCCACCGCGTCGACCGCCCGCCCCCCGATCTCCAAGCCCAGCTTCGACTCGATCCCTCCGTCGTACGCGACGATGGCGCGCCGGAGATCGGCATCGGTGATCGCCCCGCGCTGGTGGGACTGGCGGAACTCGGCGAGCGTGACGTGGGTGCGGGCCCGCAGCCAGCGCCGGGCCACGGCGGTGGCCTCGTCGAACGGCAGGTGCTGCAGGCCGACGAGGGGATTGACGGCCACGAAGTTGGTCAGCGGCCAGAGCGGCGCGATGATCTCCGCCGCTTTGGAAACGTCGGCGAGGAGTTCGGCGTGGCGGGCGGATTCTCCGCCTTGGCCGTCGTTCCGGTTGCTCATAGCGACCGTATCGACCGGGCCGGCGCCCCGGCCGGCTGGCGGCGGGATGCGGGCACGGGGGCCACTCCCGTCGAACTGCCTCGCGTCGTCAACGGGGCGACGGGTGCCGAGGTGAGCACGAAGGCGTACACCCGGCTGCGTAACCTGCGCATCCGCTCCCCTGGAGCCAGCCAGCCGACGGCGACCCCGAGCGCGACCGCCGCCAGCGTCGCAACCAGGAGGGCGGCACTGACCGGCTCGGCGACCGCCTCGGGAAGGTCGGGAGCGAGGAACGTCTCAAGGGCGGTCAGCCCACCGAGATAGGCGAAGACGCCGGCGGCGGCACCGAGGGATGCGGTTGCAACCGCCGGGGCGGGCCGGAGCGGCGCTGAGCGCAGCCACCCATCGGCGGCCCGGGCCGCCGTTGCCCATGCGAACACGGTCACCAGCACGTAGGCCGCCGTCGAGAGGTGGGGGTCGATGACCAGGTACGCGGCCCACAGGGCCGCAGCCGGCACGAGCAGTGCGACACCCAGCCGGACGCTGCGGGCCACGAGATGTGGGGCAGGGCGTTGGTCGTGGCGGAGATGGGCGGTCACCGCGCTGCCCGACCCGAGGAACAGCGCCGCCTTGTACATCCCGTGCCCGATGATGTGGAGCAACGCTGCGCCGAACGCCCCGATGGCCACCTGCACGATCATGAACCCCATCTGCCCTGCCGTGGACCACGCCAGGTTTCCCTTCACGTCGCTGCGCACCAGCATCACGGTCGTGGCGTAACAGGCTGTGACGGCACCGGCGGCAAAGGCGACGTGCGTCGCCGCCGCCGACGAGCCGAAGATCGGCGCGAGTCGCACCAGCAGCACGCCTGCGCCGTTGACGACGCCGGCGTGGAGCAGCGCCGACACGGGTGTGGGCGCCGCGATCGTCGCCGGCAACCACCGGTGCAGGGGGACGAGGGCGGACCGGGAGATGGTGGCGACGGCCAGGAGCACGGCGACCACCGCCAGGACGTTGCCCCCGAGCACCGGGATCGACGCGTCTGCGAGCTCCCGGGCGGCGTCGGCCGGCGAACGGAGGTCGACCTCGCCCACGGAGACCACGGCGAGCACTGTGGCCACCAGCAGTGCACCGTCTCCGACCTGGAGGCTGCGACGGGTCCGCCGGGCCGAACGTGGCGCCGGTCCCCAGGTGGCCCGGTGGGCGACCAGCGCAGCCAACGCCACGCCGGCGAGGATCCAAGAGGCACACAACAGGCCGAGGGTGGCGGCGAAGGCCACTGACGTCGTCGCCGCAGTCAGCAGCGAGGCCAGGACGAAGAAGCGGCGCCCCCGAAGGTCCCCCTGAAGCGCGCGGCTGGCGAAGGACTGCACGACCAAGCCGACGCCGGTCGTGAGCAAGCCCAACACGGCAGTGACACGAGTCGCATGCAGGCCGACGATCGCGTCGCCCTCGCCCCCCCCGATCACGGCCGCGACCGGCCCGTCCGCGGCCACGACGACTGCCACGACGACCGCCACGACGAAGGCGATGCCTGCCGCTCGTACCGCCCATCGGGAGGATTGCTCGCCGGCGGGGCGGGCCATGGCGATCACCGCAGCGGCGATCGCAGGCAGCGCCGGCACAGCGATCACGAGCGTCTCGCGCATCGTCATCTGGAGGGCGGCAAAGTACGCGGGGGAGGGCCCGGGCTGCCATTCGTCGTGAGATGGGGTAGCGCTCTCAACTCCGTAGGATCCGCCTTCCCTCGGCCGTCGCCTTCATGCTGCCGCCGGGCCCGACCATCGACCGCACCAGTGCGAGGGCGGTCGGTCCGAGCGGTTCATCGGATGAGCAAACCAAGTGCCAAGGCCGGTTGATCGGGGTGCCAGGGCACGGCCACACGGTGACCGATCCCTGGGCGATGCGCTCGGCGGCGGCGTCGAGGGAGATCAACCCCACGCCCAGGCCCATCTCCACGCCTCGCTCGATGGCGGCATTGGACCCGAGGATCATCGTGGGCGGGTCGATCTCCAGTTCGGCGAGCAGGACATCGGCTGCGGCGCGCGTCCCGGATCCTGGTTCGCGCAACAGCCAGGTCTCCCGGGCCGGGTCCCGCGGCGCATCGGCGGTGTTGCGTGGCGTCGCCGACACAGGACCGATCATGACGAGGCGGTTCTCGCCCCGGGCCAGGGTGACGGCCGGTACGGCGGCTGGCGGCCGCCCGGCCACGACCAGGTCGGCATCGCGATGGCGCAAGGCCTCCCACACCGTCATGCGGTTCCCGACCTGGATGGTGACGCCCGCTTCGGGGTAGCGCTGGCGGAATCGGGCGACGACGGGCAGGAGCACCCCCTCGGCCGCTGTGGCCACCGCGACGAGGCGGACCGTGCCCCGTGCCGGGTCTTCGATGCTGCGGGCGCGGCGGGAGCCCTGGTCGAGAAGGCCGAGGCTGGTGCGCACGTCGTCGGCGAACGCCGACCCCGCGGCAGTGAGGCGGAGGCCGCGGCCGTGGCGCACGACGAGCGGCACCCCCAGCTCCCGCTCGAGGCTGGCGATCGCGGCGGACACGGCCGGCTGTGACACCAGAAGCGACTCCGCGGCGACGCGGGCCGATCCCGCCTCCGCCACCGCCACGAACGTGCGGAGCTGGCTCAAAGTCATAGCCATGTGCTGTTCAAAGGTAACCAAACCCTTATGGCAAGGTACACTCCGAGGTAAAGGTACCCCATCGGCGGGCCGCAGTGCACAACTCCTTCAAGAAACGTTGAGAAGACGGCTTGGTGATCGAGCCAAAGCTGTCATAAGCAACGACTGATGACGCATAAAGAAGATTTCACTTTACTCTGCGTCCACAGAAGCGTAGGGTCAATCAAGTCATCCACGAGAAGTGTCAGACCCCGTAGTGGGAGTCGGAGACCAAGCCCCGTCGGGCTTTAGCCGAGGAGAACCGCGTGGCATCAAGCAACGGCAGTGGCGGCTACCAGGCCGGGGTCAAGAAGTACGCCGACACCTACTGGACCCCGGATTACGTGCCCTTGGACACCGACCTCCTGGCCGTCTTCAAGGTGGTGGCCCAGGAGGGCGTGCCGCGCGAGGAAGCCGCCGCGGCCGTGGCCGCCGAGTCGTCCACCGGCACCTGGACCACGGTGTGGACCGACCTCCTCACCGATCTCGATTACTACAAGGGTCGGGCCTACCGCATCGACCCGGTCAAGGACGGCTCCGGCGCCTTCTTCGCCTTCGTCGCGTACCCCATCGATCTCTTCGAGGAAGGCTCCGTCGTCAACGTCCTGACCTCGCTGGTGGGCAACGTCTTCGGATTCAAGGCGCTCCGCAGCCTGCGCCTCGAAGACATCCGCTTCCCGATCGCGTACGTGAAGACCTGTGGCGGCCCCCCCAACGGCATCCAGATGGAGCGCGACCGCCTCAACAAGTACGGGCGCGCCCTGCTGGGCTGCACGATCAAGCCCAAGCTCGGCCTGTCCGCCAAAAACTACGGGCGAGCGGTCTACGAGTGCCTTCGAGGGGGCCTCGACTTCACCAAGGACGACGAGAACATCAACAGCCAGCCGTTCATGCGCTGGAACCACCGCTTCGAATTCGTGATGGAAGCGGTGAACAAGGCCACGGCCGAGACGGGCGAGCGAAAGGGCCACTACCTCAACTGCACCGCGCCCACGCCGGAGGAGATGTACAAGCGGGCCGAGTTCGCGAAGGAGCTCGGCGCCCCGATCATCATGCACGACTTCCTCACTGCCGGCTTCACCGCCAACACGGGCCTGGCCAACTGGTGTCGCGACAACGGCATGCTGCTCCACATCCACCGCGCCATGCACGCCGTGATCGACCGCCACCCCATGCACGGCATTCACTTCCGGGTGCTCGCCAAGTGCCTGCGCCTGTCGGGGGGCGACCACCTCCACGCCGGCACTGTGGTCGGCAAGCTCGAAGGCGATCGCGAGGCCACGATGGGCTGGATCGACACCTTGCGGGAGTCCTATATCCCCGAGAACCGCAATCGCGGCATCTTCTTCGACCAGGACTGGGGATCGATGCCCGGCGTCATCCCCGTTGCTTCCGGGGGCATCCACGTCTGGCACATGCCCGCCCTGGTGGCGATCTTCGGCGACGACGCCTGCCTGCAGTTCGGCGGCGGCACGCTGGGCCACCCGTGGGGCAACGCGCCCGGCGCCCACGCCAACCGGGTGGCGCTCGAGGCCTGCGTGGAGGCCCGCAACCAGGGCCGGCAGGTCGAGCGCGAGGGTCGCGAGATCTTGACCGAGGCGGCCCGCCACAGCCCTGAGCTGGCGGTGGCAATGGAGACCTGGAAGGAGATCAAGTTCGAGTTCGACACGGTGGACAAGATCACCGTCTGAACGCGACTGATCGCCGGTTGCCCCTCCCCTCGCCTCATCCTGCCGGCCCCGGAAGAGAGGGCCCCTGAGGAGGCCCCCAAAGGAGATCTGAACAATGCACATCGAACCCTACGGGCCCACCCCGCGCCATGTGGAGACCTTCTCCTACCTGCCGCCGATGACGCCCGAGCGGCTCCGCCACCAGATCGCGTACCTCATCCAGTCCGGCTGGAGCCCGGCCATCGAACACACCGAGCCCGAGAAGGCCTTCTCGAACTTCTGGTACCTGTGGGAGCTCCCGTTGTTCGGTGAGCGTTCGGTCGACAAGGTCATGGCCGAGCTCGAAGCGTGCCAGCGCGCCAATCCCGGGCACCACGTGCGCCTCATCGGTTACGACAACTACATGCAGTCCCAGGGCACGGCCTTCATCGTCCACCGCGCTGGTAGCGCCGGTCGGTGGGCGTCCAATGGGGCCAACGGAGGCCGCTGAGACATGGGTATGTACGCGGTCCAGGCCGACGACAGCGGTGAGCTGACCTCGCTCAGCACTGCTGCCCGTGACGGCCGCGCCGTGGCGAGGTCGCGGCGGATGGCGCTGTCCCAGGGCAAGCACGCGCTCAACGGCGGCGGTGATCGCGCCGCGGCTGCAGCCGGGGCCGGCGCGCCGCCCGCGGCGGACGGCGTGCACGGCGACGGCGCGGTGGCGGCCCGCGCCGCCTCCAACGGACAGGATGCGCCGAACGGGGCGCGACCGGCTCCGAGGGAAACGTCCTACGCGAGCAACGGCGTGGCCGCCGCCCACCTCGGCCGCGACCTCTCCAAGCAGCGCCGCCGGCAGTTGTCCCAGGGCAAGCACGCGCTGAACGGCGGCGCTGACCGCACGGTGGCTGCCGCTCGCGCCGGCGCAGCGCCCGCCGCCGACGTGGACGGCAACGGACCGGTGGCGCCCCCCGCCGCCTCCGACGGTCAAGGCGCGCGACCGGCTCCGAGGGAAACGTCCTACCCGAGCAACGGCGTGGCCGCCGCCCACCTCGGCCGCGACCTCTCCAAGCAGCGCCGCCGCCAGCTGTCCCAGGGCAAGCAGGCGCTCAACGGCGGCGGTGACGGCGCCGCGGCAGCGGCCCACGCGCCTCCCGCCGGTACCGGCGATCAAGGGACTCCCGGGGCGCCGGTGGCGAGCAACGGGGTGGCCGCCGCCCACCTCGGCCGCGACCTCTCCAAGCAGCGCCGCCGCCAACTGTCCCAGGGCAAGCAGGCGCTGACCGCCGGCGGGGACCCGACGGCGGCTGCCGTCGGCACCGGTGCGCTGCCCATCGCCGGCGAGGCGCAGGTGGACGGCGTCGATTGGGGCCGTCCGCAGGCCCGGGCTCGGCGCGCCGAGGCGAGCCGCTACGGCGGCGCAGGGGCCAGCAGACCACAGCGAGCGGGCCGGATCAGGCACGCGCCCAAGGTCATCGCATCGCCGACCCAAGGCGGCCAGCAGGTGACGGGGCTGCGGATCGGTCCGGGCGTGGCGGTCACGGGGGACGAGCCCGGCGCCGCGCTCCCGGTGTCGGGTACGCAGTACGTCGCAGCCGACGGTGCCGCCCCTCCCGGTGCTGCCCGCAAGGTCGGGCTGGCGCGCACGGCGCAGGGCCTCGTCGTCTCGGGCACCACCGTGCGCAACAAGGTGCCCATCACCGGTGACGAGGCCGGCGAGCACCTCCCCATCACCGGTGAGGCCGACCAGAAGTTCGACGACGACCTCACCCCGCGGTCCGACGGCGCCTACCGTTCGACGCAGTTCCCGCGCCGGGCGGACCCGCACGGCGCGTCCGCGGTCGGCACCAGGCTGGGGCTCCCGTCTCCAACGGCGGCCTCCGGTGAGGATGGGGCATGGCACCCGCTGGAGACGACCAACGGCGGCCTACCCGTCACCGGCACGGCCGTCGGCCGCAGCGGCCGCGTCACCGGGAACGAGGCCGGCGCCTGCCGTCCGATCACGGGCGACCAGTATCAGCACCTCTCCTCATCCTCCAGCGAGTGCGGCGGCTCCGGCGGTGGGACCGCGCCGGCCGCGCACCTTGGCCGGGCGCGACTGGATCCCGCGACGGGCGGCAAGGTGACCGTTGCGCAGACGTGGGGAGGCCAGCGCGTGACCGGTCCCAGCGTGGAGCACAGCTCCATCGTCACGGGCGACGAGCCGGGTGTCTGCCGCCCGGTGACGGGCACGCCCTACCAGGGGCCGTCCAACGTCTTCGGCTGGTGCGAGTCCGGCGAGGGCGACTTCGCGGCCCAGCGACTCGAGTCCAGGGCGGGTGGCGTGGCCGTGACCGGCGACATCCCCATGCCCGCCAAGGCCGTCACCGGCACCGAGCGCGGTCAGCGGAGCAACGTCACCGGGACGCCCTACTACCGTGACATGCGGGCCGCGGAGCCGGCGGCCGACGACGGAACCCGCTGGCAGGCCTTCTCGGTGCCGGTGGCCTTGGCGCCGCGCCTGGCCGGCGGGGAGAGCGACGACGCCACCAACGAGGAAGCCAGGAAGGCGGCACCGCCCGCTTCCACCGTGCCCGGCGGGATCACCGGGTCCTTCGCCATCGGCGACGGCAAGGTGACCGGCAACAACGAGTTCCTGTTCCGGCCCCGCCAGAACCGTGAGGCCAAGCCCGCGGAGGTCACGGGCGAGGGGAACACCGACGGCCGTCCCATCACCGGTTCGCCTGCCGCCTGGACGCCCCACGGCCGGGTCACGGGGACCGAGGGCTACATCGCAGCCGGGCGCAACCCCACCGAGGGCGGCGGCCGGCCCCACGGCTGGGCCGGCGCGGTCAAGTTCCGCGATCTGGCCACGCCCGCAGGGCCGCGCCATGACCAGAACGTCACCGGCCTCTCCGGGTGGAGCCCGAAGGCGGCGAGGGTCACCCTCTCCGGCGGAGCCCAGGGATGAAGTCTTTGCTCCTCCAGCCCGACGGCCGCTCGCTCGCGCCGTGGGACCGGGCCGAGGCCTGGCCAGGCGCGGGGGCGGTGACGGCGGTCGCGTCGCCGCCGGTTCAGGCGGCCCGGACCGAGGGCCTCGGGTTCAGGCCGGCGGCGGGTGGGCACCCGCTGGACGAGCCGGCGCTCAGCGCGGCGCTCAACCAGCGAGCCGAGGAGATCGCGGCCGCCTTCACGCGCATCGAACCCGTCCTGCGCCGGCTGGCACCGCGCCAGTTCGACGACGACTTTCCCGAGCGGGCGCATGGCGAGCTGGCCGGCTCGCTCGCCGTCGACATCCCCGCGGCAGAGCTCGAGTCGTCCTGGAGCATGCCGCTCCACCTCGGTCGCATCCACGCCCGCTGCGTGCTCGGCACCTTCCGCAACCTGGTGGAACGCGAATTCGACCGGAACCTGGCCTTGCTGCTCGACGAAGGTGAGAGCGCCGAGGTGTTGATCCGACGTTTCGGCTTCCACGCCGTCGACATCACCTCCTGCGCCGACGGGCGCCTCGGCGGGGCGGTGGATTTCATCCTGCGAGTGCCGCCCGCGGTCGTGGTGTGGCGAGACGCCTACGCCGGCTCCATGTTCGACGTCGAGGACGCACTGCACCGGTGGGAGGGGGTGGAGTTGCGGCGCTGGCGCGAGGGCCGGCCTAACGACGCCAGCGAGCCCACGTGCTACCTGAAGATCGGGCTCTACCACTTCAGCAGCGTCGATCCACGGCACCAAGGCTGCGCCGCCCACGGCAGCGACGAGGTGCGCGCCGCGACGGCCCTGTTGAGGCGGCTCGAGGGGTTCCAGGGCGCCGTCGAGTCCACGCAGTGCTGCGGTGCGAGCGTGGCCACGCTGCTCGTGGGGGTGGACACGGACACCGACGCCATCCGCGTCCACGTTCCCGATGCCGCCGGCAGGACGGACGTCAACCGCTTCGTCTCGAGCGCCACGCTCTACGAGCAGACTGCGGGCCTCGAGCGTGAGGCCGCCAAGGAGCTCATCCGCCGAGCTGTCGCCGACGCCACCGGCGTGGACGCGGCCGACACCGCGACCGAGGGCATGCGCTGGCTCTGCGGCTACCTGCTGAAGAACAACATCGGCCAGGTCGACGCGGTCCGGAGCGGGAACGGCGGTGGGTATGCAGACTCGGGCCACACCGAGAAGCTTCTCGTGGCCGGCGACGCCATCGATGACGTCCAGTTGCGCAACCTCGCCTTCCAGGCGCAGATGCGCACGCTCGAGGAAGGTGCCGTCGACCTCGACGTCGGCATCGGGATCCTTCGGAATACGAATGGGCCGCGCCGGCTTGCGGTGCCGGTCCTCGTGCACGTCGACTATGACGAGCGCATCCCGGGCGCCGGCGCCAGCGCGCAGGCACGGGCGCGCCGGTTGGCGACGGCGATCGAGACCCGGTATGGGAGCTCAGCCGGCCCTGGTGGCCTCGTCGTCCAAGCGGTCGTGCGCCCTCGGGGCGGGGGGCGCCTGGAGATGGTCGGGGCGGAGAAGGAGGCACAGCGATGAAGATCCTCCGCGTCGAAGGCACCCTGGTCGCCACTGCCCGCATCGGCACCCTCGACACCCGCCGGCTGCTGGTCGTCCAGGAGACCGGCTCGAAGAGCAAGCAGGTGGCGGTCGATCCCGTCGGCTGCAAGCCCGGCGACTGGGTGATCGCGGTCGGCAGCTCGGCGGCGCGCGACGCCGCCGGCACCAAGGACTACCCGAGCGACCTGACCATCGTCGGGATCATCGACTATTGGGACGAGGAGAGCCCGCAAGAGGAGCGTCCAGAGGATCCGGAGCTGTTCGTCGTGGAGCGGCCCGTCGCGTCCGTGGACGACGGGGGGAATCCGCCGGACGAGGGCCCCGAGGAGTCGGAGCTGCTGATCCTGGAGCGGCCGGCCGCGCCGGTGGACAGTGAGGCGCGACGATGAACATCCACCGCGTCGTCCGCGATCTCGTCGCCACCCATCGAATCCCCTCGCTTGCCGAGAAGTCGCTGCGGGTCGTCGAGGACCACCGCGGTGACTTGGAGGTGGCGCTCGACCCTGTCGGCGCCAAGCCGGGCGACTTCGTCATCACCATCGGCACCACCGCCGCCCGCTTTGCCGCCGGTGATCGCAGGATCACCACCGACCTCACGATCGGCGGGATCATCGACCACTGGAGCGAGGAGCGCTGGCGCGTGTGACTCGGTCCGATCCTGTCCTGTAACACCCGATCTCAACTCACCTACGGAGGAAGAAGATGGCCACCAACAACGGAAGAAACGAGGCTATGGGCATCGCCCTGGGCATGATCGAAACCCGGGGCCTCGTCCCCGCGATCGAGGCCGCCGACGCCATGACCAAGGCGTCCGAGGTGCGGCTGATCGGCCGGCAGTTCGTCGGCGGCGGCTACGTCACCGTGCTGGTCCGGGGCGAGACGGGCGCCGTCAACGCCGCAGTGCGGGCCGGTGCCGACGCCTGCGAGCGTGTGGGCGACGGCCTGGCAGCCGCCCACATCATCGCCCGGCCGCACACCGAGGTCGAGCAGATCCTTCCCACCGGTGCCAACGAGACCCAGTACACCGGCGCGGCGAGCTGAACGTAGGCGCCCCGCTCGGGCACGGATCCTCAACGCCGGCCAGCCCGGCGGGCGTTGAGGGCCGCCATCTCTCGACGAGGAGAACCAGATGAGCACGGAACCCCGACGGCCGGAGGGCTGGACGGAAGTCGAGCAGCCATCGTCGTTGTATCGCCGCTTCGAGTTCAGCGCCTACCCGGGCGCAAGGGCGTTTCTCGACCGGCTGGCGGGCCTGTCGAAGGAGACCGGCCTGTACCCGGATCTCAGCTTCAGCCGGACATACGTCAACGTCACGGTGTATGGCGCGGGAGGGGCGGCCGTCGACGCGGACGCACGGGAGTTCGCCGTCCGGGCCGGGGCACTGGCCGCCGGGGACGCAGGTTGACATGACCCCCGCCAAACGTCGCCCGGCCACGCCCGCAGGCCAGGAACCGAAGGCCCCGATCGACCCGCCCGTGAGTGAGGAGGCGACGACGCCGGCGACGAAGCATCGCACGCCGGTAGAGCCTGCCGACCGGCCGATGGCGCAGACGCCACGGCGATCTCGTGCACTTCATCCCGAACGCGTCTGGCCTGACTGATGCTGCCTGGCCGTCGCCTCCCCCTCGTCGGTCGTCCCGTTGTCGAGGTGGCGGTCGGCGTCGTTCGGGCGCCCGACGGGCGCGTGTTGCTGGCGCAGCGAAAGCCCGGCAAGGACGCGGCCGGCTCCTGGGAACTCCCGGGGGGGCAGATCGATCCGGGAGAGAGCCCCGCCCAGGCGGCAGCTCGCGAGCTGCTCGAGGAGGTTGGCGTCCACGCCCTCGAACTTGCACCATGGCGGTTCTACGAGCACGACTTCCCGGCCAAGCGGGTGCGGTTGCACTGGTTCCTCGTCCGGCGATGGTCGGGCGAGCCGAGCGGCAGGGAAGGCCAGCGGGTGGCATGGGTCGACCCCGTCTCCCCGACGGTCGGGCCGCTGCTGGCGAGCAACGCGCTCGCCCTGGCCACGTTGGCCCTCCCGGAGCTGGTGGCAGTCGCCCGGGTGAGTCGGGCCCCGGGCGGCCCTGACGAGCTACTGGCCCGGATCCCGTCGTTGGTGGCCGGCGGACTGCGGCTCCTCATCGTCCGAGCGCTGGAGCTTGCGCCCGGACAGCGGGTGCAGCTCACCCGCCGGCTGCGCGAGCTCAGGCGGGGCACCGGGTTGCGCCTGCTCCTGTCCGGGACGGCGCTCGAGGCACGCCAGGCCGGTGCCTGCGGGCTGCACAGCAGCGCCGCCGCCCTGGCCGGCCTGATCGAGCGGCCGCCGGCTCGCTTGTGGGCGGTGTCAGCCCACAACGCACGGGACCTCGAGCGCGCCAGTTCCCTGGGCGCCGACGTCGCCCTGGTGTCGCCGGTCCTTCCCACGGCTGCCCATCCCGGGGACCAGGCGTTCGGCTGGGACGGTCTCCAGGAGCTGGTGGCGGCCAGCCCGGTGCCGGTCTACGCACAAGGGGGGTTGGGACCGGGTGACATCGGCGCGGCGCGCGCCGCCGGCGCGCTGGGCGTGGCGGTCGACGTCTCCCGCCTCTAGGCCTTCGGGTCACGCCCAGCCCGCGGCCAGGGCTCGCAAGGCGTCGAGACCGGGAACGAACAGGTACTCGGCCCCCCGGGTCTGCACGAAGGGCAGGGGGGGCGAAAGGAACAGCGGCTGATGGCCCTGGATCGTCATCTTGCCCTCGCCCTCGGGGCCGCCGAGCAGGAAGTCGCGGTCGCGGCCGAGCCCGAAGATGTTGCCGTCGTTGCACCATTGGCGCTGGATGGTCTCGAACTGCCGCTCGATGCTGGCGTTGAAGCACACGAAGGCCAGCCCGCGTTCGGCGCCGTCGTCGATAAGCACGCCTCTGGGCAGCGGCTCGCCGTAGGGCATGCCGCGCCTGATGATGCGGTGCCGCTTGCTGCGCACGTCGCCCCAGCCCAGGGCGTCGCGCGGGTTGGTGCGGCGAATGTGGGCGCCCAGGGGGCATCGGTAGCCGTCGGGATCGCGGCTGTAGTCGAAATCGTCGATGCGGGAGCGGACATCCGAGATGCGCTCGTCTTCACCGTCGGGGGAAAGGACAAGGGGCGTCCCGTCCCGCCAGCGGCCCACGATCTTCGCCGCCAGCAGCTCCGGGTCTCCGACCTTCGGCCCGGCCTCTTCCAGGAACCGACGGAAGGCGGCCACGTCCTGGTGGAGCTCCCGGTACACGGCGTAGGTGCCGTTCTTGCCGAGGGGCGAGGCGGGGGCGGCAGGTAGCACCCGGTCTTCGTCCTCATACCCCAGCACGAACTCGCCCGGCTTCATGAGCCGAGCGCCCTTGCGTAGTTTCGGTATCAGCCAGGTGGCGGTGGCGGGGGAGTCGCCGTCCTCCAGGTGGGGCTGGGCGAACCCGTCGGCGAACCCGAAGTGGTCGCGCTTGTCCCCGAGCATGGCCGCCTCCCGGACGTGGACGACGGACATGCCGCTGCCAGGTTGCTCGACCCGCTGCCGCAGTGCCTCGACGTGGCCGGAGAGCGTCGTACGATCCTGCACGTTGAGGATGACGAGGACATGGGCGCTACCGTCGCCCAACCCCGGGTGCCACTTCGAAGGGTCACTCGGCCCGACATCACCGAGGCTCTCGGCCCGGACCCGAGTCCCTTGGCGGAACGCCCTGTCGAACGTGTCATGGAGGTGCGGCGGGACCCCAAGGGCGCTCAGGCCGGTGGCGGTGACGGCCACGTTGAGGGTGTGCGGGGGCGCACCCTCGGTCCACTCGGCGTCGGTGGTGACGGGCTCGACCAGTTCGGCCAGCCAGCTGCGCCCCTGGGCCCCGTCCGCCACGTGCACGAAGACATAGGCGGCGGCCGGGAAGCCGTAGCCCCGCAGGACGTTGCCCTGGATGTCGTCGTGGTCGAGCCGGCTCGTCGGCTGGATCATCCGCCGAACTGCTCCTTCCAGCGCCGGTGGAGGTCGTCGTTGCCGAGACCCTGGACGGCGACGGCGAAGTTCACCACCTCGTCCCGACGGGCAAGCGCCTCGCGCACCTGGGCGACCGTCGCGTCGGGGTAGGCGGCGAAGTAGACCTCGGTGGGGATCCGGTTGTGGTGCATGTAGCGGGCGAAGGCGGCGGGATCGGCACTGCCCGGGTAGCCCACGCAGTGCCTCCAGACCGCGTCCACGTCCGGGCCGATCAGCTCGCACAGCTCGGCGAGGTACGAATCGAGTTCGCCGTCGAGGCAGGCCGAGAAGATCAGGTACTGCGACTTCCACGGGTCGGGCCGCATGGGCGGGCCCTGGTAGGCGGGTTGGGGGACGATCACCCAGCGGGCGAAGTGGGTGCGGGGCGCGTCGGCGAAGGGGCTCCTCCTCAAACCCCGGAGGTGGCTCTGCAGGGCGCTCTCCTGACCGGCCACGATCGGCGTGAGAACGGTCAGGGCGTAGGACTGCCCGGCGACGTCGTAGCTCACAGGTGCCTCTGCATGTCGCGCAAGAACGCCCGCCACTCGATCGCCATTTCCTTCGAGGAGGCCCCACCGACCCGGTCCCGCAGCACCTCGAAGCGCCTCTGCACCGCCAGCGCCGACAGGACCATCGATGCCGTGGCGTCGGGATAGGCGGAGTAGAAGTGGTCGGCCTCGAACTCGTTGTGGACGATGTAGTCCTTGAACGGCCCGACCGGCTTGGCGCCGGGGAACCCGTACGACGAGCCCCAGGTCAGCCGCATCCGCCCCGGCATGACATAGGAGAACGAGTCGATGTAGTCGTCCCACGTACCGTTGAAGTTGCTCTCGAAGAACAGGTAGGTGTAGCGAGGATGCTCGGGACGCTGCGGAAGCCCGTTGTAGGGGATGTGGTCGACGAATGACCAGCGGGCGAAGTGGATGAACGAAAGCTTTCGCAGCGCCTCGGTCATCCACGGGATCTTCCGGGGCAGGACGAACCCCAGTCGCGAGAGCCGCACCAGCCAGGGCCTGATGGGGGTCAGCACCGTGATCGCCGTTGCCCGCCCGCACACGTTGCCCATGTGGCGACGAGCGTACGCCGCCGAGGTCAGTTCGCGCCGAAGAGGCGCTTGAGCGGGCTCTCGTCGAGGTTGTCGAGCTCCTTCACTGCCCCGAGGAGGTCGCCCGCGTGCGCGGAGGCGCGGATCTCTTCCATGAAGGGCTCGAACTCTTTGGAGTGGCCGACCCTGAGTCTGGGGTCCTCCCGCTCCTCACCGAAGATCGCCTCGACCAGGGCGCGGCCGGTTTCGGCACGCTTGGGGACGACCCGGCTGCCTCCGCCTCAGGTGTTCACGACGAAGTCGAAGCCGGCCTCCTTGCCGCTGCCGGCGTCGCGGACCTCCATCTCCAGGGCCCGGTTGTAGATACCGTCCCGAGCGTTCTGAGCATCACCGGGGAAGTACAGCTGGGTCGTCAGGATGGGCCCATCGGGGGCCTGGACCTTGACGTGGATGTGGCGGGTGCGGCCCGGGTAGAGGCCGGGGACGATCGTTTCCAGCCGGTAGCGGCCCTGGGCATCGGTGAACAGATGGCCGCGGAGGCGGTAAGTGGCGTTGTCGTAGTTGCCGTTGTTGTCGGCCTGCCACACGTCGATGAGGGCGCGGTTGACGGGCCGGCAATCGGTCGCCAGGACCGAGCCGGTGATCACGAGCCTGGTACCGCTCGACACGTCGGCGAAGAGGTTGGCCTTCTCCGGCGACGACGGCTTGAAGTAGGGCCCCTCGGTCTGGGAGATGGTCACGTCGTCGTCGTCGGTGCACTGGGGAGTGGGGGCCAGCGTCGTGCCGGCCGGTCCGGCCGCCGTGGTCCCCGGTTGGCCGCTGGTGGTGGACGGCTGGGCGCTGCCGGCCGCCTCCGGGTCGCGCTCCCCGCTGCACGCGGCGAGAGCGCTCGCCACCGCCGCGCCTACGCCGGCCATGAGCAGGCGCCGCCGGCTCAAAGTCGCTTCGATCCGGTCCGTCGTGTCGGGCATGGTCCCCAGTATCGGTCGCCTGCCTGGGACTCGCCTGTGAACATCCTGCGAGTCACACGTGGCGAGAACCAAACGGGCCGCCCGGTACGATGGTCCCACTGGCGGCGTGGCCGAGTGGTTAGGCAAGGGCCTGCAAAGCCCTGTACAGCGGTTCGATTCCGCTCGCCGCCTCCAAGTGTTTCCGCAGGTCACGAGAGGTTTCGGCGTCCCGCCGGAGCCCCTCGATCGCGTCGAGGGCACGAAATGGGCACAGAAGGGGCACAGGAGTCGCGGCGCGTAGCGGCAACCGACGCGCTGTCAGCGGAGTTGTGGAGCTTCAGCGACGGG
>Ga0187892_10006165_pt1 | contig 18092 bp, 16 predicted proteins | sample MA1701073metaG_FD_139345 | JGI IMG/M metagenome (GOLD analysis project Ga0187892, IMG submission 139345) | Bio-ooze microbial communities from a basaltic lava cave in the Kipuka Kanohina Cave System on the Island of Hawaii, USA - MA170107-3 metaG ... | reverse complement strand
CGTTCTGCTGGCGGCGGGGGGGATCTGTGAAACTCGCAGTTGTGACCGGAGAGAGGTACTAGTGGGCAAGAAGCGCGTCGCCGCCATCGTCAAGATCCAGCTTCCGGCCGGGGCGGCCACGCCGGCCCCGCCGGTGGGTACCGCCCTCGGTCCTCACGGCGTGTCCACGCCGGAGTTCTGCAAGCAGTACAACGCGGCCACCGAGGCCCAGCGGGGCACCGTCATACCGGTCGAGATCACCGTGTTCGAGGACCGCTCCTTCACCTTCGTACTCAAGACGCCGCCGACCCCGGTGCTGCTGCGCCAGGCGGCCGGCGTCGACAAGGGTGCCGCCACGGCGGGCAAGGTCACGGTCGGCAGCATCACAGAGGCCCAGCTGGCCGAGATCGCCCAGACGAAGATGCCCGATCTCAACGCGAACGACATCGATGCGGCCAAACTCCAGGTCGCCGGCACCGCCCGCTCCATGGGCATCGCGGTCTCCTAGACATGCCGGCGAGAGGGAAGCGGTACAGCGACGCGGCCCGGCGGTTCGACCGGGAGCAGTTCCACAGCCCGGCCGAGGCCGTCGATCTGGTGAAGGGCTTCGCCGCCGCCAAGTTCGACGAGACCATCGAGTTGGCGGTTCGGCTCGGCGTGGACCCCCGCCGCGCCGACCAGATCGTTCGAGGCACGGTCGCATTGCCGGCCGGCACCGGCCGTGAGGTTCGCGTTGCGGTGTTCGCCGCCGGCGAGGCGGCCAACGAGGCCAGAGAGGCCGGTGCCGATGTCGTCGGTGCCGACGACCTGGTGCAGCGGGTGCAGGGCGGGTTCCTCGACTTCGACGTCGCCATCGCCACGCCCGACCAGATGGGCCAGGTCGGGCGGCTGGGCAGGGTGCTGGGCCCGCGCGGCCTGATGCCCAACCCCAAGACCGGCACCGTGACCACCGACGTCGGCCGCGCCGTCCGGGAGTTCAAGGGCGGGCGGGTCGAGTACCGCACCGACAAGTACGGCAACATCCACGTGCCGGTCGGCAAGGTCTCCTTCGATCGGGCGGCAGTCCTGGAGAATGCCCGGGCTGTCATCGACGAACTCCAGCGGGCCAAGCCGGCGGCCGCCAAAGGTCGCTACATCCGTTCCGTGACCCTGACCTCCACCATGGGGCCCGGCGTGAAGGTGGATCCGAACCGCGTTCGCATCACCGATGAGGACGTGGCCGGGACCGTCGCCTCGTAGTAGGGTCGGCCGAGCAACGTTTCTGACCCGATTCGCCAAAGACCTCCGGTGCGCCTCGGCGCCAAGCGGGCCCCCGGGCCCGGCCTGAGCAGGTGAACCTCCTGATCACCAGGTCGTTCGCTGCCGGCGCACGAGTCTGGCCGATGTCCCCTCGGTTGGGGCATCTTCGAACGACTGGGGAGGTGAGCGGGATGGAGAATCCGAGGCCCGAGAAGGTGGCCGTCGTCGAGGAGGTTCGCGACCGGCTGGCTGGCGCCGACGCGGCCATCCTGACGGAGTACCGGGGCCTGAGCGTCAAGGAGCTGGCCACGCTCCGGCGCTCGCTCCGCGACGCCGGCGGCGAGTACCGGGTCTACAAGAACACGCTGGTGCGGTTCGCAGCCCGCGATCTGGGTCTCGACGACTTGGAGTCGCTCCTGGTCGGCCCGACCGCCATCGCCTTCGTGCAAGGTGATGCGGTCGCGGTGGCCAAGGCGCTCCGCGACTTCGGCCGGACGCACCCGGCGCTGGTCGTCAAGGGGGGGCTGTTGGGTGACCGCGCCCTGTCGGCCGCCGATGCCGGTGCCCTGGCGGACGTTCCCCCGCGCGAGGTGCTGCTGGCCCGGCTGGCTGGCGGCCTGGCGGCGCCGATGGTCAAGTTCGCCGGCCTGCTCCAGGCCCTGCCCCGCAACTTCGCATACGGCTTGAAGGCCCTCCTCGAGCAGAGGAGCTCAGACAGTGCGGGCGGCACCCCCGCCCCCGAGCCGGCCGCTGAGGATTCCCCAGCGGCGACCACCGACTCCCAGGAAGGAGCCCCCAATGGCCACCAAGGCTGAGATTCTCGATGCCATCTCCGGTATGACCGTCCTCGAGCTGAGCGAACTGCTGAAGGAGTTCGAAGAGCGCTTCGGCGTAACGGCCGCCGCCCCGATGGCTGCCGCCGCACCGGCCGCAGCCGCCGAGGCCGCGCCGGCCGAAGAGGAGCAGGACGAGTTCGACGTGATCCTCACCGCGGCGGGCGAAAAGAAGATCCAGGTCATCAAGGAGGTCCGCTCGCTCACCAGCCTCGGTCTCAAAGAGGCCAAGGATCTGGTCGACGGCGCGCCCAAGCCGGTCCTGGAGAAGGCGTCAAAGGAGGACGCCGAGAAGGCCAAGGCCCTCCTGGAGGCGGCCGGCGCCTCCGTCGAACTCAAGTAGCCCTTCGGGGGCGGCAACGCTCCTACCGCCCGCTTCTTGACCGCGGGAGGCGCATGTCATACCCTTCTGTCTGGCCCGGCGCCGAGGGTTGTGGTTCCTCACGCGCGCGCATACACTGAGCGGTTCCGTGCCCGCCCGCTCAGCGCTCCTCGCAGTTCCCGAGGCGTTGGCGCGCCCCTGGCCCTTCCCGCCCGTTCTTTCTAGAGGAGTAGGCTTTGCCGTCTTCCGTCCGGGAACGCTTTTCCTTCGCCAACCTCGACGAGGTGCTCCCGCTGCCCGACCTGGTAGCCATCCAGCGGGACTCGTTCCGGTGGTTTCTCGACACCGGTCTGGCCGAGACCTTCCGTGACATCAGCCCGATCCAGGATTTCACCGGCGAGCTGACCCTCGAGCTGGAGTTCGACGCCTCCGACCCCGACCTCCGACCGCCGCCGAAGTTCGCCATGGAGGAGTGCAAGGAGAAGGACATGACCTTCTCCGCGCCGATCTTCGTGCGGGCCCGCTTCATGAACGCCAAGACCGGTGAGATCAAGGAGCAGACCGTCTTCATGGGGGACTTCCCGATGATGACGGAGAAGGGCACCTTCATCATCAACGGCACCGAGCGCGTGGTGGTTTCGCAACTGGTGCGCAGCCCGGGCGTCATCTTCCAGCCCGGTCGAGACGTCAAGACCGTCGTCACTGGCACCATCCACCCATACCGCGGCGAGTGGATCGAGTTCGACGTCGAGGCCAAGCCCGGCAAGGACATCACCGCCGGCACGCGGGTGGCCCGCAAGCGCCGCCTCAGCCTGTTCGTGCTGCTGCGGGCCCTGGGTTACGACGAGGAGAACCAGCCGGGCGTGCTGGACCGTTTCGTGCGCCACTTCGAGTTCCTCGAGGGCCAGTGGAGCAAGGAGCGGGAGATCGCGCCCACCCGGGAGGAGGCCCTGCTCGAGATCTACAAGCGGGCCCGCCCCGGTGAGCCGCCGTCGGTCGAGTCGGCCCGTGCCTACTTCGAGAACGCCTTCTTCAACCCCAAGCGCTACGACCTCACCCGTGTCGGCCGCTACAAGCTGAACCGCAAGCTCGGCCCCGAGATCGAGCGGGCCGCCGAGATCCTCGGCGTCGACCTGGAGCGTCCCGTCGAGGGCCAGGGCGTGCTGAGCCCGAGCGAGCTGCTGGCCGCATCGACGTACATGCTCCACCTGGCCAACGGCGAGGCGGGGTACCGCCTCGACGACCAGGACCACTTCGCCAACCGGCGGATCCGCTCGGTTGGCGAGCTGATCCAGAACCAGGTGCGGGTCGGCCTGTCCCGGATGGAACGGGTGGTCCGGGAGCGGATGACGACCCAGGACGTCGAGGCCATCACGCCGCAGACCTTGATCAACATTCGCCCGGTGGTCGCGGCCATCAAGGAGTTCTTCGGCACCAGCCAGCTCTCGCAGTTCATGGACCAGGTCAACCCGCTGTCAGGCCTCACCCACAAGCGGCGGCTGTCGGCCATGGGGCCGGGAGGGCTCAGCCGGGAGCGGGCCGGGTTCGAGGTTCGTGACGTGCACAGCAGCCACTACGGGCGCATGTGCCCCATCGAGACGCCCGAGGGCCCCAACATCGGCCTCATCGGCCATCTCGCCACCTACGGGCGCATCAACGAGTACGGCTTCATCGAGACCCCCTACCGGACCGTCACCGACGGCCGTGTCACCGCCGAGGTCGTCTACCTGGCGGCCGACGAGGAGGAGCTGCACGTCATCGCCCAGGCCAACGCGGCCCTGGACGACGACGGGAACTTCACCGAGGACCGGGTCCTGGTGCGACGCGGCCCCCAGGGTGCCGGCGTGCGCGTCGGCGCCACCACGACCTCATACGGGTCGAGCACCGAGGTGGACTTCGTGCCGCCCTCCGAGGTCGACCTCATGGACGTCTCGCCCAAGCAGATCGTGTCGGTGTCCACCGCCCTCATCCCCTTCATCGAGCACGACGACGCCAACCGGGCGCTCATGGGCGCCAACATGCAGAAGCAGGCCGTGCCGCTGGTCCGGCCCGAGGCGCCGTACATCGGAACCGGCGTCGAGGCCCGGGCGGCCCGGGATGCCGGCGACGTCATCATCGCCGAGGAGGACGGCGTGGTCAGCGACGTCACCGGCGAGCACATCACCGTGGAGTACGCGAGCAAGGGCCGCCGTGTCGAGCGGCTGGCCAAGTTCCGGCGTTCCAACCAGAACACCTGCATCAACCAGCGCTCGCTGGTCGTGGAGGGTGACCGGGTCAAGGCCGGCGACATGCTGGCCGACGGCCCGTCGACCCACAACGGCGAGCTGGCCCTGGGTAAGAACCTCCTGGTCGCCTTCATGCCATGGGAGGGTTACAACTTCGAGGACGCCATCATCTTGTCGGAGCGCCTGGTGCGGGACGACGTGTTGACCTCCATCCACATCGAGGAGCACGAGGTCGACGCCCGGGACACCAAGCTGGGCGCCGAGGAGATCACCCGGGACATCCCCAACCTGTCGGAGGAGATCCTCAAGGATCTCGACGAGCGGGGCATCATCCGAGTGGGCGCCGAGGTCGGTCCGGGGGACGTGCTCGTCGGCAAGGTGACCCCCAAGGGCGAGACCGAGCTGACGCCCGAGGAGCGCCTGCTGCGCGCCATCTTCGGCGAGAAGGCTCGCGAGGTGCGCGACACCAGCCTGAAGGTGCCCCACGGTGAGTCCGGCAAGGTCATCGACGTTCGGGTGTTCTCGCGGGACGACGCCCACGAGCTGCCGCCCGGTGTGAACCAGCTGGTGCGGGTCTATGTGGCCCAGAAGCGCAAGATCAGCGAGGGTGACAAGCTGGCCGGGCGCCACGGCAACAAGGGCGTCATCGCCAAGATCCTCCCGATCGAGGACATGCCCTACCTCGCCGACGGCACGCCGATCGACATCATCCTGTCGCCGTTCGGTGTGCCCAGCCGCATGAACGTCGGCCAGGTGCTCGAGGCCCATCTCGGCTGGGCGGCCCGGTGGGGCTGGGAGGGCGGCGACGGCGAGGCGCCGATCCTGGGCACCGAGACCAAGACCCGCCCGGTCACCGAGCCGGCAGTCTGGGTGGCCACCCCGGTGTTCGACGGAGCCCACTGGGACGAGGACGACAAGGCCGGGCGCCAGCCGACCATCCAGGCCATCCTCGACACCGTCACCCCGGCGGCGTCGCTGGGCACCCGCCTGGTCGGCATCGACGGCAAGGCCACGCTGTACAACGGTCGCACGGGAGACGCCTACGACAACGCCGTGACGGTCGGCTACGTGTACATCCTGAAGCTGGCCCACCTGGTGGACGACAAGATCCACGCCCGCTCCACCGGGCCCTACAGCATGATCACCCAGCAACCTCTGGGCGGGAAGGCCCAGTTCGGTGGCCAGCGCTTCGGCGAGATGGAGGTGTGGGCCCTCGAGGCCTACGGCGCGGCCTACGCCCTGCAGGAGCTCCTCACCATCAAGTCGGACGACGTGCTCGGCCGGGTGAAGGTCTACGAGGCCATCGTCAAGGGCGAGAACATCCCCGAGCCCGGCATTCCGGAGTCGTTCAAGGTCCTCATCAAGGAGATGCAGTCCCTCTGCCTCAACGTGGAGGTGCTGTCCACCACCGGCCAGGAGATCGAGATGCGCGACATGGACGAGGACGTGTTCCGCACGGCCGAGGAGCTGGGCATCGACATCAGCCGGCCCGAGCGCGGGTCGGACGAAGAGGACGCACGCCGAGCGGCCGAGCGCGCCGCCCGGTTCTGATGCCGGGCGCGCCGGCGGCGCAGACCCCGGTCGGCTGTGGTGACCTGCGAGACGAGAAAGAGGCACACCCTTGCTGGATGTGAATGATTTCGAGCAGATCCGGATCGGTTTGGCGACGGCGGACTCGATCCGGACGTGGTCGAACGGTGAGGTGAAGAAGCCCGAGACGATCAACTACCGGACGCTGCGGCCGGAGAAGGACGGCTTGTTCTGCGAGAAGATCTTCGGGCCGACCAAGGACTGGGAGTGCTACTGCGGCAAGTACAAGCGCGTGCGGTTCAAGGGGATCATCTGCGAGCGGTGCGGGGTGGAGGTCACCCGGAGCAAGGTCCGGCGCGAGCGCATGGGACACATCGAGCTGGCCGCGCCGGTGGTCCACATCTGGTATCTCCGGGGCACTCGGTCGTGGCTGGCCTACCTGCTCATGGGTTTGGATCCCCGTGAGGAGCTGAAGGCCAAGCAGCTCGAGAAGGTCATCTACTTCGCCGCCAATCTGGTCACCTGGGTCGACGAGGAGCGTCGGCATACCGAGCTGCCCAACATCGAGGCCGAGATCGTCGAGGAGTTGGCCGACCTCGGCCGCCAGATGGAGTTGGACCTGGCCCGCCGGTCGGAGGAGCTCGAGCGTGAGGTGGCCGAGCTGGAGGCCGGGGGGGCGAAGGACTCCGAGTTGAAGGCCCGCAACAAGGCATGGGAGAAAGAGGCGGCGGCGATGCGCGAGCGCGCCACCGCCGAGATGGAGCTGGTGCAGCGGGCCTTTGACGAGTTCCGTGACCTGCACGCCCGCAAGATCATCGAGGACGAGCTGCTGTGGCGGGAGCTGAAGGGTCGCTTCGCCGACTACTTCGAGGGGGGGATGGGCGCCGAGTCCATCGCCCGGCTCATCGCCCGCATCGACTTCGATTCGGAGGAGGTCAAGCTCCGCGAGGCGATCGACGCGACCGACGGCCGCCGGCCGCTCTCGGTCCAGCGCAAGCAGAAGGCCATCAAGCGCCTGAAGATCGTCACCGCCTTCAACCGCCGCGACGACCACGGCAAGCGGGCCAACGACCCGCGGGCGATGATCCTCGACGCCGTGCCGGTGATCCCGCCGGAGCTGCGGCCCATGGTGCAGCTCGACGGGGGGCGCTTCGCCACCTCCGACCTGAACGATCTCTACCGGCGGGTCATCAACCGCAACAACCGCCTCAAGCGCCTGCTGGACCTGGGCGCGCCCGAGATCATCGTCAACAACGAGAAGCGGATGCTGCAGGAGGCCGTCGACGCGCTGTTCGACAACGGCCGCCGGGGCCGGCCCGTCACCGGGCCGGGCAACCGCCCGCTCAAGTCCCTGTCCGACATGCTCAAGGGCAAGCAGGGCCGGTTCCGCCAGAACCTGCTGGGCAAGCGGGTGGACTACTCGGGGCGCTCGGTCATCGTGGTCGGACCGCTGCTGAAGCTGCACCAGTGCGGGCTGCCCAAGCAGATGGCCCTCGAGCTGTTCAAGCCGTTCGTGATGAAGCGGCTGGTCGACCAGGAGCTGGCCCAGAACATCAAGTCGGCCAAGCGGATGGTCGAGCGGCGCCGATCGACGGTCTGGGATGTCCTCGAGGAGGTCATCAAGGAGCACCCGGTATTCCTGAACCGGGCCCCCACGCTGCACCGCCTCGGCATCCAGGCCTTCGAGCCGGTGCTCGTCGAGGGCAAGGCCATCCAGATCCACCCGCTGGTGTGCCGCGCCTTCAACGCCGACTTCGACGGCGACCAGATGGCCGTGCACCTCCCGCTGTCGGCCGAGGCGCAGGCCGAGGCTCGGATCTTGATGCTCTCGGGCAACAACATCCTCTCCCCGGCCACCGGGCGGGTCATCACCGACCCGACCCACGACATGGTGTTCGGCGCGTACTACCTCACCCTCGTCCGCGAGGAGGGCAAGGGCGCCGGCCGCGAGTTCCGGCGCCTCGACGAGGTCGAACAGGCCTACGAGGCCGGTTACATCGACCTCCACGCGCCCATCACGGTGCGCACGCCGGTCGGCACCGACGGCGACCGGGTCTACGAGCAGGTCGACACCACCGCCGGGCGGCTGCTGCTGAACACCGCCCTGCCCGCCGGCTTCCCGTTCGTCAACGAGCTCGTCTCCAAGAAGGGCCGGAGCATCGCGTCGATCGTCGAGGAGGTGGCCGACCTCTACCCCAAGTCGGAGGTCGCCGCGTGTCTCGACAAGATCAAGGACCTCGGCTTCCGCTACGCCACCCAGTCCGGCCTCACCATCTCCATCGACGACGTGAAGACTCCGCTCAACAAGAAGGAGATCCTGGACCGCTACGAGAAGGAGGCGGAGAAAGCCGAGACGCAGTTCAAGCGGGGCATCATCACCGACGACGAGCGACGCCAGAAGGAGATCGAGATCTGGACCTCGGCCAACTCCGAGGTCGGCCGGGCCATGGACAAGACCCTCTCGACGATCGCCTTCAACCCGCTCGACATGATGGTGAACTCCGGTGCCCGGGGCAACGCGCAGCAGGTCCGCCAGATCGCCGGGATGAAGGGCCTCGTCTCCAATCCGCGGGGCGAGATGATCCCGCGGCCGATCAAGTCCTCCTTCCGCGAGGGCCTGTCCGTCCTCGAGTACTTCATCTCGACGCACGGCGCCCGGAAGGGTCTGGCCGACACCGCCCTGCGCACGGCCGACTCGGGCTATCTCACCCGCCGCCTGGTGGACGTGGCTCAGGAGCTGATCATCCGGGAGGAGGACTGCGGCACCAGCCGCGGCATCTGGTTGGAGGACATCCAGGCCGACGACGCCGCGCACCGTACCTACCTGGAGACGCGCCTGTTCGGTCGTGTGCTGGCCGAGCCGGCCGGCGACCTGCCGGCAGGCACCGATGTCGGCGACGACGAGATGGCCGCCCTGCGAGACGGTACCGATGTCACCCGGGTCCGGGTGCGTTCGGTGCTCACCTGCGAAGCCGAGCACGGCGTGTGCGCGGCGTGTTACGGCCGTTCGCTGGCCACGCTCAAGGGCATCGAGATGGGCGAGGCCGTCGGCGTCATCGCCGCCCAGTCGATCGGCGAGCCGGGGACGCAGCTCACCATGCGGACCTTCCACACCGGCGGCATCGCCGGTGTGGACATCACCCACGGCCTGCCCCGCGTCGTCGAGCTGTTCGAGGCCCGCACGCCCAAGGGTGCGGCCGTGCTGGCCAGCACGTCCGGCGTGGTCCGCATCAGCGAGGAGGAGAACGGCCGGCGCATCACCATCGTGGGCGACGACGGCACCGAGGACGCCTACAGCATCTCGCAGCGGGCCCACCTGGAAGTGGCCGAGGGCGCCGAGGTCACCGCCGGCGACGCGCTGGTGGAAGGCCCCAAGGACCCCAAGGAACTCCTGGACATCAAGGGCATCCGCGAGACCCAGCAGTACCTGGTCGAGGAGGTGCAGAAGGTATACCGGGACCAGGGCGTGTCCATCCACGACAAGCACATCGAGCTGATCGTGCGCCAGATGCTGCGGCGTGTCTCGGTGGCCGAGCCGGGCGACTCCGCCTTCCTTCCCGGCGAGCGGGTCGACTCGCGCACCTACGCCGAGGTCAACCGCGAGCTGGTCACCGCCGGCCAGCGACCGGCCGAGGGCCGCCCCGAGCTGATGGGCATCACCAAGGCGTCGCTGGCCACCGAGTCCTGGCTGTCGGCGGCGTCGTTCCAGGAGACCACCCGGGTGCTGACCGAGGCGGCCATCGAGGGCAAGTCGGACCGCCTCTTCGGCCTCAAGGAGAACATCATCATCGGCAAGCTGATCCCGGCCGGCACCGGGATGGGCCGCTACCGCGAATTCGACCTCGCCGCACCCGACTACGAGCCCATGCTCGGCTGGTCGTCCGATGCCGACGCCGAGACCGAGGACCTGGCCGCCTGGCTGGCCAACATCGGCACCCCGACCGAGCTCGCGGCCGGCGACGGGGAGGGCTAGCGACGACGAACGCCACTGCTCGGGCCAGGGGCGCCCCGCAACACCACGTGGGCGGCCGGAGCAGGTGTTGCCAGCACGTGGTCGCGTCGCTCCGACGGGCGAACAGGCCAGGGTTCGTCCGCTGTTCGCCCGGTGTTCGGCGCTCGTGCACCTCGGCGCCGGGGGGCGTGTTCGCCTTCGGCGACGCCCGCTTTGCCGGCTCGGCGACCGACCTGCGGCTCAGGGCGCCCGTGGTGGCTGTCTCGCCCGTCGGCTGAGACCGCTCGAGGCCCGGTGGACCTACCGGCGGTTGCTGATACGATCGTCGGTCGGCCCGCAAGGGCTTGAGGGAGGAATCGGTTGCCCACCATTGCCCAGCTGGTCCGGAAGGGCCGCGAGTCCAAGCAGACCAAGACCAAGACCCCGGCCCTGAAGGGCGCGCCCCAGAGGCGGGGCGTCTGCACCCGGGTGTACACCACCACCCCGAAGAAGCCGAACTCCGCGCTGCGCAAGGTGGCCCGGGTCCGGCTCACCAGCGGGACCGAGGTCACCGCCTACATCCCCGGTGTCGGCCACAACCTGCAAGAGCACTCCATCGTGCTGGTCCGCGGCGGCCGGGTGAAGGACCTTCCGGGCGTGCGCTACAAGATCATCCGCGGCACCCTGGACACCTCGGGCGTCCGCGACCGCAAGCAGGCCCGCAGCCGCTACGGCGCCAAGAAGGACGGCTGAGCCGATGCCCCGTAAGGGACCCGCACCCCGTCGGGAGCTCGTGCCCGACCCGGTCTACCGCTCGGTCATGGTCACCCAGCTGATCAACAAGGTGCTCAGCCGCGGCAAGCGCACGCTGGCCGAGCGGATCGTCTACGACGCCCTCGAGATAGTCAAGGAGAAGACCGGCGCTGAGCCGGTGGCCACCTTGAAGCGGGCCGTCGACAACACCAAGCCGGCGCTGGAGGTCAAGAGCCGGCGGGTGGGCGGCGCCACCTACCAGGTGCCTGTCGAGGTCCGGCCCCGGCGCTCGGCCACGCTGTCGGTCCGCTGGCTCGTCGGCTACTCACGCCAGCGGCGGGAGAAGACCATGGCCCAGCGTCTGGCCAACGAGCTCTTGGATGCCTCCAACGGCGTCGGGTCGGCCGTCAAGCGCCGCGAGGACATGCACAAGATGGCCGAGTCGAACAGGGCCTTCGCGCACTACCGCTGGTAGGTCGCCCCCTCCGGGGCACGACGCGACGATCTCCAGGGAAGAAGAACCGCTATGCCTGCTCCGCTGATCCGAGAGTTCCCGCTGGCCCGGACCCGCAACATCGGGATCATGGCCCACATCGACGCGGGCAAGACGACCACGACCGAGCGGATCCTCTACTACACCGGCAAGAACTACAAGATCGGTGAGGTCCACGAGGGGGCGGCGACCATGGACTGGATGGTCCAGGAGCAGGAGCGCGGTATCACCATCACGTCCGCGGCCACCACGTGCAAGTGGAAGGACACCTGGATCAACATCATCGACACGCCGGGCCACGTCGACTTCACCGTCGAGGTCGAGCGGTCGCTGCGGGTGCTCGATGGCGCGGTGGCGGTGTTCGACGCCGTCGCCGGCGTCGAGCCCCAGACCGAGACGGTGTGGCGCCAGGCCAACAAGTACGGCGTGCCGCGCATCTGCTTCGTCAACAAGATGGACCGCATCGGTGCGGACTTCTCCCGGGCTGTCGGCATGATCCGGGACCGCCTCGACGCGGTGCCCGCGGTGCTGCACGTGCCCATCGGAGCCGAGGGTGGCTTCAAGGGGATGGTCGATCTCATCGGTATGAAGGCGCTCGTCTGGGACGAGGGCGCCGCCCATGGCGAGGCGTGGTCGGTCGTCGACATCCCCGCCGATCTCGCCGACGAGGCCGAGCTGGCCCGCGGCGAGCTGATCGACACGCTGTCCAACTACGACGACGCCATCACCGAGAAGTTCCTCGCCGACGACGAGATCACCGCCGACGACCTGCGGCGGGCGCTGCGGACGGCGACGATCGGGAACCAGATCGTCCCGGTTCTCTGCGGCTCTGCCTTCAAGAACAAGGGCGTGCAGCCCATGCTCGACGCCGTGGTCGACTTCCTGCCGAGCCCACTCGACCTTCCCCCGACGTCCGGCATGAACGTCAAGAACACCGAGAAGCTCGAGCGGGAGGCATCCGACCGCGAGCCGTTCGCGGCGCTGGCCTTCAAGATCATGAGCGATCCCCACGTCGGGAAGCTCACCTACTTTCGGGTCTACAGCGGCACCCTGCCCAAGGGCGGTGCCGTGCTCAACTCCAGCAAGGACCGCAAGGAGCGCGTGGGGCGGCTGCTGCAGATGCACGCCAACCACCGGGAGGACAAGGACGCCGTCTTCGCCGGCGACATCGTCGCCGCCGTCGGTCTGAAGCAGACCACCACCGGCGACACGCTGTGCGACCCCGACCACCCCATCGTCCTGGAGTCACTCGAGTTCCCCGCGCCTGTGATCCACGTGGCCGTGGAGCCGAAGACCAAGGACGCCCAGGACAAGCTGTCGCGGGCGCTGCAGTCGCTGTCGGAGGAGGACCCGACCTTCCAGGTCCACAGCGACGAGGAGACGGGCCAGACCGTCATCGGCGGCATGGGGGAGCTGCACCTCGAGGTCCTCGTCGACCGCATGCTGCGCGAGTTCAAGGTGGATGCCAACGTCGGCCGCCCGCAGGTCGCCTACCGGGAGACGATCAGCGCCGCGGTCCAGAAGGTCGAGATGCGCTACGTCCGCCAGACCGGTGGCCGTGGCCAGTACGGCCACGTGGTCATCAACCTGGAGCCGACCGGCCCCGGTGGCGGCTACGAGTTCATCGACAAGATCACCGGTGGGGTGATCCCCAAGGAGTACATCCCCTCGGTCGATGCCGGCATCCAGGAGGCGCTCACCTCGGGCGTCCTGGCCGGGTATCCCATGGTCGACGTGCGGGTGACGTTGACCTTCGGTTCGTACCATGACGTGGACTCCTCGGAGATGGCCTTCAAGATCGCCGGGTCCATGGCCGTCAAGGACGCGGCCCGCAAGGCGCGTCCCGTCCTGCTCGAACCGGTCATGGCCGTGGAGGTGGTGACGCCCGACGAGTACATGGGCGACGTCATCGGCGACCTGAACAGCCGGCGCGGCAAGATCGAGGGCATGGAGCAGCGGGGAAGCACGCAGGTGATCAAGGCCCAGGTCGCGCTGGCCGAGATGTTCGGCTACGTTACGGACCTGCGGTCGCGGACCCAGGGACGGGCCACGTCGACCATGCAGTTCCACTCATACCAGCAGGTGCCGGAATCCATCGCCCGCGAGATCGTGGCCAGGGTTCGAGGCGAGTAAAGAGGAGTTATGGGAAAGAAGATCTTCGTCCGCGACAAGCCCCACCTGAACATTGGGACGATGGGCCACATCGACCATGGCAAGACGACGCTCACGGCCGCGATCACCAAGATCCTCACCGAGCGTGACGCCTCCGGGAACAACAAGTTCTACGCCTTCGACCAGATCGACAAGGCACCGGAGGAGAAGGCTCGGGGCATCACGATCAACATCGCCCACGTGGAGTACCAGACGCCCAACCGTCACTACGCCCACGTCGACATGCCCGGCCACGCCGACTACATCAAGAACATGATCACCGGAGCCGCGCAGGTGGACGGCGCCATCCTGGTGGTATCGGCCGTGGACGGCCCCATGCCCCAGACCCGCGAGCACGTGTTGCTGGCCCGCCAGGTGGGCGTTCCGTCCATCGTCGTCGCGCTCAACAAGGCCGACATGGTCGACGACGAGGAGCTGCTCGACCTGGTGGAGCTCGAGGTGCGCGAGCTGCTCACCGAGTACGAGTTCCCCGGCGACGACACCCCGGTGATCCGGGTCTCGGCCCTCAAGGGCCTCGAGGGCGACGCGGCGTGGACCGAGAAGATCATCGAGCTCATGGACGCGGTCGACGCGTTCGTCCCCGAGCCCGAGCGTGACACCGACAAGCCGTTCCTGATGCCGGTCGAGGATGTCTTCACCATCCAGGGCCGCGGCACCGTGGCCACCGGCAAGGTGGAGCAGGGCATCGTCAGGGTCGGCAACGACGTGGAGATCGTGGGCCTGCGCAACACGGCCAAGACGGTCTGCACGGGCGTCGAGATGTTCAACAAGACCCTCGACGAGGGGCGGGCGGGCGACAACGTCGGCGTGCTGCTGCGGGGCACCAAGAAGGAGGAGGTGGAGCGGGGCCAGGTGCTGTGCAAGCCCGGGTCCATCACGCCTCACACCAACTTCGAGGCGAACGTCTACGTCCTGACCAGCGGCGAGGGTGGGCGGCACAAGCCGTTCTTCAACAACTACCGCCCGCAGTTCTACTTCCGCACCACCGACGTGACGGGCTCCATCAGCCTGGCCGAGGGCACCGAGATGGTGATGCCCGGCGACAACACGGTGATGACCGTGGAGCTGGGCAAGCCCATCGCCATGGACGAAGGCCTGCGTTTCGCCATCCGTGAGGGCGGCCGCACCGTGGGCGCCGGCCGCGTCACCAAGATCCTCAAGTAGGGACGAGAACCTCGGTGGCCGAAGGCCCGAAGCAGAAGATCCGGATCCGGCTGAAGGCCTACGACCACGAGATCATCGACCAGTCCACCAAGAAGATCGTGGAGACGGTGCTCCGGACGCAGGCCAAGGTCCGCGGTCCGGTGCCGTTGCCGACCGAGACGAGCCGCTACACCGTCATCCGTTCCCCCCACAAGTACAAGGACAGCCGGGAGCACTTCGAGATGCGGGTCCACAAGCGGCTGATCGACATCGTCGAGCACAGCCCCAAGACAGTGGACGCGTTGCAGCGCCTCGACCTTCCGGCCGGCGTCGACATCGAGATCCGAATCCAGTAGGGTGTCCCGGCTGTTCAATTGACGTCTGCGGTCGCCCAGCTGGGGACACCGCAGCGAATCCGACTTCAGCGCTCCGCCCCGGGGACCCGGTGCGGAGCGTTCGCGTGAGTGGGAAAGGCTGAGTAGGCAGGCATGGCCAGTAGGGCGATTCTCGGCGAGAAGGTGGGCATGACCCAGATCTGGGACGACCAGAACAGGGCCATCCCGGTGACTGTCGTCAAGGTCGCGCCGCTGCGCGTCGTCCAGGTCAAGACACCTGAGCGGGACGGGTACTCGGCCCTGCAGGTCACGTTCGGGTCGCAGAAGCCGAGCCGGCTCACCAAGCCCCAGGCCGGGCACTTCGCCAAGGCCGGTGTGGAGCCGGGAGCCCGCCTCGTCGAGCTTCGTCTCGACGACATCGACGGGTACCGCGTCGGCCAGGAGCTGAGAGTGGACCTGCTGGCGGCGGGCGAGCGGGTCGACGTCACCGCGGTCAGCAAGGGAAAGGGCTTCGCCGGCCCGATGAAGCGTCACAACTTCTCCGGCCAGAACGCCACCCACGGCAACCACAAGAAGCACCGGGCCCCGGGGTCGATCGGCGCCTGCGCCACGCCCGCCCGGGTCTTCAAGGGAACACGCATGGCCGGTCAGATGGGCAATCAGCAGGTCACCACGCTGAACCTCCAGGTGATCGAAGCCGACGTCGAACGCGATCTCCTGCTCGTGAAGGGCGCCGTGCCCGGCCCCAGGGGCGGCCTGGTACTGATCCGCAACGCGGTCAAGGCCAGGCAGGTGACGCCATGACGACCAAGACGACCCTGGCTATCCGGCGCACCGACGGCTCCGAGGCGGGCTCGGTCGAGCTGGACGCGGCCATCTTCGGCGTCGAGCCCAACGTGGCCGTGATGCACCAGGTGGTCACCGCCCAGCTGGCGGCGGCCCGCTCCGGCACGCAGTCCACCCTCACCCGGGCCGAGGTGCGCGGCGGTGGCGCCAAGCCCTGGCGCCAGAAGGGCACCGGCCGGGCCAGGCAGGGCACGAGCCGGGCTCCGCACTGGACCGGCGGCGGCGTGGCCCTCGGGCCCAAGCCCCGTAGCTACCGCCAGAAGACCCCGAAGAAGATGGTGCAGCTGGCCATGCGCTCGGCCTTGTCCGACCGGGCGGCCGAAGGTCGCGTCGTCGTCATCGAGCGCTGGACCTTTGCCGCCCCCAAGACCAAGGAAGCCCGCGCCGCGCTGACCGCGCTCGGTATCACCGGCCATGCGCTGGTCGTGCTCGGTCTGGACGACGAGGCGGCCGTCAAGTCCTTCCGGAACCTGCCGGACGTCCACCTGCTGCCGGCCGGCGACCTCAACGCCTACGACATCCTGCGCGCCGACTGGGTCATCTTCACGTCCGAGACCCTGCCGTCGGCGCCCGTAGCTCCCGCGGCAGAGGACGACTGATGAAGGACCCGCGCGGCGTCATCCTCAGGCCGGTCGTCTCCGAGAAGTCCTACGCGCTCCTCGACGAGGGCGTCTACACCTTCGTGGTCCACCCGGATTCGAACAAGACCGAGATCCGCCAGGCCGTGGAGGCGATCTTCAACGTCAAGGTGACCAACGTGAACACCTTGAACCGCAAGGGCAAGCGCAAGCGCAATCGCCGGCAGGCGACCTTCGGCCAGCGGCCCGCCACCAAGCGGGCCATCGTGACCCTGGCGGGCGAAGACCGTATCGAGTTGTTCGAGAGCTAGGAACCATGCCCCTCCGCAAGCGGAAGCCGACCAGCGCCGGACGACGGTTCCAGACCGTCTCGGATTTCTCCGAGATCACCAAGGACCGCCCGGAGCGCTCACTGCTCGCGCCCAGCCCGAGTTCGGGTGGTCGAAACGCGCATGGCCGCAAGACGGCTCGGCACCGCGGCGGTGGCCACAAGCAGCAGTACCGCATCGTCGACTTCAGGCGGAACAAGGACGGTGTTCCGGCCAAGGTGGCCGCCATCGAGTACGACCCGAACCGCAACGCCCGCATCGCCTTGCTCCACTACCGGGACGGTGAGAAGCGTTACATCCTGGCGCCGGCCCGGGTGCAGGTTGGCGATCTCGTCCAGAGCGGGCACGGCGCCGACATCCGCCCCGGCAACGCCATGCCACTGCGGTTCATCCCCGTCGGCACCACGGTCCACTGCGTGGAGTTGAAGCCGGGCGGCGGCGGCAAGCTGGCGCGGGGCGCGGGCATGAGCATCCAGCTCGTGGCCAAGGAGGGCGACTACGCCACGCTGCGCCTGCCGTCGACCGAGATGCGCCGGGTGCCGATCGACTGCCGTGGCACCATCGGTGAGGTTGGCAACGCCGAGGCCGAGTTGGTCAAGGTGGGCAAGGCCGGAAGGAACCGATGGAAAGGCGTGCGGCCGCAGACCCGCGGCGTGGCCATGAACCCGGTCGACCACCCGCTGGGCGGCGGCGAGGGCAAGTCCTCGGGCGGGCGTCACCCGGTCTCGCCGTGGGGCAAGCCCGAGGGCCGCACTCGGGACACCACCAAGGACTCGAGCAAGCTCATCGTCAGGCGACGCCGCACGCGCGGGTCGCGGAGGTAACGGATGCCGCGTAGCTTGAAGAAGGGCCCGTTCGTGGACGACCACCTCCTCAAGAAGGTGGACGTGCTGAACTCGGCGAACGAGAAGCGGGTCATAAAGACCTGGTCGCGACGGTCCACGATCATCCCGGACATGGTCGGCCACACCATCGCCGTGCACGACGGTCGCAAGCACGTGCCCGTCTACATCGTGGAGTCGATGGTCGGGCACAAGCTGGGCGAGTTCGCGCCCACCCGGACCTTCCGTTTCCACGCCGGCCAGGAACGAGGAGCCCGCCGGTGACGGGGCCCAAGCTGAACGAGCGGCCCGGCACGCGGGCTGTGCTGCACCACTGCCGGAGCTCGGCCTACAAGGTGCGGCCCGTGCTGGATCTGATCCGCGGCAAGGACGTGGCCACCGCGCGCGACATCCTCCAGTTCGTGGAGCGCGACGTCGCGACGGTCGTCGGCAAGCTCCTCGCCTCGGCCGTGGCCAACGCCGAGAACAACGACGGCATGGACCCCGAAGAGCTGTTCGTGTCGGCCTGTTTCGCCGACGAGGGGGCCACCATGAAGCGCTGG
>Ga0187892_10006163_pt1 | contig 18096 bp, 15 predicted proteins | sample MA1701073metaG_FD_139345 | JGI IMG/M metagenome (GOLD analysis project Ga0187892, IMG submission 139345) | Bio-ooze microbial communities from a basaltic lava cave in the Kipuka Kanohina Cave System on the Island of Hawaii, USA - MA170107-3 metaG ... | reverse complement strand
GAAGATCATCTGGCACAACAAGATCTGGAGCGACAACCCCGACAACGCGGCGTACGACCCCTACGAGGGTGCGCCCGAGCCGCGCGATCTCACGGTGGTCTCCGACATCATCGTGAACGTGCAGACGGGCACCGGCAACCGCATCGAGTTCTGGGACCGCACCGGCACCTCGGACGGCAACGTCGGCAAGATCCGCCGCGTGATCGACGTGGGTCGGCTCACCAAGGGACGCTAGGTCCGCGCCCGAAAAAAGGGGGCGGTCGGGGCTGCCCGAGGTCTACTTCCAGAGATCGATCGAGACTCTGGCCCGCCGGAGCTGCGCCTCGTCCTCGGCCGTGAGCTTCGCGTCGGAGAGCCGGACGACGACGCGCTCGAGCGTGCCGCCGAACTCGAAGGGCACGGCGTAGTCCTCGCTCACGGGCGTGCCGGTGTCCTCGCCGACGTCGAACGTCTCGTCGAGCGAGACACGGAAGGCGTAGGTGCGGTCGATGCGGCCTTCGGCGACCGTCTCGCCGTCCACGCTCACGGTGATCGCGCCGCCCTTGCCGAGACCACCGCCCTCGTACTCGAAGTCCACCAGGACGAGGTGCTTGCCGGGGGCGAGCTTCTCCTTGCCGGCGAATGCGAAGCGCTGCACGCCGACGAGGTTGTAGTGGAACACCGGCCTGCCCTCGAGCAGGTAGAGCCCCCAGCCGTTGAAGCGCCCGCCCTGCGTGGCGATCACGCCGTTCGCTCCGTCGGCGGGGATCGTGAGCGCCGCCCCGATCTTGAACGACTTGTTCTTCAGATCCGGCGCGGTGCCTTCGGGGATCCGGGTCTGGCCCGGGAAGTAGGTGAACACGCTGCGGCCGCGCGTGAGGCTCGGACGGATCCTGACGTCGAAGCGCTCGATCGTGCTGTTGTCGAGTGGGAGCACCTGGTACTTGGCGGCCTCGATCCAGAAGAGCTCCTGCAGCTCGCGTAGCTTGGCGGGCTCCTGGGCGGCGAGATTCCCCGCCTGGCTGAAGTCCTCGGCGACGTGGTAGAGCTCCCACGGGTAGTCGAGCACGTCGGGCTTCTGGCCTCCCACGATCCAGGGCGCGACGGGCGGCGAGGTGGAGGCCATCCAGCCCTCGTGGTAGAGAGCGCGGTTCCCCAGCATCTCGAAGTACTGGGTGCGGTGGCGCGTGGGCGCCTTCGCGTCGTCGAAGGTGTAGGTCATGCTCACGCCTTCGATCGGTTTCTGCGGCACGCCGTTCAGCATCACGGGCGCCGGCAGGCCGGCCGCCTCCAGAATGGTCGGTGCGATGTCGATGACGTGGTGGAACTGCGTGCGGATGCCGCCGCGGTCCTCGATCCGCGCGGGCCACGAAATGACGAGACCGTTGCGCGTGCCGCCGAAGTGCGACGCGATCTGCTTGGTCCACTGGAGCGGCGTGTTGGTGGCGTGTGCCCAGCCGACCGGGAAGTGGTTGTAGGTCATGGGGCCGCCGAGCTCGTCCATGCGGCGCAGGACCTCTCCGAAATCCTCGGGGATGTTGTTGGCGATCGTCATCTCGTTGAGCAGGCCCTGCGGCGTGCCCTCGGCGCTCGCGCCGTTGTCGCCCTGGATGTAGATGACGAGCGTGTTGGCGAGATCGCCCTGCTCTTCGATGGCGTCGAGAATGCGGCCCATCTGGTGGTCGGCATGCGAGAGCGCCGCGGCGTAGACCTCCATCATGCGCGCGTAGACCCTCTTCCGGTCGGCGTCGAGTGAGTCCCACGGCGGGATCTCGTCGGGGCGGGGTGTGAGCTTCGTATCGACGGGGATGATGCCCAGCTGCTTCTGCCGCGCGAAGGTCTGCTCGCGCAGCTTGTCCCAGCCCTGGTCGAACTTGCCCGCGAACCTGGTGATCCACTCCGCGGGTGCGTGGTGCGGCGCGTGCGCAGTGCCGGGCGCGTAGTAGGTGAGCCACGGCTTGTCCGGGGCCATCGCGTGCAGCAGCCGGATTCGCGCGATGGCCTTGTCGGCCATGTCGCGGTCGAAGAAGTAGCCGTTGTCGTCGTGCGGTGGCTCGATGGGCTGAGTGCCTTCGAAGAGCGCCGGCGCCCACTGATTCGTGTCGGCGCCGATAAAGCCGTAGAAGTACTCGAAGCCGAGTCCGGTGGGCCAGAGGTCGTACGGGCCGGCCTGGCTCGACTGCCAGTCTGGCACGTTGTGGTTCTTGCCGTACCAGGCCGTGTTGTAGCCGCTCTGCCGGAGCACCTCGGCGAACGTGCCGGAGCTCTTCGGCATGAGTGAGTTGTAGCCGGGATAGCCGGTGGCGAGCTCCATGATGGCGCCGGTCGCGTCGGTGTGATGGTTGCGGCCGGTGAGCAGCGCCGCGCGCGTGGGCGAGCAGAGCGCCGTGGTGTGGAACTGCGTGTAGCGCAGCCCCGCCTTCGCCAGCCGGTCCATCGTCGGCGTGGGAACCGGTCCGCCGAACGTGCTCGAGGCGCTGAAGCCGACGTCGTCGGTCATGATGAGCAGGATGTTGGGCGCGCCCTCGGGCGCCCGAACCGGCTGCGGGAAGTCCGGCGCCGAAGTCTTCACCTCGCGGCCGACGCGACCGGTAAACGGGGAGGGGACGGAAGGGAGGTAGCCGCCGTCGGCGGCGGTCGGCGTGCCAGCCGACTTGGCCGCGGCCTGCTGCGCGAGCGCCGGTGCCGAGCCGATCAGGGCAGCGGCTGCCGCAAGACAGTGGGCCAGCTTCGTCGTCGTCGCTCTCATGAAGTGACTCCTCGCTCGCTTGCCGCGCAGGTGCTTGCGCGACGCGGTTGGGCTACTGCGCCGCTGCCGAGGGGACCTCGGCCATCGCCGCCTCCGCCATCGCCGCGATCGTGAGGCTCGGATTGACGCCGGGGTTCGCCGGCATGGCCGCGCCGTCGCAGACCAGGAGGTTCGTGTAGCCGAACACCTCGTGGCGCGCGTCGACGACGCCGTGGTCGGCGTCCCTGCCGATCGCGGCGCCCCCCAGGATGTGCGCGGTCGTCGGCGTGTTGAGAAACGCCTCGGTGACGAAACCCTGGGCGACGCCGCCGGTCCGGCGGGCGAGCCACTTCGTGGCCTCGTCGGCGAGCGGGAAGTGCGTAGGGATCGGCCGGCGGGGATCCTGCTCGGTCGTGAGCCGCACGCCGCCGCCGAGCCAGCGGCGCTTCGGCCGGAATGCGATCGCGTTGTCGAGCGTCTGCATGATGCCCGCCCCGACCGAGCGGCGGGCCCATCCGAAGGGCCACAACCGGGCGAGCAGCCAGCCTGGCTGGCGCAGGATCGCGCCGAGCGCGCGCAGCGGGCGCGTCACGGCGCTGCCGGGCCCGGAGAGCAGCGTGAACAGGTAGCCGAAGGCATCCCAGTGGCGTCCCCAGGTGACGAGCTCGATGTGGCTGTGCGCGTCGGGGAAGATGCTGCCGGTGATCGAAACGCTCCGCCAAACCTCGCGTTCGTCGTTCGGCAGCGTGACCGCCTGGATGCTCTCGCTGTTGGTGCGGACCAGCTTGCCGAGCATCGGACTGACGCGCGGCAGGCTTCCCCGGTGCACGCAGTTCGCGAGCAGCGCGTTGGTGCCCAGCGCGCCGGCGGCGAGGACGACCCCGCGCGCGGTGAGCATCGAGCGCCGCTTGCGTAGCCACGCGCCGGTTCGCTCGCTCGTCACCGCATAGCCATCGCTGCCGTCCGCCGCGCCGAGCGGCCGCACGTCCGTGACCGTGCGCTCGGCGCGGATTTCCACCCCGCGCCGCCGTGCCATCCACAGATAGTTGCGGGGGAGCGTGTTCTTCGCGCCGTGTGGGCAGCCCATCATGCAGTCGCCGCAGCGCAGGCAGCCCGTGCGCTCGGGACCCTCGCCGCCGAAATACGGATCCGCGACCTTCCTGCCAGGCTCGCCGAAATAGATGCCGACGTTCGTCTTGCGATAGGTCTCCGCACAGTCGAGGTGCGTCCCGAGCTCCCGCAGCAGCGCATCGCAGGGACTGTCGAACGGGACGGGCACGACGCCGAGCATGCGCTCCGCGGTTCGATAGTGCGGGCCCAGCCGCGCCTCCCAGTCGGCCAGCTCGCGCCACTGCGGGTCTGCGAAGAATGCGGTTGCGGCGCGGTAGAGCGTCGCGGCGTAGACCAGGCTACCGCCGCCGACGCCGGAACCGCTCAACACGAGCACGTCGCGGAAGGGCGTGACGCGCAGGATTCCCTTGAGGCCCAGCCTCGGCAGCCACAGGAAGCGCTGCAGCTGCCACGCGCTCGTCGGCAGCTCGCCGTCGCGGTACTCGCGGCCGCACTCGAGCACCGCGACGCGATAGCCCTTCTCGGCGAGGCGCAGCGCAGATACGGCGCCGCCGAATCCGGAGCCGACGACGACCCAGTCGAAGTCGTGGCGCTCGCTCGAGTCGCTCATCGTTCGTTCTCTTCGAATCCGTCGGGTGCGACCGCGCTCACGGCAGGAAGTTGCACGTCGCGTAGAATCCGCAGCCCTGGTAGGCGTTGCCCAGGTCGTCGCGCAGGATGTAGGCGATGCCGTCGGCGCGGCGCGGCTGCAGCGAGAGGTCCTGCTCGAGCACGACCGTCTCGAAGCTCGAGCCGCGCGGCAGCTGCAGCCAGCGTGTTCAGCGTCTCCAGCGGCAGCGTCGGATCCTCGTCTTTGTTGAACGTCTGCATGACCCAGGCCTTACCCTCCCGGCGCGCGCAGCACCCAGATCGGCTTGCCGGCGCGGTACAGCCATTCGGTGTCGCGCTTGATGGTGACTGTCGTGTAGGGCTTGCCGCCGAGGAGGGTGGACACCTCCTCCGGCGTCATGGTCGCCGCCCACTTGACCTCGACGCCCCCTCATCTCCTCCTCGGTCACTCCGTCGGGGTCGTTCTGACGGTGAGCTCGGCGATCCTGCCGGTGAAGCGGAACGGCACCTGGTAGTCCTGGTCGTCCACCGACGTGGCCGTGTCGTGGCCGACGTTGAAGGTCTCGTCCCACGCGACGGCGATCGGCAGGCTCTTCGGCATCGGATGGGTGTCCACGACCTTGCCGTCCACCTTCAAGGTGCCCGTACCGCCTTTGCCCAGACCCGGGCCGTCGTACTTCCAGTCGAAGACCAGGGTGTGTTTGCCTGGGGCGAGGGGGGCCTTCGCCTGCCACTTGACCCGTTCCAGGCCGATCAGGTTCCAGGTGAACACCGGCCTGCTCTTCAGGAGATAGAAGGCGTAGCCGGCGAAGCGGCCGCCGTCGGTCATCAGCACGCCCTCGGCGCCGGCCTGCGGAACCTCGATCTCCGCGGTGATCGTGTACGACCGGTTCAGCAGGCTCGGCGCCGAGCCGGTCTCCGCGAACGGGACGTTCGAGACCGCACTGGTGTACGTGAACTCGGTCCGGGCGGGCGTGTAGCTCGGCTTGTGCGCAATGAACCTGGTGAGCTTCGTGTTGTCGAGCGGGAACACGTTGTACTTCGTCCCCTCCAGCGTGAACAGCTCCTGCATCTCGCGCAGCTTGTCCGGCTCCGATGCGGCGAGGTCCTTCGCCTGCGTCCAGTCCTCGTCGACGTTGTAAAGCTCCCACTTGTAGGCGTTCATCACGTCGGAGGGCGGCTTGTCGAGCGTGAGGATCCAGGGCGCGCCGCTGGGAGGTGCCGAGGCGATCCATCCCTCGTGGTAGATCGCGCGCGAGCCGAACATCTCGAAGTACTGCGTGGTGCGTCGGCCCGGGGCGTTCGCCTTGTCCCAGGTGTAGGCCATGCTCACGCCTTCGATCGGGCGCTGCTCGACGCCATTGACCCGCTCCGGCTGCGGCAGCCCCGCCGCCTCGAGGATCGTCGGCACGACGTCGATCGCGTGGTGGAACTGGTGGCGGATCCCGCCCTTGTCCTTGATGCGGGCGGGCCAGGAGATCGCCATGCCGTTGCGGGTGCCGCCGAAGTGCGAGGCCACCTGCTTCGTCCACTGGTACGGCGTGTCCCACGCCCACGCCCAGCCCACCGCGTAGTGCGGGTAGGTCTGGTCCGTGCCCCAGGCGTCGTAGAACTTCATGTTCTGCTCCACCGTAGGGTTCACGGCATTCGCGATGGCGAACTCGTTGAAGAGGCCGTGAAGCGTGCCCTCGGGGCTCGCTCCGTTGTCGCCGCTGATGTAGATGACGAGCGTGTCGTCGAGCTTGCCTTCATCCGCGATCGCCTGGATCACGCGGCCGATCTCGTGGTCCGCGTACGCCAGGTACGCGGCGTAGACCTCGGCCTGGCGGATGTAGAGCTTCTTCGCCTCGGGCGAGAGCGTGTCCCACTTCGGGATGTCGTCCGGCCAGGGCGTGAGCTCGGCATTCTGGGGGATCACGCCGAGCTTCTTCTGGCTAGCGAAGATCTTCTCGCGCAGCTGGTTCCAGCCCTGGTCGAAGAGGTGCATGGCCTCGATCTTCTCGACCCACTCGGGCGTCGGATGGTGCGGGGAATGGGTGGCGCCTGGCGCGTAGTAGATCATGAAGGGCCGATGGGGCTGGACGTCGTTCAGCATCCGGATGCGCCCGATCGCCTCGTCGGCCATGGCGGTGACGAGGTTCCAGCCCGGGTGGCCCACCTGCGGGTGGATCGGCGTGGTGTTGCGGAACAGCATGCCCGGCTGCCACTGACTCGAGTCGTCGCCGAGGAAGCCGTAGTAGTAGTCGAAGCCCTTCATGTCGCCGGTCGGCCAGTTGTGGAAGGGGCCGGCCTGGGTCGCCTCCCACTGCGGCACGTTGTGGTCCTTGCCGTACCACGAGGTGTCGTAGCCGTTCAGGCGCAGGATCTCCCCGATCGCGGCGGCGTCGCGCGGGATCACGCTGTTGTAGCCCGGATAGCCGGTCGCCTGGTCCACGACGACGCCGGTCGCCACCGAGTGGTGGTTGCGGCCGGTCAAGAGCGCCGCCCGCGTCGGCGAGCAGAGTGCGGTGGTGTGGAAGCGCGTGTAGCGCAGGCCGGCGTTGGCGATGCGGTCCATGGCCGGGGTCGGGATCACGCCGCCGAAGGTGGACGGCGCGGAGAAGCCCACGTCGTCGGTCATGATGAGCAGCACGTTCGGCGCGCCCTCGGGCGGGACCACGAGCGGTGCCCAGTACGGCTTCGAGTCCACGGCGTTGGGCTCGATGTCGCCCTCGAACCGCTGCGGCGGATTCGGCAGGTAGCGGCCGTCGATCGTCTTCGTCGCACCCGGCGACCCTGGGGCCTGCTGGGCCGAGGTCGGCGCGCCGCCCGCCAGGGCAGCCGCCAACACCATCCAGATCACGCGTTCCGTCGAGAGTTTCTTCGTCACGGTTCGTCTCCTCCTCGCTGGGAATTCTCTCATGGCGTTCGAGCGGAATCCGAGGAAAGCGTCAGAAGCCGAGCCCGATCACGAGGGCAGCGACGGCGAAGGGAACGCCCCACAGGGTTCCCTTGATCTGCCGCGTGAGCGCGCGCTGGCGCGCCTCGTCCGGCTCCGCGACGCGCGCACGCACCAGGGGAATGCAGACGACGTTCGCGGTCACGGCGAGGAGACCGGCGCCGACCTTCACCCAGAGGAGCGGCGTCCCGGGCCAGACGCGCGCGAGCAGCAGGGCGCCCGTCGCGACCATCGCGATCACGATCGGGATCTCGACCCACTGATCGATCTTGGCGTGCGCGAGAGCGACCGCGCGGCGCGAAGCGGCATCGCGGGCCGAGAACTCGAGCGCCGTCTCGGTCGCGACGGCTCCGAGCCAGAAGCCGACGGCCATGAGGTGGAGCTGGAGAAGCGTCATGATCTTGCTCCTTCGCCGAGCGCCCGCACTTCCTCCACGCTCTCGTCGAGGCAGGCGGCGAGGAACTCGGGATCCGGAACCACGGCGCGGCAGGCCGTGGGGAAGATCCCGATCGTTCCGTCGTAGCTCGCGACGCCGAAGGTGAGCCCGGCGCCGTCGACGACGGGCGCGACGCAGGAGAGGTGTCGCAGCCGCGCGCCCTTCAGGTAGAGCGGGTGCTGCGGGCCGGGGACGTTCGAGACGCCCAGGTTGAAGAGCGGTCGGCCGATCTCACCCGCGTCGAGGCGGACCAGCGAGGCCACGCGCCCCGCGAAGGCGAGCAGGCCCTCCGGCGCGTGGCGTGTGAGGTCCGTCATCTCCTTCGCGCCCACGGCCTCGACGAACGCCTTCAGACCCGCCGTACCCTCGCGCACGGCGGCCAGCCGCGCGATGGGGTCCGCGAGCTCGGTGTGGATCGCAGCCGTCGCGAGCGTGATGTCGTTGCCCGCCGCCCCCGCCTGGGCGTCGCGGCGCCGCGTGTTGACCGGCACGCAGGCGACGAGCGACTGCTCGGGGAGCTGGTTCTTCGCGAGCAGGTAGCGTCGCAGCGCGCCGCCGCAGATCGAGAGGACGGCGTCGTTCACGGTGGCGCCGGGAACGCGCGCCTTGTAGGCCCGGACGTCCGCGAGCTCGTAGCGCCGGCTCTCGAAGGAGCGGTAGGGCGAGATGCGCACGTTGAAGCGCGTGCGCGGGACGGGCTGGCGCGGGCGAGCCTCCGCGTCCCCGCCGCCCCCGCTCATGAACTGCCGGAGGATGCGGGCCCCGGCGCTCGTCGTGACGAAGGCCCCCCGCGCGTTGTTCCAGGCGGAGCGCGCCAGCATCGTCGCGAGGCCCGGAGGCCCTTCCGACCTCCGCCCGGGTCGCGCGCCGCGCGGCCCGGGCGCGTCGGGCGACTCGTCGTGGAGCACCTCCATCACGCGCAAGGCCGACGTGCCGTCGACCGCCGCGTGATGGACGCGCAGCAGGATCGCGAAGCTGCCCTCCGGGAGCCACGAGACGTGATCGAGACCCTCGACCACGTACATCTCCCAGAGCGGACGGGCGAGATCGAAATGCGGCGTGGTGAGCCGCGCGGCGAGGATGCAGAACTGCCGCCAGTCGCCTGGGTGGGGCAGCCGCACGTGATGCACGTGATGCTCGACCTCGAACTCCAGATCTTCCACCCAGTACGGGCGGTCGAGGTCGAGGGGAACCCGATGGAGCCTGCGCCGGAGCACGGGGAGCTCGTGGCTGCGCGCTGCGACGTGCGCGAGGATCTCCTTGAAGCGCAGCGGCTTGCCGAGCGCGCTCTGGTCGTAGATGAACACCAGCGTCGCGCCCGAGCTGTAACGCGGGCTGTCGAGGTGGAGGAAGATGGCATCGGTGCCGGTGAGCTGTTGCATGCGGACCTCACTTCACGTGAGAGCGTAGGAACGTCACACCCAGCTGGAGGCTCGCCCGCGCCTCGGGCAGGAACGGGACGAGCTGGAAGACGTGGGGGACCCCCCGCCAGGTGCGGTCGCTGGCGATCCCGCCCGTGCGACGCACGGCGGCGGCGAAACGGGGAGCGTGATCGCGGAGCACCTCGTACTCGCCGGACTCGAGCAGGAGCGGTGCCAGTCCCGCGAGATCGCCGTGGATCGGAGAGAGGCGCGGGTCCTTGCGGTCTGCCGCGCCGACGTAGGGGTCCATCAGCGTCATCGCAGCGCGCGTGAACATCGGGTCGAGAGCTTCGAGCGACGCGAAATCCGTCGTGGACCAGTCGAAGTCGACGCCGGGCGACAGCACCCAGGCGGCCGCCGGCTGCGGAAGCCCATGCCGCTTCGCCTCGAGCAACGTCACGAGCGTGAGGTTTCCGCCGGCCGAATCCCCCGCGACGGCGAGCTGGTCCGGCTCCATCCCCGTCTGGAGGAGCCAGCGATAGGCCGCGAGGCAGTCGTCGGGCGCCGCGGGAAAGGGATGCTCGGGAGAGAGACGGTACTCGGGCAGGAGGACGCGCGCGCGGAGCCGACGGCTGAGGAGCGCCGCGAAGCGCGTGTAGCAGCGCGGGAGGTGGAACGTGAAGCCGCCGCCGTGCAGATAGAGGAGCGTGCGATCCGGGAAGACGCCGTGAGCGACCACCCAGCGCGCGGGAACGCCGCCCGCGTCCACGTGCTCGAGCGTGCAGCGCGGAGCCGGCCGACCGAGCCAGCCGTCGATCCTCGCCGCGCTCGAGCGGAGCGCGAGCGGGTCCCGGGCGTCGCCCCAGACGGGCCGGACCGTGCGACGCAGCGCGGCGCAGAGCCAGCCGCTCCGCAGGCTAGGAACCGGGATCCCCGGGGGGATTTCAACAGTGACTGACGTCATCGTTAGAGATCTTATACATCAAGAAACAAGAATTAGTATTGAAAAAGTTATCGATCGATGATAAAACCTGGGCCATGGATCCGGCCAGCCCGGTCATGTTCGAGAACCTGGACCTGACACGCTGTGGGGCGCTCGGCTGGCTGCGGCTCTGCCGCCCCGAGGCGCTGAACGCGCTCTCGGCGCCACTGGTCGGGGAGCTGGCGCGCGCGCTCCGGGTGCTCGAGGGCGACCCGGCAGTGCGGGTCGTCGCGATCACCGGGAAGGGCCGCGCGTTCTGCGCGGGCGCGGACCTCGGCTTCGTGGGCGCTCGCCTCGACGCGAGCGCGGAGCTCCTCGCCTTCGTCGCCGAGGCCGCCGCGCTGGTGGAGCGCCTCGCCACTTTCTCCAAGCCGGTGATCGCCGCCGTGAACGGACTCGCGCTCGCCGGCGGTCTCGAGCTGGTGCTCGCCTGCGACCTCGTCGTCGCGGCCGCGAGCGCCCGGCTCGGCGACGCCCACGCGAACTACGGGCTCCTGCCCGGCGCAGGCGGCGCCGCACGGCTCAGTCGGAGGATCGGCGCGAGCCGCGCGAAGCACCTCCTCTTCACCGGCGAGACGCTGCCGGCGTCCGAGCTCCTGGCCATGGGCCTCGTGAACCGCGTCGTCCCCGACGCGGAGCTCGAGCCGAGCGTGGAGAAGCTCGCGGAGACGATCGCAGCCAGGAGCCCGACCGGTCTCCGCGCGATGAAGCGCCTCGTGGACGAGGGCCTCGATCTGCCGCTGGCAGCGGCCCTGCGACGCGAGCAGGAAGCGCTTCGCGCGCACGTCGAGACCGCGGACCTGCGCGAGGGTCTCGCCGCTTTCCGCGAGAAGCGTGCGCCTCGCTTCGGTGCAGAGGAGCGCGCGTGAACGGGGTCTACGTCGTCGGGGTCGGGATGACGGCGTTCGGCCGTCACCTCGAGCGCTCGATCAAGGATCTCGCACGCGAGGCCGTCGACGCTGCGCTCACAGATGCCGGCTGCGAGGCCTCCGCGCTCGAGTTCGCCGCGTTTGCGAACGCGACGCAAGGCCACATGGAGGGGCAGCACTCCGTGCGCGGCCAGATCGCGCTCCGTGCGATGGGGATCGACGCGATTCCGATCGTGAACGTGGAGAACGCCTGTGCGAGCGGGAGCTCGGCGCTGTCCGTCGCCGCGGGTGCGCTCGGCTCGGGGCTGGCGGGCATCGCGCTCGCCGTCGGCGTCGAGAAGCTCTTCTCGGGAGACCGCGCGCGCATGTTCTCGGCCTTCGACTCGGGCTGGGACGTATCGACCGTGGACGAGAACCGCGCGGGTCTGCTCGCGCTGGGCGCGGGCGTCGAGATTCCCGACGGGAGCCAGTCGGAACGGCCCTACAGCGTCTTCATGGACGTCTACGCCGCCCTCGCGCGACAGCACATGCGGCTTCACGGCAGCACCCAGGAGCAGTTCGCGGCGGTGGCGGCGAAGAACCACCGCCACTCGGTGCACAACCCGCTCGCCCAGTATCGCAAGCCGATGACGACCGCGGAGGTGCTCGCCGCGCCTCCGATCACCTACCCGCTCACCGTGCCGATGTGCTCTCCGGTGAGCGATGGTGCGGCCGCCGTCGTGCTGGCGAGCGAGCGCGGCCTCGCGCGCCTCGGAAGACGGCGCGCCATCGCGCTGCGCGCCATCGCTCTCCGGAGTGGGGGCGACCGCCCGTCCGACGCGCTCGACCGCCACGTCACGCGCCGCGCGGCCGCGGCGGCCTGGGAGCAGGCCGGGCTCGGGCCCGCCGACGTCTCGCTCGCCGAAGTGCATGACGCGACCGCGGTCGGCGAGGTGATCGAGCTCGAAGCGCTCGGTCTGTTCGAGGCGGGGGCTGCGGGGGCCGCGGCCGTCGGCGGCGAGACCGAGCTCGGCGGGCGCCTCCCGGTGAATCCCTCCGGCGGGCTCGAGTGCCGCGGGCATCCGGTCGGCGCGACGGGCCTCGCGCAGATCCTCGAGCTCGTGACCCAGCTGCGCGGCGAGGCGGGCGCGCGGCAGGTCCAGGGCGCGCGCGTGGCCGTGGCCGAGAACGGCGGCGGCCTGGTCGGCGTCGAAGAGGCGGCCGTGTGCGTGACGGTGCTCTCGCGATGAGCACGCGCCTGCCTACCATGACCCTGGATCGCATCGCGCGCGCGGCGGGCCTCGGCGACGAGGAGCGCCTCCTGCTCGAGAGCTTCTCGCACTTCGCGGAGGCCGAGCTCCGACCTCTCGCGGACCGTTACGCTGAAGGTCCCGTGCTCGACGCGAAGGCGGCCCGCGAGCTGCTCCGGCGCACGGACGAGTTCGGAATCGTGAGCGGTCTCGTGCCCGAGGAGCGCGGCGGATCCGGGCTCGGCTTCGTCGTCTACGGGCTCCTCTGTGAGGAGCTCGCGCGCGCCTGGCCGGACCTCACCATCGTGGCCGTGATCCAGGCGCTCGGCGCGGCCGCGCTCGAGGAGCTCGCCCCGCCCGAGCTGCGCGAGAGCCACGTGGAGCCCGCGCTCCGCGGCGAGCGCCTCGTCTGCATGGCCATCTCCGAGCCGGCCGTGGGCTCGAACGTGGCCGAGGTACAGACGCGCGCCGAGAAGTCGGGCGGCGGCTGGATGATCCGCGGCCAGAAGCTCTGGATCTCGAACGGCACGCTCTCGGACAGCGCGATCGTGGTGTGCCGCACGGGCGGCGAGGGCCTGAGCCTGCTCCTCGTCGATCGCGAGCACGGGTACACGAGCCGCGACGTCGAGAAGATGGGCCTCCACGCCGCGCCCACCTCGGAGCTCTTCTTCGACGGCGTCGAGGTTCCCGCCCACCACCTGATCGGTGGGGAGGGGCTGGGCCTCCAGCGCACGCTCCGACTCTTCGAGCGCGCGCGGGTGCTGGTCGGGCTCACCTCCGTCGGCATCGCGCGTGCGGCCCTCGAGGAAGCGGTCGCGTACGCCAAGGAGCGCCGCCAGCATGGCAAGCCGATCGGCGGCCACCAGATCATCCAGGCCTACCTCGCGGAGATGGCCACGGAGATCGACGCAGCGAGGCTCCTCTGCCTGCGCGCGCTCCACCTGCTCGAGCAGGGCGTGCGCTGCGACACCGAGTCAGCGATGGCGAAGTGGTGGGCCACCGAGATGGCGGTGCGCGCCACCTCGAGGGCGCTCCAGATCCACGGCGGCTTCGGGATCACGAAGGAGTACGCCGTCGAGCGCCACTTCCGGAACGCGCGCATCATGACCATTCCGGACGGCACCACGGAGATCCAGAAGCTCGTCGTCGGGCGGAGCCTCACCGGGATGTCCGCATTTTCGTGAGAGGGAGGCTCGGCCATGAAGATCGCAGACAGGGTCGCCGTGGTGACGGGTGGAGCCTCGGGCATCGGGCGTGGCACCTGCCGCGAGTTCGTGGCGCGCGGCGGCCGCGCCGTGATCTTCGACGTGGAGGAGGAGCGCGCCCGCGACGTCGTGCGCGAGCTCGGCCAGGAGCGCGCGCACTTCGTCCCCGTCGACGTCTCCGACGCCGGGCAGGTGGAGCGTGGGATCGCCGTGGTCGTCGAGCGCTTCGGCGCCCTCCACGCAGTGCTGAACGCGGCTGGCGTCGGGCACGCCGCGAAGCTGATCGCCGACGACGGCACGCCCTTCCCGCTCGAGCTCTGGAGCCGCACGCTCGCGGTGAATCTCACCGGCACCTTCCACGTGATGCGTTTCGCGGCCGCCGCCATGCGGGCGAACGCCCCCGACCAGGACGGGGAGCGCGGCGTGATCGTGAACGTCTCCTCGGGCGCTGCCTGGCAGGGACAGACGGGCCAGGTCGCGTACAGCGCCACCAAGGCCGCCGTAATCGGCATGGTGCTGCCGGCCGCGCGCGACCTCGCGCGCCACGGCATCCGGGTGCTCGCGATCGCGCCGGGCCTGATCGAGACGGGCATGCTCGCCGGCATCCCTGAGAAGGCGCTGGCCGGGCTCGCGAGGCTGCCGCTGTTTCCGAAGCGCCTCGGCCAGCCGCACGAGATCGGAGCGCTCTTCTGCAGCCTGGTCGAGATCCCGTACTTCAACGCCACCTGCGTCTCGCTCGACGCGGGCGCGCGCATGCCGTGAGGTCGCCATGAGGATCGACTTCGGCCGTCAGTTCGAGCTGATCTCCCGGTGCTTCGCCGACCAGGAGGCGCTCGTGAACGTGGAGCGGAAGCGCCGCTTCGGCTTTCGCGAGCTCCACCTGCTCACGAACCGCATCGCCAACGCCATGCGCGACCGGCTCGGGCTCGGTCGCGACGACACCTACCTCACGATCCTCGACAACGACAACCTGAGCCTCCTCCACCTCTGGACAGCGCTCAAGGCCCTGCCTCGCGGCGCGTGGACCAACTATCGCGACTCGCTCGACGAGCATCTCTCGCAGGTCGAGCGGGCACGCCCGAAGGTCGTGTTCCTCGAGCACGCGCTCCTCGACCGCTACCACGACCCGCTCCGCGCGCGCGGCTGCACGCTCGTCTGTCTCGACACGCCGCCCCGCGGCGACGGAGTGCTCGACTTCTGGGAGCTCGTGGACGAGGCGAGCGAGGCCGAGACGCGGGTCGAGCGCGAGGCCGCCGAGGAGATCGTGCTGCTCCGCTTCACGGGAGGCACGACGGGCAGGGGCAAGTGCGCCCAGTACACGCTCGACAACTGGCTCGGCGCGCGGGACGCCTTCTATGCCCTTCCCGAGCCCCTCTTCCGCACCGGCATGCGGCTGCTGCACTTCGCCCCGATCAGCCATGGCTCGGGTCTGCTCATGCTGCCCACGCTCTTCCGCGGCGGCTGCACGCTCACGCAGAACGTGCCGGACCTCGTCGCGTGGTGCCGGAACGTCGAGGCCGAGCGGGTCACGGCGACGATGATGGTGCCGACTCTCCTCTACCGCCTGCTCGAGCTGCCGGAGGCAAGGGGGTGCGACCTGTCGTCGCTCGAGACGATCTTCTACGGCGCGGCGCCGATGAGTCCCGACAAGCTCGCCGCGCTCCACGAGCGCTTCGGCAACGTGTTCGTGCAGCTCTATGCGGCGACCGAGAGCGCAGCCATCGCCGCCTGCCTCGGCAAGGCCGACCACGCCCGCTCTGGCGAAGAGGGTCGGCGCGTGCTGGGTTCGGCGGGGCGCGTGGTGCCCGGGAGCGAGGTCCGCATCGTCGACGAGGCCGGCAACGATCTGCCCGCGGGCGAGCTGGGGGAGATCTGGCTGCGCTCGCGCGGCACCATCAGCGGCTACTTCGAGAACCCCGAGGGCACGATGGCCGAGTTCCAGGACGGCTACTGGAAGTCGGGCGACGTGGGGACGCTCGACGCCGAAGGCTTCGTCTCGATCGTCGACCGCAAAAAGGACATGATCATCACCGGCGGCTTCAACGTGTACGCGACCGAGGTCGAGGCGGCTCTCGCCTCCCACCCGGCCGTGCTGATGTGCGCGGTGGTCGGCATTCCCCACGAGGAGTGGGGAGAGGCGGTCCACGCGGAAGTCGTCCTCCAAGCGGGTGCAAGGGCGACGCCCGAGGAGCTGATCGCGCACGCGAAGGGTCGGCTCGGGCGCTTCAAGGTGCCCAAGAGCATCGTGCTCGTGGACCAGCTCCCGACCAGCGTCGTGGGCAAGGTGCTGCGGCGCCAGGTCCGCGAGAAGTACTGGAAGGGGAGGGAGCGGCGTGTCTCCTAGCGAGGGCGCGGCCCCGCTCCGCATCTCGAACCCTGCGAGCGGCAATTTCGTCGCGGAGGTGCCGCTCACCCGCGTGGAGCAGCTGCCGGGGTTGGCGCAAAGGGCGCGGGAGGCGCAGGGCGCCTGGGAGGCGCTCGGGGTCGAGGCGCGCGCCGCCGCGCTGCTTCGCTACCGGGCGCTCCTGGCGGAGCGCGCCGACGAGATCGCGGAGACGGTCGCGGCCGAGACCGGGAAGCCCGTGGAGGAGGCGCGCGCGAGCGACCTCTTCCTCGTGCTCGAGGGGATCACGCACTGGGCCCGGAACGCGAAGCGTCTGCTCGCGCCCGAACGGATCCGGCCCCGCCTCTTCAAGCACAAGCGCGTGCTCAGCCGGTACGTGCCGCGCGGGCTGGTCGGCGTGATCAGCCCATGGAACTTCCCCTTCGCGATCGCGGTGGGCGACGCGATGCCCGCGCTCGTCGCGGGCAACGCCGTGATCGTGAAACCCTCGGAGCTCACGCCCGGCTCGGCGCTCCTCGCCGCCGCACTCTGGCGCGAGACGGGGCTCCCGGCCGCCGTGTTCCAGGTCGCCGTGGGCAGGGGTGATCTCGGCGCCGCGCTCCTGGAGCACGTGGACATGGTGATGTTCACCGGCAGCGTCGGGACCGGGCAGCGCATCGCCGCGCGCTGCGGCGAGCTGCTCGTGCCGTGCTCCCTCGAGCTCGGCGGCAAGGATCCGATGATCGTCTGCGCGGACGCGGATCTCGAGCGCGCCGCGAATGCCTGCGTGTTCGGGGCGCTCCTCAACGCGGGCCAGGCCTGCCTCTCCGTCGAGCGGGTCTACGTCGACGCGCCGGTCTACGACGAGTTCGTGCGCCTCGTCGAGGCGAAGGTGCGGAGCCTTCGCCTCGGGGCGCCGGGGGAGGACGCCGACATCGGCTCCCTCACCTCACCCGCCCAGCTCGCGAAGGTCGCTGAGCACGTGGAGGAGGCGCTCGCGCGCGGTGCCAAGGCCCTCACCGGTGGAAAGCGGAGCGAACGCGCCGGCCTCTTCTTCGAGCCCACGCTGCTCGTGGACGTCGACCACGAGATGGCGTGCATGCGCGAGGAGAGCTTCGGTCCCATCATCCCGGTGATGAAGGTGCGAGACGTCGAGGAGGCGATCCGGCTCGCGAACGATTCGAGCTTCGGCCTCGCGGCGAGCGTCTTCACACGCGACCCGAGGAAGGGAGTCGCGATCGCCGAGCGGCTGCGCGCGGGCGGTGTCTGCGTGAACGACTGCCTCGTCCATGCCTTCATCCCGAACGCCCCGATGGGAGGCATGAAGCAGAGCGGCAGCGGGCGGCGTCACGGCGTCGAGGGCCTCCGCAAGTACTGCGAGCAGCAGACCCTCGTGGTCGATCGCCTCGGGCTCCGGAGCGAGCCGTTCTGGTACCCGCGCAGTCGCGTCCGGCAAGGCCTGATGCGGCGCTTCCAGGAGCTTCTCTATGGACGGGCGCGCGCACGAAGCGACGCGGCCCGCGAGGGGGTGTCTTGAGCCTGCCCGAGAACCCGCCCGAGCTCGGCAGACGCGCGCAGCAGCCGATCTCGCGGGCCAAGCGCCGCATCCTGGACGCAGCCATCCGACTGTTCCGGGAGCGGGGCTACCACGGCACGACCATCCGCGACATCGGAAGCGCCGTCGGGCTGACCAGCGCCGCGCTCTATCGGCACTTCACGAACAAGGACGACGTGCTCGAGACCGCGATCTGGGACACGATGCGCAAGGTGGATCGCGCGTCGCGCGAGGCGGTCGCGGAGGAGGGACGCACGCCCGAGCAAACGCTCGAGGCGCTGGTCCGAGTGCTCGCACGCACGCTCCTCGAGGACCGCGATCGGCTCGCCGTGTATCTCTTCGAAGCGCGGCATCTCGATCCCCAGGTCTACGCGGTGATGCAGCGCGCCGAACGAAGGCTCTACGAGCGCTGGCTCGGCCATCTGCTGCGTGCGAGACCAGAGCTCAGTGAGACGCGCGCGCGTACGCTCGCGAAGGCGGCGGTGTTCATGATCGGCTACTCCGCCGTCGCGGATTCCGAGCTCGACCGCGAGCAGCTCGCCTCGCTCCTCGCCGAGGCGGCGCTCGCCAGCATGCTCCACTCCAACCGACGGGCGGGACCCATCGACGAATCAGGAGAAGCCCGATGAGGAGAATGCCCCTGCTCGTGTCTCTCGCCCTCGCCCTCGCGGCAGCCTCCGCCCTCGCGCAGGAGGACGTCGCCCCCGGCGCTCCGACGTTCAAGGAGGGCGACATCATCTCGATGGACCAGGTCGAGCAGCTGAAGCCCTTCCTGCCGCAGGAGTTCTGGGCGAACCGCGACTTCTTCTTC
>Ga0187892_10006162_pt1 | contig 18097 bp, 13 predicted proteins | sample MA1701073metaG_FD_139345 | JGI IMG/M metagenome (GOLD analysis project Ga0187892, IMG submission 139345) | Bio-ooze microbial communities from a basaltic lava cave in the Kipuka Kanohina Cave System on the Island of Hawaii, USA - MA170107-3 metaG ... | reverse complement strand
TTTATGGGTGGCGCGGAACCGCTCGAATCCTGCTCGAGTTCGCGCCAATACTGTGTGTAGCACACCCGCCCTCGGGTGTGCCTCATCAAACAAATTTCATTCATTAACGGCGCTTTTAGAATGAGGAGGGCGAGCCTCCCGCCGAGCCGCGGCCTGGCAGGGGCCTAATCTGACTCGTCATCGCTCTCCTCCGTAGCGATCACGTCGGTCGGTGAGATTGGCTCGCGAACCGAATACGTCCCGTCAAGCCATCGGCCCAGGTCCACGAGCTTGCATCGCTCATTGCAGAAAGGTCGAAACGGCAGTTCTTCTTTTCGCGTCACCGTAACGCATTTGCGACAGATTGGACATTCGTACGTTGGCACGATTCACCAACTCAAGCATTGTCCATGAGGGACTGCTAGATGAGCCGATGGGTCAATTCGACAGGCTATTTCGAATCCCCGGACGACTTGGGTTCCTTCTTTGTTGACTCTTTCGGCTTGGCCGCATCCGTTTTGCTGCTTTCAGTCTTTCCGCCGCTATCGTCCTTGGTAGGTTTACCCCCAGCCCCGTCCGACTCCGCCTTGGCCGCCTTCTTGTAGCTCTCGCTGCGGTAGTCGGTCTGATAGAAGCCCGAACCCTTGAAGATAATCCCTCCGCCGGTGCCGATTCGCCTCGCGACCGGTGCGTCGCAGTTGCACGGTTTCGGGTCCCCCTTGCGGAGCCGGCGTCGCGCCGGCTCGCTGATCGGTTGGACAAGCTCAACGACCTTTCCGCATTCGGTGCACTCATATTCGTACGTGGGCATGTGCTCCGCTCCTCGGTCGATTTAGCTCACATCGCCTTCGTCTGTATCGGCGCCGCCTGCAATCGGCTCCACGGCCTTGGACACTATGACCTTCGCCGGTCTGACCACCCGATCGCGCAAACGATAGCCCTTGGCGATCTGTTCAATGACCGTCCCCGCCGGGTGCTTGTTTGACGGCCGGTGCAACAAGGCTTCGTGGATACTGGGGTCGAAAGGCCGATGGAGGGCCTCGATCGGTTCCAGGCCGTGATCGGTCAGGGCCTTGGTCATGTTCTCGTACACCAACCGCACCCCCTCAACCACGGCCTGCATATTGTCTGAATTCTCAGCCGCGGCCAGAGATCGTTCAAAGTCATCCACCACCTTCACCAACGATTTCATCAACTCAGCATTCGCGTATCGGAGGGCATCCGCCTGTTCCGCCGCCGATCGTCGCTGAAGGTTTTGGAAGTCCGCTTTCGCTCGAAGTAGGCTCTCCTCCAGCTTGTCAACTTTGGCTTGAAGCACCCGGCGCGGGTCTTCTTCAGATCCCGCCGCGTCCGCTGGCGCCTGGTCCTCGACTGCCGGAGTTTGTTCCGTTTCGTCCGTTGGAGTTTGTTTCGTCTTCATTCCATCCCGCGGCTCATGTCGAGCCGCCCAGGTATTCCATCAATCTGTCAAAGAACCCCTTCGACTCCGGCAGGACGCTCCGGTCTTCCGTCTTGGCGAATTCTCGCAGAAGCGCCTCCTGAGCCTTGTCGAGCCGTTTGGGGATTTCGATCATCACCTGCACCAGTTCATCGCCGCGCCGTCCGTTTCGCAGGTCGGGCAGGCCGATCCCATTGAGCCGAAAGATTTGCCCATGCTGCGTGCCGGCCGGAATCTTCAACTCCCCCCGGCCCGCAAGCGTCGGCACCTCCACCTTCGCCCCCAGCGATGCCTGCGTGAAGCTGATCGGCATCCGGCATATCAGGTCGTTGTTATGCCGCTCAAAGAATGGATGAGGAGAAATGCGCACATAGCAATGCAGATCGCCGCGATGAGCGCCGTCCTCACCCGGCTCACCCTCCCCGCGGACGCGAACGGCCTGTCCATCGTGGATCCCCGCGGGAATCTTCACGCTGACCGTCCGTTCCTTCATGGTCCGCCCCGAGCCGCGGCACGACTTACACGGGGTGACGACGGACGATCCTCGCCCACGGCATGTCGGGCAGGTGGTGATGACCCGACCGAACAGGCCGCTAAGCCCGCCCGTTTGCTCAACCTGCCCATACCCTCCACAGGTGCCGCACGTTCGCCGCTCCGAGCCGGGCGCCGCCCCGGTGCCTCCGCAAGCCTCGCAGATGTCCTCGCGGGTGAAATCAATGGATCGCTCAGCTCCGCTCGCCACTTCCGCAAGCGAAAGCGACACCTCCGTCTGGAGATCAGCGCCTCCCCGTCGCCCACGGCGCCCGCCGCCGAGTCCCCCGCTGAAGATGTCGTTGAACATCGAGAAGATGTCTTCGACACCCATATGCGAGAAATCGTGGACGCCGACGCCGCTCAGCCCGGCGTGCCCGAACTGATCGTATCGCTGCCGTTTGGTCGGTTCGGAAAGGACTTCGTAGGCCTCGGCCGCCTCCTTGAACTTGGCTTCCGCCCCGGCATCGTCCGCGTTGCGGTCGGGGTGATATTTGTGGGCGTGGCGACGGTAGGCCTTCTTGATCTGCTCCGGCGTCGCGTTACGCTCCACGCCAAGCACTTCGTAATAGTCCCGCTTAGCGGTAGCCACCGTCATCCCTCAGCAAGCCTCAATTTCATCGACACGACACCGCTGCCAGCAACAGGCAAGCAAAAGGCGGACGACAAACGTCCGCCCTTTGCGCAATCGGTCGAATATCCATTCGCCGCCGAACTACCGGACGGCGTGCTCGATTTTCTTTTCCTCGTCCTTCAGGTCAGTCACCAGAACCTCGGTGGTAAGCATCAATCCCGCCACGCTCGCGGCGCTTTCCAGGGCGATGCGTGCGACCTTGGCCGGGTCGATGATTCCTTCCTTGAGCATGTCCACGTATTCGCCCGCCCGGACGTCGTACCCATAAGCGCCGCTCTTGCCGAGAATCTGCTCCACGACCACTTCGCCCTCGCAACCCGAATTGTTTGCGAGCTGCCGCGTTGGAGCACGAAGGGCTTCGAGAATGATCTCCACTCCCGTCCTCTCATCTCCGCGGGCGCCGTCACGAATCTTTTGTACCGCGGGAATTGCACGCAGAAACACCACGCCGCCGCCGGGCACGATGCCTTCCTCCGCCGCCGCCTTGGTGGCGTGGAACGCGTCGTCCACCAGATCCTTCCGCTCTTTGACTTCGATTTCGGTCGCACCGCCGACGCGGATAACCGCGACTCCGCCGGTCAACTTTGCCAGCCGTTCCTGGAGCTTCTCGCGGTCGTAATCGCTCGTCGTCTTTTCCATCTGGTTGCGAATCTGATCGACGCGGGCTTTGGTGTCCGACTTCTTCCCCGCGCCTTCAATGATCGTTGTATCGTCCTTGGTGATGACCACCTTCTTCGCCGACCCCATCTCCTTGAGGGTGATGTTTTCGAGCTTGATCCCCAGGTCTTCACTGATGAGCGTCGCTCCGGTAAGCGCCGCAATGTCGCCGAGCATGGCTTTGCGTCGATCGCCGAAGCCCGGTGCCTTCACCGCACAGACGCTCAAAACGCCCCGAATCTTGTTCACTACCAGCGCCGCCAGGGCCTCGCCGTCGACATCCTCGGAAATCACCAGCAACGACTTGCCGGAAGTGGCGATGGCTTCCAGCACCGGGACGAAATCGCGGAGATTGGAAATCTTTTTCTCATAAATCAAGATTGCCGGATCCTGCAACACGCACTCCAGCGAACCGGGATGGGTCATGAAATAGGGGGAGAGGAATCCCTTGTCGAATTGCATCCCGTCGACGACTTCCTTCTCCGTCTCCAGCGATTTGCCTTCTTCGATCTCGACTACGCCATCGGTGCCCACGGCCTCCAGGGCGCCCGCGAGCAGTTTGCCGATCTCCGCATCGCCGTTGGCCGAGATGGTGGCAATCTTGGCCAGATCGTCATTGGACCGGACTTTGATGGATTGGGCCTTGATCGCCCCCACGGCGCCCGCCACGGCCTTCTCAATGCCGCGCTTCACCGCCATCGGATTGGCCCCGGCGGACACCGACTTATACCCCTGACGAAAGATCGCCTCCGCGAGCACGGTGGCTGCGGTGGTTCCGTCGCCCACTTCATCACTAGTCTTGGACGCGACCTGATTAATAAGCTTGGCTCCCATGTTTTCGAACGGCTGGGCCAGCTCGACCTCCTTGCTCACCGTCACGCCGTCCTTGGTGATTCGCGGCGATCCGAACGACTTTTGCAAAATCACATTGTGACCCGACGGCCCCATGGTGATCTTGACCGCGTCCGCAAGCTTGGAAAGTCCCGCCAGGATTTGCTGCCGCGCCTCCTGGGAAAACAGTAATTGTTTTGCCATGTACCAATTTCCTCCAGCGAGCCGCGACTTTCAGGTCGCGCGGAACCCCGCACGGACCGAAGTCCGTGGCTCAGGTTTGGGTTTATCTATCCACCACCGCGAGAATGTCCGTCTCGCGGAGTATGACGTACTTGTTCGCACCGAACTCAATCTCGGTGCCCGCATACTTGCCGTAGAAAACTTCGTCCCCGATCTCCACGCCCATCTCCCCGCGCTTGCCGCTGTCCAGCAGCTTGCCCGGACCCATGGCGATGATCTTGCCCCGCTGCGGCTTCTCCTTGGCCGTATCGGGAAGGATGATCCCACCCGCGGTCGTTTCCGTCGCTTCACTTGGCTCGATCAGCACGCGATCGTCCATCGGACGAAACTTGATCTTTGCCTTCGACTTTGTTGGGGTCGCTGTTGCCGTTGCCATGTCTATTTCATCTCCTTTGAAACTGCTACGATTGCGCGATGCCTCGCTGTATGCCGTTGTTCCTTAGAAACTCGTAATTTGTAATTCGTAATTCCGTTAGTAATCCATGTCTTCGCCCATGTCCGGCGGGGCAGCTTCACTGTCCTTGCCCTTGGGCTTTTCGCTGATGCAGACCTCGGTGCTGAGCAGGACGCGAGCGACGCTGCTGCCGTTCTCCAGGGCGCACCGCACGACTTTCGTGGGGTCGATCACCCCATCCTTCACCAGGTCGGTGTACTCGTTGGTGTCGGCGTTGAATCCGAATGTCCCGCCTTTTTCCAAAACCTTGTGCAGCACCACGCCGGCGTTTAGTCCCGCGTTCGTGGCGATCTGGCGCAATGGGGCGGAAAGAGATTCGCGAATGATGTCCGCGCCCGTCTGCTCATCGCCGGACAGCTTCAGGCTATCGAGCGCCGACGCACACCGCACCAGGGCCACCCCGCCCCCGACCACGATTCCTTCCTCAATCGCCGCCCGCGTGGCGTGCAGTGCATCTTCGATACGTGCCTTCTTTTCCTTGAGTTCCGTCTCCGTGGCCGCTCCAACGTTGATCTGTGCGACACCGCCGACCAGCTTCGCCCGACGCTCTTCCAGCTTCTCACGGTCGTAATCCGAGGTTGTCCCTTCGATCTCCGAGGTGATCTGCTTGATTCGCCCCTGAATCTCCGCCGTGGAGCCTGCGCCCTCGATCACGGTTGTGTTGTTCGCGTCGATGTGGAGCTTCTTTGCCTGGCCCAGTTCCTTGATCGAGAGATTCTCCAGATCAACGCCCAGATCCTTCATGATCGGAGTCGCCCCGGTGAGGACCGCGATGTCCTGAAGCATGGCCTTGCGGCGATCACCGTAGCCCGGCGCCTTCACCGCGCACACTTCCAATATGCCGCGAAGCTTGTTCACCACCAGCGTCGCCAGGGCTTCACCCTCGATATCCTCCGCAATGATGAGCAGCGGACGCTTGGCCTTTGCGACCTTCTCCAGAATCGGAACCAGCTTGGGCACGCTGCTGATCTTGTCCTCGTGAATGAGTACGAACGCCTTGGAAAGAACGCACTCCATGCCATTCTGGTCGGTGACGAAATGCGGCGACAGGAACCCGCGATCAAACTGCATCCCCTCGACGACATCAATGGTCGTCTCCGAGGTCTTGCCCTCCTCGACGGTAATGACGCCGTCCTTGCCCACCTTCTCGAAGCAATCAGCCAATAGTTTGCCGATGACTTCATCGTTGTTCGCGGAAATCTTGGCCACGTTGACGATGTCTTCGCGCTTGTTGGCCTTGACCGGTCGGGACAAGTCCTTGAGGGCTTGAATGATCTTCGTAACCGCCTTTTGAATGCCCCGGTTTAGGGAATTGGGGTCGGCGCCGGCGGCGATGTTCTTCAACCCTGCCTGAAAGATTGCTTCTGCAAGCACCGTCGCCGTCGTGGTGCCGTCTCCGGCAACCTCGCTGGTCTTGCTGGCCGCTTCCTTAACCAGTTGGGCCCCCATGTTCTCGTACTTGTCAACAAGTTCGATCTCCTCGGCCACGGTTACGCCGTCCTTGGTGACGGTCGGGCCGCCCCAACCCTTGTCAATGACTGCGTTCCGCCCGCGAGGGCCAAGTGTTGACTTCACTGCGCTAGCGAGCTTCTGTACCCCGCTCCAAAGCGCTTTCCTTGCATCCTGGTCGTAGGCCAATTGCTTCACGGCCATAATGATTTATCTCCTCGTACAATTCCGTTGGATTTCGACACCCGTCGGCCACCCCAATTGGTACTCCCTCCCCGAAGCTGGACGTACCGATAGACTGACCTCTTACTGCAACTTGCAAATTGCGGACCACTCCGGACGCGGCCCCTCAGTTGCCATAAATCATTTTGGGTTAATTGGTTATGACTCGTCCTTCCCGGCCACCCATGCAAACATTATCTGCCAGCTTGGCAGGCTCCCGTCTGACCACCCGTGCCGTGTGCCAATTTGACAGCTAGTCTCGTCGAGCAGTTACTCCGCACCGGTACACACCCGTTGCTCCACAAGCCCGGCCATCCGATGATCGTGCGGCATCGACGAGCGGAGTTGCCAACGAGTTGGCGACAGGCGCAATCCTAACGACCTGAAACGGAATTGGAAATGAAAGCCAACCCGATTACTGTCCGCCGTGCTACCCTTACTGACGCCAATCCCATCATCGCCTTTAACGCCGCGCTCGCTTCAGAAACGGAAGGAAAAACCCTTGACGCAAATACCATAACCGTAGGTGTCCGCGCGGCTTTATCAGATTCCAGTCGATCGTCGTATTTTGTGGCGGAGATCAATGGCGAAATCGTGGGGCAGACAATGGTGACTTACGAGTGGAGCGATTGGCGCAATGGATTCTTCTGGTGGATTCAAAGCGTCTACGTCGATTCGCGCTTTCGCAGGCGCGGCGTATTTCGCGCTTTGCATGAACACGTCCGCCGTGAGGCCCGAAGTCGGCACGACGTATGCGGCCTGCGCTTGTACGTTCACCATGACAACAGCCGGGCCATAAAGACCTACGCCCAACTCGGCATTGCGCAAAGCGATTACCTGCTCTGCGAGGAGGATTGGTCCGACGCTCTGGCTACTTCTTCCTTCGATAGTGCGCGGTCATGATCTTCGTCCATTTGCCATTCTTGCCTTGTATGGATGAAGTCATCGTCCTGTAATCCTTGGTCTTGAACTCGATGACGTCCTTGTACTTCGCCTGCTTTCCCTTGACCGCGAAGTTGGGCCCCAGCGTATTCAAGGTCAGCACCCTCCCCGATCGATTCAATACCCCGTCGTATATCCAGAGGTTAGACATCATTGATCCAATCCACGTGCCCACGAAGCGTTTTTTCTGAGAGTCGAAACCCAGCGACATGATCCAGGTTGCCCTGCCGCCGCCGGGCATCTTCCCTCGTCCCTCGGCGACAACCCACAACCCTCCGATCGACCGCACGCTCTCTTTTCCCGAGAATTTGGCCGTCGGTTGATCAGGTCCCATGCTGCAGTCGGCTTCATAGGTCCATTCGCCGATCAGCTTGTCGAGCCACTTATGCTGTTTCTGTGGTTTGGATTCCATCGAACTTTCCTCTGCAACGCCCATGCCCACACGGAGGAGAACACCCAAGCGAACTCCACACAAGCAAGCAGTTGTTCCGACTGAACTCTACCGAATATCGTGAGCGGTGTCATCTCTTTGTTCCGTTCCGGGTTGGCATCGCCTTCGGCTCCCATCGATTGAATCAACCCAATGAATCCATTCTTGACGCAATCAGCGCTCGGCCGTATGGTGTTCCCGTGGTCGTCGGTTGCGCCCATCGCGTTTCCCATTCGAATCTGCTTCTCTCGGCGGCGGTTTGCATCGCCGTATGGGGTTGCCGCTCCGGGGCCGTGTGGCCCTTCGGCACGGGGGAGTCATCTACATCGCATGAGAGCGCCGCTCCTCCGTCCTCTGAAGTTTTTAGCCCTCCGGGCCGCACGGCACCAGGTTCTCCCAACGGCCCGATTCAAGTCGTTCAACTCGCCTTCGACGTCCTTCGCGTGGAGTTGGCCATCAACGGGATTCGCAATTCACGGAAGATTTGGAACCATTTGGACGAGCTGCGTCTCGACCCTGATTTGGTCGCCAGCTTGGCGCGAAACGGCCTGCGCGTCGGTGTCGGATCTTCGGGCTCCTGGTCGGCCATTCGCGCTGTTTTGGAGAGCGGCGGCGCTCGATCCCAGAAGGACCAGATGCTTCCCCAGCCCGGCGCGCCCCTCGCGATCGAGTTCGATCCGATTCGGGAGGGCGAAACCATCTTCAACTATGACCGCGACAATCGCCTGGTGGGAAAAACGTTTTCCGTGGGGCAGAAGATGATCCACCTTGATTATGCCTATCACGTGCAACTCGGCGGATCTACCGACGTTCAGATCAGTTTCGAAGTGCGCCATGAAGGCGATGCTATGACCTGGGAACGTCGCGATGGGATGATTCGCCAGGTGCCCGCACAGGAGCGATATGTATTCGAGGGCCTTGCCGCGCTCCTGACCTTGAAGCCGGGAGAGTTCCTGGTTGTCGGCACCAGCGAAAAATCGGACAATGAATTCTTGATCGGCAGCCGCTTCTTGATCCATGCGGCGTCGGGCGAGAAAACGGAGACCGTGCTTTTCGTGACGCCGCAGCCGTTTCAAAGTCAAGACACACAGAGGCGACGCTGAGGTGACTGGTGTATAGAACCTGTTCCAATACCACGCGAGCCGCGAACTTCAGTTCGCGCGGACCCTCTAATTCCCTGGAGCGGCGCTGTGTTTTGCACGCCCGAACATCCGCGAGTCGAGTCTTGGGATAGCTTCTAGTGATAGGGTCGCGGAGGTGAAGATTCACGACGGCGAGGCCTATTACCGGGAGCTTTGCGAACAGATCGGCGTCGCCCTCATCGCCACCGACGTCTCCCTGAACATACGCACGTGGAACGCCGCCGCCGGACGAATGTTCGGCGCAGCCTCGGACCGGATGCTTGGCGCCCCGGCCATCTCCATCATTCCCCAGGATCGTCGCATTCCGGCGCAGCGGATGTTTCGGCAGGCGATCGAATCAGGCGAGAGCAGTGAACTGGAGTTTCAGCATCGCGATTCCCACGGGGACGCCCGAGAATTGTCGGGTACCATCGCGCCGATCGTTTCCGAATCCGGAGCTCGGATCGGCGCTTCGATTTGCATTCGTGACATCACCCGCCGCATGCACCTTCAGGCCGAGCTGCATGAAAGCCGGAAAATGTCGTCGTTGGGCGCAATGGCCGGGGCAATTGCCCATCATTTCAACAACATCCTCGGCGGCGTCGTCACCGGCATCGACTACGCCAACGCCTGCTCCGACCCTGCCGTTACCAAGCGCGTCCTGGAGCAAACCAGCCGGGCATTGATCCGAGCCTCGGTGCTGGTCAATGGGCTGCTCGCCTTCGCGGAGGGCACGCCCCGCGCCGATGGTTTAAGCGACCTCACCGAGTTGATGAATGACCTGGCCGATGAGCTGGAGCCTGCCGTCGAAGGACGAAATATCAAGTTCAGTCTGAATCTCCCCGCCTTTCCGATCATGCCCGTCCCGCGCACGCAGTTGTATACCATTCTCCGCAACATCGCCCAGAACGCCATCGAGGCCATGCCCAACGGCGGATCGCTGCGCATTGATGTCTCCGACAATGAGAGCGCCACGGTCATAGCCATTTCCGATACCGGCTGCGGTCTCGACAAGGACACGCAAACAAGGATCTTTGAGCCCTTCTGGTCCACCAAGGGAGACGGTGTTCTTGGCTCGGCCGCCACAGGAATGGGATTGGCCATTGCCCACGGACTCGCCCAGGTCATCGGCGCGACCATCACCGTCTCCTCCGAACCCGAAAAAGGATCGAACTTCACAGTCACGATTCCTCACCCGACTGGGGGCGAAACTCGCCCATCGAAATAACTTGTTGGCTGATCAGTTTCGCGGTGTCGAATGGCGCGCGCCCTAAGCCGTCGTGCGTCGTACCACTGTTGGAACAACAGTGCCCTTATAGCACACCCGCCCCCAGATGTGAATATGAGTAGCAAAGCCGCCCTCGGCTGTGCATCGGAGTGGCACGCCCGCCCTCGGGTGTGCCTAATCCCCAGCCGAGGGCGGCTGGATTACTCCGTTTAGCGGCCGGGCTACCCCATTTAATTGAAATCCGCAGTTCCCGCCGCCTCTATTCTACCCTAGACCACCCAAGAAATCGTATAAAGCGACATTTATTCCTTGACAGAGAGTGCAGAAATCCCTAAACTACCCGTTTGTTCGGAAAATGCGTCGGAGCGGGAATCGGGTCAGTCCTACCGCGCATACTCCTTTAGTAGGTCGTCGCCTCAGTTGGGCGGCGTACCGTGTTCGGGCAAATGTCGCCGCTCGGCGCGTTTGGGCTCCTTCCAGCCCCCGATCCATCGACGACTGCGCTCATTCGAGTCCGTTCAACTTTGGAAGGAGAGATCGTATGTTCATGTCTCGAAGAGTCAATCTGACCACATTCAGCCTCATCGTTTGGTTTATTTGCGCATCGCCGCTGGGTCGCGCCGCGGAGATCGGCACGGCCTTTACCTATCAGGGGTTCCTGGAAAGCGGTTCGCCTCCCGCTCCCGTGGAGGACACATGTGACTTCCGCTTCGGTCTTTGGAAAGACCCATCCAGTGTGATTCCTGCGGATCAAGTCGGGTCGTTGCAGTCGATCAGCGGCTTGAGCGTTGAGGCCGGCGCATTCATTGCCACGATCGACTTCGGGACGAGCTCCATCGACGGCTCGGCGCGCTGGTTGGAGATTGAGGTTTGCTGCTCCAGTCCTTGCGAGCCCGGTGGACTGGTCACGCTTCTGCCCCGCGTGGAACTCAAGCCCGCACCCCACGCTTTGGCGTTGCCGGGTGTATACACCATTCAGGAATCGGCAAACACCGCGGGCCCCATCACCCCGCCGCCGAAACTAGTTGTCCGTCATGTATCAGGTATTGCTAGTTTCCTCAGTCTCGAAGCGCAGATTGCCGAAGGCGACGTCGGTCTCCAACTCAAGAGCGGCACCGACTCCATTATGACCTACGATCCCCTCGTGCAAGAAGCGATCTTCCAAGCACCAAGCGGAGTCCGTGCCGGATCAGTCAAGATCGACAGCTCCCTGGCATCAAACGTCGCGGGTCCCGGATCGACCGCCGAGTTGGTGGTCAGCGGTGACGAACTCGCCCTCAAAGTCGACGGCGACACCGTGGACCGTTGGACGGCACTGGGATCAACGGCGTTTAGAGCTACTCCGAACCGCGTCAGCGGCTCGCCCGCCAACACGGTTACCCCGGGCATCTACGGAGTTGCCATCAGCGGTGGAGGTTCACCGACGCAAGCGAATTCTGCGTCCGGGATTTTCTCCACCATCGGAGGCGGTCGGCTGAATACGGCAACCGGTCAGGATTGCACTGTCGGAGGCAGTTTCGAAAATTTGGCCAGCGGCGGCGAGACAAGCACGGTCGCCGGCGGTGCTCGGAACACCGCGAGCGGAGCCGCGGCGACGATATGTGGCGGCGCAGAAAATACGGCGAGTGGAAATACTTCCTCTGTCGTAGGGGGATACTTGAACGTGAGTTCCGCCCAATTCAGCTTCATTGGGGGCGGATCGGATAATACGGCCAGCGGATATGCGTCCGTCGTCAATGGCGGCGGAAACAACGTCGCTAACGGCATCGCCGCCACCGTCGGGGGTGGCGGAGAAAACACGACCAGCGCTGAATACGCCACGGTTTCGGGCGGACGATACAATGTAGCCGGCAAACTGTGCGTCGGCGGTACGGATTTTCAAAAGGGTTGCCAGTCGGATGCCGATTGTACGTCGCCGGATACGTGCTCGACGGATACGGGCGACGGTGCCACCGTCAGCGGCGGTCGTGTGAACACCGCCAGCGGCGAAAACTCCACCGTCGGCGGCGGGTACAGCAACGAGGCCCGCGGCTTCAGCAGTACGATCGCGGGTGGCTACAACAATGCTGCCACCGGAACAGATTCAACGGTTGGAGGGGGCGCCGAAAACTCGGCTAGCGGCGATTCCAGCTTCGCCGCGGGACGCCGGGCCAAGGCCGACCACAACGGCGCCTTCGTCTGGGGCGATTCTACGAATGCCGACGTCTCCTCCTCAGCCGCAAATCAATTCACTGCCCGCATTTCGGGAGGGGCTCGATTCTATTCAGACTCCGGTTTAACCACCGGAGTGAACCTCGTCGCGGGAGGAGGGTCGTGGACTTCCATCAGCGATAAGAACCTCAAGGAAAACTTCGCAGAGATTGACAAGGAGGCACTGCTTGAAAGGCTCAGCGCCATCCCCGTTACTTCCTGGAACTACAAGAGTCAGGACCCCTCCATCCGCCACATCGGCCCGATGGGGCAGGACTTCGCCGCCGCCTTCGGCGTCGGCGACGAGCCTCCGAGCATCAATACCATCGACGCCGACGGCGTGGCCCTCGCCGCCATTCAGGGGATCTATGAGATCGTGCAGGAGAAGGACTGCGAGATCGGCGAGTTGATCGAGCGCGATCGGCGTAAGGATCATCGCGTCGGCGAATTGGAAGCTCGAAACGCAAGACTCGAAGCCCGCATTGCGCGGCTCGAAGCGCTGCTGTCAACCACTCTTTCCAAGGGAGAGAAATAATGAAACGAAACATCTGGATTGGCTTCACTGGACTGACGCTCGCCCTGGCGAGCGAAGGTCGCGCCGCGGAGATCGGCACGGCCTTCACCTATCAGGGGTTCCTGGAACGCGGGGCTCCGCCGGCACCGGTGGAGGACAACTGCGACTTCCGATTCGGTTTGTGGGACGCCGCGGCCGCGGGCAATCAGAAGGGTACGTCTCCGCAGACCAAGAACGGGGTGGTGGTCACCGCCGGGGTGTTCACGGTCGAGAATCTTGACTTCGGCGCGGGTTCGATCGACGGAACGGCGCGCTGGCTGGAAATCGAGGTCCAGTGCCCAGGGGACGGAGCATTCGTTCTCCTTTCCCCGCGCGTCGAGTTGACCCCGGCGCCGCACGCGCTCCGCGCGGCCGGACTGGCGTTGCCCTATGCCGACACGCTCAGCATCTGCCAGCCAATGCTCCAACTGACGCAAACCGGCGACGGGCCGGCGGCCATTTTCAAAGTCCAGCCGCAGCCCGAGCCGCCCCTGCCTCAGCCGGCCGTCGAGGCGATCAGCGAAACTAGCGCCCCGGCACTTCAAGCGACGAGTATCGGCGGCGGACCGGCCGCGAAGGTCTGGGTACAGCCCCAACCTGAGCCGCCACTTCCGGTCGCGGCGCTGGAAGTGGTCAACGAAACTGACGGGCCGGCCGCGACCTTCGGCGTCGACCCGCTGTTCACCCCCGCGGCGGCGATCAAGGTCACCAACAGCGGCCTCGGTTCCGCCATCGAGGCGGTGTCAGGCCATGTCGGTCCGCCCATTCTCCCGACCATCAAAGCGACGAACGTCGGTACGGGTACCGGACTCGAAGTCTCCAGCGGGGAGTTGAGCGTCAGCAGCGCGCCGACGCTTCGCGCCACGAACATCGGCATCGGCACGGCCGTCCATGCCATCACCACAACCGGCACGGCGATTCACGCCGTAAGCGGCAATGGTGACGCCGGTTATTTCGAGGGTTCGGTCGGCGTAACCGGCCAGGTCGGGTGCGCCTCACTGGTATGGGGAACAAGCGCGTTGGGGGACGATCAAAGCGGAGCTGTCGAACTGGGCAACTCGCTGACCATGGGCAACAGCCCCTACATCGACTTCCATCGTGGGGTCGGCCTAGCCCAGGATTACAACGTCCGCCTCCAGAACGACGCCGATCAGCGGTTGACGGTGACCGGCGACCTCGCCGTCAGCGGCGGGCTCACCGTCTCCGGCGACCTTACGGTGGACTCAGGACTCTCCGTCACCGGAGAGTTGACCGTCGAGCAGGGCCTCACCGTGACCGGCGAGCTCACCGTCGAGAGCGAGATCAAGAAGGCCTACACCACCGGCACCAGCAACCGCGCCGCGCCGCTCGCCTACGCCGTGGTCGATGGAACCACCGGTTCGGTCCTCACCGGCACGCCCAACGTGAGCAGCTCCTGGGACAGCACCAATCAGCGCTTTCTAATCACCATCGCCGGCGAGACGTATTCCACGACCACGCATATCACCACCGTTACCCCGATCGTCGGGGGCGCGCCGGAGGCGTTGTTCGCCACCACCGGCGCTGGCTCAGGACAGCTTCGTGTTCGGATCATGAGTTCCTCAACCGGCACCACCGGCTTGCAGAAGTCATTCTCCTTTATCACCTACAAGCCATGAGCGCCAGACCCGCGACATCTCGTCGACCATCCCCCTTGCCAAGGGGGACCACGGGGGGTCGGTCAGAGCAGGGAGCGCAAGCGACCGGAATGTCAGAGCCGCGGGCGCGACAACGTTTTGCATTAAGGATTCTCAGTCCTGAAAACGCAGTTTCCGTTACCTGTGAAATCCCATTATCAGTATCGAAATCGTCGGTCTGCTTTCTCAATGCAAAACGTTCGCGAGCCCGCGGACAACGACCCTCGGAGCGCGGGGGGCCTGGGTTAAAGCGGTGGGCGATAGGAGAGGCATTTTTCCCTTGCGGCGATCGCAGTTCTCGCATACCATACCTCCTCAGTTTCTGTGTGGCTATGTCGTGTGCCACTGCCGTGTCGGCAGTGGTCGCTCCGTTCGAGGCGTCGTCCACGGCGCACAGGGCCGTGCCACACTCATCCTTCTTGAGGAGGAGAGGTTTATGAATGGCATGGTTCGCGTTGTGGTCATGTCCCTAGCGATGGCGCTGGTCAGCATTCAGACCTTTGCCGCCGACATCGGCACGGCATTTACCTATCAGGGGTTCCTGGAAAACGGGTCCCCTCCGGCGCCCGTCGATGACACCTGCGACTTCCGCTTTCAGATGTATGACGCGGCCGCGGGTGGGAACCTCAAGGGCACGAATCCGCAGGACAAGGCGGGCGTGGCCGTCAACGCGGGAGTGTTCACTGTCAATGACCTGGACTTCGGCAGTGGTGCCATAGACGGCACGGCCAGATGGCTGGAGATCAGCGTCTGCTGCCCTAGCCCCTGCGCCGTTGTCCCGCTTTCCCCGCGCGTGGAGCTCACCCCAACCCCGCACGCCATCCGCGCATCGGAGGGCGTCGGTCCGCCCAACGCCCTGGAGGTTGACCAGGCCACGGGCAACGTCGGAATCGGGACGACCAGCCCCGCGCGAAAACTGGACGTGACCGGCGTCGTACGGTCATCGACGGGGGGATTTGAGTTTCCCGACGGGACGTTGCTCAGTTCGGCGGCAGGTATTTCCCCGCTGCTATCGCTGGCGCAGATTGCCACGTTGCGCTGGGACTTTCAACAAGCCGACTTTGTCGTCGGTACGTTCCCCGTCGGCAACGACGCCTTGTTTGTCGCCTTCGACGGTGCCAACGTCTGGGTCACGCGTCGGTTCAACAACACGGTCACGAAGCTACGGGCTTCGGATGGCGTCAACCTGGGCATTTTCGCCGTCGGCACGCAACCCCATGCTGTGGCCTTCGACGGGGCCAACATCTGGACCGCGAATTATATTAGCAACAACGTCACCAAGCTCCGGGCCACAGACGGGGCCAATCTGGGCGCGTTCCCCGTTGGCAACGGTCCCAATGGCATGGCCTTCGACGGGGCCAACATTTGGGTGGTGAATCTAAACAGCAACAACGTCACCAAGCTCCGAGCCTTGGATGGGGTCAACCTGGGGACTTTCCCAGTGGGTGGCTACGCCACCGGCGTCGCCTTCGACGGGGCCAACATATGGGTTCTGAACGGGTTCGGACCTGCGAATGTTACCAAGCTCAGGGCCTCGGATGGGGCCAACCTGGGAACCTTCGCCGTCGGTAACGGGGCCCGGGGCATCGCCTTCGACGGGTCCAGCATTTGGGTTGCGAATTCCTTCAGCAACGACGTCACTAAGCTCCGGGCCTCGGACGGAGCCAACCTCGGAACGTTCGCGGCAGGAACTGGCGCCGTAGGTATCGCCTTCGACGGGGCCAATATGTGGGTTACGAATATTGACAGCGACACGGTCACCAAACTTCGAGCCTCCGATGGGTTCAACCTGGGTACGTTCCCCGCCGGTGACGGGCCTACGGGCGTGGCTTTCGACGGGGCCAATATTTGGGTTGCGAACAATCTGAGTGGCGATGTCGCCAAGATCTTCGTCAGCGACGACGTTGGCCTCAGCCAGTGGCAGAGAATCGTTGGAGGGATCGCCTACACCGCAGGCAGAGTGGGAATCGGGCGCAATTCCGCTGCCAACGCGCTCGAAGTGGAAGGCGACGCCTCAAAGACCGTCGCCGGCGACTGGTTGGCCAATTCCGATCGGCGGATCAAGACCCGGATCCGCACGATTACCAACGCCCTGGATGCGATTCTCAGAGTCAGGCCCGTCGCCTTCCGCTACACCGACGAATACAAGGCCAAACATCCATCCATCCAGGATCGCGATTACTACAACTACGTCGCCCAGGAGTTCCGCGAGGTCTTTCCAGAATGCGTTCAGCACAGTGGCGAAGACGGGCTGTTGCAAATGGACTCTTACCCCGCGAGCGTCTATTCGGTGGCCGCCATTCAGGAGCTTTATGAGATGGTGCAGGAAAAAGACTGCGAGATGGAAGAACTGCGATCGCAGATTGAAGGTCTGAAGGAACTGGTCAAGGCTCTGGCCGCGCAGAATCAGAACCGCGACAGCCATGGAGCGGATACGAACGGAGGTGGGCGATGATGCGGAAGACAAGAGGCAAGGAGGCAAGGAGGCAAAAAGGCACGCACGAATGCACGAGGGAATCGAAAATGGCGATGAAGCCACGGAGCCACGAAGCCACGAGGGGAACCGTACCGCGAGTGCCAACGATCGGCAGCCCCGCAGGGGCGCAACATGATAGCCCAGGGCGTAAGCCCTGGGAAAGATGTGTCACAACGTGTCACCAGCCCCGTAGGGGCGGCACACCCAACGACGCTCGGGGCCGGATCGAGGCACGAAATGTGTCGCCCTTCCGGGGCTTGTTCATCCGAGGGCGTTCGTATCCCCAGGGCTACCGCCCTGGGCTGGCATGTCCCGCCACTTCGTGGCTCGGTGGCCGTGTATCCGTTTTCGGTGTTTCGGCGTTTCTGTGTTTTGGCGTTTCCGCTTTTGCCCAATCCGGCGGCGGATACAACATCACCAGAAGCACCATCGATTCCGGCGGGCACTCCAACCTCACCGACGCGGGCGGGACGTACAAGCTCGGCGGAACGGTCGGCCAGCACGACGCGGGTGTACTGACTGACGCCGGAGGAACTTACAAACTCTCCGGCGGATTCTGGCCCGCCCAGGGCATTCCTCTGGATCCTCCGGCGGACATCCTCTGGAATGCCGACATGCTGAGCGCCGGTCGGGCCACTCGGTCATTGGTATTCAGCCTGGAAATGCCGGCCATCGCCAGCGCCTCCCCCGGCCAGGACGCCATCAAGGTGACCATGATTACCTTGCAGAATCCGGTCCCTGCGAATCTGCCCCAGTTCCCGCCGCCGGACTTCTCCGCCTATGAATCGGGAGGGACGTGCACCGACCCCTCCGGCTGCGCCCGCTGGGTGGGCAGGCCGGGGACGTTCTATGAGTCCCAGGGTCCACCCCTGACCGGTCCATACCGTGCGGCCCGGTTGCAGTGTACGCCGTTCTATTGGGACTGGATCACCGAAACCGCTACCGACCCGATCGTGGTCGTAGGCGCGGAAATCGTCCCCAGCTCCGAGTACAGCGTCCAGACCTACGCCTCGTCGTGCAAGGGTGTGGAAGGCAGTTGTTCTAGCGTGTCCGCCGCGGTGACG
>Ga0187892_10006161_pt1 | contig 18097 bp, 11 predicted proteins | sample MA1701073metaG_FD_139345 | JGI IMG/M metagenome (GOLD analysis project Ga0187892, IMG submission 139345) | Bio-ooze microbial communities from a basaltic lava cave in the Kipuka Kanohina Cave System on the Island of Hawaii, USA - MA170107-3 metaG ... | reverse complement strand
GCGTGCCCAATGTGGAAGGACTGGGTCAGTGGATGCAGGTCGTGGGGGACCTGGACGGAGATGGATGGTCCGATCTGGTCACGCCCGGACCAGCGGTGGGCCCGCTAGGATACGGCTACTCGGTGCTTTTTTTCCTGTCGGGTCGGGACGGGAGCACGATCCGGATCCGGCGGGGCCGTCCCGACATCCAGAACTTCGCCTTCGAGAAGGTGACGGCGGCCGGAGACTGGGACCGGGATTCCGTCCCGGACTACGCGGCCGTATCACACGACGCGTTGTTCGGTACCCGGAGCGTAGAGGTCTGCAGCGGACGAGACGACCGGGTGCTCTGGAGGGTCGATCGGCCGTGGTCGAGCTATTTCGGGTACACGTTGCTAGGAAACGTGGACCTTAATGGAAACGGGAGGCCTGATCTGCTCGTTTTCGATGGCAGGGTGCCAATGATAGAGGCTTTCTCAGATTCAGGAGTGAGGCTGTACACCCTGCTGACCACGCCGTCATTTGCTTTCGGTGCCGCCATGGATAGGGTCGGAGACCTGGATCGAGACGGGGCTTCTGATTTCGTCCTGGCGGCCGGGATTCCAGATGACCCTCGTGGCGGCGCGGCCATCATGTCCGGGCGAACGGGAACACCCCTTGTAATGGGAGTTGGAGAGCTACCCGGGGACTACCTCGGCTACTCCGTCGCAGGCTGCGGGGACATTGACGCGGACGGCTATCCGGATTTTGCCGCAGGGAACTCCGATTTCCTGACGCCTCGCGGCGTTGTGCGCGTCTTCTCCGGACAGACCGGGACGCCGCTCTACACCTGGACCGCTCGAAACTCCCGCCCGGGGGACAGCTTCGGGGTCGCGCTCTCTGGAGGTTGGGACGTTGATCGCGACGGTGTGCCCGATGTCCTGGTGGCTGCCCCGGCAGAACCTGGACCCGGAGGGGTCGGGTATTCGTATGTCTTTTCCGGACGGGATGGGACCATCCTCTGGACTCGTGGGCCGAATCGGATGTACGGGCGATATGTCGCGACGCTGCCCCCGCAGCCGGGGAGCCCGTTCGGCGGCTTCGTAATCTCAACGCCGGAGAACTACGGCATCGTTCACAGCTATCGCGGCACACCACCGGGCGTGCAGGGCTTCGGCAGCTCCTGCCAGGGAAGCGTGAGCAAGATGCTCCAGATCGGACTGCGCGACCTGGGAACGGCAGCGCGCCTTCACCTCTCGGGCGCCGAGCCGGGTCAGACGGCGTTCCTGGCGGTGGGCTCCTCCCGCGCGACCTGGAACGGGCAGTCGCTGCCGCTGCGACTCGACCTGTACGGCTTCCCAGGCTGCCTGCTCTTCGTATCGCCGGACGTCGTGATCCCGGCGCCAATCGGGACGACCGGCGTCGCCCGCGGCTACGCGTCCGTAGACCTCCCGCGTCCCCTGGCCAACCCGGGGACGATCGTCCTCCACGGCCAGTGGCTGGTCCCCTGGCAATCGACTGGCGGAGGGACCTCGGACGCGCTCCTCTGGCGCCACTGACGGCCACGAACGCCTGCGGGTAGACTTCGCGCGCGGCTCGCATCGCTCGTTCCCACGTGGGAACCTGGAGATGATGATGGACCGGCTCAGAATCGTCGTCTCGCTCGCCGGGCTGAGCGCCCTGGTTCACGGCCAGGACCTGCTCTGGACGCGACTGGGAGTCCCGAACCAGGAGAGTCTTGGCCAATACCTCGGAGTGGTGGGGGATGTGAACGGGGACGGATGGTCAGACCTGGTCACAACGGGCGTCGGCGTCGGACCACTCGGATATGGCTACTCCGTCCTCATCTTGATCTCGGGTCGGGACGGGAGCACGATCCGGATCCGGGAGGGCCGCCCCGACATCCAGAACTTCTCGTTCGAGAGGGCGATGGCGGCCGGGGACTGGGACAGGGACACCGTTTCGGACTATGCAGCGGTCTCGCGGGACGCATTGCTCGGGACACGAAGCGTTGAAGTGTGCAGCGGACGGGACGACCGCGTGCTCTGGAGGATCGACCGACCTTGGGAGAGCTACTTTGGACACTCGCTGCTCGGAGACATTGACCTGAACGGAAATGGACGCCCGGATCTCCTGGTGTACGACGCCAATGCCCTCGCCATCGAGGCGTTCTCGGATGCAGGGAACATTCTGTATACACTTCGAAGCACCCCAACGTTGCCAATCTGGTTTGCCATGGACAAGGTGCCTGACGTCAACAGAGATGGGTGCGAAGACTTCGTGGTTGGAGGAGGATCTACCCAAGACACCTTTGGTCGCGCGTATTTGCTTTCTGGACGTACCGGTACTCTCCTCGTGGAAGGACTCGGGGAACGAGCTGGGGACCACATCGGCTTTTCCGTGGCCAGTTGCGGCGACATTGACGGGGACGGAACGGCGGATTTCGCTGCAGGCAACTCCGATTTCCTGACGCCTCGTGGTGTCGTGCGCGTCTTCTCAGGACGTAGCGGCGCGCCGATCTACACCTGGACCGCTCGAAACTCCCGCCCGGGGGACGCCTTCGGGATCGCGGTCTCGGGAGGTGTCGACGTGGATCGCGACGGCATCCCTGATGTGTTGGTGGCCACTCCAGGAGAACCCGGACCGGGGGGGGTCGGGTATTCGTATGTCTTTTCCGGACGTGATGGGACCATCCTCTGGAGCCGTGGTCCCAACGGCCTGTATGGGCCATATATCGCAACGCTGCCGCCGCAGCCGGGGAGCTCGTTCGGCGGCTTCGTCATCGCCACAACCTACGCGAACGGCATCGTCCGCAGCTATCGCGGCACGCCACCCGGTGTCGAGGGCTTCGGAAGCTCCTGTCAGGGAAGCGTGAGCAAGATGCTCCAGATAGGGCTTCGCGACTTCGGCGCGAATGGCGCGCGCCTTCACCTCTCAGGTGCCGAGCCGGGGCAGACGGCGTTCCTGGCGGTGGGCTCCTCCCGGGCGACCTGGAACGGGCAACCGCTCCCCATGGGGCTCGAGCCGTACGGCTTCCCCGGGTGCCTGCTCTACGTTTCCCCGGACGTCGTGATCCCGGCGCCGATCGGGACGACGGGGGTCGCCCGCGGTCACGCGTCTGTGGACATCCCGCGTCCCCTGGCCAACCCGGGGACGATCGTCCTCCACGGCCAGTGGCTGGTCCCCTGGCAATCGACTGGCGGAGGGACCTCGGACGCGCTCCTCTGGCGCCACTGACCCACTCGGCGGCCACGAACGCCTGCGGGTAGACTTCGCGCGCGGCTCGCATCGCTCGTTCCCACGTGGGAACCTCTCGACGCGGCCCGCAACGACGAGCTCTCGTTTCAGAAGTTCTCCCACCAGGCGCTGTCGTAGAGCTGTTCGCGCAGGAGCCGGGTGTCAGACGACGGCGTTCGCTCATGGCCCCATCCTGGGCGCGGGCGCGTGGGCCCGCGGCACGTTCACGCGGGGATCATCGCATGCCGGCGCCCGACCAGGCGCCACCGATCTCGCATCACCCCCGAGCCGTCCCACGTGGGACGCGCCCCTCCGTTCCGCGCCGCGCGGAGCGGAGTCCCGCGTCGGCCCCGGTCCAGACGAGCCCGACGGGCGCCACCCCGCGCGCGTGGAGCTTCCCTTCATGGATCAGCCGGTGGTGCGTGGGGCATCATGCCGACCACCGGGTTATGCCGACCTCGCGGAGTCGCCGAGGGCGAGGAGGGGCAGGCGCAGCCGCAGCTCCACCTCCTCGCCGTTCCCGTCCGGCGCCGCGACGACCTCGGCCGAGGCCTGCATCCGCGCCGGCCGGCCGGGGGTGACCTCGAAGAGCCCGGGCGCTTTCCCAGGAGCGCGCGCTTCGAGCCAGGAGAGGTTCTCGTGCAGACCGGAGCGGGCGTTCCACAGCGCAGCGGGCGAGGGGACGCCGTCGATGCGGTACGCGCCATCGAGCCCGGACGTGGCGGAGCGCTGGATCGGCGAGTCTCCCAGGAGTCCCAGCCAGGCGACCTGCGCTCCAGCGATCGGCTGGCCGCCGGAGTCCTTCACGGTGCCCGTGATCCGGCGCTCGGGATCGACGCGGTCATCGCATGCCGGCACGCGTCGGGGCGGCGGGCTCCCCCGAACGAGGTGCGATCCGTCCCACGGGGGACGGCCCACTCTCTACCGCACCACGGCGAACCGGCACGCCGCCTGGAATTCGCAGGGAACGCACCGCTCGGGCGCCGGCGCGGCCGGGAACGCGTCCCGCTCGTGCGCCGCCGCGAACGCCCGCACCACGCCCGCCGCCTCCGCCCGCGCCGCCGCGGTGAGCGCCACCTCCAGCCCCCGCCCGTCCGCCAGGAAGTGCAGCAGCGCCCGCTCCGGCCGCGCACCCGTGATCCGCTCCACCGCCTCGGCATAGAGCAGCATCTGGAGGCGATACCGCCCGCCCCGCTCGGACGAGAACGCGCCCGACTTGTAGTCCACCAGCCACGAGCCCGCCCCGTCCGGCTCCACAAGCAGGTCGATCTTCCCGCGCAGCAGCACCCCCTCGAGCCGCATCAGGAACGGCCGCTCGCGCCGCACCCGCGCCCCGCCCGCCGCCCGCGCGCGCAGTCCCGCCTCGCTCCGCAGGAACCGCGTCACCTCCTCCACGGCCGCCGCCGCCTCGCCCTCCCGCGCCTCGCGCCCGAGCTCCAGCCGCAGCGCCCCCTCCGCCGCCGCCGCCGTCACCCCGCGGTCCAGGTCGCACGTCTCCAGCAGCCGGTGCAGCGCGTTCCCCCACGCCCGCCCGTCCGGCGTCGTCAGGAAGTCGTCCGCGCCCGCGACCGACTCGTCGGGCGCTTCGTCCACCGCGGGCGCCCACGCCTCCGCCCCCAGCACCGTCCGGAACCGGCACGCCAACGGACACGCCGCGAACCGCACCACGTCGCTCACCGCCGCCACGTACGGCGTCCGGTCCCGCGGCTCCGGCCGCGGCGGCGTCCGCGCTCGCAGCGTTGCGGCCCGCCGGCGCACCGCCTCGGGCAGCGGCTCCGGCAGCGGCGCGCCCCGCAGCAGCTCCCCGCCGTGCCGCCGCTTCAGCGCCTTGCGGAGCCCGCCGCGCCGCGGCTCCCCCGCGACCTCGACCACCCGCATCGTCGCCCCGGCCGCCGCCGGGTCCGATGCGCGGAACTCCTCGAGCCACGCGAGCCACGTCCCGACGCCGCTCTGCTTCGTCCTCCCGCCCGAGAGGATCAGCAGCTCCTCGGCCCGCGTCATCGCCACGTAGAGGATCCGCGCCGACTCCTGGTCCTCGGCCCGGACCTCCTCGTCCCGCACGGCCCGCCACCCGCCCGTCGCCTGCGCCTCGTCGCCGTCCTCGTCCGGCACCTTGAACGCGATCCCGCCCGCGCGGTCGTAGAGGAAGCGCGGCGGCGTGCGGTTCGGCGCGCGCCCCAGGTCGGGCACCACCACCACCGGGAACTCCAGCCCCTTGGCCGCGTGCACGGTCATCAGCCGCACCACGTCCCCCTCCTCGCCCGCCGTCACCGCCTCCATCTCGGGCACGTCCCGCTCCCGCCGCTCGGCCATCGCCCGCAGGAAGTCCGCCGAAGATGCGCGGCCGTCCCGGTCCCGCTCGCGCGCCAGCGCGACCAGCTTCTCGAGGTTGAACAGCCGCCGCGGACCGCCGTCCTGCATCAGCGCGGTCAGGTCCGAGCGCGTCTCCTCCACGATCGCGCGCACCAGGTGATGGATCTCCCCCGCGCGCCGGCGCTCCTCCAGACGGCCCAGCAGCCGGCGCACCCGCCGGAGCCGCCGCCGGAGCGGCGCCGGCAGCGAGCGGTCCCCGGGCGCGCTCTCCAGATACTCCCGCGGCGCGAGGCCCGACTCCCGCGCACGCAGGAAGACGCGGAGGAGCTCCGCGTCCGTGAGCCCGACCATCGGAGACGTGAGGAAGGCCGCCAACGCCCGCGCGTCCTCCGGCTCCTCGAGCAGCCGGAGCACGTTCAGCGCGTCCTCCACCTCCTCGGTCGCGTGGAAGCCGCGCCCACGGACCACGTGGTAGGGCACGCCCTGCAGCGTGAACGCCCGCTCGTAGACCTTGAGGTCGCGCAGCGAGCGGAAGAGGACCGCGACGTCGCCATAGCCCAGGTGCATCCCGCGTCGCTCCGACGCGGGATGCCCGCGCAGCCGCTCGCGCCCCTCGACCAGCGCGGCGATCCGGTGCGCGAGCTGCGCCGCCTCCTCGCGGCGGAGGCGCTCCGCCGGCATGCCGGCCGGGAGCCGCAGCAGCTCGACCGCGGCCGTGCCCGGGGGGAGCGGGTCGTACGCCGTCTTCGCCGCCACGTTCTCGAACACGACGTCCCCCGCCCGCACGCCCGAGAAGAGACGCGGGAAGAACGCGTCGAAGAACCGGACCAGCTCCGCGCGCGAGCGGAAGGTCTCGCGGAGCGCGTGCTGCCCCTCCGGCCCGGCCGACTCCCAGAGCCCGGTCATCACCCGCGCCTCGGCGTTCCGGAAGCGGTAGATCGACTGCTTCACGTCGCCGACGGCGAACAGCGACGCCGCGCCGCGGAGCTGCTCGAGCAGCCGCTGCTGCACGCCGTTCGTGTCCTGGAGCTCGTCCACCAGCACGTGGTCGAAGGTCCGCTCCGCCGGCCGCCGCCGGAGCAGCGCCAGCGCGCGGCGCTCGAGATCGGAGAAGTCGAGCGCGCCCAGCGCCGCCTTCGCCCGCCCGTAGACCGCGTCCACGCGCACGAGCAGCGCGCGGAGGTGGGGGAAGAGCGCGACGGCCTCGTCGTCGGCGGGCGACGCCGGCGCCGGGCCGCGGCGGAGCGACAGCGCCGCGACCTCCAGGTCCGTGGCCCGCACGCGCTCGTAGAGGTCGGCGACGTCGCCCGCGAGGTCGCCGGGGGCGAGCCGCAGCACGGCCGCCGCCGCCGCCGCGTCCTCCCGGCGCAGCCCCTCGAGCGCGCCCAGCACCGAGCCGCGCAGCAGGTCCTCGGCCTCGATCTCGTCCAGCACCCGGAAGCCCGGGTCCACTCCGGCCTCGAGCGCGCGCTCGCGGAGGAGGAGCGCGCAGTGCGCGTGGATCGTGGACACGAAGCCCCGCTCGGCCTCGCGCCGGAGCTCCGCCGGTCCCCGGTCCCGGAAGCCGGCCGCGATCCGGGCCTTCATCTCTCCCGCCGCCTTGTCGGTGAAGGTGAGCGCGAGGATCCGCTCCAGCGGTACCGCGCGGCGGAGCACGAGGTCGAGGAAGCGCTCCGTGAGCACGCGGGTCTTCCCCGAGCCGGCGCCCGCCGAGACGCAGACGCTCGAGGCCTCCGCCCGGACGGCGGCCTCCTGCGAGCCCGTGAGGCTCATCGCTCCGCGGCCTCCCGGTCCCGCTCGCGGATCAGGTAGTTGCGGTCCGGACGGCACACCTCGCGGACCCGGCAGCCCCGGGGCGTGCAGTCCTTCGACGGGTCGCGCGGGCGCTTTCCGATGCCGCCGGCCCGCACCCGCGCCACCATCGCGGCGACGCTCGCGCGCGTCCGGTCGAGCAGGTCCTCCCATTCCTCCGGGCTCAGCCACTTCATCTTCCCGCCCGCCTCCGCGCGCGCGTCGTCCGCGGGCACGACGTCGGAGCGGTAGACGCCGCCCCGCTGCCGCGGCCCGACCGGGAAGAGCTCGAGCCCCACGACCGGCCGGCCGAACAGGCGCTCGACCGCGAGCGCGTAGAGCGGAAGCTGCACGTTCTGGCCCGAGAGGACCTGCTTGCGCGAGGTCTCGAGGGAGCCCTTCCCTCCAGTCTTGTAGTCCACGACGATCGCGCCCGGCGGGCCGACGTCCACGCGGTCCACCTCGCCGCGCAGGACGACGCCGGGCTCCAGCTCGACGCCCTCGAACCGCCGCTCGAGGAGCGCCGGGTCGGCCCGGAAGGCGCTCTCCGCCGCGTCGCGCGTCGCGAAGCCTTCGAGCCGCGGGGCCCAGGCGAGCCGGAAGAGGCTCCGGTCCGCGTCGGACCCGAGGCCCGCGAACTCCGGCTCGGCGAGCAGCTCCTCGAGCAGCTCCAGCAGCGGACGACCGCGGCCCTCGCGCACCCAGCGCTCGAGCACGCGGTGCAAGAGGTCGCCCCGCTTCCGCGGATCGAAGCCCGCGCGCGCGGGGGCGGCCGGCTCGCGGATGCCCACCACGTGCTGGAGGAAATGACGGTGGGGACACGCGAGCCACGTGTTGACCTGGCTCGGGTCCACCGAGGCGACGGCGGCGGCGAGCGCGGGGAGGAGGTCCGCGGGGAGCGCTCCGGCGCGCGGGCGGTGGAAGAGCACGCCGCCCCGGAAGAGCGAGCGCCGGGGATGGAGGTCGTAGAGCGCCGCGGCGAGCCGGTGCTCGTCCGCGCCGGGGCCGTCCGCCGGGAACGGGGTCGCCAGCGCGTCCGCCGTGAAGCGCTCCAGCTCGAGCGGGAGCCGCGCGTCCTCGGGCCTCGGGAAGGCGCGCGGCAGCGTCTCGACGTCGCCCGGCCGCTGGAGCGAGCCGGGGACGTAGAGCGCGGCCAGGTCCTCGAGGAAGAAGGACGGCTGCGTCGGCGTCCCCTCGTCGGTGTGCGCCGGCATCGAGAGGTGGAGCCGCTCGCGCGCGCGCGTGCAGGCCACGTAGAAGAGGAAGCGCTCGTCGTCCAGCTCGCGGCGGGCCTCGCGGAGCCGGACCGCGGTCGCGCGGTTGAGCGCCTCGCGCTCGCGGTCGCGGAGGAAGACGTCCTCGACCGCGCGGCGCGGGAACTCCCCCTCGACGAGGCCGAGCACGAAGACCACCCGGAGGCCGTCCCAGTGGCGCGCCTCGTCGGCGTCGAGGAGGTTCACGCAGTCGAGCCGGAGGTCGCGCACCGGCAGCGGCGCGGCGGCGAGCGCCTGCTCGAGCAGCTCGAGGAGCCGCTCCGGACGCGCGGCGTCCGGGTCGCCCTCGAGCGCCTCCGAGGCGTCCTCGAGCAGGCGGTGGAGCGAGCGGCGCGCCGCCGCCTCGCGGCGGTAGCGCTCCTCCCAGAAGGCGCGGGCGTCGGTCGCCTCGGCGAGGCGGCGGACGAGGCTCGGGCGGAGCAGGCGGTCCAGCTCGTCGAGGATCGCGCGGGCCGGATCGGGCGCATCCGTCAGGCGCACCCGCGCGCGCTCGAGCGCCGCCGCGGCCGGCTCCAGCCCGCGTTCTTCGCGCAGGCGCGCGAGGAACGCGCCCCATTCCGCGGGGAGGCCGCGCGCCCGCCCGCGCGCGGCGAAACGGTCGAGGGCGCGGTGGAAGGCGGCCGGATCGGACGCGGGGAAGGAGCCGGAGCGGAGCCAGGCGAGCGCGTCCTCCGGGTCGAACGCGCCCAGCAGCGCGCGGAGGACGCGGTGAAAGGCGCGCGCGAGCGGCTCGCGGCGGAGCGTGCGGGACGTGTTCACGGAGCGGACGGGGAGCCCGTGGCGCGCGAAGCGCTCCTCGACCAGCTCCTCGTAGAGCGCGACGTCGCGGGCGATCAGGCCGAAGTCACGGAGCTCGAGCCCGGGCCGCTCGTCGCGGAGGCGTCCGATCTCGCGGGCCACGCGCTCGACCTCGCCGGCGCGGTCGGGCGCGACCAGGAGCCGCGTCTCGGCGGGGGGCGGCTCGCGCGCGGCGCCGTCGCGGAAGAGGTCGCGCTCGAGGTGGGCGAGCCCCGGGGTCGCGGCGCGCCGGTTCGCGGCCAGGAACTCGGGGCGGAAGCCGGCCTCGAGGAGCCAGCCGAGCGTCTCGGCGGACGGGCGGAAGAGCGCGTCGCGCCCGCTGCGCTCGCCCGGGAGCGTGACCCAGCACTCCGGGACTGCCCGCACGAGCGCCTCGAGGATGCGGCGCTGGAGGCCGGTGAAGTTCTGGAAGCCGTCGACGGCGACGGCCGCGAGCCCGCCGAGCGCCCCGGCCTCGATCGCGCGGGCCGCGGCGGCGAGCGCGCCCTCGTGGTCGAGGAGGCCACGCTCCTCGAGCAGCGCCTCGTAGCGCGCGAACACCGCGAGGAAGCCGTGCGCCCGCTCCGCGGCCGGGCCGGCGGCGGGGTCGGGGAGGACGCGCGCGAGCTCGACGCGAGCCTGCTCGGCGTCGAGGCCGTTCTCGCGCAGCTCCTTGGCGAGCCGGAGCGCGGCGTCGCGGAGCCCGGGCGTGCGAGCGACCGCGCGGAAGAGCGGGACGTCGGCCTCGGCGATCGCGCGGGCCATGAGCGCGCGCCGGACCAGCGGGCCGGCCAGCTCGCGGAGGCGCCGGCCGGGGCAGGCGCGCTCGAAGAGCGCGGTGAAGGTCGAGAACGGGACGTCGAAGTACGCGTCGCTTCCGAGGAAGCTCAGGAAGCGCCGCTTGACGTGCTCGACCTGCCCGTAGCTGGGGAGCAGGAGGAGCGCCGCGTCCGGCCGACCCTCGAGGACGAGCGCGCGGATCCGCTCGAGCACGCGGTGGGTCTTTCCCGACCCGGCGGGCCCGACCAGCAGCGTGCGCATGGGGGGAAAAGGTGCCACTCTTCATTTCCGCGGCGGAAATGAAGAGTGGCACCTTTTTCATTCCCTCGGATAGACCAGCACACGGTCATGAACGAGCAACACCACGTCGGTGCGCTGGTCCCCGGTCACGTCCGCGAGCAGCACGCCGTGCGGCTCCTCGATCCGGCCGCCGCGGTTCTCGAAGGACTTCTTCTCGTAGACCTTCCAGAAGAGGAGGCGCGACCAGCCGCCCTCCGGCTGCGCGAGGATCTCCACGGTCGCGTTCCCGGTGTCCACCACCACCACTTCGGGCGCGGACGTGCCGCCCAGGTCCCCCGTGGCCATCCAGCTCAGGTGCGCGTCGCGTTCCTTGCTCTCCCAGGCCGGGCCCTCCGCCAGCGCCCAGTCGGAGCCGCCCGACGGCAGCACGCCGAACTTCTCGGTGCCGACGATCACGACGTCCCTGCGTCCGTCCCCCGTGAGGTCCTCGGCCAGGAGGTCGAGGAAGTCGAAGTCGCCCACCTCCACCGTCCCGACCTGGGCGAAGACGCCGCGCTCGTCGCGCCTCTGGAGGAGCAGCGACTTCGTGGACTGGTCGAGCAGCGCCACTTCGAGCTTCGCGTCGCCGTCCAGGTCGGCCGCCACGACGCCGGCCACCTTCGACGGGGGCGGGCCGTTGATCTGGTCGCGCACCACGGCCTCGCCGCTCTCCTTGAGGTGCACCGCGCGCGCGTAGTTGTTCGCGGGGAAGAGCAGCTCGGCCTTCCCGTCCCCGAGCAGGCTCCCGATCCAGGCGCTCTTGAGCGAACGGATCGCGGTCTCCTTGAGCAGCGTCTTGCCCGGCACTTCCTCGAACTTCCGGTCGCCCGTCCCGCGGAGCAGGCGGAGGTCGTCGAAGGGCTGGAAGACCAGGAGGTCGGTCTTCCCGTCATGGTCCAGGTCGGCCGCGCGCAGCGCCGCCACGTCGCCGGCCCCCTCGAGCGGCGCCTCGAAGCGGTCCGCCTCCCCGGCGCGCGCGCCCGAGAAGAGGACCAGGAGCCGCGTCGCCTTCTTCTCGCGGAGCACCGCCGCGACGTCGGTCACGCCATCCCCGTCCAGGTCGGCGGTCTCCAGCGCCTGCGGCTCGCCGGCGATCGGGAGCGCCCTCGGGAACGAGAGGCGGCCGTCGGCCCAGGCCATGAACCCGACCGCCTTCTCCTCGGGGCTGAGCAGCACGACGTCGCGCTTCCCGTCCCCGTCCACGTCCGCGATCCGGGCCGAGGTCCCCTCCCGGTACGAAGGGAACGCGTCCGGGCCGCCCAGCTCCCCGCTCGCGGTCTGGCGGAAGAGGAGCACGCGCGCGGCGGCCGGATCGGTGGCCAGCACGTCGGCGCGCCCGTCGCCGTCCACGTCGCCCACCGCCACGCTGCGCCGCCGCCCTCCCTTGGCGCCGCCCAGGCTGTAGAGACGCGGTCGGCCGAGCGCGAGGCGCCCCTCCGCGGGCGCGTCGGAGCGGAGCGAGAGCGTGCGCAGCGTGCCGGAGGCCTGGGGGACGACCAGGAGGCCGGTTCCCTTGCCCGCCGGCTCGAGCGCGAGCGAGCGGATCGTCGGGTGCTTGAAGGCCAGCTCGGGCCCGAGGCTCCCGTCGCCCCGCTGGAAGCGGAAGCGGAGCGGGCTCGGGTCGTTGCCGGGCACCATCAGGAGGTCCTGGCGCCGGTCGCCGTCGAAGTCGGCCACCCGCACGTAGCCGACCTGGCTCAGGACCGCCGCGAGGCGCGTGGGCTCGCCGAGGCCGTCCGGACCCTGGCGGAGGAGCACGATGTCGTTCTCCGCGAGCAGCACGAGGTCGCTCTTGCCGTCGCCGTCCAGGTCGCCGGCGCGGAGCGCATGGATGCTCTCGGAGCCGTCGCTCACGTCGAACCCGCGGCGGCGGTCGAAGGTGCCCTTGTCCCCCTGGTAGGCGACCACCAGCTCCTTGGGGCTGCCGTACCAGGCGAGGTCGGGCCGGCCGTCCCCGTTGAAATCGGCCGCCACGAAGCCGCCGACCTTCTTCTCGGTGACCACGCCGCGCCGCTCGAAGCGCGGGTCGTCCACCGGGACGTTGAGCTGCTCCGAGGCCGGGGCCTTGAACTCGCCGGGCTTGCGCTGGAGGAGCAGCTCGATCCGCGCCTTGGCGTTGTTCACCACGGCGAGGTCCGTGCGGCCGTCGCCGTCGAAGTCGCCGGCGCAGGCGGAGTGGAGGCCGTCCTCGAGACGGATGATCCAGGGGCCGCCGAACACGATCTCGTCGTCGGCACCGGACGCAGCCCCGAGGAGGGCCAAGACGAAGGCGGGCCAGGTCATGCGCGGGTGCTCCTTCCTCTGTTCGGCGGCGGTCCGGGAGGGTAGTCTTCCGTCCCGAAAGAGGGCCCAATATACCGGCCGGCGGCCGGGACGGAACCTCCAGGCTCCCGTCGGAGTAATCCCATGATGGCGATGTTGTCGGCGTTGCTCCTGACCCTGGGCGGGCAGGAGACCATCCAGCTCGGGAGCGGTGCCCGTCTGGAAGGGACCGTGGTCAAGGAGACCGCTGACCAGGTCTTCGTCGATCTCGGCTACACCATCCTCGGCATCCCCGTGAAGGACATCGTGCGCCGCGCTCCCGTCGAGGCGGCGCCGGGCGGCGCGCGTCCGGCCGAGCGGTCGGAGGGCTCCTGGATCGAGGGGGGGGAGGCGGCGGAGCGGAGCGTGCGCGAGCTGTCCGGGCGGCTCGGCTCGGCGGTCGTGCTGGTGGCGTGTCCGGGGAAGATGGGCTCGGGGTTCTTCATCAGCCCTCAGGGCCACGTCATCACCAACTGTCACGTCGTCGAGGGGGAGCGGAAGATCACGCTCACGATCTTCGAGAAGCGCGACAAGGATTTCGACAAGCGGAAGGTCGAGAAGGTGAAGATCCTCGCGCTGAACCCGTATTACGACCTCGCGCTCCTCCAGGTCGAGGACCTGGAGGAGCTCAAGTTCGTCCCCGCCCCGCTCGGCGCCGCCGCGCGGCTCGCCGTCGGGGAGCGGGTCTTCGCGATCGGGAACCCGATGGGACTGGAGCGGACCGTGACCGAGGGGATCGTCTCGACGCTCGCGCGTCCGTTCGAGGGGCTGACCTACATCCAGACCACCGCCCAGATCAACCCGGGCAACAGCGGGGGGCCGCTGTTCAACCTCCGGGGCGAGGTCGTGGGCGTCACCAACATGAAGGCCGGCTTCTTCTCCGAGGGGCTCGGCTTCGCCATCCCGGTGGAGCGCGTCAAGGAGCTGCTCCGGAACCGGGAGGCCTTCGCGTTCGATGCGGACCACCCGAACACCGGCCATCGATATCTCCCGCCTCCCCGGCGAGCAGCGCCTCCGGCGGGAAAGAAGCCTGAGGAAAAACAATGAAGACCCGGAGATCAGTCTCGATCCTGACCACCCTGTTCCTCCTGGCGCCGCTGGCCCGCGCGGCCGAGCGCAAAGCCGTGGAGGAGGTCCTCCCCTCCGGATCGCTGTTCTTCTTCCGGGTGCGCGACATCGGACAGTTCAAGGACCTGGTGCAGGGGAAGAACCCGCTCCTCAAGGAGCCGGCGATCCAGGGTCTCCTGGACAAGGCCGAGATCTCGGCCGACTCGATCGCCCGGATGTTCGAGGACAAGGTGGGGGTGCCGCTCAAGGACCTCCTCGAAGTGCTCGAGGGCTCGGCGGGGATCGCGCTCTATCCGGCGGCGAGCGGCAACGTCCGCGACGACCCGTCGATCCTCGTGGGGCTCTCGGTCAAGGCGGGGTCCGAGACCAAGGACGTGTGGTCGAAGCTCCAGGGGAAGATCCGCGAGAAGCGGAAGGACTTCATCGTCCGGGAGAAGGAGGAGAGCTTCGAGGGGGCGGACCTCTGGACCGTGGTGTTCAAGGAGGACCGGGGCGGGAAGCCGTCGGACAAGGAACGCGAAGCGGTCTTCAGCCTCCATGAAGGGATGTTCCTCGCGAGCACCGATCGCGGGCCGGTCGAGAAGACGCTGCTCGCGGTGGCGGGCAAGGACGCGAAGCCGATCGCGATGACCGACGAGTACCGGGCGGCCACCAACGGCTTCGCCAAGGCGCAGGACTACCTGGGCGTGCTGGACCTCGACTTCGTGAATAAGGCGATCGAGCAGACCGCCGGGCGCCGGCGGCGGGCCGCGTCGGGCGGGGACGACGGGGGTGACCTCGGGAAGAAGGCGATCCAGGCGCTCGGGCTGGACGTGGCGCAGACGGTGTCCTTCGGCGTGGGCTCGACGGACGAGGCGCTGGAGCTCCGGGCCTACCTGCACGCGCCGGGCAAGCGCACGGGCATCCTGAAGCTCCTGTCGCCCAAGAGCTCGGCGCTGGAGCCGGACAAGTTCGCGCCCTCGGACGCGGTCGGCGCGGGCGTTCTCCACCTGGACCCGGCCGAGGTGCTGAACACGATCGAACGGATCCTGGACGAGATGTCCCCCGACATGGCCTCGTCCTTCCAGATGGGGCTCGACATGATCGAGGGGCAGACCTCGGTGAACCTGAAGAAGGACCTGCTCGAGCAGCTCCTCCCGCCCATCTATTTCGTGCAGATGCCCGGCGGCGCGCCGCAGGCCGGCATCAACCCGGATCGCAGCCTGATCTACATGCGGGTCCGGGACCAGAAGCGGCTGGAGGAGTCGATCAAGAACCTGATCACCGGGGGGAGCCAGGGGACGGCGAACCTCAAGGAGAGCGAGTACCTCGGCTACAAGATCAACACGCTGGAGATCGACCTCCCCGAGGGGATGATGCCCGAGGGGGTCACCTTGCCGCGTCCTTCCTTCGTGGTGACGGACTCGCACTTCTTCTTCTCGAACGCCGGAACGGGCCCGATCGAGGACGCGCTGCGCACGATCGGCAAGGAGACGAAGCTGCTCTCGGCGTCGGCGGACTACCGGCGCGCGCTGGTCGGTCTGCCTGAGGAGCGCTGGATGGTGAGCTTCGTGCGGCTGGCCGCCAACCTCGAGACGGCGCTCGCGAACCTGAAGGCGCTGGCGAACATGATGGACAACGAGGCCGAGGAGGTCATGCGCGCCATCGCCAAGATCGACCCGGTGATCTTCCGCCGCTACGTGGACGTGATGGGCTTCGCGGCGACGTCGGACGAGAGGGGCGTGCTCCTCGCCGGGCGGATCACCTACCCGTCGAAGACCGCGGCGCCCGCGAAGGAGGAGAAGTAGGGGTGCGAGGAACGGGGATGAGTACATTCCTCCGCCGCGGAAGAGCGTGCTTGTCCTCGTTTCTGCTCCTGGCCGCCGCCGGGTGCGCGATGCGTGACGGCGGACAGGAGCCCCAGCCGGTGACCGTTGCCGAGGAGACGGAGCCCGAACCGGAATCGCTCTCGTTCCCCGTCTCCTTCGACCGCGGGCTCGGGCGGCTCGTCGCGATGGGACCGGACGCGGTGGAGGGGATCGGCCGCGACCTCTCCTACGACGGGCTCCTCACCGGGCTTCTCCCCGGCGTCGGGAACTTCCTGACCGAGGGCCTCGTCGGCGACGTCCTCATGGACGGACTGGGCGCCGGCTTCCTCTACATGGGCGCGAGCGACCGGATCGCGGGCCGCGCGGTGGAGCGCATCGGCCGGATCGTCACGGACACCCATATGAGCCTGGTCCCGTCTGGCGCGTCCGCGAACGTGCGCTTCGACCGGCGCGAGGGGTACGTGCCGACCCGCTGGAAGGCCAGCCGGAACTACGCCGGCAAGCTCGACCAGGCGCTCGGCGCTCTCGTCGAGATGCCCTTCGGCATCGTGCGCTCGGTCGGACGGAGCTACCGGGACAACGGCTTCGTGCTCGGGACCGTGGAGCTGGTCCCGAACGTGCTGATCGGCACCACGGCCGAGCTCTTCGCAGGCCTCGGGAAGTTCGGGTCGCTGCTCATCGGACAGGGACAGAGCGCCGAGCGCATCGAGGAGTTCCGCCGCCGGCTCACCGACAACACCAGCCCGCTCACCGGCTCGACCGAGCGGGCGTCGCGCGAGCCGGAGCGGCGTTGACGGGTCTGCGAGGGGCCGCGGCCGCCGGGTCGGCGCTCCTCCTGCTCGCGTGCGGCCCGCGATCGGAAGAGGCCGCCGCGCGCGCCTGCCTCGAGGAACTGCACGCCGCCTTCGTCGCCAAGGACGCGGACCAGATCGAGCGCCTCCTCGCGCCCGGATATCGCGACAACCTCGGCCACGACCGGAAGGGGGCGCGGCAGTTCCTGCGCGGCCTCCACGCCTGGGCCGGGAAGGTCCACGTCGGGCTCGTGGCGTGTGAGGTGAAGCTCGACGAGGAGGGCGCGGCCTTCGACGTGCGCGCCGACGTGGTGATCTGGCGGAAGCTCCAGGAGCTCCGCGACGCGGTCCCGGAGCACGCCGAGACCGTGCGCGTCACGGGACGGCTGGCGCGCGGCGAGGAGGGGTGGCGCGTGGAGTCGGCGCAGATCCGGACGAGGGCGCGATGAAAGCCGGCGCGGTGATCGTTGCGGCGGGGAGCGCCGCGCGCTTCGGAGGCCGCCTGCGGAAGCCGTGGGTGCTCGTCCGCGGCCAGCCGGTCGCGGTGCGCGCCGCGCGGCGGTTCCGGGGGCTGGTGGATGCGATCGTGCTCGTGGTGCATCCGGGTGATCGCGCGCGCGCGACCCGCCGGCTGGGGCGGGCGCTCCGGGCCGCCGGAGTGACGGAGATCGTCACCGGAGGCGCGCGCCGCCAGGACTCGGTGCGCGCCGGGATGGCGGCGCTCCCCGAGCGGTGCGACCCGGTCCTGGTCCACGACGCGGCGCGGCCTTTCCCGCCCCGTTCGCTGATCCGGACCGTCGCCGCCCGCGCCGCGCGCGTGGGCGCGGCGGTCCCCGCGGTCCCGGTGACCGACACGCTCAAGCGCGTGGGCGCCCGGGGCCTCGTGGGCGGCACCGTGCCGCGCAAGGGGCTTTTTGCCGCGCAGACGCCCCAGGGCTTCCGCCGGCGCCTCCTGGAGCGCGCGCTCGACCGGGCCGCCCGGCGCGGACTCACCGGCACAGACGAGGGCGCGCTCGTGGAGGCGCTCGGCGGGCGGGTCGCGCTCGTGCCGGGGAGCCCACGCAACCTGAAGATCACCGTTCCCGGGGACCTGGCCGCGGCCGAAGGCATCGCGGCCGCGGAGGACCGCTCATGAGGATCGGCATCGGCTTCGACCTGCACCAGCTCGTCCTCGGACGCCCCCTCTGGCTCGGGGGCGTCCAGGTCCCGTCCGAGCGGGGCGCGCTCGGCCACTCGGACGGCGACGTGATCCTGCACGCGGTCTGCGACGCGCTGCTCGGCGCGGCCGGGCTCGGCGACATCGGCGAGCACTTCCCGGACGACGACCCACGGCACGCGGGCCGGCGCAGCGAGGACTTCGTTCGGGACGTGATGGGCAAGGTGCGGGAGCGCGGCCTCCGGCCCGGGAACGTGGACGTGAACGTGTTCCTGGAACGGCCCTACCTCAGGGTCTTCAAGTCGCAGATCCGGGAGCGCCTCGCGAAGCTCGTCGGCCTCCCCGAGGGGCTGGTGAACGTGAAGGCCCGGACCATGGAAGGGCTCGGCGCGATCGGCCAGGGGGAGGCGGTCGCGGCCCAGGTGGCGGTCACGTTGGTCGATGCCTGACCGGTCCTGATAGGATCGGGCGCGCTCCGGCCGGGCGCGAAGGGGTCCGATCCGACTCGGGAGAAAACCTGGGAATGCGTCGTCTCATCCAGGACGTCGATCATCTGCTCCGCGG
>Ga0187892_10006160_pt1 | contig 18098 bp, 12 predicted proteins | sample MA1701073metaG_FD_139345 | JGI IMG/M metagenome (GOLD analysis project Ga0187892, IMG submission 139345) | Bio-ooze microbial communities from a basaltic lava cave in the Kipuka Kanohina Cave System on the Island of Hawaii, USA - MA170107-3 metaG ... | reverse complement strand
CCTGGCCGCCGACCAAGACGGCGATGACGAGGGCACGCTGCTCGTGCGCTCCACCGCCCCGGCCGCGGTCGTCGAGCCGGCGCTGCGCGCGCTCGTCCGCCGGCTGGCGCCGGACCTGGCGCCCGCCCAGCCCGAGCCGCTCGAGCGGCTGCTCGGGACCTCGCTCCTGCCCGGCCGGCTCGCGGGCAGCGTGCTCGCCGCCACCGGTGCGGTGGCGCTCCTGCTCGCCTGCCTCGGCCTCTACGCCGTGGTGGCGTACGCGGCGAGCCGGCGCACGAAGGAGATCGGCGTCCGGATCGCGCTCGGCGCGCTCCGGCGGGACATCCTCGTGCTCGTCATGTCGGAGGGCTCGCGGCTGCTCGCGTGGGGGCTCGGCATCGGGCTCGTGCTCGCGGTCGCCGCCGGCTTCGCCCTGCGCGGGCTCCTGTACGGGCTCTCGCCGCTCGACCTGCCGGCCTACCTGGTCGTGCTCCTGCTCCTCGGCGTCACGTCGCTCGTCGCCTGCTGGCTCCCCGCACGGCGGGCCACGACGGTGGACCCCGTCGTCGCCCTGCGCCACGAATAGGAGTCGTCATGGACTCGCTGCTCCAGGACCTGCGCTTCGCGCTCCGCTCGCTGCGCCGCACGCCCGGCTTCGCGCTCACCGTGGTGGTGATGACGGCGCTCGGGATCGGCGCGAACTCGATGATCTACTCCGCGGTCCGTGCGATCCTGTTCGCGGAGCTGCCGTTCCCGAACGTGGACCGGATCGTGAAGATCGACCTCAACCACGTGCGCGAGGGCGGCAGAGGCGAGTCGATGTCCATGCCGGACGCGCTCGACGTGCGCGACCAGAGCCGCACGCTCTACTCGGTGGGCCTGTGGGTGGAGTCGAGCGCCTACCTCGCGGGGGGCGACTCGCCGACGCGGCTCGACGCCACGCTCGGGAGCGACGGCCTGCTCACGACGCTCGGCGTGCGACCGCTGCTCGGCCGCTGGTTCACGAAGGACGAGTGCAAGGTCGGTGCGAGCTACGTCCCGGTCGTGATCGGCGAGCGCGTGTGGCGTGAGCGGTACGAAGGCGATTCGAACGTGCTCGGCCGGACGCTCTCGATGAACGGCCGCGTCCGCACGATCGTCGGCGTGATGCCGGCGGTCTTCCGCTTCCCGGAGTCGAGTGACATCTTTCTCCCGCTCGCCCTCGACGACACGACGGACACGCGCGGAAACCACTACCTGAGCATGATCGGCCGACTCGCGCCGGGCGTCGCGCTGGCCTCGACACGCGCCGAGCTGTCCCAGATCGCCGCGGCGATCGCCCGCGAGCACGTCGCGACCAATCGCGACGCCACGTTCCGCCCGGTCCCGCTTCGCGAGGACCTGGTGAGGGACATCCGCCCGATGCTCATCCTGCTGGCGCTCGCGGTCACGTTCGTGCTGCTCATCGCCTGCGCGAACGTCGCGAACCTGCTGCTGGCGCGCGCCTCCGGCCGCGTGCGCGAGCTGGGGGTCCGGCTGGCGCTGGGAGCGACGCGCGGGCGGGTCATCCGCCAGCTCCTCTCGGAGAGCGTGCTGTTGGCACTGGCGGGCGGCGCCTTCGGCATCCTGCTCGGCGAGTGGGGCATGCGGCTCACACTGGCGAGCATCCCGATCGAGCTCGCGTACTGGATGGACTTCCGGCTCGACCCGGGCGTCGTCGCGATCGTGGCCTTGGTTTCGGTGCTGAGCGGGATCGCGTTCGGTCTGGTGCCGGCCTGGCAGGCCACGTCCGGCGACCTCCTGAGCCCGCTTCGCGAGGGCACGCCGGGCGGCGGAGACACCCCGACACGCCGGCGGATGCGGAACGCGCTCGTGGTGGCCGAGGTTGCGCTCGCGGTCGTGCTCCTGATCGGCTCGGGGCTGATGGTGAGGAGCTTCCTTCACATGCAGGAGCAGCGGAGCGTGCTACACACCGAGCACGTCCTCACCGCCCAGGTGACGCTGCCGTACGCGCTCTATCCCGAGGAGGATCGGCGCGAGGCGTTCTTCCGGGAGTTCCGGCGCGCACTCGCCGGACTTCCCGGCGTGCGCGGCGTGGGCGGCGTGATGAACCTGCACCTTGGGCGCGGCAACTGGACGGTGAGCCTCCAGCGCGAGGGCGTCGACGCCCCCAAGAGCCCCGACCACCCGATCGTGAGCTTCAACGTCATCACCCCTGGCTACCTCGAGGCGATCGGGCTTCCGCTCGTGAAGGGCCGCGGCTTCACCGAGGTGGACGGCTCGAAGGGCGCGAACGTGGCGCTCCTCAACCAGTCGGCGGCCCGGAAGCTGTTCCCGAACGACGATGCGGTCGGCAAGCGCGTCCGGCTCCGCCCCGAGGAAGAGTGGTCCACCGTCGTCGGCATCACCGCCGACGTGCGCCAGCGGATCGACGCGCCGAACCAGCGTCTGCCCGAGATGATGGTCCCGCACGCCCAATGGAGGGGCCAGACCCTCACGTGGACGATCCGCACTGAAGGCGAGCCCGCTTCGGTGGCGGCGTCGGTGCGCGCCCTGCTCCGCGCGCGCGATCCCAACGTGCCCATCTACAACATGCGCTCGATGCGCGAGCAGATCACGCGCTCGATGTGGGACACGCGCATGTACGCCCAGCTGATGACGGTGTTCTCGGTGCTCGCGCTGTTCATCGCCGCGCTCGGGATCTACGGCGTCATGGCCTACACGGTGGCGCAACGCACGCGCGAGATCGGCATCCGCATGGCGCTCGGCGCCGCGCGCGCGGACGTGCAGCGGCTCGTGGTCGGCCTGGCCACCCGGCTCACGGTGCTCGGGCTCGGCATCGGGCTCGCCGCGGCGTTCGGGACGACCCGGCTCATGGCAGGGCTCCTGTTCGGCGTGCGGCCGGACGATCCGCCCACCTTCGCCGGCGTGACGCTCGTGCTCGCGGCGAGCGCCGTTGTCGCGGCCTGGCTGCCCACGGCGCGCGCCGTGCGCGTGGACCCCGTCGTCGCGCTCCGGCACGAATAGGAGGCCCCATGGACGTCCTGCTGCAGGATCTGCGCTTCGCGTTCCGCTCGCTCCGGCGCTCGCCCGGCTACACCACGGTCGTGGCCACCGTGCTCGCGCTCGCGATCGCCGTGAACGTGACCATCTTCAGCATGGCCTACGGCGTCCTGTTCCGGCCCTGGCCGCTGCCGGACTCCGAGCGGATCGTGGTCGTCGAGCTGACCGAGACGGCGCGCCCGGACGAGCGCCTCGGCGCCTCGTGGCAGACCTACCGCGACCTGCGCGAGCGCGCGACGACGCTCACCGGTCTCGGCGGCTACCGGGACCACGTCGCCATCGCCACGCTCGACCAGGATCCCGAGCGGCTGCTCGCCGCCCACGTCACCGCCGACGTGTTCGCCACCCTGGGGGTGAAGCCCGCGCTCGGGCGCGGCTTCGCGCGCGAGGAGGAGACGTGGGGCCGGCACGAGCTGGCGGTGGTCATCAGCGACCGCCTGTGGCGGGACCGCTTCGGCTCCGACCCGCGCGTGCTCGGCCGTACGATCCGCATGGACGGCCGCCCACGCGAGGTCGTGGGGGTCATGCCGCCAGGCTTCCGCTGGCCCGAGGTGCACGACCTCTGGGTGCCGGCGGGCTTCGACCCGGAGCGGGCCCGCCGCTCGGACGCCCAGTTCTCGCTGGTCGGACGCCTCGCGCCCGGCGCCACGGTCGCGCAGGCCAGCGCCCAGGTGGACGCGATCGTGCGCGAGCTGGGCCGCGAGCACGCGGAGCTACGCGACCGCGGCGCGCTCGCCCTCCGCGCGCGCGACCACTGGGCGCTCGGCGCACGGCCCGTCATGTCGGTGCTGCTCGTGGCGGTGGGCTTCGTGCTTCTCATCTCGTGCGCGAACGTCGCCAACCTGATGCTCGCCCGTGCCGCGGCCCGGCGCCGCGAGGTGAACCTGCGGCTGGCCCTGGGCGCGTCGCGCGGGCGGGTGGTGCGCCAGCTCCTCACCGAGAGCGTGCTCCTGGCACTGCTCGGCGGCGTGCTCGGCGTGGCGCTCGGGGCGTGGGGCACGAGCGTCTGGAACGCGACGGTGCCGGTCGAGAAGCCGTTCTTCGTCCAGTTCGTCGTGGACGGACCGGTGGTGCTCTACGCGGCGGCGCTCACGCTGCTCGCCGGGATCGCATTCGGGATCGCGCCGGCGTTCCAAGGAACCGATGTCCAGCTCACGGAGGCCCTCCGCGAGGGAGACTCCCGGTCAGGGACGTCGCATCGCAGCACCCGGCTCCGCAACGCGCTCGTGGTGGCCGAGGTCGCGTTCTCGCTGGTGCTGCTCGTGGGCGCGGGTCTCATGGTGCGGGCGTTCCTCGAGGTGGACCGGATCGGGGCCTCGGTCGGCATGCGCGGGCTGCTCACCGCGCGCCTGCGGCTGCCCGACGGCACCTACCCGTCGGAGGACGACCGGCGCCGCTTCTACCGCGACCTCATGGCGCGGCTCCCGGCCGAGCCGGCGCTCACCGCCGCGAGCGGCGCGAGCACGCTGCCGCTCGGGACCATCCGGGTGAACCGCCGGGTCGTCACCCCGGACATGAAGGACCGCGCCCGCGAGGGCCGGCCGGCGAGCCTGTGCATGGTGCTGCCCGAGGCGCTCGAGTTGCTCCAGGTGCCGCTCCTGCGCGGCCGGACGCTCATCGCCGCGGACGACGAGCGCGCGGCGCGCGTCGCGCTCGTGAGCCACTCGCTCGCGCGGCACCTGTTCGGCGATGGCGACCCGGTCGGGCGCCAGGTCCGGTTCCACGACGAGCCCGAGTCGCTCGGCTGGCGCACGGTTAGCGGCGTCGTGGGTGACATCGTCCACTACATCGAGATCGACGACGGGCCGAGCCCGCTCCACGCGATCTACCTGCCGCACGCCCAGGCGCCGGCCACGCGCATGAGCCTGCTCGTGCAGGGGCGCGGGGACGACGCGGCCGCCGCCACCGCGCTGCGCCGCGCGGTCAAGTCGCTCGACGCGGACCTCGTGGTCGAGGACCTGCGCACGCTGCGCGAGGAGTTCCGGTTCCGGCTCTGGGTGCGGCGCCTCATCGTGTCGCTGCTCGCGCTCTTCGCCGTCATGGCGCTCGTGATCTCGGCCGTCGGCCTGTACGGCGTCATGGCCTACTCCGTGGCGCAGCGTACGCACGAGATCGGCATCCGCATGGCGCTCGGCGCCGAGGCCGGCGAGGTGCAGGGCATGGTCGTCCGGCAGTCGCTGCGGCTCACGCTCGCCGGCATCACCATCGGCCTCGCGGGAGCGTTCGCGCTCACCCGCTTCATGCAGACGGTGCTCGTGGGGGTGAACCCCTCCGACCCGCCCACGTTCACGATCGTCACGGTGCTGCTCGCGCTCTCGGGCCTCGTCGCCGCGTGGGTGCCGGCGCTGCGCGCGACGCGCGTGGATCCGGTCGTCGCGCTGCGCCACGAATAGGAGACCCCATGGACATCCTGCTCCAGGACCTGCGCTTCGCGCTTCGCTCGCTCCGGCGCTCGCCCGGCTTCACCGCCGTGGTCGTGGCCGTGCTCGCGCTCGGCATCGGCGTCAACACCATGATCTTCTGCATGGTCTACGGCGTCATGCTGCGGCCCTGGCCGCTGCCCGGCTTCGAGCGGGTGATGACGATCGTCGAGTCCAACAAGCAGGCGGACCGCAGCCGGAGCGGCGTGTCGTGGCTCAACTACCAGGACCTGCTCGCCCAGGCGACCTCGTTCGAGGCGGTGGGTGGATTCTGGGACATCGGGGCGCAGGTCACGATCGGGGGCGAGCCGGAGAAGCTCGAGGCCGCGAACATCACCTCGGGGCTGCTGCCCGCGCTCGGCATCCAGCCGCAGCTCGGCCGCACCTTCACGCGCGACGAGGAGGTCCACGGGCAGAACTGGGGCCCGGTCCTCATCAGCGACCGGCTGTGGAAGCGCCGGTTCGGCGGAACGCCCGGCGTACTCGGGCGCACGATCAAGATGAACGGCCGCGTGCGCACCATCGTGGGCGTCGCACCGCCGGGCTTCCAGTGGCCGGAGGTGGAGGACCTGTGGATCCCCGCCGCGGTCTCGCCGGACGACGCGCGGGCGCGCGAGGACCACGTGCTGCAGGTCGCGGCGCGCCTGAAGCCCGGCGTGAGCCGCGAGCAGGCGGACGCCGAGGTGGCCGCGATCTACGCGCGCATCGCCCAGGACCACCCGGAGCCCATGAAGCACTGGACGGCGGGCGCCCGGCCGTTCGCCGACGAGTGGCGCAGGGAGATCGCGGTCATGATGACCATCATGTCGGTCGCGGTCGCGATCGTGCTGCTGATCGCCTGCGCCAACGTCGCGAACCTCATGCTCGCCCGGGCCGCGGCCCGCAAGCGCGAGTTGAGCGTCCGCCTCGCGCTCGGGGCCTCGCGGGCGCGCGTCGTGCGCCAGCTTCTCAGCGAAAGCCTGGTGCTGGCGCTGGCCGGCGCGGTGCTCGGCGCCGCGCTCGCGCACCTGGGCAACCGGCTGTGGATGAGCATGATCCCGCTCGAGATCCCGTTCTGGCTCAGGTTCCAGATCGACCTGCCCGTGCTCGCGTTCACGGTGGCGATCGCGGGCGCCTCGGCCGTCGTGTTCGGCCTTCTGCCGGCGCTCCAGGCCTCGGACGCGCAGCTCTCGGAGTCGCTGCGTGAGGGCGGGGCCCACACCGGCGGCCCGGCACGCGGGCGGCTGCGCAGCTCGCTCGTGGTGGCCGAGGTCGCGCTCTCGCTCACGCTGCTCGTGGGCTCCGGGCTCATGATCCGCAGCCTGTTCCAGATGCTCGGCAGCGAGCGGCTCGTGCGCTCCGAGGGGGTGATCACGGGCTCGTTCTTCCTGCCCGTGGCGACCTGGCCGAGCGATTCGGCGCGCCGCGAGTGGGCCACGCGCGTGTTGCCGCTCGCGCGCGAGCTGCCGGGCGTGAAGTCCATCGCGCACGTGAACGTGCTGCCCCTGAATCGCAACAACTGGGATGCCCGGATCGTGAGCCCGAGCGGTACGCGCAGCGACCGGCAGCGGCCCCTGACCGTGAACTTCAGCGAGTGCAGCCCCGGCTACTTCGCCACGCTCGGCATCTCGCTGGATCGCGGGCGCGACTTCACCGACGCCGACGGGCCGGGGAGCAACGCGGTGGTGATCGTCAATCAGACGCTCGCGAAAACGATGTGGCCGGGGAAGGATCCGATCGGCCAGCAGCTCGAGCGGCTGAACGACGACCGCAAGCTCGGCCTGCGTACGGTGATCGGCGTCGTTGCCGACATCCCGCAGAACCTCGAGGACCACGACCGAGTGTTCGCCTCGATGTTCGTGCCGCACCAGCAGGAGCCCGACCAGACCATCACCTGGGTCGCGCACACGGACGGCGACCCCCTGGCACTCGTGCCGGCGCTGCGCCAGCTCATGCTGCGGCACGCGCCGGACGTGCCGCTCACCGACGTGCGCACGATGCGCGACTTCGTTCGCTTCTCGGTGTGGACGACGCGCCTGTTCGGCTCGCTCATGGGCGTGTTCGCCGTGCTGGCGCTCATCATCGCCGCGGTGGGCCTCTACGGGGTCATGGCGTACTCCGTGGCGCAGCGCACGCAGGAGATCGGCATCCGCATGGCGCTCGGCGCCGACTCGCGCGAGGTCGTGGGCCTGGTCGTCGGCCAGGCGCTCAGGCTCACGCTCATCGGCATCGGCATCGGTTTCGCGGCGGCGTTCGTGCTGACGCGCGGGATGGCGAGCGTGCTGTTCGGCGTCTCGGCCAACGACCCGCCCACGTACGCCGGCGTCGTGCTGATCCTGGCGCTATCGTCGGTGCTGGCGGCGTGGGTGCCCGCGCACCGCGCCACGCGCGTGGACCCGATGCGCGTGCTGCGCTGCGACTGACCGGCATGAGTGGCCTTCGAGTCCCGCTCCCCGATCCGCGGCACGGGCCCCGCCCGCGCCAGGAGCCCTCCCGATGGACGCCCTGATCCAGGACCTGCGCCACGCGCTGCGCTCCCTCCGGCGCTCGCCGGCGCTCGCGATCACCGCGATCGGCACGCTCACGCTCGGGATCGCCGCCGCGACCGCGATCTTCGCGCTGCTCGACGAGACCGTGCTGCGGCCGCTGCGGCTGCCCGCCTCGCGCGAGCTGCACTTCGTCTCGTCGGTCTCCGGCGACCACGAGAACGCCAACTTCTCGCACCCGGAGCTTCAGGACCTGCGCGACGGGATCGGCCCGGCCGTGCCGCTCGCCGCGTTCTCGTCGCTGAACGCGGTGGTCGTGGGAGGCGAGGAGCCGCTCGCCACCTGGGGCGAGCAGGTCTCCGGCGACTACTTCGCGGTGTTGGGCGCGCGCGTCCAGCTCGGCCGCCCGCTCACTCCCGCGGACGACCGGACCGGGGCGCCACCCGTGGTGGTCCTCTCCGACGGAGCGTGGGCGCGGCTCTACGGCCGTGACCCGGGCGCGATCGGACGCACGCTCCGCCTCGGGCGCGCTTCGTTCGACATCGTGGGCGTGGCGGAGGCCGGCTTCGGCGGCCTGCTGCGCGGATTCCAGCCCGCGTTCTGGCTCCCGGTCGCGACCGCCGGCCCCGTCTCGGGCGACGAGGACGCGCTCACCACGCGCCGCTCGCGCTGGCTCTCGCTCGCGGCCCGCACGGACCCCGGCCGCGCCGCCGAGGTCGCCGCCCGCCTCGACGGGATCGCCCGCGCGGCCGCCGGGCGGCACGCCGACGGCTGGGCGCGCGAGGGTCCCATGCGCCTCTCGCCGGCGGGCCACGGTGACGGCTGGCTCGTGGGGCAGGCGGGGACCGTCTCGCGCGTGCTGGCGGCGCTCGTCACCCTGCTCCTCGCGATCGCCTGCGCGAACCTCGCCGGTTTGATGCTCGCGCGCGGCGTGGAGCGCCGGCGCGAGATGGGCGTGCGGCTGGCGCTCGGCAGCACGCGCGCCCGACTCGTGCGGCTCCTCCTCAGCGAGAGCCTGCTGCTCGCGCTCGCCGGCGGGATCCTCGGCGTGCTGCTCGCCGGTCCGCTCGTGCGGCTGCTCGTAATGGCGCTCCCGGCGGGCCTGCTGCCCATGGCGCTCGACCCGCGGCTCGACCCGCGCGTGCTGCTCGTGGCGCTCGCGGCCGTGCTCGCGAGCGGTGCCGCCTTCGGCATGGCCCCCGCGCTCGAGTCGGCGCGCCTCGACGTGCTGCCGTCGCTCCGCGACGCTCCGCGCACGGGCGGCTGGCCGGGCCGGCGCGTCTCGCTCCGTGGCGTGCTCATCGTGGTGCAGGTCGCGCTCTCGTTCGCGCTGCTCCTGGGTGCCAGCCTGTTCGCCCGGAGCCTCCAGCGCGAGCTGGCGCTCGACCCCGGCTTCGACCCGCGCGGGCGCTGGGCCATGCGGTTCGACCTGGGCGCCATGGAGCGGCGGCGCGAGCCTGTCGAGGCGTTCGCCGCGGAGCTCGTGCGGCGGGCCGAGGCGCTGCCCGGCGTCGAGTCGGTCTCGCTCGCCCAGGTGCTGCAGCCCAGTCGTGGCGGGAACCGCATGGGCTACTCGGCCGGCGAGTTGGGTGTTCCGAACGACGGCGAGGTCGAGTTCGATGTGAACGCGGTCGGCCCGCGCTATTTCGAGACCCTCGGCATCCCGGTCCTCGCCGGGCGCGATTTCGCCGCGAGCGAAGGACTCGGAACCCGCTCGGATGGCGTCATCGTGAATCGCTCGCTCGCCCGGCTCCTGTGGCGGAACGCGGACCCGCTCGGACGTTCGCTCCCGATCTGGGGCCCGTCGGAGCCTGCACTCCCTGTGGTGGGGATCGTGCCGGACGTGCCGCTCCGCGACCTGCGCCGGAGCGGCGAGCCGGGCGCCTACGTCGCGGGCACGCTCTCCCAGACGCCGACGCCCACGCTGATCGTGCGCACGGCCGGCGGCCCGAGCCCGCTTCCGGCCATCGCCCGCCTCGCGCGCGAGCTGGACCCGGTGGCGGCGACCAGCGACCCGGTGTCGCTCGAGCGACACCTGGGCGCGGCTCTCGCGCTCTCCCGCATGACGACGTGGCTGCTCGGGGCGTTCGCCGCCATCGCGCTGGTGCTCGCCGCGATGGGGCTCCACGGACTGCTCTCGCACGCCGTCTCGCGCCGCTCGCGCGAGCTGGGCGTGCGGCTGGCGCTCGGCGCGACGCGCGCGCAGGTGGAGCGGCTCGTGCTCGGGAACGGCCTGCGGCTCTTTGCCGCGGGGGCCGCGCTCGGCGCGCTCGCTGGCGTGGCGCTGGCGCGGGCGGTGAGCGGGCTCCTGTTCCGGGTGCCGGCTTCCGACGGGACGGCGTGGGCCGGCACGGTCGCGGGGCTCGCGCTGGCGATGCTGCTCGCGAGCTGGTGGCCCGCGCGGCGCGCCGCACGGCTCGACCCCGCGCGCACGTTGCGCACCGAATGACGATAGGACCCCCCGGCCCTGACTCCCCGAGGAGTGGATCCCGATGAAGGGACGTCTGCTGTGGTTCGCCGTCCTGGCGGTCGTGCCTTCCCTCGGATTCGCGGGCCACGACGCCCGCACGCTTTTCGAGCGCGGTTCGCTGCGGAAGGCGGCCATGGCCTGCGAGCAGAGGCTCGCCGCGAACCCGCGCGACGCCGAGGCGGGCGCGATCCTGTCCCGGATCGCATCGATCCGCGGCGAGATGTCGCGGGCGCTCGAACTGGCCGTCGCCGCCGCGGCGGCGGACCCCAAGAACGCCGACGCCCAGTACGCGCTGTCCGAGATCTACGGCCGCAAGGCGCGCGACGCGAGCGTGCTCCACCAGCCCGGCCTCGCCGGAAAGATGCGCAAGGCCGCCGACGCCGCACTGGCGCTGGATCCGGACCACGTGGACGCGCTCGAGATCCTCGTGGACTTCCACCGACTCGCGCCCGGCATCATGGGCGGCGACCGCAGGAAGGCGGCCGAGTTCACGCAGCGGCTGACCCGCGTGGACCCCGTCTCGGGCTGGCTCAAGCAGGCGGAACTGGCGCTCGGGGACAAGGACACGACCCAGGCCGGGGCGTGCTTCCGGCAGGCCGCGGCGGCCGACCCCGCGAACGGGCGCGCACAGGTCGCGCTCGCCTCATGGCTCGCGCCGCGCTGGCGCGACCCGGCGCGGGCCGAGAAGCTGGCGCTCCAGGCGGTCGAGGCCGAGCCGTGGCGCGTGGGCGGCTGGCAGGTTCTGGCCGCGCTCTACGCCTTTCAGGAGCGCTGGCCCGAGCTCGAGTCGGTGCTCGAGCGCTCGCAGGCGGTGGACCCGGCTCACCTCGCGCCCTGGTTCCAGGCAGGGCGCCAGCTCGTGGTGAGCGGCAAGGAGGCTGCGCGCGCCGAGCGCTACCTGCGCCACTACCTCTCGCGCGAGCCCGAGCTCGGCGCGCCGTCCCACGCCGCCGCGCGCTGGCGGCTGGGGCTGGCGCTCGAGCGGCAGGGGCGCAAGGCCGAGGCCACGAGCGAGCTCGCGGCGGCCGTCAAGCTCGACCCGAAGCTCGAGGACGCGAAGAAGGACCTCAAGCGCCTCAAAGGCTGACCCCTTCCGAGGAGTTCATGATGGAAACCCCGCTCGCCGCATCCGAAGCCCGCCCGTGGAAGTCCACCGAGGAGCCGCTCGTCCGGCTCCGCGGCATCGAGAAGTCGTTCGACCACGGCGCGGGACGCTTCTTCGTGCTCCGCCGCGTGGACCTGGACGTGCGCCCGGGCGAGTTCGTCTCCGTGATGGGCCCCTCGGGCGCGGGCAAGTCCACGCTGCTGCACCTGATCGGGCTCCAGAACGGCGACTGGACCGGCGAGTACCGCCTCGCCGGCACGGACGTGGGCTCGCTCGACGCGAAGGCGCGGGCGAAGCTCCGCAATCGGAACGTCGGGTTCGTGTTCCAGAGCTACCAACTGCTCGATGAACTGTCCGTGGCCGAGAACCTCGAGGTGCCGCTCTCGTACCGGGACGTGAAGAAGCCGGAGCGCGAAGCACTCGTGGCCGAGGCGCTCGACCGCTTCGGCCTCGCCGCCCGCGCCAAGCTCTACCCGCGCCAGCTCTCGGGAGGGCAGCAGCAGCTCGTGGGCATCGCCCGCGCGCTCGTCGCGAGACCGCGGCTCCTGCTCGCGGACGAACCCACCGGCAACCTGCACTCGGACCAGGCGCGCGAGATCATGCGGCTCTTCCAGGAGCTGAACACCGCCGGGACCACGATCATCCAGGTCACGCATTCGCAGGAGAACGCCCGGTACGGCCGCCGCATCCTGCGGCTCAAGGACGGCTGGATCGAGGGCGAGGAGCACCCGGTCGGCTGACGAGGGGCGGGCCTGGCGGACCAGCCCCAGGTTGGCCGAGGCGCGACGCTCCGGTGCCGCGGGCTCTGGTAGGCTTCCTGCCTCGGTGCGGGATCCGCCCGCGCCCGGTCCGGAGACCCACGTCCCATGTCGCTCCCGCACCCGCGCCGACTCGCGCTCGCCGGCCTGCTCGGGGCGCTGCTCGTTCCGCTCGTGCCCGGCCGGACACCGGTCGGCGACGGGTCGGCCGCGGCGGACTGGCTGCCGGAGGAGGTCGCGCGGTCCTCGCGCTTCACTTGAGAGCCCATCCGGGTCCCGTCGGGGCCCGTGACGGACGCCGAGTTCGCGCTCTTCCACTTGCAGCGTGCGCTCTGGGACCCGGTGGACACGCGCCGGCTCGGCTCGCTCGTGCCGGACCTCCACTACCGCGTGAACGGTGAGGTGTATCGCTTCTCCGGCGGGAAGACGCTCCGCCGCTTCGTGCAGGAGCCCGAGCTCTGGTGCGGCCTGCTGCGCGATCCCGTGAACGGGGAGCGATTCTGGCCGTCCACCCGTTCGCCGAGGGTGTGGTTCACGGGCGGGTTCTACTTCTTCTCGAGCGACTCGACCCGCGACCGGTTCGTGGACGACCCGCTCCGCTACGAGGTGAGGCGGGCGATCTGAAGCTCGCGGGGCGCGGCCGGCCGCGTTCCCCCGTGGGCACGGACCGGACCGCACTCACCACCCGCGCCGCGCGAACACCTCGATGAAACCGCCCCGGCCCGCGCACGCGCCCGCCGCGGCCGCCAGCACGCAGCACGGCGCCAGCGCCGGCCCGATCGCGGCGAGCGCCGCGAGGTTCCAGGCCGTCTCGAGCGGGTGCAGGTCCCCCGGGAGCTGCCGCTTCACGAGGTCGGAGAGGAAATGCCGGCGAGTGAAGACCCGGTCGAGAGTGCTGTGGAGCAGCGCGTACGGGTCGTACTGGAGCGAGAGGTGGTTCACACGCGCGATCCGGAACCCCGCCTGCTCGAGCCCCGCGCAGAGCGTGGACGGCGTGTAGTGCACCAGGTGGCGGGGCACGTCGAGGCCCCACCAGCGATCGCCGCCGAGCCGGGCCGAGAGGCCGTCCAGGTTCGGGACCGCGGCCGCGAACAACCCGCCCGGCCGCATGAGGACGTGGCATCGCCCGAGGAACTCGCTCGGCTCGCCGATGTGCTCGAGGACCTGCCAGAGCGTGATCACGTCGAGGCTCCCCGGCTCGAGGTCGTGATCGAACAGCGAGCCGCACAGGAACCGGCCGTCACCGGGAAGACTCGAGGCGATCGCGTGGGCGGCAGGGGAGAAGTCGAGGCCCGTCGCCTGCCAGCCTTCGGCCGCCATGTGGCGCACGAACCGGCCGTCGCCGGAGCCCACGTCGAGCAGGCTCCCGCGCCGCACGTAGCGCTGGACGCGACGCTGGCGCGTGCGCTGGATCCCGTGCAGCACGAACTCGGCGAGGCCGCGGAACGGCCAGCCCGTGGAGAAGTAGAACTCCTCCGCGTAGAGCCCGGAGAGGACCTCGTCCGCCGGGCGCGGATCGGTGAAGACGAGGTCGCAGGCGAGGCAGCGACGGAGCGTGTAGAGCCCCGCCGCCGGACCTCGCGCCAGCGGGATCTCGAGGATGGGTACGCTCGCCGTGGAGGTGCAGAGCGGACAGCCGCGGGCCACGGCCGGCCGTCGTGCATCGGCTCGTGCGCGTTCGGGCGGCGCGACGAGTTCCAGCGGGTGGATGGCCAAGGGTGGATCCCTCCCTCTCCTGTCAGGGGGCGTCGTGCGTCAGTGCCGTCCGCCGACCTGCGTGCCAGCGGCGGGAGCATGGCCGCGTGACCTCATCGCCTCCGTCGCCCCGCGCACGCGGCTGTGACGCGGGCGGCCCGGGCCGGCGGCTCGAGCCCCGGGACGTCTGCTAACCTCGCGGTTCATGGCGTCCCCGACCGGCTATCTGCACGGCACGCACCCTGAAGAGCAGCGGCGGCTCACCGACCTGAACGCGCTCGTCAACCGCGCCTCGATGGAGGCGCTCGCGCCGGGTCCGGGCGAGCGGGCCCTCGATCTGGGGAGCGGCCTCGGCCAGTTCGCGCGGCTGCTCGCGAAGGCCACGGGCGCCCGCGTGCTGGCGATCGAGAGGAGCCCGGAGCAGATCGCGCGCGCCCGGGCGCTCGCGGAGGAGGCCGGCGAGGGCGCGCTCGTGGAGCACCGCGCGGGCGATGCGCTCGAGCCGCCGCTCGCGCCCGACGAGTGGGGCTCGTTCGACCTCGCGCATGCGCGCTTCCTGCTCGAACACGTGCCGGCGCCGCAGCGGGTGGTGGACGCCATGGCCCGCGCCGTGCGCCCCGGAGGTCGAGTCGTGCTCGAGGACGACGACCACGAGGCGCTCCGCCTGTGGCCCGAGCCGCCCGGCGTGATGGCCGTGTGGCGCACCTACATCCGCACCTACGACCGGCTCGGGAACGACCCGCACGTCGGCCGCCGGCTGGTGGAGTTGCTCGCCACGGCCGGGCTCGAGCCGCGCCGGATCGCGTTGCTGCCGTTCGGTGCCTGCGCGGGCGACCCCGCCTTCCCCGCCTACGTCGCCAATCTCGCCGACATCCTCGCCGGCGCGCGTGACGCCATCCTCGCGACGGGCGGCGTGACGGCGGAGGCGTTCGACGCGGCGCAGGCCGCGCTCCGGCGCTGGGGTCGCCGGCGAGACGCCGCGTTCTGGTACACGATCAGCTGGGCCGAGGCCGCAAGGCCGTGAGCGCCGCCCCGCCCCGCGTGCTCGTGGCCGACGACGACCCCGACGTGCTCGCCGCCATGAAGCTCCTGCTGCGCGGCGAGGGCTTCGAGCTCGAGACCGCCACGTCGCCCGCGCAGGCGCTCGCGGCGCTCGAATCGCGCGACTTCGACGTGGCGCTCCTGGACCTGAACTACGCCCGCGACACGACCAGCGGCCGCGAGGGACTCGAGCTGGTCGAGCAGCTCCGCGCGCTCGACCCAACGCTCCCGGTGGTGGTGATGACCGCGTGGGGGAGTGTCGAGGGCGCCGTGGCCGCCGTGCGCCGCGGCGCGCGCGACTACGTGCAGAAGCCGTGGGACAACTCCCGGCTCCTCCAGACGCTCGCGACCCAGGTCGAGCTGGGCCGGGCGCTGCGCGTGGGCCAGCGGCTCGAGCACGAGAACCGGCTGCTCCGCCGCGAGGGGATGCCGGAGATGATTGCCGATTCGCCCGCGATGCGGCCGGTGCTCGAGCTGCTCGCGCGCGTGGGCCCGTCCGAGGCGAACGTGCTCGTCACCGGTGAGCACGGCACCGGCAAGGAGCTGGCCGCGCGCATGCTGCACGCGACCTCGTCGCGCACGACCCACGCGTTCGTCACCGTCAACGTGGGCGGGCTCGCCGAGGGCGTGTTCGAGAGCGAGCTGTTCGGGCACGTCAAGGGCGCGTTCACCGGTGCCAACGCCGACCGGGTCGGCCGCTTCGAGCTGGCCGACGGCGGCACGCTGTTCCTGGACGAGATCGCGAACGTGCCGCTCACCCAGCAGGCCCGGCTCCTGCGCGTGCTCCAGACCGGCGAGTTCGAGCGCGTGGGCAGCTCCCGCACGCGGCGCGTGAGCGTGCGACTCGTCTCGGCGACGAACGCGGAACTCGACGCCGAGGTCACGGCGGGGCGGTTCCGCGAGGACTTGCTGTTCCGCATCAACACGGTCGAGGTGCGGCTGCCGCCGCTCCGCGACCGGCGCGAGGACATCCCGCTCCTCGCCGCGCACTTCCTGCGGCGGCACGCGCAGCGCTACCGGCGCGCGGTCGAGTCGCTCGAGCCCGAGGCGCTGCGACTGTTGCTCGCCCACCCCTGGCCCGGAAACGTGCGCGAGCTGGACCATGTGCTCGAGCGCGCCGTGCTCATGGCGCGCGGCCCGGTGCTGGGGGCCGCCGAGCTGGGCCTGCGCTCGCCCGCGCCGGGCGCGGCCGCGCTCGAGCAGATGACGCTCGACGAGGTGGAGCGCGTGCTCATCCAGAAGGCGCTCGCCCGGCACGGCGGCAACGTGAGCGAGGCCGCGAAGACGCTCGGACTCTCGCGCAGCGCGCTCTACCGCCGGCTCGAGCGCCACGGGCTCTAGGCGCGATGCCCGGCTGCGAGCTCCACCGAACGCCGGCGGCTCGCCGGCTCCGGCGCCGCTGACCCATGCCGCCGCGCCGCCGCCGCGGGCCACGCTGGGAGCGCCGGCTGCTGCTGGCGATCCTCGCCGGCGGGCTGCCCGCGCTCGTGCTCGCGAGCGTTGTGCTCGCGCGCTCGGGGCTCGACCCGACGCTCAAGTTCCTGCTCGTGGGGTTCCTGTGGCTCTTCTGGCTCGTCGCCGCCGCGCTCGCGGTGGAGCGCGCGGTGCGGCCGATGCAGACCATCGCGAACATGGTCGCGGCGATCCGCGAGGGCGACACCTCGATCCGCGCGCGGGGGGCGGACCCCGAGGGCGCACTCGGGCTCGCGCTCTACGAGGTGAACGCGCTCACCGAGACCGTGCAGCGCCAGCGCATGGGAGCGATTGCCGCCACGGCGCTGCTCCAGCGAGTCATGGACTCGGTGGACGTGGCCGTGTTCGGCTTCGACCCCGAGCGCCGGCTGCGTCTCGTGAACGGCGAGGGCGAGCGCCTGCTCGGCCGGCCCGCCGAGCGCGCGCTCGGGCTGGAGGCGGCCTGGCTCGGCCTGGGTGCGACACTCCAGGGTGAGACGCCGCGGCTCGTCGAGCTGCGGCTGCCGGGCGCGGGCGGCCGCTGGGAGCTGCGCCGCGGCGGCTACGTGCAGGAGGGTCGGCCGCACGAGCTGGTGTTCCTCTCCGACGTCTCGCGCGCGCTCCGCGAGGAGGAGCGCGAAGCCTGGCTCCGGCTCATCCGCGTGCTCTCGCACGAGATCAACAACTCGCTCGCCCCCATCCAGTCCATCGCCTCGAGCCTGCGCACGCGGGCCGGGAGGGCGGCCGGCGACGGGAGGGAGCGCGCCGCGACCGGGGCGACGCGGGGGAAGGCGGCCGCCCCCGAGCCCGCAGGCGCCTCTGAGCTGGCCGAGGGTCTCGGCATCATCGAGTCGCGCGCGCAGGCGCTCGCGCGGTTCATGCACGCCTACGCGCGGCTCGCCCGGCTGCCGAAGCCGGTGCTCGCGCCGCTCGCTACCGATGCCTGGGTGCGTCGCGTGGCGCTGCTCGAGACGCGCGTGCCGGTGGAGGTCGCGGGCGGGCCCGGCGTGACACTCGCGGCCGACGGCGACCAGTTGGACCAACTCCTCATCAACCTGGTCCGGAACGCCGCCGACGCCGCGCTCGAGACCGGGGGGCGCGTGTGGATCGAGTGGTCGGTCGTGGAGCACGCGCTCGAGCTGCGCGTGCACGACGAGGGCCCGGGCGTGGCCGACATGGCCAACCTGTTCGTCCCGTTCTACACGACCAAGCCCGAGGGCACCGGCATCGGCCTCGCGCTCTCGCGCCAGATCGCCGAGGCGCACGGCGGCTCGCTCACGCTCGAGAACCGCGCCGCCGACCCCCGCACCGGCCGCCGGCCCGGCTGCACGGCGCGGGTGCGGTTGCCCATCTCGGCGTGAGCCGCGGTCGCGCCGGCGCGCGCCGGGGGGCGCGCCGCGCGCCGCGGGCCCGAGACTTCGGGCGCGGGTCCCTTTCTGCTATGACTCACCCGGACGAGCCGCCACGACGGCGGCACTCCTTCGGCCCGGAGCGCGCGCCGCGCACATGGAACGTCTCGAGTCCCATCTCGACCCGCAGAGCGCCGAGTTCCGGGCCAACGCCGAGCACCACCGCGCGCTCGCCGCGGACCTCCACGCGCGCACCGAGCGCGCGTACGAGGAGTGTCAGGCGCTGCTCGAGACGCGCGTGCCGGTGGAGGTCGCGGGCGGG
>Ga0187892_10006158_pt1 | contig 18102 bp, 16 predicted proteins | sample MA1701073metaG_FD_139345 | JGI IMG/M metagenome (GOLD analysis project Ga0187892, IMG submission 139345) | Bio-ooze microbial communities from a basaltic lava cave in the Kipuka Kanohina Cave System on the Island of Hawaii, USA - MA170107-3 metaG ... | reverse complement strand
TCGGCCGCCGGCGCTGCGCGAGAGCGCGTCAGCGACAGCAGCGCTCGGCGTTCTTCCGTAGTCAGACTGAGGGTCGAGTTCATGCCTCATAGTACTACGGATATGACTGTTACAGTCCACTAGGCGCATGGACCGCCTCACGCTCCGGCGTCCCGACGACTGCCACCTGCACCTGCGCGACGGGGCGGCGATGGCGTCGGTGCTGGCCGATTCCGCGCGCCGCTTCGCGCGCGCCATCGTGATGCCCAATCTCAAGCCGGCCGTGCGCACCACGGCGCAGGCGCTCGATTACCGCGAGCGCATCCTCGGCGCGCTTCCCGATGGCGCGCGTTTCGAGCCGCTGATGACGCTCTACCTCACCGACGACACCCCGCCGGAGGAGATCGCCCGCGCCAAGCTCTCCGGGCGCGTGTACGGCGTCAAGCTCTACCCGGCCGGGGCCACCACGCATTCGGACGAGGGCGTGACGCGCCTTTCGCGCTGCTTTCACGCCCTGGAGAGGATGGAGGAAGTCGGCCTGCCGCTTCTGGTGCACGGCGAGTCGACGGACCCGGCGATCGACGTCTTCGACCGCGAGCAGGCCTTCATCGAGGAGGTGCTCGGCCCCGCGCTCGCGCGCTTCTCGCGCCTCAAGGTGGTGCTCGAGCACATCACCACGCGCGAGGCGGCGCAGTACGTCGAGGTCACGGGGCCGAACGTGGCGGCGACGATCACCGCGCACCACCTGCTGATGAACCGCAACGCCCTGTTTCTCGGCGGCATCCGGCCGCACCACTACTGCCTGCCGGTGCTCAAGCGCGAGACGCACCGCGAGGCCTTGGTCGAGGCCGCGATCTCGGGCAACCCGAAGTTCTTCCTCGGCACCGACAGCGCGCCGCATGCGCGCGGCGCCAAGGAAGCGGCGTGCGGCTGCGCCGGGATCTACACCGCGCACGCCGCGCTCGAGCTCTATGCCGCGGCGTTCGACGAGGCCGGGGCGCTCGAGCGGCTCGAAGGCTTCGCCAGCGTGTTCGGCGCGCAGTTCTACGGCCTGCCGCCCAACAGCGAAACCGTCACGCTCGAGCGCGGGGAGTGGCGCGTCGCCGAGCGCCTGCGCTTCGGCGACGAAGAGCTGGTGCCGCTGCGCGCCGGAGAGACCATTCCCTGGAAGCTGGTCTAGCGCACCCGGCGTTCGATGCAGTGCGGTCCTGGCTCGGCGAGCGCTCGCTCGACCAGCTCAACCGGGCCGCGAGCTCCATCGACTTGAAAACCGAATCCGGCCGGCCGGTCCGCTTCGTCCCCCCGGGCGCGAAGGACGCCTACTACGAGCTCAAGGTGTTCGAGACCGGGCGCGTCGAGACCCGGCCCGACAGCCTGCACGACTGGTTCAACGCGCTCGCCTGGCTCGCGTTCCCGCGCGCCAAGGCGCGCATCAACGCGCTGCACGCCGCCGAGATCCCGCGCGAAGGCGGCCGGCGCGGCCGGCTGCGCGACCTGCTCACCATCTTCGACGAGGGCGGCGCGATCGTGCAGTGCGATGACGCGCGCCTGGTAGTGCTTCTCCGGGACTTTCAGTGGAAGGCGCTGTTCTGGGAGCGGCGCGAAGAAGTGCGGGCGGCGATGCGCATCGTCGTGTTCGGCCATGCGGTGCTGGAGAAGGCGCTCGAGCCGTGGCCGGGAATCACCTGCAAGGCGATCGTGGTGCCCGCGGGCGCGGATCCCGACGCCGCGACCCACGCCTGGCTGGGCGCGCTCGAGCCCGGGGCGTCGCCGCGCGACCTCGCGCCCCTGCCGGTGTTCGGCTATCCGGGCTGGTCGGCGCAGGACGCGCGCTTCTACGACGACGCCCGCTACTTCCGTGTGCGATAAAATGCAGCTGGAGTCGGCCAGGCAGCCGCTGCGTGCAAACGCAGAGGAAAGTCCGGGCTCCGCAGAGCGGGATGCAGGGTAACCCCCTGGCACGGCGACGTGACGAACAGGGCCACAGAGACGAGTCCCGGCCGCAAGGTCGGGGGTGAAACGCGGCAACCTCCATCCGGAGCAACACCAAATAGGCAAGCGTGGCGTGGCGACACGCCATATGGCCGGCTCGGCCGAGCTTGCGGGTAGGTGGCTGGAGCCCCGGGGCAACCCGGGGCCAAGAGGAATGGCTGCCGGCCCTCCCGGGTCAAACCGGTCGGGCCACAGAACCCGGCTTACCGGCCGTACTCCCTTGCTTTTCGGCCCCCCGGCAGAGAATAATCGCCGCTCGGGGGGAGGCATGCAGGATCGTCTGAATCAGAACGACGTGACGAATCGCGTCAACGTCGAGGATCCCGCGCGGGTCCGGGATGCGGTGCTGGCGCTGTACGCGGCGCGCTATCCGGGGATCGACCTCGCGCCCCTCGCGCGCGCCTTCGCCGATTTCCAGGCGCTGTTCCAAGGGCACTACCCCGGCTACCTCGCCTGCGACACCCTGTACCACGACATGCGGCACACGCTCGACATGACGCTCGCGATGGCGCGGCTGGTCGACGGCCATGACCGCGCCTGCTCGCTCCCCGAGCGCCTCGGCCCGCGCCGCGCGGTGCTCGGCGTGCTGGTCGCGCTGCTCCACGACTCGGGCTACCTCAGGCGCAACTCGGAAAGCGCGGTGGAGAACGGCGCGGTGTTCACCAAGATCCACGTCAGCCGCGGCGCCGACTTCATCTCGGCGTACCTGCCGCGGATCGGCTTCGGCGCCGAGGCGCCGGTCGCGGCGCGCCTGGTGCATTTCACCGGCTACGAGATGGAGATCGACGACATCCGCGTCGAGGACCCGCGCGACCGCATGATCGGCCGCCTGGTCGGCACCGCCGACCTGATCGGGCAGATGTCGGACCGCATGTACCTCGAGAAATGCCGCGAGTTCCTCTACAAGGAGTTCGTGTGGGGCAAGATCGCGCGCGAGCGCCTGCCCGACGGCCACGAGGTGGTGCGCTACGCCTCGCCCCAGGACCTGATCATCAAGACCCCGGGATTCTACGAGTACGTGGCGCGCACCCGCATCGAGAAGAAGCTGGGCGGGGCCGACCGCTACGCCGAGGCGCACTTCGACGGGCCGAGCCTCTACCAGTCCGAGATCGACCGCAACATGGACTTCCTGCGCCAGACCATCGAGACCGCGGACTTCAGCCGCCTGCGCCGCACCTGCTATTCGCTGTCCGCCGCCACCCGCCACGCCGCGTGAAGTAGTTGGCGTCGCCAAAATCCGACTCTTGTGGCCGCGGGCGAATCGTGGCAAAAGCGGGACATGGCGCTCGCTCACAAGCTCGGAAGACCGGAACCCGCGCCGGCGCTGTACCGCCTGCTTTCCGACAGCGCGCGCTCGCGCGCGGCGCTCGGCGCCTGCGGCTTCCCGCTCGCGATGCTCGACGCCACCGTCGCCGCGCGCTCGGTGACCTACGTGAACGCGGCTTTCGAGGGATTCTTCGGCTACCGCGCCGGCGAGGCGCTCGGCCGGCCGCTCGCCGCGCTTCTCTTCCACGGCGACGAGCCGCTGGTCCACCGCCTGCTCGCCGAATCGAGCTCGCGCTGGAAGCTGCGCGCCTGGGGCAAGGACGGCGCGGTGCGGCACGTCGAGCTCGCGCTCGGCGCGGTGCACAGCGCCGACGGCCAGCTCACGCACTGGGTGGTCGCGTTCTCGGATCGCAGCGAGGTCGAGAAGCTGCGCGCCGAGCTCGAAGGCCTCAAGGCCCTCGCCGCCGCGCCCTGATCTAACCCCTAGTCGTCCTTCGACTTCAGCGACTGCCAGAGGTCGGTCGCCATCATTGCCAGGCCTGCTAGGACCACGATTCCCAGCGCGACGTCCTTCATCTTGAACACGTAGGGAAGGAGGTACCCGGCGAACAGGAACATCGCCACCAAACCTGCCAGGATCTTGATTCCCATCCGTCAGCCCTCCGGGATCATACTGTGCCCTGCTGGACCCGCGCCGCGAGCCAGCGCGCGGTACGCAGCAGTCGCGCGTCGCCGCCGCGGGGGCCGACGAGCTGCACGCCCAGCGGCAGGCCGTTCTCCCCTTGCATCAAAGGAAGGTTTAGCGCCGGCGCGCCCATCAGCGTCCATAGCGTGCAGAACGCCGGATCGCCGGTCGAGGAAAGCCCCTTGGGCGCGCTGCCGGGAGCGGCCGGCGTGAGAATCGCGTCGCAGCGCTCGAAGATCTCGGCGAAGCCCTCGTTGAGCTGGGCGATCCGCGCCAGGGCCGTCTGGTAGTCGAGCGCCCGCACCGCGCGGCCGCGCTCGAGCTGGCTGCGCAACGATTCGGACAGGCGCTCGCGCCCCTTTTCCCACTCGAGATCGAGGTTCACCGCCATCTCGGCCTCCATGATCGTGCGGTGCCAGTCGAGCGCGCGCTGCGCGCTCGCGGGAAGGTCGACCTCCACCACGCGGTCCCCCAGCTCGCCGGCAAGCTCGGCGAAGGCCTCTCGGGTATCCGGTTCGGCGCGGTCCCAGACCGGCCCCTTGACGAAGGCGAGCACAGGCGCGAGCGGCGGCTCCTCGGCGGCGATTACCTGAAACGGAATCCGCGCGCGCGCGCGGGTGTCGGGATCGCCTTCGTCATCGCCGACCAGCTGCTCGGCGATCAGCGCCACGTCCTCGAGGGTGCGTGCGAACACGCCGACATGGTCGAGCGCGCGCGAGAGCTTCATGATCCCGGTGCGCGGGATCAGCCCGTGCGTCGGCTTGAAACCGTACACGCCGCAGAACGAAGCCGGGCGGATCACCGAGCCGTTGGTTTGGCTGCCGAGCGCGAGCGGGACCATGCCGGCCGCGACCGCCGCCGCCGAGCCGGAGGAGGAGCCCCCCGGCGTGTGTTCGGGATTGTGAGGGTTGCGCGTTTTCCCCGGGGTGTAGGTGGCGCACTCGGTGGTTACGGTCTTGCCGAGGATCACCGCGCCGGCGGCGCGCAGCATGGAGACGACGGTTGCGTCGCGCGCCGGGGTGCGCCCCGCGTGCAGCACCGTGCCGTCCTCGGTCGGCATGTCGGCGGTGTCCATGATGTCCTTGATCCCGACCGGCACGCCGTGCAGCGCGCCGAGCGGCCTGCCTTCGCGCCGGCTTTCGTCCATCGCGCGCGCCTGCCGAAGCGCATGCTCCGGGTCCAGGTACTGCCACGCCTGGACCTGCGGCTCGGCCTCGCGGATGCGCGCGAGGCAGGCCTCGACCAGCTGCTCGGCGCTCAGCGCGCCGTCGCGGATCGCGCGCCCCGCGTCCGACGCCGAGAGCCAGTTGAGCTGGGAGGCTTCCACGCGATCAGTTGCCGTAGACCGCCCGCGGCAGCCAAAGCACGATCTGCGGCCAGAGGTACATGATCGCCATCGACAGGATCACGAACAGCTGGAACGGCATGCAGCCCCAGAAGATCTGCGTGATCAGAATGTGCGGCGGCGCGATGCCCTTCAGGTAATAGGCGGCCATCGCCATCGGCGGCGAGAGAAACGCCGTCTGCAGGTTCAGCGCCACCAGGATGCCGAACAGCAGCGGGTCGATCTGGAAGTGCCCGAGCATGGGCAGGAAAATCGGCACGAAGATGATGATGATCTCGGTCCACTCCAGCGGCCAGCCGAGGACGAAGATGATGACCTGCGCCACCAGCAGGAACGTGAGCGGGCTCATGTCGAGGCCGAGCACGAATTTCTCGATGATGGCCTGGCCGCCGAGGTAGCCGAAGACCCCGGCGAAGGTGGCCGAGCCGACGAAGAGAAAGCACACCATCGCCGAGGCGCTCGCGGTGAGGTACAGGGATTCCTTCAGCCGGCCCCAGGTGAACTGGCGGTAGGCGACCGCCAGCAAGATGGCGCCGAACACGCCGAGCGACGCCGCCTCGGTCGGCGTCGCCAGGCCGAACATGATCGCGCCGAGCACGGAGAGAATGAGGCCCGCGAGCGGCACGAACGATTTCAGCAGCATTATGACCACCTGTGCCACCGGCACTGCGTACCCCTCCTTGGGCAGCGGCGGAGCGAGCTGCGGCTTGACGAGCCCCACGATCACCGAGAACACGATGTAGATGCCGGCGAGGACGAACCCCGGAACGAGCGCGGCGGCGTAGAGCTGGACCACCGACATGCCGGCCATCGCGGCGTAAACGATCAGCATGATCGAGGGCGGGATCAGGATGCCGAGGCACCCGCCTGCGCACACCACCCCCGAAGCGAACCGCACGTCGTAGCCGGCCTTGAGCATCTGCGGAAAGGCGAGCAGCCCCATCAGCGTCACGACCGCGCCGACGATCCCGGTGGCGGTGGAGAACAGCGCGCAGGTCACCAGCGTCGCCACGGCAAGCGACGCGGGCACGTGCCGGAGCGCGAGCTGGATGCTGTAGAACAGCTTGTCGAGCAGGTTGGAGCGCTCGACCAGGTAGCCCATCAGCAGGAACAACGGCACCGCCACCAGCACGTCGTTGTTCATGACGGTGAAGGTGTTCTGCGTGAGCAGGTAGAAGACGCGGTTGTCGAAGAAGGCCTGGTTCGGCAGGAAGTAGGCCCAGTAGCCGAACATCACCCCGAGCGCCATCAGGGTGAAGGCGATCGGGAAGCCGATCATGATCGCGAACACCAGGATCCCGATCATCACCAGGGCGACGACGCCCGGGTCGATCATCGCGCGGTTCCCTGCGCGCTTTCCTGCGCGGTCTTTTTCGCGTGCTCCTCCATGAGCTGCTTCTCGAGCTCCTCGACGTCGTGCAGGCGCGGCGTCCAGCGGTCATCGCGGATGCACTGGACGCAGCGCAGGACCTCGGCCACGCCCTGCAGCGCGAGCAGCCCGGCGCCGGCCGAGATCAGCATCTTGAGCGGCCAGATCGGCATGCCCGCCGGGCTGTTGACGCTCACTTCGCGGATCTTCATCGAGGCCAGGCCGTAGTCCCAGCCCGAGATGATCAGGGCCAGGATGCCGGGGAAGAAGAACAGGACGTAGAGCACCAGCTCGACGACCGCCTGCGTGCGCGGCCGCCACAGCCGATAGAACATGTCGGCCCGCACGTGCCCGCCGCGCGACAGCGCGTAGGCGCCAGCCATGAAGAACATGGCGCCGTACATGGTGTAGCTCATGTCGAACGCCCAAGAGGTCGGCGCCACCAGCACGTAGCGCACGAACACCTCGTAGCAGGTGCCCATCGTCAGGATCATCAGGCACCAGGCGAAGGCATGCCCGACCGTGCGGCTCAGAACGTCTGCGCCGTAGATGAAACGGTTGACCATGCTTGCCCCTACGGGGCGCCTTTCACACGCGCAAAAAAACGGAGCGGCGCTCGCTGCGCCGCCCCGTTGCTTTCACTCGCTGACCGCGGGCACGCTCAGACGATTTTGGTCTTGTACACGTGCTCGAAGGCGAGCCGGTAATCGGCCGAGTTGTACTGCTCGTAGTACACGACGCGCCGGAACCATTCCCGCTGCGAATCGATGATCTTCTTGTTGATCGGGTCTTGGCTCAAGGTGGCGGCCAGCGCGTCCCAGGCCTTGAGCTGCTCGACCATGATGCTTCTCGGCGTCTTGATCACGTTGACCTTGTGCTTGTCCTTCAGGATCTGCAGATCGCGCGAGTAGTTCTCCATCGCGAGCCAGAAGTTCGAGGAGTTGGCCGCCTCGACGCCATAGCGCAGGATCGCCTGCAGGTCCCGCGGCAGCGAGTCGTACTTCGTCTTGTTGAAGACGATCTCGAAGCTCTCCGAGGACTGGTGGTAGCTGCCCATCATGTAGTTCTTGATCACGTCCTGGGCGCCGAAGCGCATGTCGGAGGTCGGGTTGTTGAACTCGAAGGCGTCGATCACGCCCCTCTCGAGCGCCGGCATGATCTCGCCGCCCGGCAACTGCGTCACTTTCGCGCCCATCGCCTGGAACAGGTCCGCGGCGAGGCCGACCGTGCGGTACTTCATGCCCTTGAGCTCCTTCGCATCCTTGATCGGCTTCTTGAACCAGCCGAAGGGCTGCGTCGGCATCGGGAACAGCAGGAAGCCGACGACGTTGAGGTTCAGAGTCTTCTGCACCAGCTCGTCGTAGAGCGCCTTGCCGCCGCCCTGGTAGAACCAGGCGATCGTGTGGTGCGCGTCGTTGCCGAACACCGGCCCCGTGCCGAAGAGCGACGCCGCCTTGTGCTTGCCGTACCAGTACACCGGCACGGAATGGCAGGCGTCGAGCACGCCCTTGCTCGTCGCGTCCATGACCTCGAAGGGCTTCACCACCGCGCCGGCGACGAGGAAGTCGATGCGCAGCCGGCCGCCCGCCATGTCGTTGACTTTCGTGACGTACTCCTGCGCCATCTCGTTGAAGATGTCCTTCGCGCCCCACGCGCCCTGCATCTTCAGCACGATCGGCGCCTGGGACTTGACGATCGTGGGGAAGCCGAGCGCCGTGGCGCCGGTCGCCGCGGCCGCCGCGCCGGTCAGGAACTTGCGGCGCGAAGCCTTGGGTTTCTGCTGCTCGCTGCTCATTGTCTCCTCCTCCTCCTGTGAACCGATGAAATGATGGGTTGAGGCCCCTCGAAGATTCTATAACACTCTCACCTGCCCGGGCATTCCGCCCTGCGGCTGCTCGAGCGGCTTGCCGCGCTTGTCGGTCGGGTGCCAGCCCAGGACGGCGAGCATGACGAAGAAGCCGAGCACGTAGGCGAGCGCCACGTGCCAGCCGTGTTTGAGCCATTGTCCGACCGATTTCGCCTGCGGATACATGTTGGAGATCGCCACCCCGGCGGACGACCCGAACCAGATCATCGAGCCGCCGTAACCCACGGCGTAGGCGAGCATTCCCCAGTCATAGCCCCCCTGCCGCAGCGCGAGCGCGGTCAGCGGGATGTTGTCGAACACCGCCGAAACGAAGCCCAGACCGAGCGCCGTCTGCCACGATGCGGTCGGCAGCTTCTCGACCGGCATGAGCGAGGCGCAGGTGACCAGCGCGAGCAGGAAGACCGACCCCCTTGAGCGCCTCGGCCAGGAGGCTCCAATCCGGCCGCCGCAGCAGCGCCGTGAGGAAGATCGCCACCCACACTGCGGCACCGATGACAGGGAAATGGTCGAGCAGAGCGGGGAATTTCAAGTTCGCAACGACGTTGGCGCCGATCGCCGAGACCAAGATTGCGACGACGATCACGACCCGCATCCAGTCGATGCGGTGCTCCACGCGCGCGTCCTTGACGATCGGCGCGTAGCGCTGCTGCTGGATCGCGGCCGGAATCGCGCAGACGACGAGCGCCACGCCCGCCGCCACGTAGGCGTCGAGCACCGCGAGCGGGCTCACGCCGTCGATCCACATCATCGTGGTCGTGGTGTCGCCGACCACGCTACCGGCGCCGCCCGCGTTTGAGCAGGCTACGATCGCCGCGAGGTAGCCGGTGTGGACTTTCTTTCTGAACACCCCCGCGGCCATGGTGCCGCCGATGAGTGCGGCGGCGATGTTGTCGAGGAACGAGGACAGCACGAAAACGATGACCAGCAGGAGAAAGCCGCCTTTCCAGTCGTCGGGCAGGAAGTGCGGCAGCACGTCGGGAATCCTGCTGCGCTCGAAGTGATTGGACAGCAGTGCGAAGCCGAGCAGCAGGCCGAGGAGGTTGGTGAGGATGACCCACTCGTGCGCCATGTGCAGCGCGAAGCCGCCGAGGCCGGCGCCGGTCTTGAAGCCGGTGAAGACGAGCTTGTAGAGCGTGATCGCGGTGAGGCCGGTGAGCGCGACGATCAGCGTATGCCGGTGGAACAGCGCCACGCCGAGCAGCATCAGGCCGAACAGCAGGAAATCGACTGGAACGCTCATGCCTTCAGCGCGACGAGGACCTCGTCGAGCATCTTCTTCGCGTCGCCGAACAGCATGCGGTTGTTGTCCTTGTAGAACAGCGGGTTGTCGACGCCGGCGTAGCCGGAGGCCATGCTGCGCTTCATCACGATCGAGGTCTTCGCCTTCCACACTTCGAGCACCGGCATGCCGGCGATCGGGCTCGCCGGGTCTTCCTGCGCCGCCGGGTTCACGATGTCGTTGGCGCCGATCACCATCGCGACGTCGGTGTCGGGGAAGTCCTCGTTGACCTCGTCCATCTCGAGCACGATGTCATAGGGCACCTTGGCTTCCGCCAGGAGCACGTTCATGTGGCCGGGCATGCGGCCGGCGACCGGGTGGATACCGAAGCGCACGTTGACGCCCTTGTCGCGCAGGTGCCGCGTGATCTCGTACACCGTATGCTGGGCCTGCGCCACCGCCATGCCGTAGCCCGGCACGATGATCACGTTCCTGGCGTTGCGCAGCAGCTCTGCGGTTTCCGTTGCGGGAATGGGGTGGACTTCTCCTGCGGGCTGCGCGCCGGCGACGGCGGGCCCACCGCCGCCGGTACCGAAGCCGCCGGCGATCACGGCGACGAAGTTGCGGTTCATGGCGCGGCACATGATGTAGGACAGGATCGCGCCGCTCGAGCCGACCAGCGCGCCGGTGACGATCAGCAGGTCGTTGCTCAGCATGAAGCCGGTGGCGGCGGCGGCCCAGCCCGAGTAGCTGTTCAGCATCGACACCACGACCGGCATGTCGGCGCCGCCGATCGCCATCACCATGTGGATGCCGAACAGGAGCGCGATCGCGGTCATGATCACGAGCGGCGTCATGCCGGCGTCGATCGAGTGCGTGTGGATAAACCAGCCGCCGCACCAGATCACCACCAGCAGGCCGGCGAGGTTGATCCAGTGGCGCGCCGGCAGCAGCACCGGCCTGCCGCTGATCCTGGCCGAGAGCTTGCCGAAGGCGATGATCGAGCCCGAGAAGGTCACCGCGCCGATCAGCACGCCGACGTAGATCTCGAGCTCGTGGATCGTCTTCTCCGCGCCCTTGAAGCCCGCGCTCGCCACGGGGTCGATGTAGTTCGCGAACCCGACCAGCACCGCCGCAAGGCCCACCAGGCTGTGCATCAGCGCGACCAGCTCGGGCATCTGCGTCATCTTCACCACGCGCGCGGCGTACAGCCCGATCGCGCCGCCCAGCACCATCGCGGCGACGATCCAGGGATACCCGGCCTTGGTGACCTGCGGGCCGAACACGGTGGCGAGCACGGCGATCGCCATGCCGATCATCCCGTACAGGTTGCCGCGGCGCGAGCTCTCGGGGCTGGAGAGCCCGCCGAGGCTCAGGATGAAGAGGACGGTCGCGCCGACGTAGGCGACGGTCGAAAGCGTCGGCGACATCACTTGCGGAACATCTGCAACATGCGCTGCGTGACCGCGAACCCGCCGAACATGTTGATAGCCACCAGCGCGATGCTGACGACGGCGAGCGCCACGATCCACGTCGTCGGCCGGTCGGCCGAATCCGCCACCGGCGGCGCGACCTGCACCAGCGCGCCGATCGCGATGATGCTGCTGATCGCGTTGGTGACGCTCATCAGCGGCGTATGCAGCGCCGGGGTCACGTTCCAGATCACCATGTAGCCGACGAAGCAGGCCAGCACGAACACGGTGAAGTGGCCGATGAAGGCCGGCGGCGCGTACGCGCCGATGAACCAGAACAGGAAAGCGCCAACCAGAAACGCGATCGCCGTCGCCCTGGCCGATGCAGGTGCCTTGCCGGGTTCATGCGCCTTCGCCGGCGGTTTCGCCGCTGCCGGCTTCATCGGCGGCGCTGCCGAAAGCTTCGGCGGCGGGGGCGGCCAGGTGATCGCGCCGTCCTTGATCACGGTCGTGCCGCGGATCACCTCGTCGTCCATGTTGACGTTGATGGCGCCGTCCTTCGCCTTGCACAGCTCTTCGGTCAGGCGCAGCAGGTTGGTCGCGTACAGCGTGCTCGACTGCTTCGCCAGCCGGCTGGGCAGGTCGGTGTAGCCGATGATCGTCACGCCGTGCCGCACGACCACTTCGCCGGGCACGGTGAGCTCGCAGTTGCCGCCCTGCTCGGCGGCGAGATCCACGATCACGCTGCCCGGCTTCATCGAGCGCACCATGTCCGCGCTGATCAGCCGCGGCGCCGGCTTGCCCGGAATCAGCGCCGTGGTGATGATCACGTCGACTTCCTTCGCCTGCTTTGCGAACACTGCGGCTTGAGCTTTCTGGAAGCCCTCGCTCATCACCTTGGCGTAGCCGCCGACGCCGGTTCCTTCCTCGATATACTCCACCGGCACGAACTCGCCGCCGAGCGACTTGATCTGGTCGGCCACCTCGGGCCGCGTGTCGTTCGCACGGACGATTGCCCCCAGGCCGGACGCGGCGCCGATCGCCGCCAGTCCCGCGACGCCGGCGCCGATCACGAACACCTTGGCCGGCGGCACCTTGCCCGCCGCGGTGATCTGCCCGGTGAAGAAGCGCCCGAAGTGGTGCGCGGCCTCGATCACCGCGCGGTAGCCGGCGATGTTGGCCATCGAGGAGAGCGCGTCCAGCTTCTGCGCGCGCGAGATGCGCGGCACGCTGTCTATCGCCAGCACGGTGGCCTTCCTTGCCGCCAGCGCCTGCATCAATTCCGGGTTCTGCGCCGGCCAGATGAAGCTGACGAGCGTGGCGCCTGGGCGCATGCGTTCGACTTCAGCAGTGCTCGGCGCGCGCACCTTGAAAAGGATGTCGGCGCTCGCCCAAACGTCCCCGACAGCTTCCGCGCCGGCAGCACGGTACGCGTCGTCGGGGAAGTTGGCCGGGTCGCCCGCGCCGGACTCGACCGCGACGCGGAAGCCGAGCTTGCGCAGCTTCTCCACGACGTCGGGCACCGTGGCAACGCGCTTCTCGCCCGCGGCGGTCTCACGCGGAACGCCTATCAACTGCGCGATCAACTGCGGCATGGATGGGCGCGAATTCTACCGCGCCACGCCGGGTCGCAGACTTCGCTCGACCAGCTCGAACACCGCGTGCACCGCGAGCGCGAGCAGCGCGGCGGGCAGCGCGCCCGCGAGCAGCACCGCGTGGTCGTTCAGCGCGAGGCCCTGCGAGATGCGCTCGCCGAACCCGCCGGCACCGATGAACGCGGCGATCGTCGCGGTGCCGACGTTGATCACCGCGGACGTCTTTATTCCCGCCATGATCACGGGCATTGCAATGGGAAGCTCCACCCGCGACAGAACCTGCCGCCGCGTCAATCCGAGCGCGGTGCCCGCCTGCACTAGCCCGCGCGGCACCTCGACGATCCCCGCATGCGTGTTGCGCGTGATCGGCAGCAGCGCGTACAGGAAAAGAGCGATCAACGCCGGCCACACCCCGATTGTCCCGGTCAGGGGTATGAGGAACGCAAGCAGCGCGAGCGACGGGATGGTCTGCAGCAGGCCGGTGAAGACGAGCACCGGCTGCGCCACCCACGGCAGCTTCGCCGCGATCAGGCCGAGCGGGATGCCGACCAGCGCCGCGATGGCGAGCGAGGCGAAGACCAGCCAGAGATGCTCGAGCAGCAGCCGCCCGAAGTCGGGCGCGAACAGCGATGCCCAGAAGCCTTTTTGCTGTTGTGCCTTGGCGCCGAGGAATTCCCGCGCGACGTCGGCGAAAGCGACCTTGTCCAGCTCGGCGCGCGCGTTAAGACGCACCATGGTGGCCGCGTCGATGCGCTTCTCGAGCTTCTTCAGTGCATCGAAGGATCCGGGGAAACGCTGTGGCACCTCGGTTCGGTAAAGCAGGACCGCGTCGTAGGCCGGGAAGAACGCGCGGTCGTCGTCGAGCGCGACGATCGCGTAGCGCTCGATCTTGGCGTCGGTGGTGTAGAGGTCCATCACGTCGATCTCGCCCGCGGCGAGCGCCTCGTAGGCGATGCCGTGGTCCAGGCCGCGCGGCTTGTGCGGCAGGCCGTAGGCCGCCTGCAGGCCCGGCCAGCCGTCGCGGCGCCCGAGGAACTCGTGCGACAGTCCGAAGCGCAGCGTCGGGTGCTTCGGCAGGTCGGAGGCTTTCCTGATTCCCAGGCGCTCTGCATCCTTGCGGCGCATGCCGAGCGCGTAGCTGTTGCTGAAGCCAAGGGGAATGCTCGCCGCCAGTCCCAAAGGAGATAGTCTTTTGTTCAAACCCGCGAGATCGAGGCGCTCCTCCGACTTGAGAATTTCGCGCGAGATCGTGCCGGTGTACTCGGGATAGACGTCGATCGCGCCTGCCTTCAGCGCCTCGAGCAGGATCGCGGTGTTGCCGAGCCCGGGCTTGTGCGTGCCGCCCGCGGTCTGGCTGATGATCTCGCCGAGGATGTAGGACTCGGTGAAGCGCTTCGAGCCGACCGTCAGGGTCTGCGCGCTAGCCGGAATGCAGGCCCACAGCGCGCAGAGCGCGAGGATCTTTTTCATCTCTCCCCCCGAGGAACTGCAGCCGCGCGAGGCTCGCGTACAGGCCGCCCTGGCGCATCAGCTCGGCGTGCGTGCCCTCGGCGACGATCGTGCCGTGCTCGAGCACCACGATACGGTCGGCGTTCTGCACGGTGGCGAGCCGGTGCGCGATCGCGAGCGTGGTGCGGCCCTTCTCGAGCGCCTCGAGGCCCTGCTGCACCAGCCGCTCGGCCGCGGCGTCGAGCGAGCTCGTCGCCTCGTCGAGCAGCAGGATCGGCCGGTCGGCGAGCAGCGCGCGCGCGATCGACAGCCGCTGCTTCTGCCCGCCCGACAGCGTGACGCCGCGCTCGCCGAGCGGCGTGTCGAGCCCCTGCGGCAGGCGCTCGATGAACTCGGCCGCGCAGGCCTGCTCGCACGCGGCGGCGACCGCCTCGCGCGTCGCGTCGGGCCGCCCGTAGCGCACGTTCTCGAGCACGCTCGCGGCGAAAACCACCGGATCCTGGGGCACCACGGCGACCAGGCGGCGCGCCGCGCGCGGCTCCAGGTGCCGCAGGTCGACGCCGCCGATGCGCACCGCGCCGAGCTGCGGGTCGTAGAACCGCAGCAGCAGCGCGAACACGGTCGACTTGCCCGCGCCCGAAGGCCCGACCAGCGCCACGCGCTCGCCCGGCGCGACGCGCAGCGCGAAGCGCTCGAGCGCGGGTCGCTGCGGGCGTGCCGGGTAGGCGAACCCCACGCGGTCGAACTCGATTCCCAGGGGAGACCCCTGCGGCGGAGCCGCGGGAACGCCCGGCGCGACGATGCCCGGCTGCGTATCGAGCAGCTCGACCAGCCGCTCGGTCGCCCCGGCCGCGCGCTGCAGCTCGCCCCAGACTTCGGCCACGGTCCCGGCACCCATCGCCACCACGGCGGCATAGAACACAAAGGCGGCGAGCTCGCCCTGGGAGAGGCGCCCGGCGAGCACGTCGTGGCCGCCAATCCACAGAATGACGCCGACTGCGCTAAAGGCGATCAGGATCACGGCGGCGATCAGGAACGCCTTGTAGGAGATGCGCGCGACGCCGACCGCATACGCCGTCTCGGCGTGGCGCGCGAAGCTGGCGCGGTCCGCGTCCTCGTGCGCGTAGGCCTGCACCGTGCGGACCTCGTGCACCGCCTCGTCGACGTAGGCCGACACGTCCGCGACGCGGTCCTGGCTGGCGCGCGACAGGCGCCGCACGCGCCGGCCGAGCAGCAGGATCGGCAGCAGCGTCGCCGGCGCTCCGACCAGCACGAGGAGCGCGAGCTTCCAGCTCGTAACAAACAGCATCACCGCGGCGCCGACCATCATCAGCGAGTTGCGGACGAACATCGACAGGCCGTAGCCGATCACCTGCTGCACCAGCGTGGCGTCGTTGGTGAGGCGCGAGACCACGTCGCCGGTGCGCTCCTTCTCGAAGAACGCCGGCTCGAGGCCGAGCATGTGGTCGAATACCGCCCGCCGCAGGTCGGTGACCACGCGCTCGCCGGTGGTCATCATGAAGTAGAAACGCACCCAGGTCGCCAGGGCGAATACCACGACCACCGCGATCATCGCCGCGAGCGCCTGGTCGAGCAGGCGCGGGTCGCCGCTGCCGAAGCCGCGGTCGACCACATGCTGCAGGCCGCGGCCGAGCGCCAGCACGCACGCCGAGGTCACGAGCAGCGCGACCAGCGCGACCGCGATACGCACCCGGTAAGGCCAGAGAAAGCGGGCGATCCTCATCGCGCGAAGAAGCGGAACTGGTTGCGTCCGACCTGTCGAGCGCGGAGCATCGCGGCGTCGGCGCTGCGCAGCAGCGCCTCGCCGTCGCCGCCGTCCGACGGGAACACCGAGATGCCGATGCTCACGGCGAGCCGCAGGCGGCGGCTGCCGACGCGGAACTCGGGCGCGAGCGCCTGCAGCAGCTTCTCGGCGACCAGGTGGCAATCCGCCGGCTGCTTCAGGTCGCAGGCCACGACCGCGAACTCGTCGGCGCCGGCGCGCGCCAGCGTGTCCGCCTTGCGCACGCAGCCCGCGAGCCGCTGCGCCACCTCGCGCAGCACCGCGTCGCCCGCGCCGTGGCCGAGCGCGTCGTTCACCTGCCGGAAGTCATCCAGGTGAACCAGCAACGTCGCGACCATCCGATCGCGACGTTGCGCCAGGCGGATCGCCTGCCGCAGGCGGTCGTCGAGCAGCCTGCGGTTGGGCAGCCCGGTCAGGCCGTCGTGGTAGGCGAGGAAGCGCATCGCCTGCTCGGCGCGGCGCAGCTCGGTGACGTCGCTCAGCAGCTCGAGCCGGCCGCCGCCTTCCAGGCGCCGGATCGTGCGCCGCAGCCAGCGCCCGTCGGGGCTCTGGACCTCGGCGCTGTCCGTGCCCGCTTTCGCCGCGAGGCGGGTGTAGAGGTCGCTGCAGGCGATCAGCTTGTCGTCGGCGCTCCAGATCGCCAGCGCGTCGGGGAAGCTCCTGATCGCCTCGCTCAGCAGCCGCAGCTCGTCGGCCTTGCTCACGCCTTGGCCACTTGCACCCGGCAATCGTAGAACGTGGCGGCGCCGCCAAGGTCGGCGATGCGCTGCGAGGTCAGGTTGTTGGCGTTGCGCCCGTCGGGGGAGTACTTCTTCCACCACACCGAAGGCGCGACCACCACGCCGGGGCGCGGCTTGCCGTTGACGCGCGCGCGCAGCTCGTAGCTGCCGCGGTCGTTGAACACGCGCACCCGGTCGCCGTCGGCGATGCCGCGCGCTTCGGCGTCGCGCGGATGCATGTCGAGGTGCGGCTCGCGCTCGAGCTCACGGAAGCGCGCGACGTTGGCGAACGACGAGTTGAGGAAGTTGCGCGCCGGTGGCGACAGGAATGCGAGCGGGTAATCCTTGTCGGGTTCCGCGCCGCTCACTTCCGCCGGCGGGTTGTAGAACGGCAGCGGGTCGATGCCCTGCTTCTCCAGCGAGTCGCTGTAGAACTCGCACTTGCCCGAAGGCGTGCGGAAGCCGCCCCGCGCGAAGGGCGCGAAACGCTCCGGGACGTCGAGCTTCTGCCAGCCGGCCTGCTTGAGCCGCTCCCAGTCCATTTTCTTCAATGCCGTCCTGCAGAGGTCCTCGTCGGAATCGCGGAAGCACGGCTCCTCGAAGCCCAGGCGCGCCGCGAGCCTGCGGAACACCTCCGAGTTGGGCAGCGACTCGCCGACCGGCGCGATCGCGGGGTTGTTGGCGAGCACGTAGAGGTGGCCGTAGGACTTGTGCACGTCGTAGTGCTCGAGCTGCGTGGTGGCCGGAAGCACGATGTCCGCGTAGTCCGCGGTATCGGTCTGGAAGTGATCCATCACCACGGTGAACAGGTCCTCGCGCGAGAACCCGGCGATCACCTTCTCCGAGTCCGGACACACCGCGACCGGGTTGTTGTTGTAGACCATCGTCACGCGCACCGGCGGATTCGCGCTCGTCAGCGCGTCTCCCAGCGCCGAATGGTTGATCACGCGCGGCCGGCGTCCGGCGAGGAGATCGGGGCGCTCGAGCGCGGCGTGGTCGAAGGCGAAGAAGTCGGCGGTGGTGAGCACGATTCCGCCCGCGGCATCGCGCCACGCGCCGGTGAGCGCCGGCAGGCAGGCGATGGTGCGCGCCGCGATGCCGCCGCCGGCATGGCGCTGCATGCCGTAGTTGAGGCGGATCGCCGCGGGCTTCGCGGTGCCGTACTCGCGCGCGAGCTGCACCACCTCTCCGACCGTGATGCCGCAGGTCCGTGCGGCCCACCCGGGCGTGAGTTGCCTGACACGCTCGGCCAGCTTTTCGAAGCCCAGCGTGTACCGCTCGATGTAGTCGCGGTCGATCAGGTTCTCGGCGATGAGCACGTGCATCATGCCGAGCGCGAGCGCGCCGTCGGTGCCCGGCAGGAGCGCGACGTGCTGGGTGCACTTCTCGGCCGACAGGCTG
>Ga0187892_10006157_pt1 | contig 18103 bp, 14 predicted proteins | sample MA1701073metaG_FD_139345 | JGI IMG/M metagenome (GOLD analysis project Ga0187892, IMG submission 139345) | Bio-ooze microbial communities from a basaltic lava cave in the Kipuka Kanohina Cave System on the Island of Hawaii, USA - MA170107-3 metaG ... | reverse complement strand
TCCCAGCCAGCCATTGAGGACTTCAATCAAACGCTGGCGGAGAAGTGTCGCTTTCATCACCCCACCGTTGAACAACATCGCGGTCGGATGCACGAAGGAGCGCGTATCACTCTCTGTTGTCCGCTGTCGGGTAAGGAACTTCGCCAGGTGGCGTGTGATTCCAGGATCAGCAGCGTAAGGAAGTCCCATCTCTTGCAGTCCGATGCGTCGCCCAGCCTTTGGCATTTCACTTGGCTCACAGCGTGGGAAAAACCCATCGACGAGGGTTGACTCCACTTCGTCGTAGGTGAGATCAGTGCGAATGGTCCCACCAACCACGCCACTACCACGACCAAGAATGGTCAGCGCCTGCTTCTTCGGAGCGCCGGACTGAAGCAGCACCTCTTTTGCGTTCCGGCACCCTTGGGATAGACCACGAATCTGCCCGGCATCGAGCTTCGTGCCTTTGGCAGTCAGGCGTTGCTGCACGGCATAGGCCAGCGCGAGGTCCATGTTGTCACCACCAAGGAGAATATGCTCGCCGACGGCAACACGCTTGAGTTCGAGTTCTCCACTATCCTCCGAGACAGCAATCAAGCTGAAGTCCGTGGTGCCACCACCCACGTCACAGACCAGAATGGCATCGCCGACTTTGACGTGCTTGCGCCAACGGTCACCGCTGCTCTCGATCCATGAGTACAGCGCAGCCTGTGGCTCTTCGAGCAACCGGACAGTGGGTAATCCAGCGCGTTCTGCCGCTTGGACCGTAAGTTCGCGTGCGGCGGCATCAAATGAGGCTGGGACCGTTAAAAAGATTTCTTGCTTCTCTAATGTCAACTCAGGATTCTCGCGTGCTATCTGAAAGTTCCACGCCTGACGAATATGGGCGAGATACTGCGCCGATACTTCCAGTGGTGACATCTTCTTCAAGTCATCGCCACCGCCCCACGGCAAAATTGGCGCGGTCCGATCTACTCCAACATGACACAGCCAGGATTTCGCCGAAGAAATCAGTCGTGCCGGCACTTCAGCTCCGCGTGTGCGAGCAAGCACTCCAACGGCAAAGGGCATCTCTTCCGTCCACGGTAAGGTCAGACTCCCAGCAGGAAAATCGCGCGCGGTCGGCAGATAGAGAAACGACGGCAAGAGGTCACGTTCTTCCACATTCCCAGGCGTCACCAGTTGTGGGATGTGAAACAGTTGAATCTCTAGATGTTCGGCATCAGCACTCTGAGTATCGACATACGCGACTACGCAGTTGGTGGTGCCGAGGTCGATACCAATGATGTAGCGGGAAACAGTCATAAGTTGTCAGTTATCAGTTGTCAGTTCAGACTTGAGGGCTGAAGGTTAGGGAGAGAAACCAGCCCCTAGCCCCTAACCCCTAGCCCCTAGAGAATTTCCACTTCTGCCGGGGCGACAATTTTCGGGTCCTGGCCGGACGGTTGGGAAGGAAGTTTGATCTGTTTAGCCCGCCATCCAGGGTGTCGCAGCGTCCCATGAAATGGTGGTTCACCGCTCACGTTGCCAGTGAGACGTATCGCGGAAGGATCGAAGTCTTTGGGTACCGTCACTTCGTCTCCTTCATTGCCGCCGAGCACCGGTTCCAGTGTAAGATGTTCACTGAGCACCTGACGGCACGACTCATGAATCGCGCGCACTGCTGCACCAATTTGCCCATCATCATACGGTTGAATATCCTCACGAAGAAAATCAACTAAGCGTCCTTCACGTTGCAGCAGACCCAAGAGTTGCACGGCAGCATCAGTTGTCGGTTTTGGTGGCGGCGGAGGCGGAGCCGCCTTCTTCACTTCTGGTTGAACTGGGGGCGACTTTTCTTTCTGCACGGTCTCTTCACTCGTCACCAAGCGCGGCAAAACCAGGAGCAACAGCAATCCAACAACCAGAGGGGCACCAATAAAGTAATAGGCATAGTTAATACAGGCCGAAAGCATGTCCAGGGCTTGGGTCATTTGCGACATATCGGCGTCAGGTGGGACTCTCCCAAGCGTACAGGTACCAAGAGGTACATAGACCAACACGTAATAATTTGCTGCGGCCAGCGCCCCACTGAGGAACAGGATTAAGATATACGCGAACGGTTTCAGTTTTGGTCGCATAGTCGGTAGTTCTTTGGAGACGTGCAGAATCAGCGGGCACTATAGGACGAAGCCAAGGGGATTTCCAGCGCGGCGTGTGTTGCCCGCCGCCCGCCGCAACCTGTCCATAATCGCCCGGCCGAGGCCGTGCTCAGGAACGGGCTCAACGATGACAGCATCGAGTCCGGCCGCATCAAGACGACGGAGCGCGGCAAAGAGATTGGCCGCTGCTTCGGTCAGATTGCCATCCTGAGAAAGAACCTCCGTGGCCGCATAACCAATCACGTTTGGACGTGGTTGCAATAAGAGTAGACCCACACGTTCGTTCTCGCCAACATGAGGAATGGGCTCTCCAGGAGCAAGCAATCGCAGCTTCACATGCGGCGCATAGTGCGAGAGCAAGGTTCCAGGCGAGCGTGCATCGGCTTGCGTCGGTGACGCCAATGTCACTGGGCTAATGACCGCTTCGATAGCTTCGATGGGAACTCCACCAGGACGCAAAATAATCGCCTGCCGTTCAGTCAATGCACACACAGTGGACTCGACACCAACTGTGCACGGTCCACCGTCGAGAATCAACGGAATAGCCGTGCCAAGTAACTCCTGCACGTGTAGTGCTGTTGTTGGACTCACGTAACCAAATGGATTAGCGCTGGGCGCAGCAACCGGCACTTGCACGGCTCGCAACAATGCTAACGCCACCGGATGTGCCGGAACCCGAATCGCCACGGTATCAAGCCCAGCAGTAACTAAATCTGAAATGTTGGGACGTTTCCGCAGCACTAACGTAAGAGGTCCCGGCCAGAACCGTTCCATTAACGCCGCAGCTCGCTCGTCAATGTCAGTTGCATATAAAGCGACCGCGTCTTTGTCAGCAATATGGACGATGAGCGGGTCAAAGTGAGGCCGATTCTTGATGGCGAACACTTGTGCTACGGCGCGCTCGTCTAACGCATTAGCCCCAAGGCCATAGACTGTCTCCGTGGGAAAGGCAACGACATCTCCCGCGCGCAGAAGTGCCGCAGCGGTGAAGATCGCTTGCGGGTCGGTACCGGTGAGGAGTTGCGCCATAGAGAGCAGTCAGCCGTCAGCAATCAGTGTTCAGCCAAATTAGAAGAACGCACGGCCAGACGGCAAAGACTTTTCATAAGCTGAAGGCTGACCGCTGAAAGCTAATCGCTATCATTCTAGCGTCAGATACGTATAGCTTCCCAACGCCGCGTCGTACTCGCGCAGCAATTGGTTGCCCCACTCTGGCTTTAAGCTTTCGCGGGCGACGCCTTCAAAGACGCGGTTGCGGAACTCAGCCATCAGTTCTTCCTTCTCGTAGCCGAATACTTTCAAAACACCCTCGATTTTGTGGCCGGGCGTAATCTTGGTGATGTGGCAACTGCCTTTCCCGTCTGCCACGACGAAGACGTCATGCACATGACCAAACAAGTTGTGGTAATCTCCCATCACGTCCTGATATGCCCCGGTAAAGAAGACACCAAGATAGTAGGGTTCGCCATTGAGAGGGTGCAATTCAAGGGCGTCTTTGATATCGCGCAGGTCGATGAAGTTATCAATTTTCCCGTCCGAGTCACAGGTGAGATCGGCTAAGTAGCCTTTGCGATCCGGTGCTTCGTTGAGCCGATGAATCGGTAAGATCGGGAACAATTGATCGATCGCCCAGGAATCCGGCACTGACTGGAAGACTGAAAAGTTACAAATAAATTTGCGGGAGAGCATCCGTTCAACGTCCTCGAACTCTTCCGGGATATGTTTGGCAAGCTTCGCGAATTTAATAGCCCGCTCGCATACGCCCCAGAACAATTCTTGCCCAAGGCCACGATCTTCGAGTGACAAATAGCCAAGATTAAACAGCGAGAACATCTCGTCTCGTCGCTCTAACACGTCGTGGTAGTATTCGCGGTAATTCTTGCCGTTGATCCCCGTGTAGAGATCATACATTTCTTGAATGATCTGTGGTTTGCCTTCGATATTAGTAACGCGAATGGGTCCGTTGGTCAGAGTCAACTCATTCACGACGTTAAACACCAGTACTGCGTGGGGGCCTGCAACCATGCGACCATTCTCAGTCAATACGATGGGCTCTTGGACGTCTTCGTTATCGCAGACCTCTTTGATCGAATAGACCACTCCATTAGCGTATTCTTGGACCGAGTAGTTCACACTCGATTCGGAGTTGGTGCGCGAACCATCGTAGTCGAGCCCTAAGCCACCACCGACGTCAAGATAATCGAGATTCGGGCACGTTTTACGCAGCTTGGCGTACACTCGTGCGGCTTCCTTGACTGCTTCTTTGATCCGTTTGACGTCAGTCACCTGCGAACCGATGTGAAAGTGCAGCAAGCGCATACAGTCAATGAGTCGTTCATCCGTTAGTGTGTGAATACACTTGAGCAAATCCGTCGTGGTAAAGCCGAATTTCGAGAGATCGCCACTGGATTTTTCCCATTTGCCACTGCCTCGGGCAGAAAGTTTGAGCCGCAGCCCCAAAAAAGGGCGAATCTTCATCTTCTTGCTCAACTCCATGATCAGGCGCAGTTCAAAGAGGCTCTCCAGGACGATAAAAACTTTCTTGCCAATCAGTTTCCCCAGCAAGGCCAGTCTCAGATAGGCTTCATCTTTGGCACCATTACAGATGATGGGGGAGTCCGAGTTTTTCGTCATTGCCAGGGCCACTGTCAGTTCCGCCTTGCTCCCAACTTCGATCCCCAGATTATAACGGTCGCCGAAGTCGAGCACCTCCTGCACGACCTCCTTCTTCTGATTAACCTTAATGGGAAAAATTGGCGTGTATTCTCGCCGATAGCCGTATTCTTCAATGGCCGATTTGAAAGCGGTGGCAAGTTTCTTGATCTGGTAGTCGAGGAGTTGCGGGAAGCGCAATACGACGGGTGTCGAAAGGCCGCGTTGTTGGGCCTCAGTAATAATGTCTTTGAGCGCGATCGGTGTTCCGCGCGTTCCTTCAAACGTGAGGACGAGTTCTCCGTCCCGATTGACATCAAAGAATTCACTCCCCCAGTTCCGTACTCCATAGAGTTCGGCAGTCTCCTCCGTCGCATTCCGAGGAGACGCAGGGCGTGGGGCGCTAACGCGCTTCCCGCCGGAAATGGCGGTTACTGGGCGGCCGGTTTTGGTTTCGCGTGCTGTCGCTTTTGCTGCTCCCATGGATACACGTTCCCTCCTTAGGTCAAATTGTTCCCGCTCTCGGCCTCTTGCCGTCGCGGACTATCTGCCTCTATGCACTCTGGTTGCGCGGGTCTTTCGCAACCTGGATTGCCATTGCAGTAAAGAAAAACAGCGGCTGGCGAGAAAAGTATCGCGCGTCTCGCTCTCAGAGAGAGGAGTTCGGACTGCGGTGGCGAGGAATCTTTTGTTCAACGTTGTTGGTACCGCCTCTGTCGTATAGAGAAAGTTTTCCTTATATAAGACCTTTGTTCTCCGCTGTCAAAAGGTTAGGGGACTTTTTTCTTTTTCGTCTTTGTCGCTATCTCTGTCTCCCTTCTCTGTCTCTCTGTCCCTTTTGACTTTTGCTCGTCGATCTGTCACCTTTTCTCCGCTGCTCCTATGACTCAGAAAATCACGTTTCCAAACTCAACTCCGACCAGCCTGGGCTATCGTATGCCAGCCGAGTGGGAGCCCCATGAAGCTACCTGGCTTGCCTGGCCGCACAATCCCGACACTTGGCCGGGAAAATTTGCACCGGTGCCTGACATTTATGTGCGCATGGTTCACGCGCTGCATCAACATGAACGGGTGCATATTTGTGCCAACGATGCGGAGTCTGCGGTTCGCGCTCGCGGATTGCTCATCAAAGCTGGGGTCGAAGTGAGCACGGTGCAGTTTCATGAGATCCCCACGAACGATACGTGGGCGAGAGATCACGGTCCTATCTTTCTCACCCGTTTCTACGAGGGGAAGAGAGAACTCGCAGTCACGGACTGGATTTTCAATTCTTGGGGCAAGAAATATGGGCCGTGGGACTTGGATGACGTTGTCCCCAAGAAAATTGCTCAACTTTTTGAGTTGTCCTGCTTCGAGCCCGGTATTGTCCTTGAAGGTGGGTCCATCGATGTCAATGGCCGCGGTACGCTCCTAACGACCGAATCTTGTCTCTTGAATCCTAATCGCAACCCATCTCTCAGTCGGACAGAGATCGAAGACTACCTGCGAGCGTATCTAGGGGTGACCAAGATTCTTTGGCTGGGGGATGGAATTGTCGGAGACGACACCGACGGCCACATTGATGACATCGCTCGTTTCGTCAATCCCACTACTATCGTTTGCGCGGTCGAAGAGGACCCGGCCGATGTTAATTATCGTCCGTTGCAAGATAACGTGCAGCGGTTGCAACAGATGACCGATCAGGATGGACGCCCACTCCGTATCGTGCCCCTGTGTATGCCATCTCCAGTTGAACACGAAGGGAATCGCTTGCCTGCCAGTTACGCCAACTTTTATATTGCTAACGGCACGGTGCTAGTTCCCACTTACAATTGCTCCAACGATCAACGTGCCATCGCCACTATCCGGGAGCTATTCCCGTGGCGGCAAATCGTGGGGATTCCTTGTCCCGACCTCATCTGGGGGCTGGGTGCAATTCATTGCGTCACGCAGCAACAACCCGCCGCGTATTGAATTGACAAAAGGTTAAGCACTGCACACTTTGTCTATCTTTTCTTGACAAATTTGCGCGAAATCTTTACTCTTGTGCGGGAACAACGCGACGTGCACCGGGACCCCCCGGAGGGCCGTCGGAAGAGGAGGTGGTGGTGGTATGGTGAGGGGGAAAGTGAAATGGTTTAACAACGCGAAAGGGTATGGCTTCATCGCTCAGGACACGGGCGAGGATGTCTTCGTTCATTACTCCGTTATCCAGCAGGACGGTTATCGGAGCCTGAACGCAGGTGAAGAGGTCGAATTTGATCTTGCCAATGGCGAGAAAGGCCTCCAGGCGAGCAAAGTCGTGAAAGTACCGTAGTTCAGTTCCTGTCCGTCCCTCGTAAGGCCCTTGCGATTTTTCAGGGGCCTTTTTTCTTCGCGTGAACCTGTACAATACAGGACATGCCAATAGAGAAACAGGCCACAGCTGAAGTGGAACGACTCCGCCAGGAGCTCTCATTCCACAATTACCGCTATTACGTCCTTGATGATCCCACTATCAGTGATGCAGAATACGACACGTTGTTTCGTCGCTTAGTCGAGCTGGAAACACGCGACCCGGAACTGCGTGATCCTCACTCTCCCACACAAAAAGTCGGCGCTCCGCCACTGTCCGAGTTTGCTCAGGTTCGCCATTCTCTTCCTATGCTCTCGTTGGCGAATGTCCTCAGCCGCGAAGAGATGCAAGAATTCCAAGAGCGGATTCACCGGTTCCTGAAGAGTGAATCACCACTCGAATACGTCGCGGAAACCAAGATCGACGGCGTTGCAGTTGAACTGGTATACGAAGACGGCAAACTCGTCGTGGGTTCCACGCGCGGTGATGGGGTAACAGGTGAGGACATTACACAAAATCTCAAGACCGTCCGGTCTATTCCGCTGACGCTACTCTCACACCATAGGCATGCCATCCCTCGCCTCCTCGAAGCTCGCGGTGAGGTGTTCCTCGCCAATGAGCCATTTCAGCAACTCAACCGTGAACGCGCTGCTGCCGGAGAACCCGTGTTTGCCAATCCGCGCAATGCCACGGCAGGATCACTGAAGCAGCTTGATTCCTCAGTGACGGCGAAACGTCCACTCGATTTCTTTTGTCACGGTCACGGTCGAGTAGAAGGAGTCACCTTTACGACGCACTGGGAGTTGACCGAGACGCTGCACCACTGGGGGTTGAAGCCAGTCCCTCGTCGGAGACTGTGTCGAGGATTAGAGGATGTGTTTGCCTTCTTTGATGAATTGGAACAGCAACGTGAGAGCCTGCCGTATGAAATTGACGGCGTAGTCGTCAAGGTCAACAGCTTCGCGCTTCAGCGTCAGTTAGGAGAAATTGCGCGCTCTCCACGTTGGGCGGTGGCGTACAAGTTTCCTGCGCGTCAGGCCACTACGAAGATTCTCGACATTAAACCACAGGTCGGACGGACGGGCGTGCTCACACCGGTCGCAGAGCTTGAAGCGGTCGGTATTGGTGGCGTCACGGTGAGGAATGCCTCGTTGCATAATATGGATGAGATCAATCGCAAAGACATCCGCATTGGCGATACAGTTGTGGTGGAACGTGCCGGTGATGTGATTCCTTATGTGGTTAAAGTTATCACTGAGAAACGGACCGGCCACGAGAAAAAGTTTATCATGCCATCGCGCTGCCCTGTCTGCGGTGCAGAAGTCGAACGGGAAGAAGGAGAGGCAGCGTACCGCTGCACTGGCCTCGCCTGCCAAGCCAAGTTGAAAGAGAGCCTCAAATTCTTTGCCTCACGGGGCTCGATGGATATTGAAGGGATGGGCGAAAAAATCATTGAGCAGTTAGTTGATAAAGGACTGGTTTCTGACGCTGGCGATCTCTATCGCCTCAGCAAAGAGCAAGTTGCCTCGCTCGACCGCATGGCTGACAAGTCGGCACAGAACCTGATCGAGGCGATTGAGAAAAGCAAAAAGACCACCCTTCCCCGGTTTGTGTCGTCACTTGGCATTCGCCACGTCGGTGAAGCAACGGCCAAGCAATTAGCCGAGCATTTTGATAATCTCGATCACCTCATGGCAGCAAGCGAAGAACAGTTACAGGAAGTGCGGGACATCGGTCCTCAAGTTGCACGGAGTATTGTTCATTTTTTTCGACAAAAGCAGAACCGTCAGGTCATCGACAAACTACGAAAAGCCGGTGTGCATTTCCCCAAAGTCACTGCCCGACGCACGGGCAAGTTCAGCGGCCAGACATTCGTGCTCACTGGCACGCTCGCTTCCATGACCCGTCCTGAAGCGCAGAAACGTATCGAAGCTCTCGGTGGAAAAGTATCGTCGAGCGTATCGAAACAGACGACGTATGTCGTCGCCGGTGCTGACCCAGGCTCAAAGTTGGACAAGGCCCGGCAACTTGGGGTGCGAGTTTTGGAAGAAGAGGAGTTTTTACGGATGATTGAGTAGCATGAATTCTCTATGCTTATTATCCAGTGCCTCCGGCGCCGTTTCTCCTCTCCCCGGTTTCTGCTAATCTTTTTTTCATGTCTGTGAGTCCTACTTCTCCATTTCCTCCTGATATGTCTGCTACTCTGCCGCACGATTTGATCTGGCGACTACGTGTTGATCAGTACCATGCTATGATCCGTGCTGGCATTCTCACTCCTGATGACCCAGTAGAATTGTTGGAAGGGTGGTTGGTCTACAAAATGCCGAAAAATCCACCTCATCGTGTCGCAACACGGTTGACACAAACGGCCCTCGAACGCGTTGTACCTGCAAATTGGTATGTTGATGCTCAGGCTCCTATAACTTTAGAGGATAGCGAACCGGAGCCGGACCTCGTAGTGGTGCGTGGTACGCCTCGGCTCTATTTAGATCGTCATCCTGGTCCAGCAGAACTTGCCCTGGTCATAGAAGTGGCAGACGCCTCATTATTACGTGATCGAGGGGCAAAGAAACGCATTTATGCCCGCGCTGGGATTGCTGTGTACTGGCTCATCAACCTGCCCGACCGTCGGTGTGAGGTTTATACTGATCCTTCAGGAGTGGCCGGAGAGCCGGATTATCGACAACGTCAAGATTATGGCCCAACCGACGCCGTTCCTCTAATTATCGACGGTCAACAAGTAGGTGCCGTCAGCGTGGCGGACCTTTTGCCCTAACGGAAAACGTAACAACGCTGTAACTGATCAGCCCTTCTCGTCCCGTAGGGACGGTTGAGGGTAGGCAGGTCGTTTACGGCCTGTATCCAATGTATAGAGAAAGTCATCGCGTCACGACGTGACGCGATGGTCGTGGCGGATTTCCTTAACCGGCCTTGAAAGGCCGGCCTACCTTCATTCGCCGCTCTGCGGCTGAGTAGTTACACAACGCTTTGATGTCCCTCAGCTTACAGCACTCGCTCTCCATTCATCATTCCGCATTCTGCATTCATCATTCTATTTGAACCCCGCCTTGCGCAAGGCGGCATGATCGCGCTCCAAGAATGCCGGATCTTTGTAGGGACTCCTTTGCTTCCACCCTTCCAGAGACCAAAAGGGATTAAGCCGTTGCATCTCTGTCGCCGCGGCCCGCGCCTCTTCAAGCCGGTCAAGTTGCGCGTAACAGATAGCCAGTTCAAAATACGCAGGAGGAAAATTCGGTTGTCGCGCCAAGAGCTTCTTTAAGAGGGAAATCGCCTCGTCATACCGTCCCGCTAGGCGATAGGCAAAGCTAAGGTTCAGGAGTAACAAAGGTGGATACCGAGGATTCAGTCGCATTGCCTGCTGAATCCTCGCAGCTCCTTCTTCTGGCCGCCCGTTAAAGCTCAGAATACTTCCCAGAAGCGAGTACCCCTCAGCTAGGTTGGGATTCAGGGCGACTGTGCGTTCGGCCTCCTGGAGGGCCAAGTCCTGCTGCTTCTGCCAGAGATACACAAAACCCAGTAATACGTGTGCAGGAGGAAAAGACTCATCTAACATCACGTCCTGCCTCGCCAGCTCTCCCGCCCGCGCCAGGGTCTGGGGAGTAAAATCCCACCGATAAAAGTATTCGAGGAAGTAGGTCCCCCCTAGCCCGGTGTACGGCCCAACATACGCTGGGTCCAACTCAATGGCATGCTCATACAAGTGTCGCGTCTGAGTATTGGCGGCTTTGCTCGCCTCATATAAGGCACGAGAGGACGACTCCAACCCACGCAAGAACGTGTCGTACGCCTCCAGGTTGTCCGTGGTTTTGCGCACCAGAACCCCTTGTTCCATCAACGTGAGCTGGAGCTTCAGGGTCGTTACAATCTTTTGTACGATCTCATCCTGCAAAGCAAAGATGTCTTTCAGCGGACGATCATAGCGCTCGGCCCACAAATGATGGTCGTTCGTGGCATCAATCAACTGCGCCGTGACTCTCACCTGTCCGTCCGCTCGACGTACACTGCCCTCCAAGACGTACTGCACGCCAAGCTCTTTGCTGAGGTCGGACAGTTTCACCGCCTTCCCTTTGTAAAAGAAAGCCGTGTTGCGGGAAATCACGAAGAGGCTGGAGAGGCGCGAAAGACCAGTCGTAATGTCCTCAGTGATGCCGTCGCTGAAGTAGTCTTGTGAGGGATCATTACTCATGTTGGCGAAGGGCAGCACAACAATGGAAGGCTTATCCGGTAGAGGTAGCGGTGGGAGCGTAGCCTCAGTGTTGGGAGCAAAAGGTTGAGGAGGGGAAAGCAGTAGACGAAGAAAAGGCAGATAGCGGACGGTGACGAGGGTGCCGACGATGTCGGTGAACATGATCGCCGCCAGCTTGCGGGTCTCGGCTTGGACCATCGACAACACCCCTCGTGTCGTTAGCTCTGCTCAATAGTGTATCGAACGGCAACCACCACCTACCATTGATACGCTTTTCAGTAAACCTGATCACTAACCGCCGAGAACAGAAGACATGAGTCAGTAGATTCAAGCTAAAGGCTTTCGGGCTCTCCCAGGTTTCTCCCTCCAGCCTCCAGCCTGTAGCCTATGGCCTTTCTCATTTCCTTGACTTCTGCCAGGCCCAGCGCGTAGAGTCTACTGATAGCGGAACAGGGAGGAGGGTATAGGGATGCACGACGGGCAATTGCTTCAGGAGGAAGGTGCAACAGTTTCTATTACCCCTATCGAGCCTCTAGCAACCGAACGCTCGACAGATATGGAAAAGAGACGACAGCAGATTGAAGCCGAGCAGGTCAAGTTGCTCTACGCTCAGCTGCCTGGCTCTATGATCGCCTCCGCTATGAACGTGAGCCTGGTCGTTCTCGTTCTCTGGAATACCGTTGATCACTTTCTGTTATTGACCTGGATGGTGGTAATGGCACTGATGTTCCTGGCCCGTTTTCTCCTCGCACGAAAATACCATCTCGCCTCCCCAGCACCTGCGCAAATTCCACCCTGGCGCATCTATTTTATTCTTGGCGCCGGTCTTGGTGGCTGCGGTTGGGGAGCAGCCGCCGTCTTTCTCTTTCCGCAAGACTCACCAGTGCATCAGATGTTCATCGCCTTTGTGTTGGGAGGGATGGCGATTGGAGCAGCCGCCGCGTTATCCCCTGTGTTAGAGGCATACTGGGTGTTTCTCTTTCCGGTCGCGACCCCGATCACCCTGCAAATGTTTTTGCAAGGGAGCACGATGACGACGGCGATGGCGCTGATGCTCATTGCCTGCACGGCCGTGTTTATCAATGCGGCACGTCAGGTGCACGGCTCCGTCACTGAGTCCATTCGCCTCCGCTTCGAGAATCTTGACCTGGTGCGTAGTCTCTCCACCGCGAAGGAGCAAACTGAGGAAGTCAACCGGGCTTTGCAAGGGGAAATCATCGAGCGCCAACGCGCCGAGGACCGTATCTCAGCATCCCTGCAAGAGAAGGAAGTATTGCTTCAGGAAATCCACCATCGGGTCAAGAATAACTTGCAGATTATCTCCAGCCTGCTCAATCTCCAGTCGCGCTCGATCGCGCATCCTGAAACGCTAACGGTGTTCAAAGAGAGCCAGAATCGCGTGCGCTCCATGGCGCTCATCCACGAAAAGTTGTACCAGGCGCAGGATTTAGCGCGGATCGACTTCGCGGCCTATATTCGTGAGTTGGCGGGATACCTGTTTCGCGCCTATCAAAGCGACGCTGCGGCGATCAATCTGAGAATCAATGTCAAAGATGTGTTTCTGAGCATTGAAACCGCAGTCCCGTGTGGGCTGATCGTGAGCGAACTGGTGTCGAACGCGCTCAAGTATGCGTTTCCCCAGGGGCGAAGAGGAGACATCGTCATCGAGATGTATCCAAGGGAACAGAGTGGTTACATTTTGACCATGCGCGATAACGGTGTCGGGCTTCCGCCTGATCTTGAGGTGCGCAATGTCGCCTCGCTGGGCTTGCGCATTGTCAACATCTTGACGAGTCAACTCGGAGGCACACTGACCGTCCACAACGTCGATGGTGCGACGTTTACCATTGAGTTGCCTGTAGCAGAGAAAGACGAAGAGGCCGAGCATGGAGCGAGTGCGAATTTTGGTCGTTGAAGACGAAGGGATCACGGCAATGGACACGGTCGAGCAGCTCCAGAGCATGGGGTACGATGTCCCTGCAACCGCGTTCTCGGGAAAAGAGGCGTTGCAGAAAGTTGAAGAGTTGCGACCAGATCTGGTGCTGATGGATATTCGGCTCAAGGGGAAAATGGACGGAATCGAAACTGCGACGGAGATTCGGACACGCTTTGCCATTCCGGTTATTTATGTCACCGCGTATGCCGACGACGCCACGCTGCAGCGTGCCAAAGAGACCGAACCTTTTGGCTATATCTTGAAGCCGTTTGAAGAGCGTGCCTTACACTCGACCATCGAAATGGCACTCCATAAGCATCAATTGGAACGGCAACAGGCCGAATTCCTCGCTCTTCTGAGCCATGATATTCGCAATCCGCTCTCCGTGATTCTCGGCTATACGGAAATGTTAGAAGAGGAGGTAAACAAATTGGAGGCGACCGAAGCAGACACGCTTCTGCAGCGACTCAAAAGTACGGCACAATCCATGCACTCCCTGGTCACCACTTACCTCGACCTCTCACGTATTGAAGCTGGCCAATTGTCCTTGAAGACAGAGCCCGTGTGGCTTGGTGCGCTTTTGCAACAGATTGGACAACGGTATGCACTAGAGGCACGGCGGCGACGAGTGAGCCTCACCCTGTCCCTTGAAGAAGCGCCGACCCCCGTCGTGGCAGATCCCCTCGCGTTAGAACGTGTCTTTACCAATCTCCTCTCGAATGCAATGAAGTTTACCTTGGAAGGCGGAAGCGTAACGGTGCATTCCACTTGGCGTGAACACGAAGTCGTGGTGGAGATTCGAAACACCGGTGTTGGCATCCCAGCAGAAGAACTTCCCTTCCTCTTCAAGAAGTACGGCAGAACCGCCGCGTCGCGCCACCGAGAAGGGACGGGACTCGGTCTCTTTATCGTAAAAACTTTCGTGGAAGCACACGGAGGCCGAGTCGAGGTCGCAAGTACGCCTGGCCAAGAAACCTGTTTCTCTGTCACTCTCCCGTTTGTCAGCGAGTGAGTGAGGAAATGTCTTCCTGCGATCGTCCGTTGTCAGGGTTCTTCTTTCGCGGTACGGTCTCCCCCCATGACTCTCAAGAAGCGCATTGAACATTTGGATTGGCAAGCCCTTGAACAGTCGTTGTGGGAGCGTGGCTATGCCAAGACGCCGGTCGTGCTCACTCCCAGCGAGTGTAGCAAACTGATCTCCCTCTATCGTGAAGAAGCTCGGTTCCGTAGTCGCATCGATATGGCCCGCCATCGGTTTGGCGTTGGTGAATATAAATACTTTGCCAATCCGCTCCCACCCTTGATCCAGGAACTGCGCACGGTTATGTATCCGTTCCTCGCTCCCATTGCCAATCGGTGGATGGAGGCACTCAGGGTGTCAGAGCGATTTCCTTCGACGCTGGACGAGTTTCTCTTGCATTGCGCTGAGCACGGACAGAAGCGACCAACCCCGCTACTTCTGTACTATGAAAAAGAGGGTTACAACTGCTTGCATCAAGATCTGTACGGTGCCGTTGCATTCCCGCTGCAGCTTACGTTTTTTCTCAGCCGTCGTGAGGTTGATTACACTGGTGGTGAATTTCTTCTGGTTGAACAACGGCCACGAGCGCAGTCCCGTGGCGAAGCGATCGCTACTGAGCAAGGCGAGATCGTCATTTTCACGACTCGGTATCGCCCCGCGCTCGGTAAACATGGATACCATCGTGTCGTAATGCGACATGGGGTAAGTACCATAATTTCGGGGTCACGGTACACGTTGGGTGTAATCTTTCATAATGCCAAGTAGGCACACGATACAACGTTCCTCTATGAGAGGGGTATACAGTAAGGGACCCTCGCGTTCGGTTACCTTCTGATATAGAAAAGCGAAGCCATGAATCAGCGGGTTCATGTGATTGTGCACGGTCGAGTTCAGGGCGTATATTTCCGTGCGTCTACGCGGGATCGGGCTCGCCACCTCGGGCTCGCAGGCTGGGTGCACAATTGTCCCGATGGAAGTGTGGAGGTACTGGCCGAAGGCCAGAAGACACACCTTGAACAACTGATCACCTGGTGTCATGGTGGACCACCCGGCGCAGTAGTTACCGGTCTCAACGTCGAGTGGCAAGAAGCAACCGGGGAGTTTGTCGGGTTTGTGGTGAAATACTGAAAAAGCTATGAGCCATTAGCTGTTAGCTCTTAGCCAGCAAGATAAAAATAGATCGCGACGATATTGCTTTCTTTATTCCTTTGTTTTGCTAAGAGCTAAAAACTAAGAGCTAAAAGCCATAAAGAAAACTGGAGGGAACAATGCCGAACAAGATCAATACCGTCACAGGCACCTGCACGCCGCAGGAATTGGGTACTACGTTAGTCCATGAACATCTCTTGATTGCGTGGTCCGGTTGGGAAGCAGACAGCATTGTCGTCAAAGGATTCAAACGCAACGAAACACTAAAATTTTGTGTTGATCGTCTGCAAGAACTCAAGTCCCTGGGTGTCAACACCTTTATGGACCCCTGCCCCTCAGACTTGGGTCGTGACCCAGAGTTCATGGCCGAAGCTTCAGTCAAATCTGGGCTGCGCGTCATCTGCGCCACCGGCCTCTACAAAGAAGACCTCGGCGGTGCTTACTTTAAGTTCTATATGCATATGGGAACCGGGGTGAACGAAATTGCTGATGTATACACCAAAGAAATCACCGAGGGGATTGGTGATACCGGCGTTAAGCCTGGCTTTATCAAATGTGCCACCGGTGTGCTCAAGAACGAGGCCGGACGTCCTCACATTACTCCTTATGAAGAGATGTGTTTACGCGCCGCCGCGCGTGCTCAGAAAGCAACCGGCGTCCCGATTACCACTCACACAGACGAAGCGATGCTTGGACTAGAGCAACTTGAGATTTTCACGAGTGAAGGTGTTGATCCGCGGCGAGTGATCGTCGGCCACACGGGAGACAGCGCAAACTTGTCTTACCACACGGCGATCATGGATAAGGGCGCGTATGTGGGGTGCGACCGGTTTGGTCTCGAATTCATTCTCCCAGATAAGCTCCGGCTAGCCACTGTTATTGGCCTATGCGGTGTTGGTTATGCCAAACAGATTGTGCTGTCGCATGATTCGGTGGGTTGCTTCAAAGGTCGTTCTCTCGCTCTGCCTCCGGAACAGCAACATTTGATTGCCAACTGGCAGCCAACTCATCTGATCAAGAATCTTATTCCTCAGATGCGTGAGGCTGGCGTCAGTAATGACAAGATTCACGCCATGCTGGTGGATAATCCCCGGCGGTGGTTTGCGGGAGAATAGTTACCAGTTATCGGTTAGCAGTTGTCAGTTAAGAATAAGTCTACATCGGACTGGCAACTGACAACTGACGACTGACAACTTTTCCATGATTTACCTCCTCTCCTACACTTCCGGTTTAAGGAACTCCTGTGCCAGTCCAGCGGTTAATGTGTATGAGTCTAGAAAAACCGGCGGGCAGGAGGGTTTATGAAACGTCAGCAACGACTATCGCTTTGGGCATGTATCCTACTTCCCCTTTTCCCCTTTTCCCCTTTTCCCCCTTTTTCTTTTACAAGTTCTGCCACTCCTCAGGATGACCTTCTGGTCGATGCATTAGTCGCCAATCTCACCCATCCGAGCCAACATATTCGCATCGAGGCGCTCAAAGGGTTAGAAGCACTGAAAAACCCCGCAGCCGTGCCAGCACTCATTGAGTTGCTGCGTTTCAACGAACTGTTTGGCATCTCACCTGTTCCTACTCTCGAACGACTGACCAACCAAAAACTCGACGATAATTGGCATCAATGGGTCGAATGGTTGCAGCAACATGAGGAGATTCATCCCAATAAGAACTTTCTCGCCTGGAAAGCCAATATCTATAGTCGTATCGATCCTGCCTTTGAAAACTTTCTCTACCCTGGTGTCCCATATCGTATTCGCCTTGAAGAGATCGCCTGGGGCGGAGTGCGCAAAGATGGTATCCCGGCGTTGACCAATCCCAAACACGTGAAACCGACGGAAGCAAAGTATCTCACCTCCCAAGAGCTGGTTTTTGGCGTTTCGATTAATGGCGAGCACCGCGCCTATCCGTTGCGCATTCTCGACTGGCACGAGATGTTCAACGATGTGGTGGGAGGGAAGCCGATTACGCTCTCCTATTGAACATTGTGTGGATCAGGGATCCTCTACGATACCACCGTGAGTGGGACGACATATACCTTCGGCTCTTCCGGCTTTCTCTTTCGTAGTAACAAGTTGATGTATGATCATCAAACTGAGAGTTTGTGGCATAACCTCACCGGGGAACCAGTGGTCGGTTCCCTGGCGCAGAGTGGCATCAAACTCAAAATGCTTCCGGTTGTGATCACCTCGTGGGAAAACTGGCTCCGTGATCATCCTGATACCGTCGTTCTTGATATCAATACCGGCTACCAGCGGGATTATACGCCAGGACAACCATACGGAAACTATTTTGCGAGCCCGAACACGATGTTTCCCGCCTCACCGCGCAACACTCGCCTCCCACCCAAAAGCTACGTCTTCGCTCTCCAGGTGCAGGGCAAAGCGAAAGCTTACCCGATGGATATTGTGGGAGAGAAAAAGGTCGTCAACGATGTCCTTGGGGGAGTGAACCTCGTCATTCTTGCTGATGCTACCACGCGCACTGCTCGTGCATACGAGCGAGGCTCCCATACTTTCACCTCCGGAACTACACCGGCAACGCTGGTGGAAGCAAAAAGTGGGACTGCCTGGCAAGTACAGGAAGAGCAACTAGTCAACCCTAACGGTAACGAAACACTCCTACCCCTGGGCGGGCCTGTCTCCTATTGGTTCGGGTGGTATGTGCTCTATGCCACGACGGCGGGGTACACACCCCAACAATTGTCAGG
>Ga0187892_10006156_pt1 | contig 18103 bp, 16 predicted proteins | sample MA1701073metaG_FD_139345 | JGI IMG/M metagenome (GOLD analysis project Ga0187892, IMG submission 139345) | Bio-ooze microbial communities from a basaltic lava cave in the Kipuka Kanohina Cave System on the Island of Hawaii, USA - MA170107-3 metaG ... | reverse complement strand
TCAGATAGGCGGCGTGCGGGTCGATCACGCCGCCGAGCACGCCGTGCAGGTCGCGAATCGGCTTGATCAGCTCGCGCCGCCCGATCAGCGCTCCGCCCAGCACGTCGTTGTGTCCGCCGAGGTACTTGGTCGCGGAGTGCAGCACCAGGTCCGCGCCGAGCGCGATCGCCTGCTGGTTCACCGAGGTCGCGAAGGTCGAGTCGATCACCGCGATCGCCCCGCGCCGGCGGCACAGCTCGGCGATGCGCGGCACGTCGACCACGCGCAGGTAGGGGTTCGTGGGCGACTCGGAGAAGAAGAGGCTCGCGCCGGCCTCGACCGCGCGCTCGACGCCGGCGAGGTCGGAGGGATCGACCACGGTCGTCCGGATGCCGAGCTTGGGCAGCAGCGTCTGGATGAACTGACGCGTGCGCCGGTAGCAGTCGTGGGTCGTGACCAGGTGACCGTTCTGCGGCAGGAGCGCGAGCAGGAGCGTGGTCACGGAGTTCATGCCCGACGCGGAGACGACGCAGTCCTCGCCGCCCTCGAGCTCGCACAGCTTCTCTTCGAGCGCGCGCGTGGTGGGGTTGCCGTAGCGGCCGTACTCGAAGCTCGGGTAGCGCCCTTCCTGGTAGGCGATCACTTCCTGCGTGTCGCGGAACCAGTAGGTCGCGCTCTGCACGATCGGCGTGGTGATCGAGTCGCTGACGCGCGGGCGGCCGGCGCGCTCGCCGCCGTGCACGGCCCGCGTCGAGGGCCCGCCCTTGTCGCGCTCGCTGCTCATGAAGGGCGGCCGAGATTACTCTCGGCCCCGGAGAGGGTCAATTCGCGCTCGGCTCTGCGCGTCTCGAGCCGCGCGCGGAACGCGTCGTAGACCGGGCGCCCGATGCGCAGCCCGCCGGCACGTCCGCGCCCTATCTCGATGCCGGGCCGATCGTCGCCGTGGAAGTCGCTGCCGCCGGTCTCGAGCAGGTCGTGCGCGCGCGCGAGCCGGCGCAGCCGGCGGATCGTCCCCGGCTTGTGGCCGGGGTGCCAGACCTCGAGGCCGTCGAGCCCATCGGGCAGCAGGCGCTCGACGAACGCCTCGATGCCGCCCGGACCGTCGACGCCGCCCAAGAGCGGCGGGTGCGCGAGCACCGCGACCCCGCCCGCGCGGTGCACCAGAGCGATCGCCTCGCGCGCCGAGAACGCCGCGTACGGCTCGTAGCCGGGCCGGCCCTTGCGCAGGAATTTCACGAACGCCTCGTCGGCGTCGCGGCACACGCCCAGCTCGACGAGCGCGCGCGCCAGGTGCGGGCGGCCGACCGAGCCGCCCGCGGCGAGCGCCTCGACCTGCGCGAGCTCGATCGCGACGCCGGCCTCCTGCAGCCGCGCCACCATGCGCGCCGCCCGCGCGCGCCGCTCGCCGCGCGCGACCTCGAGCCGCGCGCCCAACACGGGATCGCCGTCCGCGATGCCGAGCCCGAGCACGTGCAGCGAGCGCCCGTCGGCCTCGTGGACCGAGATCTCGATGCCCGCGATCAGCTCGATGCCCTGCCGCGCCGCTTCCGCCCGCGCCTCGGCCACGCCCGCGACCGTGTCGTGGTCGGTGAGCGCGAAGCCGGTGACGCGGTTCGCCGCCGCGGCGCGCACCAGCTCGGTCGGCGACAGGCTGCCGTCCGATGCGTCGGTGTGGGTGTGGAAGTCGAAGCGCTCGCTCATGACGCCGCGCCCTCCGCGCCCGCCCACTTCGCGACGCGCGCGAGGAAGAGCGCGCACAGCTCGCTCGCGCGCACGCCGGTGGCGTAGAGCACCTCGCACCCGCTCGCCGGGTCGTGACGCAGTTGCCCGCGCGCCTCGCCCTCCTCGTCGCGGACGGACAGGCGCCGCGGCTCGAAGTCGAGCAGCTCCGGCGCGAACGCCGCGGCGATCGCGCAGGGATCGTGCAGGTAGGCGGCGGGCTCACCGGACAATCCGCGTTCGGCGCAGATCAGCGCGTGCAGCGCGGACTCGAGCATGCGCCCGCGCGGCGTCGCCGGCAGCGCGGCCGCGGCCAGGTCGCGCGCGCGCAGGGCGACCTGCTCGGTGACCTCGAGCCCCACGACGCGCACGCCCACGCCCGACTCGAGCACCACGCGCAGCGCGCGCGGATCGGCGAACGCGTTGAACTCGGCGAGCGGCGTTGCGTTGCCGCGACCGAGCGTGCCGCCCATCCAGACCAGCTCGACGCCGGCGAACAGCTCGGGCGCCTCGACGACGAGCGCGGCTACGTTGGTCAGCGGTCCGAGCGCGATGACGCGCTCGACCCGCCGCTCGCGCAGGCTGCGCGCGAGCACCGCCCGCGCCGGCTCGAGGCCCGCAGCCGCCGGCGCGTCGTCGAGCGCCACCCCGCGCAGCCCGTCGTCGCCGTGGAAGTGCGTCGCGTCGATGCGCGCGAGCGCGAGCGGACCCGCCGCGCCGCGGCCGAGCGGCAGCTCCTCGCCGGCGAGCGCGAGAAAGCGCCGCGCGTTCCCCGTCACCGCCTCGATCGGCGCGTTGCCCGAGACGGTCGTGACGCCCACGAGCTCGAGCTCGGGGCAGGCGAGCGCGAAGGCGAGCGCGAGCACGTCGTCGAGCCCCGGATCCGTGTCGACGTGCGCGCGCAGGCGCGTCATTTCGAGTCGCTGCCGAAGCCGGCCTCGCCGAGCCGGTTCTCGAGCACGAGCCGCTTGCGGCGCTGGTAGTCGGACTCCTTCAGCAGCCCGCTCTGGCGCGCGGCGTCGAGCTGGTCGAGCGCGCGCAGCTGCTCGTCGGAGAGCTTCACGGCCTCGGGCGCCGCGTCCGCCGCGCCCGCCTCCTCTTCCTCGCTCGGCATCTCCATCAGCACGGTGCGCCGCCGCGCCTGTCCCTGCCGGAAGCTCAGGCTCACCGGTCTTCGGTAGTACGCGTCGCGCCACGCCACCGCGACGCCGCGCGGGCCGAGCCGCGTCTGCGCCTCGCCCGGCACCAGCTTGAAGCTCGGCGCGAAGCTCGGCAGCTCGCTCGGGATCTCGTACTCGCGCGGCGAGGCCTTGCTGCCCTCGCGCTCGACCGTGCCCTCGAAGGCGTAGAACTCGATCTGCATCTCGTCGCCCACGAGCGCGAGCCGGAAGGCGGTCACGAGCTCGTTGGTGAAGATGCCGAGCGAGCGCTCCTTCGGGAACGACGCGGCCGCGACCTCGTCGTCGGGCCCGGCCTTGGCCAGCGCGAGCGCGATCCCGTCCGCGAGCGGATAGACGAACTCGGAGCGGATCATCGGCCTGCGCTCGCCCTTGTCGTCCTCGGTCGAGAGGCTGGCCAGGATGTGGGCGATGCGCACGTCGGCGATCGTGGTCGGCTGGGCGTAGCCGCGCGCGACCGGCTTGCCGTCGGCCACCTGATGACGCAGCTCGACGCGCACGCCGGGCTGCTCGAACACGCGCTCGCGCACCAGCTTCGGACCGCAGGCGGAGAGCGCGCAGACCGCGAGGCCCGCCAGGCCGAGTCGAAGGAGTGGGCGCGTCATCGCCGCCTACTCGTACTCGCTCTTGAGCTGGCGGGAGCGCAGCTCGATGCCCGCCTCGACCGGATTCTTGCCCTCGAACAGCATCAGGTAGACGCCGGTCGTGATCGGCATGTCGACGCCCAGCTTCTGCGCCAGCTCGAACGCCGACTTCGCGGTGCGCACGCCCTCGGCGACCTGCGTCAGGCCGGCCAGCACCTCGTCGACCGGCTTGCCGCGCCCGATCTCGAGCCCGACGCGCCGGTTGCGCGACAGGTCGCCCGTACAGGTGAGCACGAGGTCGCCGACGCCGGACAGGCCGAGGAACGTGACCGGGTTCGCGCCCATGGCTACGCCGAGCCGCGTGATCTCGGCCAGGCCGCGCGTGATCAGCGCGGCGCGCGAGTTGAGCCCCGCCTCCATGCCGTCGGCCACGCCGACCGCGATCGCGATCACGTTCTTGAGCGCGCCGGCGAGCTCGACCCCGACCACGTCGCTGGTCGAGTAGCAGCGGAACAAGGGCGAAGAGATCAGCGTCTGGGCCGCGATCGCGTAGGTCTCGTTGCGCGCGGCCAGCGAGACCGCGGTCGGGCGCCGCTCCGCGATCTCGCGCGCGAAGCTCGGCCCCGACAGGAAGCACAGCCGGTCGTGCAGCTCGCGCGGCAGGATCTCCATCAGGATCTCCGACACGAGCTTGCCCGTGCCGACCTCGATGCCCTTCGAGGCCGAGACCACCAGCGCGTCCGGCCGGACCAGATCGCGCGCCTTGCCCCACACGTCGCGCACGCCGTGGCTCGGCACGACCGACAGCACGAGCTCCTTGTCGTCGAGCGCCTGCTCGAGCGAGGTCGTGGGCCGGATCGAGTCGGGCAGCTCGAAGTCCGTGAGGTAGCGCGGGTTGCGGTGCTCGCGCGCGATCGCGTCCACGATCGCCCGGTCGCGCGCCCAGAGGTCGACTTTGTAGCCCTTCTCGGCGAGCTGGATCGCGAGGCAGGTGCCAAAGCTCCCGGCGCCCAGCACCGCGCTGCGAACTGGGTTCTCGGCGCTCATCGCCGCAAGCATAGACGCGCCTTCTCGCGGTTGACAGTGCGCGGGTCGCCTTCTACGCTTGCGCCGCGTTTTTCCAGGAAATACGGGCAGTTTCGAGCGAATCGACGAGCGAGCTGCGGGGGTTCTCGAGGGGGTTCGATGGGGGAGTACGCCGGTCTCGGGTTCTTCGCCCTGCTCGGTTCGGCCGCCGTGCTCGGGTTCCTGGTGGCCACCACTCTGCTCGGACCCAAGCTCGAGTTCGCGGAGAAGCAGGAGCCGTTCGAGTGCGGCGAACACCAGCTCGTGTCACCGAACCAGCGCTTCAGCGTGAAGTTCTACATGGTCGCGGTGTCTTTCATCATCTTCGACGTGGAGCTGGTGTTCCTGTTCCCGTGGTCGGTGGTGTTCCGCGACCTCGGCTGGTACGGGCTGTTCGCCATGACGCCGTTCCTGGCGGTGCTCGTCGTCGGCCTCGCCTACGAGTGGCTGCGCGGCGGCCTGGAATGGGACTAGCGCGTTGACTCCGGCCACGCGCGCGAAGATCGAGGCGCTGTTCCAGCGCTACCCGCAGAAGCGCGGCGCGCTCCTGCCCGCGGTCTACCTGCTGCAGGAGGAGAAGGGCTTCGTCGACGGCGACGGCGCGCGCGAGCTCGCGGCGCTGTTCGAGATCGCGCCCGTCGACGTGTGGGAGGTGCTGACCTTCTACAACATGTTCTACACCGAGCCGCAGCCCCGCCATCACGTGTACGTGTGCACGAACCTTCCGTGCAGCCTGCGCGGCGCGCGCACGCTGCTCAAGGGGCTCGAGTCGCACCTCGGCGTGCACGCGGGCGGCACCACCAAGGACGGCCGCGTCGCGATCGGGCACGAGGAGTGCCTGGGCTCGTGCGGCACCGCGCCGATGATGCGCGTCGACGGCGTGTACCACGAGAACCTCGACCTGGCCGCGGCGCGGCGCATCGTCGACGAGCTGGAGTAGGGCGGTGATCGTCGAGCCGTACGTCAAGAACTACCTCTCGGAGCACTATGGCGACGACGCGTACCGCACGCTCGCCGGCTACGAGGCGGCCGGCGGCTTCGCGGGGCTGAAGAAGGCCGTCGCGCTCGCGCCCGAAGCGGTGACCGAGCAGGTCAAGGCGTCGGGCCTGCGCGGCCGCGGCGGCGCGGGCTTCGCCACGGGCTTGAAGTGGAGCTTCATGCCCAAGACGAGCGACCGCACGAAGGTCATCGTCGTGAACGGCGACGAGTCCGAGCCCGGCTCGTTCAAGGACCGGCTGATCATGGAGCGCGGCCCGTTCGAGGTGCTCGAGGGCATCCTGATCGGCGCCTGGGCGATGGGCGCGCAGCGCACCTACATCTACGTGCGCGGCGAGTACAAGGAATCGATCCGCACGCTCGAGTCCGCGGTGGACGAGCTGCGCGCGCGCAAGCTGCTCGGCAAGAACATCCTGGGCAAGAAGGGCTTCGAGCACGAGATCGTCGTGCACTCCGGCGCCGGCGCGTACATCTGCGGCGAGGAGACGGGGCTGCTCGAGTCGCTCGAGGGCAAGAAGGGCCAGCCGCGCAAGAAGCCGCCGTTCCCCGCCCAGCACGGCGCGTTCGGCCTGCCGACCACGGTGAACAACATCGAGACCTTCGCGCACGTGCCGTTCATCCTCGAGCGCGGCGTGGAGTGGTTCAAGAGCCGCGGCACCGAGAAGAGCCCGGGCACGACGCTGTTCGGTGTCAGCGGGCACGTCGAGCGGCCGGGCCTGTTCGAGCTGCCGCTCGGCACGCCGCTGCGCGAAGTGCTCGGCCACGCCGGCGGCGTGCGCGGCGGACGGCGGCTGAAGGGCGTGATGCCCGGCGGCATGTCGATGCCGGTCCTGCCGCCGTCGGAGCTCGACGTGCCGATGGCCGAGGAGTTCCTGTCGCAGAAGGGCACGCACCTCGGCACCGGCGGCGTGATGGTCATGGACGAGACCGTGTGCATGGTGCGCGTCGCGACCGTGGTCTCGTACTTCTTCCGCGACGAGTCGTGCGGCCAGTGCACGCAGTGCCGCGAGGGCACGGCCTGGGTGCACAAGCTGTGTCTGAAGATCGAGCAGGGCCGCGGCAGCGCCGAGGACATCGCGCTGCTCGACAACGTGCCGTCGCTCATGGAGGGCCAGACGATCTGCGCGTTCGCCGACGCCGCGGCCTGGCCGATCCAGGGGCTGCTCCGCCACTTCCGCGAGGACTTCGAAGCGCACGTGCGCGAGAAGAAGTGCCCCTTCCCCGAGAGCTTCGAGCTCTAGCATGCCGACGCTCACCGTCGACGGAATCGACTACGAGGTGCCGGAGGGCCGCACGGTCCTGCAGGCGATCGACGATCTCGGCCTCTTGATGAACGGGGTCGAGATCCCGCACTACTGCTGGCACCCCAAGCTCACGATCGACGGCTCGTGCCGCCTCTGTCAGGTCGAGATCGAGGGCATGCCGAAGCTGCAGATCGCCTGCAACACGCCGATTGCTGCCGGCATGAAGGTGCACACCAAGAGCGCGCGCGTGCTCGCGGCGCGCCGCGGCGTGATGGAGCTCTTGCTCATCAACCACCCGCTCGACTGTCCGATCTGCGACCAGGCGGGCGAGTGCAAGCTGCAGGACTACGCGTTCGACTGGGGCGTCACGTCGGCGCGCACGCGCGAGCCGCGCCGGCCGGCCAAGAAGTCCGTCGACCTCGGGCCGACCATCGTGTTCGACCAGGAGCGCTGCATCCTGTGCCGGCGCTGCGTGCGCTTCTGCCGCGAGGTCCCGAAGACCGGCGAGCTCGGCGTGTTCAACCGCGGCGACGAGTCCCTGCTCGAGCTCTTCCCGGGCTCGGAGCTCGACAACCCGTACTCGATGAACGTGGCCGACCTGTGCCCGGTCGGCGCGCTCACCACGCGCGACTTCCGCTTCAAGGTGCGCGTCTGGTTCACGGACGACGTCGAGAGCGTGTGCAACCAGTGCTCGCGCGGCTGCAACATCGTCGCGTCGCGCTCGAACAACAAGATCTACCGCTTCGTGCCGCGCCGGAACGACGCCGTGAACGACACCTGGATGTGCGACCACGGCCGCATGTCGTACAAGAAGAACGCGAACTTCCGGCTGACCGCGCCGAGCGCCGACGGCCGCGAGGCGAGCTACACCGAGGCGGTGAAGCGGGCGGCGGAGCTGGTGCGCGCCGCGCGCGACGGCTCGGGCAAGATCATCGGCGTGGCGTCGCCGTTCGCGTCGAACGCGGACCTCGTCGCGTTCCGCGACCTGCTCGCGCGGCTGGGCGCGGGCCCGGCGCGCTTCTCGGTGCCGCGCGGCGAGCACGACGACATCCTGATCGAGGCCGAGAAGGCGCCGAACGCCGCCGGCTGCCGCGCGCTCGGCATGGTCGAGTCGGGCGACCAGGTCGGCCGCGCGGAGCTCGCGCTCGTGCTCGGCCACACGACCACCGCCGAGGTGTTCGGCGACGTGAAGAACATCGTGCTGATCGACACGCACGAGTCCGCGCTCTCGCTGCGCGCGACCGTCTGCCTGCCGGCGCGCACGTTCCTCGAGAAGTCCGGCACGTTCACCAATTCGCGCGGCCACGTGCAGAAGTTCGCCGCCGTCGTCGAGCCCGCCTTCGAGGCCTGGTCCGAGGCCGACGCGCTCGCGCAGATCGCCGCGGCAGCTGGAATCTCCTAGATGGCGATGTCCACCGTCTGGGTCTCGATCTTCCTGTTCGCGCTGGTGCTGCTCGCGTTCGCACCGGTCATGACCTGGGTCGAGCGCAAGCAGAGCGCGCTGATGCAGGACCGGATCGGCGCGAACCGCGCCAGCATCCTGGGCTTCAAGGCGCTCGGCCTGATCCACCCGCTCGCCGACGTGATCAAGATGATCACGAAGGAAGACACGGTCCCGACCGGCGCGCACCGCTTCCTGCACCTGGTCAGCCCGTTCATCGCGGTCGCGCCCGCGATCATCAGCTTCGCGGTGATCCCGTACGGCGGGGTCTACGAGCTGTGGGGCACGCGCGTGTCGCTGACCGTGGCGGACCTCGACTACGGCGTGCTGTACGTGTTCGCGATCGGCTCGATCGCGACCTACGGCTCGATGCTCGCGGGCTGGGCCGGCAACAACAACTTCGGAATGCTCGGCTCGATCCGCGTGTCCGCGCAGATGATCTCGTACGAGGTCGCGCTCGGCATCACCGTGGTCGGCCTGTTCATGATCTTCGGCACGCTGCGCCTCACCGACATGGGGATCCTGCAGCAGGAGACCTTCCGGCTGTTCGGGTTCCTCGAGCACGCAGGCGTCGTCGGGAAGGGCAACGGCTTCGTCGACGCGGTCACGATCCCGATGTGGGGCATCGTCCTGCAGCCGCTGCCGTTCTTCATGTTCCTGACCGCGCTCATGGCCGAGAACAAGCGCGCGCCGTTCGACACGCCCGAGGGCGAATCCGAGATCGTGGCCGGCTACTTCATCGAGTACTCGGGCATGAAGTTCGGCCTGTACATGATGGGCGAGTGGATCGAGGTCGTGGTGATCTCGGCGCTGCTCACCGCGATGTTCCTGGGCGGCTGGTCGATCCCGTGGGTGCGCGAGGCGGAGATGATCGCCGCCTGGACGCCCGTGCTCGGCGAGAACATGGCGAACCTCGCGGCGATGGTGCTCGCGGTGCACGTGTTCCTGATCAAGGTGATCGTCCTGATCTGGTTCCAGATGCTGATCCGCTGGAGCATGCCGCGCTTCCGCTACGACCAGGTGATGAACCTGGGCTGGAAGATCCTGCTGCCGCTGTCACTCGCGAACATCGTGATCACCGCGTTCGGCATCCTGATCGTGCAGGAGGTCACGCGCTGATGCGGGCCGCCCTGTTCTGGATCTTCTCGACCGCCGCGGTGGGCTCGGCGCTGGGCGTGGTCGGGAGCCTGCGCAGCCCGATCAACTCCGCCCTGTCGCTGGTGGTGTCGATGCTCGCGCTCGCGGGGCTGTACATCCTGCTCGAGGCGCAGTTCGTGGGCCTGATCCAGGTGATGGTGTACGCGGGCGCGATCGTGGTGCTGTTCCTGTTCGTGATCATGCTGCTGAACCTGCGCGGCAGCGGGGCGGCCGGCGCGGAGAACCAGCCGATCGCGAAGGCGCTCGGCGCGCTCGTGGCCGTGGCCGGGACGCTCTGGCTCGCGCGCACGCTCGCCGCGAGCCGCGCGCCCTGGCCCGACGTCGAGGCGAGCTTCGGCACCACGCAGGCGATCGGCGAGGCGCTCTACACGGACTACGTGCTGTCGGTGCAGGTCGCCGGCGTGCTCCTGCTCGCGGGCATCGTGGCGGCGGTCGTGCTGGCCAAGAAGAAGATCGACTGATGGGCGACATCTCGGGCTTCCACTTCCAGATCGTCGCCGCGCTGATCTTCTCGATCGGCGCGCTCGGCGTGCTCCTGCGCCGCAACATGATCGTGATGTTCATGTCGATCGAGCTGATGCTGAACGCCGCGAACCTGTCGCTGGTCTCGTTCAGCCGCGAGCTCGGCAACGACCAGGGCCAGATCCTCGCGTTCATGGTCATGGTCGTGGCCGCGGTCGAGGTCGCCGTCGGGCTCGCGATCATCATCAGCCTGGTGCGCAACCGCGACACCGTGAACATCGAAGACACGAGCCAGCTCAAGTGGTAGGAGAGCCGTGACCGGGCACGAGAACGCCGCGCTTCGCTGGATCCCCCTGCTGCCGCTCGTCGCGGCGGCGCTGTCGGGGCTCTGGCTCGTGTTCGCGCGCCGCGAGCTGCCGCGCGCGGCGGTGATCGCGCTCGCCTGCGGCGCGCCGATCGCGTCATTCGCGATCTCGGTCGTGCAGGTGTTCCAGCTCGCGACCGCCCTGCCGGCCGACGCGCGCTACTACACCGACAACCTGTACACGTGGATCTCGGCCGGCGACTTCCACGCCGAGCTCGCGTTCCTGCTCGACCCGCTCTCGGCAGTGATGGTGCTGGTCGTGACCGGCGTCGGCTCGCTGATCCACATCTACGCGGTCGGCTACATGGACGACGACCACCGCGAGGACCACGGCTTCCAGCGCTTCTTCGCGTACCTGAACCTGTTCACGTTCTCGATGCTGATGCTCGTGCTCGGCGACAACCTGCTGGTGATGTTCGTCGGCTGGGAGGGCGTCGGCGTCTGCTCCTATCTCCTGATCGGGTTCTGGTACCTCGAGAGCGCGAACGCCGCGGCGGGCATGAAGGCGTTCGTCGTCAACCGGATCGGCGACTTCGGCTTCCTGCTCGGGATCTTCCTGTTGTTCTGGGCGTTCGCCGCCGCGGGCGTGCCGACCATCGAGTTCCGCGAGATGGCCGCGAACGTCGGTCTGGTCGCGGGCCAGACGCTGGCCGTCCCGGACTGGCTGTCGTTCGTGCCCGGCTACCCGAGCGTTCCGCTGCTCACGCTCGCCTGCCTGTGCCTGTTCGTCGGCGCGTGCGGCAAGTCGGCGCAGATCCCGCTCTACGTGTGGCTGCCCGACGCGATGGCCGGCCCGACGCCGGTCTCGGCGCTGATCCACGCCGCCACCATGGTCACCGCCGGCGTGTACATGGTCTGCCGCATGTCGTTCGCGTTCTCGCTCTCGCCGGGCGCGCAGGCGACCGTGGCCTGGACCGGCGCGCTGACCGCGTTCTTCGCCGCGACCATCGGGCTCGCGCAGAACGACATCAAGAAGGTGCTCGCGTACTCCACGGTGAGCCAGCTCGGCTACATGTTCATGGCCGCGGGCGTAGCCGCGTACAGCGCCGCGATCTTCCACGTCATGACCCACGCGTTCTTCAAGGCGCTCCTGTTCCTGGGCGCGGGCTCGGTGATCCTGGGCATGCACCACGAGCAGGACATCACGCGCATGGGTGGCCTGCGCCGGCGCATGCCGGTCACCTGGCTCACGTTCCTGGTCGGCGTGATCGCGATCGCGGGCGTGCCGCCGTTCGCCGGCTTCTTCTCCAAGGACGAGATCCTGCTCGCCGCGAACCTGGCGCACGACATCCCCGGCCACCACACGCTCTGGCTGATCGGGCTCGCGACCGCGTTCCTCACCGCGTTCTACATGTTCCGGCTCTACTACCTGGTCTTCACCGGCCACAGCCGCGCCGACCACCACACGCAGGACCACATCCACGAGTCCGGCAAGTGGGTGCTCGTGCCGCTGGTCGTGCTCGCGGTCCTGTCGTTGATCGGCGGCTTCTTCGGCCTGCCCGACGCCTACGGCGAGCTGGTCGGCGTGCAGGAGTCGAACAGCCTGCACCACTTCCTGCAGCCGGTCGTGAACGCGCCCGCGCACGAGATCGACCACGCGACCGAGTTCCGCCTGGCCGCGCTGATCACCGCGATCGGGCTCGCGGGCATCGCGCTCGCGACGCTCCTCTACTACTGGCGCAAGGACCTGGTCGCCGGGATCGTGTCCGCGCTCGGGCCGCTCTACGCGCTGGTGCGCGACAAGTACCGGATCGACGAGCTCTACGACCTCGTGATCGTGCGCCCGCTCGGCGCGATCTCGCGGGGGATCCTCGCGCGCGGCGTCGACCAGGGCCTGATCGACGGCGTGGGCGTGAACGGCACCGCGAGCTTCGTGCGCGCGACCGCCGACGGCGCGCTCAAGTACCTGCAGACGGGCTTCGCGCAGTCGTACCTGCTCGCGATGGTGCTCGGCGGCGCGCTGCTCGTGGCCTGGCTGGTGCGGGGCGCGTGATGGGCGAGTGGTTCGACAGCCTGCTCGGCGAGCACCTGCTCTCCACGATCACCTTCCTGCCGCTCGCGACCGTGCTCCTGCTCGCGCTGTGCGAGGGCGCGTTCCGCCTGCCCGAGGCGGTCTGGAAGTACACCGCGCTGGCATCGTCGCTGGTCGGGCTCGTGCTCGCGGTCGTGCTCTGGCAGCGCTTCGACCCGGCGCAGAGCGGCATGCAGCTCACCGAGTTCGCGGCCTGGATCCCCGCCTACGGCATCCACTACTCGCTCGGCATCGACGGCATCGCGCTCCTGCTGGTCGCGCTGACGAGCTTTCTCTTGCCGGTCGTGCTGCTCGCGTCGTGGACCGACATCCACGAGCGCGTGCGCGCCTACCTGTTCTTCATGCTCGCGCTGCAGACCGGCATGCTCGGCGCGTTCCTGTCGCTCAACCTGTTCCTGTTCTACGTGTTCTGGGAGCTGATGCTGATCCCGATGTACTTCGTGATCGGCATCTGGGGCGGACCGCGGCGCATCTACGCGACGCTGAAGTTCTTCATCTACACGATGGTCGGCAGCCTGCTCATGCTGGTCGGGATCATCGTGCTCGCCTGGCTGCACCAGATGCAGTTCGGCGCGCCGAGCTTCGAGTACTACGGCGCGAACGGCGGCACCGGGATCCTCGACCTCGTGATCCCGAACGAGGGCGGCGCCTGGTGGCAGCGGCAGGGCTTCCTGTTCGGCGTGTTCGCGATCGCGTTCGCGATCAAGGTGCCGATGTTCCCGTTCCACACCTGGCTGCCCGACGCGCACGTCGAGGCGCCGACGCCCGGCTCGGCCGTGCTCGCGGGCGTGCTGCTGAAGCTCGGCACGTTCGGCTTCGTGCGCTACGCGCTGCCGCTCTTCCCCGAGGCCGCGCTCTCCTTCGGACCGTGGATCGTCGGGCTGTCGGTGGTCGGGATCGTGTACGGGGCGCTGGTCGCCTGGGTGCAGACCGATCTCAAGAAGCTGGTCGCCTACTCGTCGGTCTCGCACATGGGCTTCATCGTGCTCGGCCTGTTCGCGCTCGACGCGCAGGGCGTGTCCGGCGCGGTGCTGCAGATGGTGAACCACGGCGTGTCGACCGGGGCGCTCTTCATCCTGGTGGGCATGATCTACGAGCGCCGCCACGTGCGCGATCTGGCCGCGTTCGGCGGGATCGCGAAGGTGATGCCCGCGTTCGCCGCGTTCTTCGCGCTCGCCACGCTCTCCTCCGTCGGGCTGCCCGGCCTGAACGGCTTCGTCGGCGAGTTCCTGATCCTGCTCGGCGCGTTCCAGACCCTGCCCTGGGCGACGGCGATCGCGACCTCGGGCGTGATCCTGTCCGCGGTCTACATGCTCTGGGCGATGCGCAACGTGTTCTTCGGGCCGCTCGCGAACCCGGCGAACCAGGTGCTCGTGGACCTCGGCGTGCGCGAGAAGCTGGTCGCGGTCGCGCTCGCGATCCCGATGTTCTGGATCGGCGTGCACCCCTCGACCTTCACCAATCCGATGGATCGCGCGGTGACGGAGCTGCTCGAGACCATGAGCCGGCGCGGCGCGGACCTGGCGTCGTGGCGGGGCGAGCCGGCGGTCGTGGTGGAGGTCTCGCGATGATCCCCGAGATCGACGTGGGGGCGGTCGCGCCGATGATCCCGGTCGCGCTCGGCGTGCTGGTCCTGCCGATGTTCGAGGTGCTCCTGCTGCGCACGCCCGTGCTGCTCGGCCAGCGCGTCTCCGCCGCGCGCCGCGGCACCTACCTCGCGACCGCGAGCGTGCTGTTCCTGGCCGTGTCGCTGCTGCTCACGCTGAACGCGTTCTCGCAGCCGCCGCGCGTGTTCAACCCCGAGAACCCGATGGTGCGCATGGACGGCGTAGCGCTGTTCCTGTGCGCGGTGGTGCTGATCGGCGCGATCCTGTCGGTGCTCGCGTCCTCGAAGTACCTCGAGCACATCCACTCGAACTGGGGAGAGTTCTACACGCTCGTGCTCTCGTCGGTGACCGGCATGATGTTCCTGGTCGCGGCCTCCGACCTGATCATGCTGTTCCTGGCGCTCGAGCTGATGAGCATCCCGGTCTACGCGCTGGCCGGCTTCCGGCGCGCGTCGCTGCGCTCGAACGAGTCGGCGGTGAAGTACTTCCTGATCGGCTCGTTCGCCTCGGGCGTGCTGCTGTACGGCTCGGCGCTGCTGTACGGCGCGACCGGGTCGCTCGTGCTCGACGAGATCGCCACCAACTTCGACCCGGAGAACGCGCTCGACCTGGTCGGCGCCGGGCTGCTGCTGATCGGGCTCGCGTTCAAGGTCTCGGCGGTCCCCTTCCACCAGTGGGCGCCGGATACCTACGAAGGCGCGCCCACCACGATCTCGGCGTTCATGGCCACGGCGGTGAAGGTGGCGGCGTTCGGGGCGCTCCTGCGCGTGGTGTCGGTCGCGCTCGCGCCGGTGTCGGAGTCCGTCTACGGCGTGCTCTGGGTGCTGGCCGCCCTCTCGATGACCGTCGGCAACGTGATGGCGCTGATCCAGCGCAACCTGAAGCGCATGCTCGCGTACTCGAGCATCGCCCACGCGGGCTACGCCCTGATCGGCGTGCTCGCGGGCGGGGCGGACGGCACGCAGGCGGTGCTCGTCTACCTGCTCACGTACACCTTCATGACGGTCGGCGCGTTCACCGTGATCTCGGTGCTGACGCGCGACGGCGAGGAACACGACCGCGTCGACGACTTCGCGGGCCTCTCGCAGACGCGGCCGGGGCTCGCCGCGGTGATGTCGCTGTGCATGTTCTCGCTGCTCGGCATGCCGGGCACGGCGGGCTTCATCGGCAAGTTCCTGGTCTTCAGCGCCGCGGTGAAGGTAGGGCTCGCGACCGGGAACTCGTCGCTCGTCTGGCTGGTCGTGATCGCGGTGCTGAACTCGGCGGTCTCGCTCGGCTACTACCTGCGCGTGCCCGCGGTCATGTACTTCCACCCGCCGCGTGAGACGCCGCTGCCGGCCGGGAACGCGACCTTCTTCGAGGGGCTCGTGCTCGCTAGCTGCGCCGCGGCCGTGATCCTGCTCGGCTTCCTGCCCCAGGATGCGCTGCCCGGCGTGAGCGCGCTCCTGCAGATGCCGGACGTCAACGTGCTCCAGCTCGCGAGCGACGCCGCCTCTTCGTTCGCCCCCTGACAAAGAGGAAGAAGGTGGTCAGGGCGCCGTCCGCGGCCGTCCGCGGCGGCGCCCGCAAGCGCCGCGGAGCGGCGCGCGCAGCGAGGCGAAGCCGAGCGTAGTCAATCAGTTAGAACCTGAACGCGGAGGCGACGAACGGGCCGCGCATCTGCAGCTTCAGGTAGTCGTCGCCTTTGTCCTTCTTGAACTCGAGGAACTTGTAGCCGAGGGAGAGCGTCAGGGTCTCCGATGCGTTCCACGACAGCGACGTGATCTGCGACCAGGAGAACTCGCTCGAGTTCCCGATGTTGAAGCCGCCCACGTCGCCCTGGATGCCGAGCACGACGCTGCGCGAGAGGTCGATGCCGATGCGCGTGCCGACGATCGCGTCGACCCAGCTGTGGTTCTTGCCCAGGTCCCGGCGCGCGCCCCCGAACTTCACGGTGATGTCCGGCTGCACCGAGAAGTAGCGGCCGCCGGCGTAGAGCTCGGCCACCGTGCCGCGCTCGTCGCCCGGACCGCGCGAGAAGGGACCCTTCACGTTCAGGATCTCGTAGCCCGCGCTGAGCTCGGCGACGTACTCGACCACCTCCACCTTCACGCTCGCGGGGATCTCGATGTTGCCTGAGGGTCCGACCCGCACGGTGCGCTGCTCGCGGTCGCTCTCGAGATCGAAGTACTCGAAGTCGCCGACCAGCGAGACCTTGTCCCACTGCGCGCGGCCGCGCGCCATCAGGGCCAGGTTCAGGTTGTCCCAGACGTCGGAGAAGCTCATGCGCGCGGTCGCCTCACCCTGATCGGTGTCGACCTTGCCCGCGAGCATCGCGCCCCACACGTAGAGCGTCAGCTCGTACTCCGGGTCCGCGGCGCGCGCCGGACCGGATGGGACGCTGACGGCAAGCGCCAGCGCCGCCGCGAACACGAACCCGAACGACCTCGAACGAAGCGCGATCGACACCCTGGACTCCCCCCTCAACTTCGAGTGATGCCACGGCTAGTTAGCAGGGGAGCCGCGGCGGGGCGACCCCTCCCCGCCGGCCCGGGGATCGGTGAGGCGCCGCGGATCGCCACGCAGGTTTCGCGCGCTCTTCACCCGTCCGTACGCTCCCGGCCACCGTCCCGACCGATCGGCCTCCTAGCTTCGGACGCGCATGACGAGGGAGCGCGCTCCGCGGCGAAGCGAGGGCCGGACCATGCGCATCGCGTTCACGACCGAAGTTGCCCCTCCCAAGATCGACGGCATCACCAACCGGCTGCGCAACACCATCCCGTGTCTGCTCGAGGCGGGCCACGAGGTGCTGGTGTTCGCGCCATCCGGCGCGGACGCGACGCTGGGCGGGGCGCGCGTGGTGCCGATCCCGGGTCCGGCCTATCCGCGCTACCCGGGCCTGCGCGCGGCGCTGCCCCACCCGCGACTCGCGCTCGAACTGGCGCGCTTCCGGCCCGACGTGCTGCACGCGGTCGGTCCGGTCTGCCTGGGCACGTTCGGAGTGCTCGCGGCGCGCGCGCTGCTGGTCCCGACCGTGGCCTCGTACCACACGGACCTGCCGCGCTACCTGCCGTTGCACGGGCTGGGCTTCGCGGAGCAGGTGGCGTGGCCGCTGATCCGCGCCGTGCACAACCGCGCGCACCTGAACCTGTGCCCGTCGCGCGGGACGCAGAGCGAGCTCGAGGCGCACGGGATCCGAAACGTCGAGATCTGGCGCGGCGGGGTCGACACCGAGCTGTTTCACCCACGGCGGCGCAGCCTGGCGACGCGCGCGTGCCTGACCGACGGCCGCCCCGACCGTCCGATCCTGCTCTACGCGGGGCGGCTCTCGCCGGAGAAGAACCTCGAGCTGCTGCTGCCGGTGCTGAAGGGCCTGCCCGGCTGCCACCTGGCGCTGGTCGGCGACGGCCCGGCGCGCGCCGACCTGGAGCGCCTGTTCGCGGGGCACGCGGTCACGTTCACCGGCTTCCTCGCCGGGGAGCAGCTCGCGCAGGCGTTCGCGTCCGCCGACGTGTTCGTGATGCCGTCGCCCACCGAGACGCTTGGCTTCGTCGTGCTCGAGGCGATGGCGTCGGGCGTACCGGTGGTGGCGGCGCGCGCGGGCGGCATCCCCGACCTGGTCGCCCACGGCGTGAACGGCCTGCTGTTCGCCGCGGCGGCTCCCGACGCCGCGCGCGCGGCCGTGCGCGAGGTGCTCGACGATCGCCCGCGCGCGCGCTTCCTCGCGGAGCAGGGCCGCAAGAGCGCCGAGTCGGCCACCTGGAAGCGCGAGACGCGCGACCTGGTGTGGGCCTATCGCCGTGCGATCCGGCGCGCGCGCCGTTCGCTGCTCGGAGGGATTCGCCACGCGCTCGTCGGCTGAGCGCGGGGTCACGCGCGCGCCCGCGGCGACCGCGGTCGCGATCGCGCTCGCCGTCTACTGCGGCTATCTCTCCGGCGCCAACGGCTCGGTCGCGCCGTTCCTGGCCGCGAGCTTCGCGCTCGACGACACCGAGGTCGCGCGCCTGTTCGCCGCGTTCGGGCTCTCGTCGGCGGTCGCCGTAGCGCTCGGGCGCATGGCGGACCGGCTCGGCCGCCGCCGCCTGATCGCCTTCTGCCTGGCCGGGTTGCCATGCTCGGCGCTGGCGAGCGCGCTCGCGCCGAACGCAGCGGCCTTCGCCGCCGCGCAGGTGGTCGCGCAGTCGCTGGGCGCGGCGCTGTTTGCCACGACCACGGTGCTGCTGGTCGAGGAGCTCGCGCCCGCGCATCGCGCGCGCGGGCTCGCGCGGGCGGGAGCGGCGTTCGCGGCCGCCACC
>Ga0187892_10006154_pt1 | contig 18109 bp, 20 predicted proteins | sample MA1701073metaG_FD_139345 | JGI IMG/M metagenome (GOLD analysis project Ga0187892, IMG submission 139345) | Bio-ooze microbial communities from a basaltic lava cave in the Kipuka Kanohina Cave System on the Island of Hawaii, USA - MA170107-3 metaG ... | reverse complement strand
GGGAGATACTCGTTTGCCTTCCTGGCATTCGACACCGACCGAGTCTGTCGAATCCCCTGCGATTCTTCCGACCCAAAGGAGGCACGTCGGGAAGCGAGACAGTGGCTAAGGGGTACCTATTGGAGAGATGACGGTACCGCCGTTGCCTTTCAACCTGTCTACTGGGATGTCTTCTTGGGGCCGAACGGCGAGAAGCTTGGTCGTGTTCTTTAATGAACCACGGTCATATCCTTGGGCGAGTGATCACCCCTTCCTAACTGAACCGGAACAGGCACGGGTGAAAAGAGGTGGGGTAAGAGCCCACAATCTCACTGGTAACAGTGGAGAGCGGCGAAACCCAGCGTGGTGCAAGACAAGTGGGTCGGTAGTCAATTAAGTTTGGCGTTCCGAACAGGAACAACGAGCTCCGTGGCGGTCTCGCCACCGAATGCCGATCTTGTCGCGCGGTAAGTATTATTAGTTTTAACTAAAAATACTCCGAGTAACAATGAAAATTATTACTAGATAGATGGTCGTTATCCGCCCTCTGGCGGAACAGAACCCGGCTTACCGACTTCCCAAAAAGGCTCCGCAAGGAGCTTTTTTGGTACCTGACATAATCTGAAATCTAAGGTAGGATTGGAAAGATTTTGGGGAGTCGTCTAGCGGTAGGACGCCACACTTTGGATGTGGAGGTCGAAGGTTCGAATCCTTCCTCCCCAGCGATGGTTCGACGACGAGCGAAAATATTGAGCGAGACGGCGACGGCCCCGCCCAAGCATCCATGCCCGGGAGCGATGAGAGAGGTCGAGATTAAAATTGCCCTTAAATCATTTGACGTAATTGCTCTGGCGCTGAACGAGCGCGGGGTTTCGCTGGGATCGCCGATGACCCAGGACGACATCTGGTTCGCCAAGCCCGAAACAATTAAATCTTTTGCCAAGTTTCAATCACAGGCCATCGCTTTACGGATACGACAAGAAAACGGCCAGGCGACTTTAACGCTAAAACAACCACAAACCAATTCTACTGATAACATCGAGCTTGAAAGCGGGATTGATGATGCCAAAATTGTCCAAGCGATGCTGGAAAAAATCGATTTTAAAGAAGTTGTGAGAGTCCACAAAACCAGACGCGAAGCCCGCGTTGACGGTATTAAGGTCTGCCTGGATGAGGTGGAGGGCTTGGGTAAATTCGTCGAGGCTGAACAGCTAACTGATGAGCGGTCTAACCCAGCTATAATCCAACAGCAGCTTGCGGCTCTGCTTTGTTCTTTGACAAATAGACCAAAGGCACCGATCATTACGGACTCCTACAGCAAGCTGGCGTTTCGCCGTAAGCATCAGGGTAATGAATAAGGTTGCTCCGGGATTATCAGTTATTTTCAAAAAAGCCGCCCTGCCCAAGATCGCCCGGAAAATTCTGCGCCAGATTCGACCAGGCGACGTCTTGGCCCTCAAGGGCGAGCTGGCCGCTGGCAAAACCGCGCTCACCCAGGCCCTCCTTAAGATGATGGGCTCCCCTGCTAAAGTTACCAGCCCTACTTTCGTTTTAGAAAAGCACTATCCGGTTAAATACCACGGTATCAACGAAGTTGTTCACCTCGATTTTTATCGCGTAGGCGCCGGCGAGCTAAAAAGCTTCGGCTGGCCGGAATATCTTGGCCGGCCGAGGACATTAACAATCATTGAGTGGCCTAGCCGGGCGAAGAAATTTTTGCCCGTTAATCTCAAGCAGGTTAGTTTAGAGATTATTGATGAACAAACACGACGTCTCACATTTCAAGAGAATTTTGGTCGTTGATACTACCCAGACCGAAGCAACGGCGGTAGCACTTATCGAAAACGGCACGGCTACTGTGCTAAAACGCGACATCCGCGCCCAGAAGCTTCAGGAAATGATCCAGGCCCTACTGCAGAAAACCGAGCTTGGTTTTGAACAGCTCGAAGCCGTGGCGGTCCTGCAAGGTCCGGGCTCTTACACCGGCACCAGAATGGGGATCGCCGCTGCTAACACCTTAGGCTGGCTGCAACACCTGCCAATTATTGAGCTGCCCGGCAACGACTTATCCGGCTCCATCGACAGCTTAATCAATAGACAAAAATTCACCGTCACTAAACAAGCGAAGCCGCGCTATTAACCCACCAGAAAGTCTGCAATCTGCCTGATTACAGTAAGGCGAAACTTTGTTAGTATGTTCAAAGCATGGACGAGATAACCATACCCCAAAACCAAACGGCGACTGCCTCAACCTCAGCAATGCAACCGATCGTCCACGCCCCCAAGAGACGCAAGTGGAAGTATTTTTTTGGGGGCTTGTTAATCCTCTTTGTTGGGGTGGTGGCTTGGGTGGGGATTAGCGGTGCCCTTGCATTAAAAAACATTACCGCCAAAAACTCCGGCGATCAGTCATCTTTCTTCCGCTTCGAAGGTGCGGTCCCGCCGGACCAACTCAAGGGTGAGGGCGACGGCCGAATTAACGTTCTCTTGGCTGGGATCGGCGGCGCGGGCCATCCTGGCGGCCAGCTAGCCGACACCATCCAAATTTTTTCGCTCGATCCGATTAACAAAACTTACTCGTTGCTGTCGCTGCCGCGCGACCTATATGTGACTATTCCCAAAAACGGCAAGTCCAAGATTAACGCGGTGTATGCCAACGGCGCCCTTTATTGTAAGGGGCTAAATGCTTGTGACCCCAAGGTTGATCAAGGCGGGGCGGCGCTTAAAGCCACGGTGGCCTCGGTGTTGGACACCCCGATCCACTATTTTATCCGGATTGACTTTCGCGGCTTTGAGAAAATTGTTGACACGCTCGGAGGCATTCAAATTTATGTGGAGCGGCCGTTAAACGATCCGCTGTTTCCCGACGAACAGCTGCGCGGCTTTGACCCGCTCTTTATCCCGGCTGGCCTCCAAACAATGAACGGCCGCAGGGCCTTAAAATATGCTCGCAGCCGCCAATCAACCAGCGATTTTGACCGGGCTCGACGTCAACAACAAGTGCTCGTGGCTCTTAGAAAGAAGTTGCTAGCCGCCGGGACGCTTGCTAATCCAAAAAAGATCACTGATTTGATTAACATCTTGGGAGCACATCTGAAAACCGACCTGCAGCCTGGTGAGCTCTCAACTCTATTTACACTCATCAAAGAAGTGGACGAGAGCAAAACCATCACCAAGGTCCTTGATACCAGCAACGGCAGTCCACTTCGCTCCAGCAACGACCCGCAAGCCGGCTACATTATTTTTCCCAAAAAGGGGCCAAACGATTTTGGCGAGGTTCAGGAATTTGTCCGCACTGTCTTCCAAGAACCGTACATCATTAAGGAGGCTGCTCGTCTGGTGATTGAGAACGGCAGCAACTCCGTGCCCCTTGGCGAGAGCTTGGAGCGCAAGCTACGCAGTCTCGGCTACAACATCACCGAAGTCAAAACCGTTTCTGCTCAAAGTGCAAGTGTGATCAATTATTACAACAACGACAAACCTTACACCCTGGCTTTGCTTAAAAAACGACTTAAACTCGCCGCTACCAAAGCGAAGGCGCCGGAGAGTTTAAGCGCCGATCTTGTCATTAGAATTGGCAACAACTTTATTCTGAACTAGCGATGCCATTTCTCGGTCGGCCTAATGCCCGGCTGCTCTATTTCTGGCTGGTGCAGTTTGGGGTGGCAGCCGTAATCTGGGATTTTCTGCCCAACGCCCTAAGCAAAGTGCTGCTGGCTGCCCTAATCGTTTTAGCCAACCTTTCCTTGTATCGGCGTCAGACTAACCTGCCGGTACTGGTGAATGTCGCCCTGATCGTCTTACTAGCCGAGTTCTGGCTCGGCAGCGGTTTTATCAGCCCACTAAATGGGGCGGCCCTGGTGCTAATCGGGGTAACCCTAACCGGGATTCTGGCCCAATCCTTTCGGGAGGGTGCGGCTGGTCGCTATCGTTTTCCCGTCTGGTTGTTTTTGGGTTTTGTCGCTGCCCAGTTTGCCGCTCTCATTGCTTACTGGCCGATCTTTTTTGCGCAAAAGGCGTTGCTGGCCACCGCCTTATTCTATCTTTTCTGGGAGCTAATTGAGTTGCTTAGCGGTCATGGCCAGCCGTCACTCAAAGCCCATTTCATCTTCGTGAGCATCACAGTGCTAATCATCATTGGTGGGATTATGACGCTCGGGGGGTAAAGCCGAGGGCTTTCAAGAACCGGCATCCACCGATATTATTATCACATGGAGTGGGGCAATCGGGTACGGCGGCTACTGATCTATCTCGAAGATTTTCTTAAAGCTCTCTGGCGCATCCTGGCTTATGTTTACGTGACTGTTTGGGGGTATCTGCAACTGCGAGTGCCGATGTTTCGGGCGCTGGTTAAGCGCCACGTCCAGAACCCCTCGACAGTAATTGTTGATCTGGCGCTCTTTGCCCTGGCGGTTTATCTTGCTTTCGGGGTTACCGGCTACGCTTTGATCTATCCACGTCAGTCGGAGAGTCGCTCAGCCGAGCTCCTAAGTATGGTCTATCCTTTCCCAGCCGGCCGAGTTGATCAGTCCTATATTTGGTCCCACCGCTTTCTCGAACGGCTGCGTTTCCTCAATACCTTCAACGCCCAGGCGCCCCAAGATGTGGGGACACGACCGCCAACTAATTCCGAGCTTCGTACCAGAGTGCTGGAGGGCCTAATCGAGGACAAAGTGGTCTACCTCGAGGCACGAAAACGAGGTTTGCGGGTCACCCGCGAGGAGCTGGAAACTGCTTTTGACAAGCAAGGCAAGCCCGAGGAGATTGCGCCAAAAATCCAGCAGCTCTACGGGATGACGATCGTCCAGTTTAAGGAAATAATCGCCGAACGGGTCTTAAAAGAAAAAGTTAAAGATGCGGTGCTGGCAAAAATTAGAGTCCGCCATATCTTAACGCTCGATCTACCCTCGGCCCAGGAAGCAAAGCGCCAGGTTGACAGTGGCCGCGATTTTGGCGAAGCAGCTAAGGAGTTCTCGCAAGATGCGAAAACGGCCCCGGGGGGCGGCGACCTTGGTTTCTGGCGCAAAGGCGAGCTTGCCGTGCCGCTCTCCCCGCTGTTTGAAGAGACGGCCAACGGCTTAGTCGTGAATCAAGTGTCTGGCCTGATCGAAACCCAGTTTGGTTTTCATGTCATTCAACTCACCGAACGGATCGGTGACAACGCCCAGACCTACGATGAGTGGTATCGGGAAACCCTAAAAAACTACCGGGTGAAGAAATACGTCAAGCCCTAAGTTCAATTTGGGCCGACTTATGGTAAGATTGGTCTTTGAGCAACCGTAGCTTAGTCTGGCTTAAAGCGCCTCCCTGTCACGGAGGAGATCGCCGGTTCGAATCCGGTCGGTTGCGCAGTTTGACAACCAGCGACGATTACCGCATCGTCTAAGTATGGACGAGAAAGAGCAGGCTCCGGCCCAACCAACAGCGCCGAGCCCAGCCCCTTCACCTACCCCCACCAAAGAAGGCGGCTACGGCAGGTCCGGCAAATGGTTGAAGTGGCTCCTGATCTACGTTGTCATCGCCGTGATAGTGTACGGGGTCATCTACTACTTCTGGGTTGGCAACACCACTAGCGGTTATTGAGCGGTGCCCAAACAGCCAGAATTTTAATGGCTGGTTTTGAGCTGCAATTGAAACGGATCCGCACCGCCCGATCGTTGAAAGTCCGCATTCTTTCTGATGGCCGAGTTTTGGTCACTGCACCCTACGGCGTTTCCAGGGATTATATTAATGATTTTCTCGCCAATCACCAGGATTGGATCACCAGGCAGCACCAGCAAACGATGGCCCAATTGCAATCACTCCCCTCACGCCGGGAGAGGCTTTTATTTCGCGGCAAAGCGTATCACTTCCGCTTGAACGTCAGCCGAACGCGCCAGTCCCGCCTAAAATTTGAGGGCGATAATATAGTCGTTACCGCAATGGGCGAAGCCCACAGCGAGGTGCGTCAGGTTATCGAAAAAGCTTACCGCCGCCTCGCCAGCCAACGCTTTGAGCAAAGGGTGCCGCTGCTAGGCGATTTAGTCGGCAAAAACATCCGGCAGGTCACGATCCGCTCGCAGCGCAGCCGATGGGGGTCGTGCTCAAGTCAACAGACCATCTCGCTTAACTGGCGACTAATTATGGCGCCGGACTGGGTGAGCGATTATGTCATCTACCACGAGCTGGCCCATCTCACTTGGATGAATCATTCGCACTCTTTCTGGCAGCTACTCTCCGGATACTACCCAAAGTATCGCCAGGCCGAAAAATGGCTCAAAGACCATCATAACCTTCTCCATTTCTAAGCTCGTTTGCTTTTGCTAGAGTAAATCTTAACTAGAGAAATGAAAATCGTCGTTGGGGTGCTGATAGCAATAATTATTTTGATTGGTGGCTATTTTGCCTATAAGAACTACTCCGCCAACAACAAAGCAGCGCTTGATAACCAGGCCAGCCAAGCCAACGGCGCGGTTGATGCTGACAGGCGCGAATCATCAAGTTCATCGAACGGTTTCCAGGCCACCGGCAAGCAGTTGGCGACTAATTATTACGTTTTCAATCAACAAGACTACGAGGCGGCTAAAGCGGCTAATCGGCCGATCTACCTTTTCTTTTACGCCAATTGGTGCCCGACTTGCGCCAAGCAAGAACCGCAAAATGTAGCGATGTTTAATGATCTGGGCAGTCAAACCAAGTACGGCTCTTTGGTTGCTTTCCGGGTCAACTTTAACGACTCCGACACCGACGCCGACGAGGAGGCGCTCGCTAAAGAGTTCGGCGTCACTTATCAGCACACAATGTTTGTACTCGATAAAACCGGCCAGCAAACGAAAAAATTCCTCGGCCAAACTTCGACCCAACAACACCAAAGCGCCTTTGATGCTGTAATTTAATGGTTGAAAGCCTGAATATTGGCATCGCCTTGCTTGCCGGCTTGCTGTCGTTCGCCTCTCCCTGCGTGATAGTGATTGTGCCGATTTTCTTGGCCAACGTTGCCGGGATAAAAATCGATCAGGCCGATCTGCCACAAACGCAACGGCGGATCCATCTGGCAACTTGGCTTTTTGTGATTGGCTTCACCGTGGTTTTCACAATTTTCGGCGCCCTTTCTGGTTTAATTGCCCAGCAGTTTGTCCAGTTCCGTGAGTACTTTAACTTGATCGCCGGTATTCTGATTATCTTTTTTGGGCTGACGATGCTCGACATTATCAAGATCGGTTTTTTGCAACGCACCCTTCGCCTGAACATTGATCAAACCGAGGGTGCTCGTAGCACCTGGTACCCGCTGCTGATGGGGATGGCTTTCGCTGCCGGTTGGACACCGTGCGTGGGCCCGGTGCTGGCGGCAATATTGCTCCAAGCCGGCTCAACCGCTTCGGTATGGCTAGGGATGTTTTATCTGCTGCTTTATTCAGTCGGGTTGATGATCCCGTTTGTTCTAGTGGGCTACTTCTTAAAGCGCTCGCAGCAACTAATCTACAAAATTAACCCCTACCTTGGAGTCATCAAATGGGTGGCCGGCTTGATTGTCATCGGCTTAGGGGTGTTACTGATTTCGGGAAATTTGGGTCGGTTCTTGAGCTACTTCTACTTTCTAACCCCGCCGCTAATGTAGGGTTAAGCCTTTCGCCGGCCGGCTTGACAACGGTTCAAGATACTCGTATACAACAAAACAGCACCTATTGTTAATACGCTTGCCATGGTGAATGTCGTGTAATTCGACAGCTGTGCCGCAACGGTTAAAGCCCGATCCCGGCAAGAGAGCAAATTTCCGAGCAGAATATTGGTAAACCTCGCGCTCGGCGAGGTATTGTCTTAGAAAGGAGACAGATGAAGTTTAGAGGGACGTGGGTTTATATTATTAGCCTTATTATCTTAGCCTTTGGGCTGTGGTTAGTGGTTCCAGATCGGAATATCTGCGATTCGACAAAGACGATTGAACAGGTCGCCCAGACCTGCGAGATCAGTTACGCTGGCGTGGAAGGGGAGACAGCTTTAGCGCTGCTCAAAGCCGCACACCAGGTGGAGACGCAAAGCTTCGGTGATCTTGGCGAGTTTGTTCAGTCAATTGACGGGATTCAGCCCGGAGCGACCCATTTCTGGGCGTTCTATGTTAACGGCGAGAAAGCCCAGGTTGGTGCCAGCAGCTATCAGACAAAATCAGGCGAGACTATCACTTGGAAGCTGGAAGCGATTGAAAGTCCCAACTAACTCTTGACGGATTCAACCTTGTTTGAAAACATGGAGAGGAAGGTTATGGAAGGGCAAACTAACGCTCCGCGTTTTCTCTACTGGTTAGTCGGGATCCTGGCGGTTGTGGTTATTCTCGGGGTTTTAGCGTGGTTGTATTTAAAAAACGCTGCTGTCGAGCAACCAGCCACAACCTTGGAAACCCCTGTCCCAGCCGCGGAAACCGATCCTGTTGACAGAGCTGGTACTGAAATTGAGATCGCGCTCCTGGAATTAGACGAGGAATTGGCCTTGATTGACGAGGATCTAAACTCAACTGACGATGATGATCCGACTCTTTAGTTTATTCCTGGTCCTTGCTTTGGTCGGGCCCGTTTCGGCGATTGCCCAAGAGCCAGACGATACCGCTGGCACCACCGTTAAACAATCAGTGCGGCAACTAGTGAAAGCCAAACGCGAAGCTGCGAAAACTGCCCTTGATGAGTACAAAAATGCCCGTGAAGACCAAAAACTGGCCAAACTCAAGTCTTACGGCTTACGCCTGATTGAACATCGGCTTGATGCCATCCAGAGACAATCTTCCCTAGTCGGTCGGTCAAAATGCAAAAATATTGAGGCCGAAATCCAAGCTGCAATCAAAACTAGATTAGGCGGTATCGAGGCAACCCTTAACGCCCAAAAAACGACCCTTAATGCGGCAACCACCGTTGATGAGGCAAAAACGATTGTTCAGGGAATCATAAAAGATAATCGGGTGTTCATCTTTCTCCTGCCGGCCTCAAACGGCGCCTGTCTGGCACAACGATTGATCGCACTGCTTGACGGCCGCTTAACTGAAGCAGTTAAAAAACTGCAAGCGGTCGGGCTTGATACAACTGCCATCGAGTCAAAGATGTTAACTGCCAAAACTGACGCCAAGGCTGCCTACGAGCTCTACATTGAAGTGCTCAAAAAGTCGGGCAACAACGATGAGGCCAATAAAACCAAGCTGGCCCAAGCCAAGACGCTGCTCCAGAAAGTCCGGAAGGCTCTCGGCGATATCAAATCAGATATCGGCAACTTGACCGGTGAGTATCGCCAAAAAACGTCCGACAGCAATATCACTCCTTAGCTAACGATTTTTTGGTGAGAGCCCTCTTTCGATCTCTCGTTCGATGTCCTGTTGACGCAGTGTTTCACGCTTATCATGGGCGCTCTTGCGACTGCCTAGGCCGATTTTTAGTTTTGCCACGCCCCGACTTAGGTACAAGCTGAGCGGCAAGATAGTGTAGCCCTTACCGGTGAGCTTGCCGGTTAATCGGTCGATCTCGCGGCGGTGCAGTAATAGTTTCTTTGTTCGGCTCTGATCGCCGTTAACTTCAAAGTGGCTGCCGACCCACCAGAGTTCAGTCTGGCCGTTTTTAGTGAAAGGTTTGATGTAGGAGCCGCTAATATTAACCTGTTTGATGCGGATGGCTTTAATTTCTGCGCCACTTAGGACCAAGCCCGCTTCCAGTTCATCAGCAATCTCGTAGTCAAAAAACGCTTTTTGATTGCGGGCCACCAACTTCATCGCTGTATTATTTTAACTGATTTTCGGCTTCGTTTAGGCGCGCTCGAGCTCGAGGGAGAGTTTGCCAATCTCACCGTGCAGGTGCCAATTTTTTGGCTGATAGCCCTCTTTAGCCGCAGTGATAGTGTATCGGTCAGGCTTCATCAACAGTAAGAACCTCCCCTGCTCGTCAGTGATTGTTGATTGGACGAACGTTTTTTCGCCGCTCGGCTTAGTGTGAGTAACCTGAACGACTGTACGCGGCAGCGGCTGATGAGTCCTGTGGTCCCGTACGATCCCGTAACCCCGATGACGGCCGAGCATCGAGAGTCGCAACACCAAAGCGATCAAGTAGAGCCCTAGCAGAAGCGCCGAGATTAGATCGACTCGGTCCACGAAGGTCATCACCGAGAGGATCGTTCCGATTATCAACACTGGCCACTGGATGATATCAAGCCACCCGACAAACCGAAGCAGTCGCGCTACTTGTGAGAGCCGGGCCAGCCGCTTTTCGGTAGGGACAAGACTGATATCAAAGGAGAGCGGTTCACCGGCAATCCCTTTTACCTCGGCCACCCGACTCTCAAAGCTTTGATAAAGCGGGTTAGTAACACGGACTTTATAGAGCCCCGGATGTGGAGCAAGAAAGCCAAACCGTCCCGTTTGATCCGTCATCACTTTCTTGAGGACCTGGTTAGATTCGGCCTCAACCAACTCCACGAAAACCCCCGGCAACGGCGTGCCGGTACTCTGCTCGTAAACCACACCCCAGGCTTCGCGACCGCGTCGTCGCGGCAGGTAGCCAAGCAGGAGAAACTGCAGCAACGGCACATTTTGCAGCAGCCCGACCGAAACTGAGTAGGTGATTGGGGTTATGGCAAAGAAGTTTGCAGCTAGGGCCGCCGCCCCAACTGCCACGTTTGCGTTCACAGAGGTCTCGGTAGTTAGAGTTTTAGTTAGCTGTTGAGCGATCGCCGCGATCGGATTGGTCCCAACTGGCGCCTGTTGCCGCTGGGCTTCGGTGTCAGCTTGGCGAGTCGCTAAGCCCACTCTTACCGCATCAGAGGTAGTACTCACCCCGTTACCAATTGCGGTCAGGCGTAACTCCCCTGCCTGTAAGGCAATGACGTAAGCGGTAACGGTCCCATTATTCAGCGAGAAGTTCGCTGTCTCCACGCTGTAACCAGCATCCGCATACAGTCTTGCCGGCAGCGATCCAGTGATTGTTACAACCGAAGAGTCGGTGGCGCTGTCGAAGGCAGAACCGGCGCTCACCGTATTGCTATACGCGTCAACGGCGGTAATCGTTGCCCGCCAGCGCTCGCCGCGCGAAACGGCCGCGGGGAGCGCAAAGCTGAATCGGCTTAAAGCAGCCGGGGTAACGCTGACGGTGGTTGCCCCGGTAACGCCTGAGTTGTTGATATCAGCAGCGCTTAAAACCCGACTACCGGCGCTCTTTAGGCTAACGGTAAAGCTTTTTGTGCCGCCGTTTGAAGCGATGAAACTGTAATTTCCGGGTAGAGTCGCTTGACTGTCGGTGGAGGCAAACCGTATCGTGCCAAGATAGCTGCTGACGGTATTGCCGTAGGCGTCTTTGGCCGTCACATTGACGGTAAAGTTATTGCCCGCCGTAACCGACCTTGGTTGACCGGAGAGCTGCAGGTTGTTTAGGCTTGAGGCCGAGACAGTAATTTTCGGGCTGGTGGAAGCAGCGGCTAGACCCAGATCGTTGGTGGCAGAAAGGGTGTGGGTCCCAGCCGTCTTCAAAGTAAAAGAGAAGTTCTTGCTTCCGTTGTCTGCGGCAAGAAAAGAGTAGGCTGCCGGCAGATTCGCTTGCGAGTCGGTTGAGGTGAACGCGGCGCTCCCAGTAAAGCTGGTAACGGTGTTATTATAGAGATCCTTCGCCGTCAAGGTCCCGGTGAAACTGCTCCCGGCCACTGCGGTGCCAGGGAAAGTGGTCCAAGCGAATTTATTGAACGTCGCTGGGTTAACACTGACAGTTTGGCCGCCGCTGGCATCAGGGTTAAGGGCGGCATCGGTAGCGGTTACCGACTGGGTGCCACTAGTCTTTAAGACGGTCCCGGCGATGGTAGCCGCCCCGTCATTATTAATCGAGAAGGTATAGTTTCCTGGCAGGGTGGCTTGGGCATCAGAAGAAGAAAAGACGACGGTGCCGGTGTAGGCGTAGTTGCGGTTTTTATTATTATCGCGCGCTGTGAGTGTAACGGTGCTGGCTGCCCCAGCGGTAACTGGGTTACTAATACCAGAGGCTGTAAAATCAACCACTCCCTCAACGGTTTCACTGGTGCCGTTTTGGCCTGCCCCGCAATTAGTGGTTCCTTTGGAAACCGAGGCAGTGCCGGCAAAGTTGTTTGTCATCGTGTGTAGCGAAACCCGACCGCCGCCGCCGCAAGCGCCGGTGCCGTTACCGTTGCCGCCGTTAGCGGATATGGAGCCGGCCCCGGCAAGGGCGTTGGCTTTTATCCAGATACTGCCGCCCGAGCCGCCGCCAGCGTCGGTGGCGCCGTTGGTGCCGTTTGCAGCTATCGCGCCGCTTAGCGTGAGGGTGCCACCGGCGTGAAGATCAAGTGCGCCGCCGCCGTTGCCACCGCTACCGCCAAATCCGCTCCCACCGCCACCGCCGGAACCAAGACTCACCGGTTGAAGAGCGGTACCGTAGCTGCCACCACCAACACCTCCCCCAAAGGCGCTTGAGTTGCCGCCGTTACCGCCAAATCCGCCGCCGCCGCCAGAGTTACTGCTACTTGTACCTGCACCAGGGCCGTTGCCATTACTACCACCAGCGCCCCCGGTATAGCCCTCGCCGTTGGCGGAGATTGAGGAGCTCGTCCCAATGGTCACTGCCCCGTCAACGTTAATTGTCACCCCAAGACCATTTAAGGTATCGCCTTTCGCAGTAATGAAACCGTCGGTATCAAACGCGACGTCGCCCAAAGTTAAGCTGCCTAGATCAGCGGTGACGCCGCCGTCAATAGTTAACGTTGCGTTGTTGCGCACGGTCACCGCGCCGTGGCACTGATTAGTTGACCACGTCGTATTGTTAGCAATATCAACGGTATCGTTACAGTTATGGCTGGCGATGATGGTGCCAGTACCACGGCCAACCACGCTAACTAAGCCGATAATCGCCAGCGCCAACAGAAACCCATGGGTAATACTCGAATAAGTCTGGGTGTGCCACCAGTTATAAAACCGGTTGCGCAGTCGCAGCCAGTCGTGCAGCGGGGTGAAGACCGGAAAAAGCGTCCGGGTCGCTCGCTGGTGAAGCCAGAGGTAGTACTCATCTTTTGGCAGATCAATGACTTGACGGTATGCCAAGGCGCTGCCGATTAGAATCAGTCCTAGAAGAATACTAAAAACGATTAGCACCTCGGTGAGGTGAGTATTGAGCCAAATTTTTAGCTGAAACCAGTTGAACTCCCAGTCAAGTTGGTAGTGAGCTCGAGCGAGAAAAATCGTCACAATCAAAATCGCCACACCGAGATAGAACGTTAGAGGGTAGTAGGCGATAAATTGTTTGGCTTGTTCAAAGGCGCTAATACCGCCAGTTCGAGTCTGATTTTTCTCTGACAACTTTCCTCCCTCACTTAAACGATAAACCTAACCCTAGCTCTTGAGAAGTGGGCGGGCCTGCGGCCCGCCCGGAACAGTTGCTCAACGGCTTGAACAGGAGCTACGCACCGCCCCTTTTCTTGTGCTGCCACCCAGCAAAGGCGAGCCGGGTGGGTTGTCTTGAAACTCCACCGCCGGGGCTTTCCCTTCCCCGCCAGACGACCAGTCGTCAGATCGCCCGGTCCCGCCGCCCAACTCGCTTGCCAGCCGCTGTTGCCGCCTAGCAACGATAGTTTGTAACGATCTTGGGTCCATTGCTACCTCCTTGTTGCCAGACCACAACCACCGTACCACTTTTGGCCTATTCGACAAACCGGTACAATTTCCTGGGATGAAAAACGAAATTTACGAGCGATCTTCCCTCTATAAGTTGCGCCACAGCGCTGCTCACGTTTTGGCGATGGCAGCGAGGGAGTTTGACCCAGCGGTTAAGCTCGCCATTGGGCCGCCAACAGAAAACGGCTTCTACTACGACTTTGAATTCTCGAAACCGATCACCGAAGAAAACCTTTACACCCTGGAAGAGAGGATGGCAGCGATCATTAGGCAGAATCTGCCAATCGAAAAAAAGAAGATTGCCTACAAAGATGCTCTCAAGCAAGCCAAGGCCGACAACCAGCCTTACAAAGCTGAGCTGATTGAGGAAATTCAAGAACCAGAGCTAAACTTCTACGGTATTGGCGAGCTTGGGAATCCAGATTCCGACCGTAGGAAAGATTTTTGGGATTTATGCAAGGGGCCGCACGTGAAATCAACCGGCGAGATCAAAGCCTTTAAGCTGCTATCTATTGCCGGAGCCTACTGGCGCGGCTCGGAGCAGAACCCGATGCTCACCCGCATTTACGGTACCGCATTTGAGTCGAAAGGAGAGCTGGAAAAATTTATGGCCGAGCTGGAAGCGGCCAAAAAACACGACCATCGCCGACTTGGCCGCGAGCTTGGTATTTTCACGATTATTCCTGCTATCGGCTCGGGTCTGCCCGTTTGGCTGCCAAAAGGTGCCACACTTTTTCGGCTCCTGGAGGACTATATCCGCAATCTTGAGATTGATGCTGGCTATCAGCACGTCATCACCAGCGAACTGGGACGGGTCGAGCTGTACCAGACCTCGGGTCATCTTGAGCATTACGCTGATTCGATGTATCCCCCGATTGATTTAGAAGGAGAGAGTTTCATTCTGCGGCCGATGAACTGTCCGCACCACATCGAGATCTATAAACAAGGGTTACATTCCTACCGCGAGCTGCCGATTCGTCTGGCTGAGTTCGGTGAGGTTTTCCGCTTAGAGAAATCTGGTGAGCTCTCCGGATTGCAACGAGTGCGCTCCTTCACCATCAATGATTCCCATATTTTTTGCCGCGAGGACCAAGTAAAAAGCGAGTTTAAGGCAGTGCTCACTCTCATTTTGCAAGTCTATCGCAAGCTCGAGCTCAAGGATTATTGGCTTCGTCTCTCGCTACACGACCAGACCAACAAGGCCAAGTACGGCGGCAACTTGGCACTCTGGGAGAAAACCGAGAGCTATCTTCGACAAGCCTTGAAAGAAATGAGAGTTGAGTTTGTCGAGGGCAAAGATGAAGCTGCCTTCTACGGCCCGAAAGTTGATCTTCAGATGAAAAACATTCTTGGCAAAGAGGAAACAATCTCAACTGTTCAGCTTGATTTTTATATGCCGGAGCGCTTTGGGCTGGAGTACGTTGACCGAAACGGGAAAAAACATCCGCCGGTTATCATTCACCGCGCCATTCTTGGTTCAATGGAGCGTTTTATCGGCATTTATCTAGAAAAAACTGGCGGCGAATTACCGCTCTGGCTGGCCCCAGTGCAAGTCAAGGTAATTCCTGTTTCGGAAAAAGCTTCAGCGTATGCCACCGAAGTTGTTAACCAGCTGCGACACTCGCAAGTTCGCGTCGAGCTGGACGAAACGGCCGAAACATTGGGTAAGCGCATCCGTAACGCCGAGCTCGAGAAAATTCCCTATATCCTGGTTGTGGGAGCCCAAGAAGTAAAAGATAAAACTGTGACGCTTAGGGTACGCCATACTGCCAAACAATCAACTGTTAGGCTCGCTGATTTCCTTGGCCGCTTCCAACAAGTTGGCAAATAAAAAGCCGACTGTGAGGGGCCCGATCCCGCCCCGTGTTGGGGTAACGGCGGCAACTAACGGTTCGATAACTGGGACATCAACGTCAACCCCGGAGCCGTCGATAACAACCATCTTGCGGTGAACCATCGCTGGAGCGACGATCTTCGCCACTCCGGTAGCAGCAATCAAAATGTCGTGACGGTGGATTAGCTTCGCCCGGCGCTTGGCGTCACGCCGGATTTGGGTGTAAGGCCAGTTCTTTTCCTCAAACAGCTTCACCAGCGGCGCCCCGACTAACCGGCCGGAGCCCATAATGGCGCTGCGGCGTTCACTGGGCCGGATTCGATGATGGCTAAGCAAGGCTAAGATGCCGGTGGGAGTTGGCGATGGGTACGGGGAGTCGCCGCGTAGATTATCGATGTCTTTTACTGGTGTAATTAACTCGATTAGCTGTGGTGCAGCGATTGTTTTTGGTAGCGGCAGCTGCAGTACAATCCCATGGACGGATTTTTTTTGGTTCAGGGAGCGAATCAGGGCGATGAGCTGGGCGGCGGTAGCCCTAGGGAAATGATGAACGGTGAAGGCACACTCAAGCTCTCGTGCCTTAAGCTGCTTAGCTTTGACAAAACTGGCTGTGGCTGGATCGCGACCAACCCAAACTAGCGCCAACCCGGGCACTGTTTTGAGAGCGGCCCTATCCCTTTTCAAGCTCGAGCTAAGCCTCTCCAGTAATCTTGTCGCCTGGAGCTGCATCGTCTAGCTAGCCGCGGCTTCGTCGATAAGTTTCTGCCAGTCGTCGGCTGAACGTACCCCGGTTATTTTTTTACCGTTAATATAAAAAGTCGGGGTCTGATTCACATCAAGATCCAAACCGTGGTTCTTGCCTGCTCTTACCGCGTTTCGCACTTCGCCGGAGTCAAGATCCTTGGCAAACTGATCAACGTTAAGCCCAAGCTCACCGGCGTAGCCGCGGAAAATTAATTTCGGGTCGCTTACCTCGGCCCATTGGCTCTGGCGACTAAAGAGCAGATCGTAGATCTCCCAAAATTTGCCTTGAAGATGTGCCGCCTCTGAGGCGGCGGCGGCAACCTCGGCATTTTTATGAGAGGGCAGCGGAAAATGGATATAGGCTAGACGCACCTTCTCTTTATTTCTCTCGTACACCTCTTCAAGCGGGGCGGCCGCGGCGGCACAGGCAGGGCACTGGAAATCGCCAAACTCAGTGATTGTAACCGGAGCCGTTGCCTCACCCAAGGTCCGCGCCAAACTCAGATCAACTTCGGTGACCGGTGGTTTTTGTTTGTTAAAAACAGCCACTCCGACAATCACCAACACCGCTGCCGCCGCCACCCCAACAAAAAACTTTGCATCGCCGCTCATCTTATTTTCTCCCTTTAGTGAACACTAAAAGGCTAATCAGGGCAACTAAACCTAAGGAGACCAGACACCAAGTGCAGTAAGCGCCGATCAGAAACCGTGAGACGTACAGCAGATAGAGGCTAAATAACAAGCCGCCGCTGACCCAAATCATCGCCACCAGCGGCGACCACACCCGCTTGGCGTACACCAACCAGGTTACCGCCAGCAGCGTCATATACCAAAGCAAACCGAGTCCGGCGACCGGAAAGCCGGCGATCTTAGCATACTGGCTCGAAAGCACGGTTTCGCAGCCGCCGCCGATCGAACAGACCACTGAACCTGGGTCAGCGGTTTTCAGTGTCAGGTATCCAGCCACAATGATCCCCGCCCCGGTCAGTATTACTAAAGCCTTTGTAGTATTATCCAAACCAAATCGACTAGCTATTAGTCTCGGTTTTATCGAGCTGTCGGTCATGGCGGTATTATATTCTATCGGCTACTCGATGCCCAGCGCCCAATTTAGGTATAATATCGGCACGGGTCATCGCCAGCAAAGCCGTTTGCGTGCAGGCGAGACACGAACAACGTTCGGGTCATTAGTTCAGTGGCAGAACAACGGCCTCTTAAGCCGTGTGTCGCAGGTTCGAATCTTGCATGACCCACCAAAATCTGACTTTCGGAAAATTGACCGACTTTTTCGTTGGCGGCGCACAGCGCCGCCCATGCGTTTTGCCCCGACAAATCCTCTGCGCTCGGCGCGGTGAGCCGCGCCTCGCGCCCGCCCAAACGGAGGTTCGAGCCAAAGATTTCTTTGGCCGCAACCTTTTTTGCAAAAAGGTTGCCCTCCCGCGCGATTTGAGGCAGATTTTCTGCCTCGTTTATCCATTCCCGCATAGGTTCGAGCCAGCCAGTCCGCTTTTGTTCAATCCGCGCCATTTGTTCTTCCAGCGACTTTTTCTCGCTCAATAATTTTGCTTTCTCTGTGCGATAGATCTCGCGCTCAATATCTTGCTCTAAATATCCATCCAAAAGTCGCTGGAGTTTGGCTTGTATGGCGCTAATACGCTTTTGCGCTTCCTGAACAAAAGCGGTTACGGATTGGGCGGCTTCGGTTTTCTCTTTTTCAAGCATTTTCTGTAATCCCGCCGCCCAATCCGGTCTCAAGGAAAATTTTTGAAGAAGTGCGGAAATTTGCTCGTCTAAAACTTTTTGGCGAATACAAGGTTCGGAACACTTCACCGCTTTGTTTTTCTTGGTGCAGTGGTAATAGACATATTCGTGAACATTTCCGTTTTTCTGACGCTTAACCTTGTATTCGCGAGTTATCATCATTCCGCACGAGGCGCAGG
>Ga0187892_10006153_pt1 | contig 18112 bp, 15 predicted proteins | sample MA1701073metaG_FD_139345 | JGI IMG/M metagenome (GOLD analysis project Ga0187892, IMG submission 139345) | Bio-ooze microbial communities from a basaltic lava cave in the Kipuka Kanohina Cave System on the Island of Hawaii, USA - MA170107-3 metaG ... | reverse complement strand
TCGAGGCGCGCCGCGCAAGCGGCAAGCCGCAGGTGGACGTGTCCTTCCCCGAGATCGAGAAATTCGACAGCCTGCCGCCGGCGCGCGCCGAGGGGGCCGCCGCCTTCGTTTCGGTGATGGAGGGATGCAGCAAGTACTGCACGTTCTGCGTGGTGCCCTACACGCGCGGCGAGGAGGTCTCGCGCCCCTTCGAGGACGTCCTCGTCGAGGTGGCGGAGCTCGCCGAGCAGGGCGTGAGGGAAGTGACGCTGCTCGGGCAGAACGTGAACGCCTATCGCGGCGCGACTCCGGAAGGCGATGCCGCGGATCTCGCCCTGCTGCTCGAATATGTGGCCGCGATCCCCGGCATCGAGCGCATCCGCTACACGACCTCGCACCCCCGGGAATTCACACAGCGCCTGGTGGACGCCCACGCCAGCATCCCGCAGCTTGCGCCCCACGTGCACCTGCCGGTGCAGGCGGGCTCCGACCGCGTGCTGGCGGCGATGAAGCGCGGCTACACCGTGCTCGAATACAAGGCGATCGTGCGCCGGCTGCGCGCGGCTTGCCCTGGAATCTCGATCTCCTCGGACTTCATCGTTGGTTTTCCCGGCGAGGGCGACGCAGACTTCGAGGCAACGATGCGGCTCGTCGGGGAAGTCGGATTCGACGCGAGCTTCAGCTTCATATACAGCCGCCGCCCCGGCACACCGGCGGCGGCGCTGCCCGACGACACGCCGCGCGAGGTGAAGCTCGCGCGCCTGCAGCGACTGCAGGCGCGCGTCGACCAGCAGGCACAGGCAATCAGCCGCGGCATGGTCGGCGCGCGCGAGCGCGTGCTGGTGGAAGGCGCTGCGAAGAAGGACGCCACCGAGCTCGCCGGGCGCACCGCCAACAACCGCGTCGTCAATTTCCCTGGGAGCCCGGACCTCGTCGGCCGGCTCGTGGACGTCACGATTACAGCTGCGCTTCCCCACTCCCTGCGCGGCGAGCTCGCTTGAAGTCCGTCGAAATCGCCTTCCGGCCGGTCGACAACCTGCGCCTCGCCAACCTGTGCGGGGCGCTCGACGAGAACCTGCGGCAGATCGAGACCGCGCTCGATGTCAGCATCGCGCGCCGCGGCGAGCGCTTCGCCGTCTCCGGACCGCCCGACCAGACCCGCGTCGCGGCGCAGGTGCTGCGGTCGTTCTACGAGCAGGCGAAGAGCGGGCTGACGCTCGAGGACGTGCAGCTCGGGCTGATCGAGGCGGCGGGGCCGGGAAAGCACCGCGCCCCCGAGGGCAGCCCCCAGCTCATCACGCGGCGCCAGGATCTCCACGGCCGCACGCTGCGGCAGGTGCAGTACCTGCAGAACATCCTGTCCCACGACCTCACCTTCAGCATCGGCCCCGCTGGCACCGGCAAGACCTACCTCGCGGTGGCGTGCGCGGTGGATGCCCTCGAGCGCGAGGCGGTCAAGCGCATCGTGCTGGTGCGTCCCGCGGTGGAAGCCGGCGAGCGGCTCGGGTTCCTGCCCGGCGACATGGCGGCCAAGGTGGACCCCTACCTGCGCCCGCTCTACGACGCGCTCTACGACCTCATGGGATTCGACAAGGTCGCGCGCCAGTTCGACCGCGCGGCGATCGAGATCGCCCCGCTCGCCTTCATGCGCGGGCGCACGCTCAACCAGTCGTTCGTGATACTGGACGAGGCGCAGAACACGACACCCGAGCAGATGAAGATGTTCCTCACCCGCATCGGCTTCGGCAGCAAGGCGGTCGTGACCGGCGACGTGACGCAGATCGACCTTGCGCGCGGCCAGAAGAGCGGGCTCGTCGAGGCCCGCGAGGTGCTCAAGAAAGTGCGCGGCATCGCCTTCACCCAGTTCGATGCCGAGGACGTCGTGCGCCACCCCCTGGTGCAGCGCATCGTCAACGCCTACGGGAATTACAAGGCCGGGGCGCCGGATTCCAGGAAGCGCAGCGCGCCGCCGCAGCGCGCCCCGGAAGCGGGGCCATGAACCCGAAGCTTGCGCTCACCGTGCAATATGCCGTCAACGCGCGCGGCCTGCCGTCGCGGGCGCGGCTCAGGCGCTGGGCGCGCGCCGCGCTCGAGCGCGATGCGCGGGTCACGGTGCGCATCGTCGGCACCGGAGAGGCGCGCGCGCTCAACCGCAATTTCCGCGGCAAGGATCGCCCGACCAACGTGCTCACCTTCATCCTGCGTGAACGCCCGCGCCTCGAGGGCGATATCGCGTTGTGCGCCCCCGTGATCGCGCGCGAGGCGCGCGCCGGGGGGAAGAGCGCGGCCGCGCATTACGCGCACCTCCTGGTGCACGGAGTCCTGCACCTGCAGGGCTACGATCACGAAACGCGGCGCGAGGCGCGGCTCATGGAGCGGCGCGAGTCCCGGGTGGTCGCCGGTCTCGGGTTTCCGGATCCCTACGGCTCTGGAGAAAGGAGAGAGGAGAGAGGAGAGAGGCGCGAAAAGGCAGGGAAAACCCGAACCCGGGGAATCGCCTCCCGCCTTCCGCCCCCCGCCTCACTGGCACATGGGTAACGATCCGCCTCCTCATAAGCCCTCGCTGCTCGAGCGGTTCGGCGCCTGGCTCGCGCGCGAGCCGGAGGACCGGGAGGAGCTGGTCGAGCTGCTGCGCTCCTCCTACGAGAGGAACCTGCTCGACGCCGACGCGCTCGCCATGATCGAAGGCGTGCTGCAGGTCTCCGAGATGCAGGCGCGCGACATCATGGTGCCGCGCGCGCAGATGGACGTGATCGACATCAGGGAGTCCCCCGACCAGTTCATCCCCATGATGATCCAGACCGGGCACTCGCGCTTTCCGGTGATCGGGGAGAACAAGGACGACGTGATCGGAATCCTCCTTGCCAAGGACCTGCTGCGCTATTACGCGGGGGAGGAGGAGTTCAACGTGCGCGACATGCTGCGCCCGGCGGTGTTCATTCCGGGCTCGAAGCCGCTCAACGTGCTGCTCACGGAGTTCCGCAAGAACCGCAACCACATGGCGATCGTGGTGGACGAGTACGGAGGCGTCGCAGGCCTGATCACGATCGAGAGCGTCATCGAGCAGATCGTCGGCGACATCGAGGACGAGTACGATTTCCAGGACGTCGAGGACAACATCGTGCCCGAGAAGGGCGGGCAGTACCGGGTCAAGGCGCTTACCGCAATCGCCGACTTCAACGCCGCGTTCGGCACCCGCTTCGGCGAGCAGGAATTCGACACCATCGGCGGCCTCGTCCTCTCGCGCTTCGGACGCCTGCCCAAGCGCGGCGAAAGCATCGGCTTCGACAACCTCGTCTTCAAGGTGCTGCGCGCCGACAGCCGGCGGCTGCACCTGCTTCAGGTCGCGAGAAAGAGACAGGGATGATGGCCGAAGGCGGGGGGCGGAAGCAGTTTGTCGCGGCGGTCCGGTCCTTCATCCTTCATCCCGCAGGCGCCGTTCTTCTCGCTTTCGTCCTCGGCGCGGTCAGCGTAATCGGCTACGCCCCCTACTACATGTTCCCGCTGCCGGTGGTGACGCTGGCGGGACTGTTCTATCTGTGGTCGCAGGCCGGGAATCCGCGCGCCGCCGCGTTGAGCGGCTTCGCGTTCGGTCTCGGGCTGTTCCTGTTCGGGACCTCGTGGGTCTACGTCAGCCTGCACGACTTCGGCGCCATGCCGGCGCCGCTCGCCGCAATCGCGACCCTGCTCTTCTGCCTGATCCTCGCGCTCTTTCCCGCAGGAGCGGGCTACGCCTGCACGAGGCTCGGCGCTTCGCGCGCAATTCGCTTCGGCCTGCTCGCCCCCGCCGCGTGGACGCTGGCGGAATGGATGCGGGGGTGGGTCTTTACCGGCTTCCCCTGGCTCGCGACCGGCTACTCCCAGATTCCGGCGAGCGCGCTCGCAGGCTATGCGCCCGTACTCGGAATCTACGGCGTCACGCTTGCCGTCGCGCTCACGGCCGGACTCATCGTCGCTCTCGGCCTGCACGCCGCCGAGAGGGATGAGGGCGGAGGGATGAGGGATGAGGGAAAGGCCAAATCAACCCGTCGGCCGCATTTCTCCCGCTTGCTGCCTTCCGCTCTATGCCTGCTGGCGATCTGGCTCGGCGGCTACGGCCTGGGCGAGATCGCGTGGACCGCGCCGGTGGGCGCGCCGTTCAATGCGAGCCTGCTCCAGGGCAACGTCGCCCAGGACCTGAAATGGCGCGAGGAGCGCGTGCGCCCCACGCTCGAAATCTATCGTTTGCTGACGGAGTCCGCGCCCGGCAAGCTCATCATCCTGCCCGAGACCGCACTGCCGCTCTTCCTGGAGCAGGTGCCGCAGGATTACCTCGCCGAGCTCGCGGCCAGCGCGCGCGCCCGGGACGGGGACATCCTGATCGGCGTGGTCGAGCGGACGGCGAGCGGGGAATACTTCAACAGCGTCGTCTCGCTGGGGAGCGCGCCGCGGCAAGCCTACCGCAAGTCGCACCTGGTGCCGTTCGGCGAGTTCATCCCGCTGCGGCCGGTGCTGGCCTGGATCGTCAACGTGCTCGCCATTCCGCTGCAGGATTTCTCGCGCGGGGGGGAAGACCAGAGGCCGCTTGCGGTTGCGGGCCAGCGCGTGGCGGTCAACATCTGCTACGAGGACGCATTCGGCGAGGAGATCATCCGCCAGCTTCCGGAAGCGACGGTGCTCGCGAACGTCAGCAACGTCGCCTGGTTCGGCCGCTCGCTCGCGCCGCGCCAGCACTTGCAGATTGCGCAGGCGCGCGCGATCGAGACCGGCCGCTCCATGCTGCGCGCGACCAACACCGGCGTCACCGCGGTGATCGGCCCGCGCGGCGAGGTGCTCGCGGCAGCCCCCGAGTTCGAGATCGCGACCGTCACCTACGCGGTCCAGGGTTACGGCGGCGCGACACCGTACGTGCGTTGGGGCAACTATGCCGTGCTCGCCTTGTGCGTGGTCCTGATCGCGGCGGGCAGCTGGCTCGGACGCCCGGCTGCGCGTTCCGCCCCCTGACGAATGCCTGTAAAATTCGAGGGTTAGCGGGCACGTGAAAAACCGCGTCACTCCCGCGAAGGCGGGAGTCCAGAAATCAAATGCAAACGAAACTGACCACCTGCTGGATTCCCGCCTCCGCGGGAATGACGCCTCGCGGGAGCGTGAAGCGTTGTTCGGCGGCCCGTTAGATCGCGCCCGCGCCCATGCTCACTTTCCAGCAGATCATCCTCAAGCTCAATCAGTACTGGGACCGGCAGGGCTGCGTTCTGCTGCAGCCCTACGACATGGAGATGGGCGCGGGCACGTTCCATACCGCGACGTTCCTGCGCGCGATCGGGCCGGAGCCGTGGAACGCGGCCTACGTCCAGCCCTCGCGCCGGCCCAAGGACGGCCGCTACGGGGAGAACCCGAACCGCCTGCAGCATTACTACCAGTACCAGGTGGTGATGAAGCCCTCGCCCGCGAAGTTCCAGGATATCTATCTCGGCTCGCTCCAGGAGGCGCTCGGCATCGATCCGCGCCGCAACGACATCCGCTTCGTCGAGGACGACTGGGAGTCGCCCACGCTCGGCGCCGCCGGCCTCGGCTGGGAGGTGTGGCTGAACGGCATGGAAATCACGCAGTTCACCTACTTCCAGCAGGTCGGGGGGCTCGAGTGCAGGCCGGTGCTGGGCGAGCTGACCTACGGCCTCGAGCGCCTGGCGATGTTCCTGCAGGGGAAGGACAGCGTGTTCGATATCGTCTGGGTGGACGGCGGGCAGACGCGAGCGTCGGCTCCGGTCCTGTACGGCGATGTCTACCACCAGAACGAAGTCGAGCAGTCGCGCTACAACTTCGAGCTCGCCGACACCGCGATGCTGTCGCAGCACTTCGGCCAGTTCGAGTCCGAAGCGAGGCGCCTGATGAGGGAGCACGCCGTGCTGCCGGCGTACGAGATGGTGCTCAGATGCTCGCACGCGTTCAACCTCCTCGATGCGCGCGGCGCGATCTCGGTCACCGAGCGCGCGGCCTATATCGGTCGCGTGCGCAACCTCGCGCGGGCGGTCGCGCAGGCCTATTACGAATCGCGAGAGAAGCTCGGCTTCCCGATGCTGAGGCAGCCGGAGGCGTCAGCTAAGAAGGCCCGCGCCTGAACGATGCCGAACCGGAACGCCGAGAAGAAACCGCGCTCGGACACGCTGCTGGTCGAGTTGCTCACCGAGGAGCTGCCGCCGAAGGCGCTTTCACTGCTCGCGCGGCTTTTCGCCGATGAGATCGCCAACGGCCTGATCCGCTGCCAGCTCAAGCAGGGAGCGCCGGATTGGCACAGCCTTGCCACCCCCCGGAGACTCGCGGCGCTCGTGCCCGGAGTTCTGGCGTCCGCCGAGGACCGGGCCGAGGAGGTGCCGGGCCCCTCGATAAAAGCGCCGCCGGAGGCGGTCGCGGGCTTCGCTAAGAAGCACGGAACGGAGGTGAACGCCCTCGCCCGCCGCGACACTCCCAAGGGGGCGGTCTACGTCGCGCGCGTCACGTTGAAGGGCGCCGCGCTGAATGCCGTCCTGGCCGGGATCGTGGGCGACGCCGTCAAGAAGCTTCCGGTCCCGAAGACCATGCGCTGGGGCGAGGCCGAGGCGCAGTTCGTGCGTCCCGTGCATGGGCTCGTGATGCTCCACGGGCCGCACATCGTGCCGGGCAGCGTGCTGGGAATCGAGAGCTCCAACAGGACTCCGGGCCACCGCTTCCTGTCCGGCGGCCCGATCGCGATCAAGCACGCCGACGATTACGAGCGGACGCTGCGCGAGCAAGGCAAGGTCATCGCCAGCTTCGAGGGCCGGCGCGACCAGGTGGTCAAGGCGCTGGAAACGGCCGCCGGGCGGGGCGCCGTGCTGGTCGCGGACGACGCCCTGCTCGACGAGATCACCGCGCTCACCGAGGCGCCGGCCGTGTATGCAGGCGAGTTCGGCCGCGAGTTTCTCGAGGTGCCGGAGGAGTGCCTGGTGCTCTCGATGCAGAGGCATCAAAGATACGTGCCGCTGCGCGACAAGGAAACCGGGAAGCTGCTCCCCCGTTTCCTGCTTGTCTCCAATATCGAAGCGAAGCAGCCCCGGGAGATCATCCACGGCAACGAGCGCGTGCTGCGCGCGCGGCTCGCGGACGCGAAGTTCTTCTACGACCAGGACCGCAGGACGCGGCTGGAAGCCCGCGTCCCGCGGCTTGCCGGCGTCGTCTATCACGGCAAGCTCGGCAGCCAGCTCGAGCGCGTCGAGCGCATCCAGCTGCTGGCCGGCAGGATCGCGCACGAGATCGGCGCCGACCCACTGCTCACGGGGCGCGCCGCGTGGCTTTCGAAAGCCGATCTGCTGACGGAGATGGTCGGCGAGTTTCCCGAGCTGCAGGGGACCATGGGGCGCCATTACGCGACCCACGACGGCGAGCCGCGGGCCGTCGCCGAGGCCATCGGCGAGCAATACCGGATGAAGCTCGACGGCTCCGAGCCGCTGAACCTGGCGAGCGCGAGCCTCTACCTTGCCGACCGCATCGAGAGCCTGACCGGGCTGTTCGGCATCGGCGAGCGGCCGACCGGGGAAAAGGACCCCTACGCGCTGCGGCGCGCCGCGCTCGGCGTGATCAACGTCTTCGAGCGGCTCAGCACCGTCCTCAGGCTGACCGGAAGCGCGGGGACGGACATCAAGGAGCTGCTGGAGTACACGGCGGGGCTGTACCCGGCGGGCACCCTGGCGCCCGATACCGTGGCCGCGGTTCACGGCTTCGTCCTCGACCGCTACTGGAACCAGCTCGCCGCGGTCTTTGCCAAGGATTCGGTCGAGGCCGTGTTGAGCCAGCGGCCGCCGCTGATGGATGTCGTCCGGCGCGTCGAGGCCGTCGAGGCGTTCCGCAGGCTGCCCGAAGCGGAAAGCCTCGCGGCCGCCAACAAGCGCGTGGCGAATCTTCTCAGGCAGGCCGCGGCGAAGGGCGAGTCGTACGCGCGCACCGAGTTGGACAAGCTGAAGGAGCCCGCCGAGCGCGAGCTCTACTCGGCCCTCGCGATCACGGCCGGCGATGCAAAAGGGCTCTACGAGCGCGGCGACTTCACCGGCTTCCTCAAGACTTTCGCGGCCCTGAAGGGCCCGGTCGACGCGTTCTTCGACTCGGTGATGGTCATGGTGGACGATCGCGAGCTGCGGGCCAACCGGCTCGCGCTGCTCGCCGAGCTGCGCACCGAGATGAATCGCGTCGCCGACCTGTCCAAGCTCGCCGCCTGACATGAAGCTGGTGATCCTCGACCGCGACGGCGTCATCAACCAGGACAGCCCGTCCTACATCAAGAGTCCCGAGGAATGGAAGCCGATTCCGCGCAGCCTCGACGCGATCGCGCAGCTCACCCAGGCGGACTATCGCGTGGTGGTGGCGACCAACCAGTCCGGCGTCGGGCGCGGGAAGCTCGACATGGCCGCGCTCAACGCGATCCACGACAAGATGCACCGCGCGGTCGGCCAGGCGGGCGGGCGCATCGACGCGGTGTTCTACTGCCCGCACGCCATGGAGGTGAACTGCGGCTGCCGCAAGCCGAAACCGGGGCTGCTCGAGGACATCAGCCGGCGCTTCAACACGAGCCTCCAGGACGTGCCGTGCATCGGCGACGCGCTGCGCGACCTGCAGGCCGCGCAGGCGGTCGGCGCGCAGCCGATACTGGTGCTGACCGGCAAGGGCGCGCAGACGCAGCGCGAAGGGGGTTTGCCTCCGAACACCCGGGTCTACGCCGATCTCGCCGACGCGGTAAAGTCGATCGTTCGATGATCGCCGTCCTGCGGTCGTCGCTCTACGCGCTCTACCAGCTCGTCGTCACCCCCGTCTTCGCCGTCCTTTCGCTCGCGCTCATTCCGCTGCCGGCGGCGGCCCGCTACCGCTTCATCACGACCTGGTCGCGCCTGATGCTTGCCGGCGCCGAGACGATCCTCGGCATCCGCTACCGCGTGCTCGGCGCCGAACGCCTGCCGCCGCCGCCGTACATCGTGCTCGCCAAGCACCAGTCGGCATGGGAAACGCTCGCGTTCCAGGCCATCTTCCCGCCGCAGGTCTGGGTCGTGAAGCGCGAGCTCCTGTGGATCCCCTTCTTCGGCTGGGGCCTCGCGCTGCTCGCGCCGATCGCCATCGACCGCGCGGCCGGGCCGCGCGCGTTGACCCAGCTGCTCGAGCAGGGGCGGGAGCGCCTGGCGCGCCGCTACTGCATCGTGATCTTCCCGGAGGGCACACGCATTGCGCCGGGCAGCCGCGGGAAGTACCAGGTCGGCGGCGCCTGGCTCGCGGTCAAGACCGGAACGCCGGTAGTCCCGGTCGCGCATAACGCCGGCGAGCTGTGGGGCCGGCGCGCATTCGTAAAGCGGCCCGGGCTGGTGACGGTGAGCATCGGAGCGCCGATCGACTCCCGGAACCTCACGCCCGGCGCCCTCATCGGCAAGGTGGAAGACTGGATCGAGGGCGAGATGCAGCGCATCGGCAGCATGGGCGGGCCGGTGTAATGGCTCGAGAACCTGAATATGTCATCCCCGCGCAGGCGGGGATCCAGTAACGATCTTGTCTACCCTGGTTTCCCGCCCCCCGACAAAAACACTCGAGGGCATGCTTCGCGAGAATGACGAGACGCGATACCATCCCCCCATGCGCCTCCTCCTCTCCCTGATCGCGCTCGCCGTGCTGGTCGCGGGGTGCGGCAACAAGACGCCGCTCACGCTGCCCAAGCCGAAGCCCGGGGCGCAAACCACGGCACCGAAACCTCCCCCGGACCAAGAAGGCAAGAAGCCCGCGGCCGAGCCATGATCCACTTCGACTACCGCAACGGCGAGCTGCACGCCGAGGCGGTGCCGCTCGCGCGCGTGGCTGAGCGCTACGGCACGCCGTGCTACGTCTATTCGCGGGCGGCGCTGACGGAGACTTATCGCGCCTTCGACGCCGCATTTAGCGGGCGCGACCACCTCGTCTGCTACGCGGTGAAGGCGAATTCGAGCCTTGCCGTGCTGAACGTGCTCGCCCGCCTCGGCAGCGGCTTCGACATCGTGTCGGGAGGGGAGCTGGCGCGGGTTCTGGCCGCGGGCGGCGACCCGCGCAAGATCGTCTTCTCCGGGGTGGGCAAGACCGCCGAGGAGATGCGCAAGGCCCTGATGGCGGGCATCCTCTGCTTCAACGTCGAGTCGGAAAGCGAGCTCCTGCGGCTCGACGCGGTGGCAGCGCAATGCGGCCGGACCGCGGCGCTCGCCTTGCGCGTGAACCCGGACGTGGACCCGCGCACCCATCCCTACATCGCGACCGGCCTGCGGCAGAACAAGTTCGGCATCCCCTGCGAGGATGCGCTTGCCCTCTACAGGAGGGCGCGGGAGATGCGCCATCTCGCGCTCACCGGCGTCGGCTTCCACATCGGCTCGCAGTTGACAGAGGCAGCGCCGTTCGTCGCCGCGCTCGACCGGGTGCTCGAGCTGGCCGACCGCCTGCGGTCGGAAGGCGTGACCCTGTCTCACGTCGACATCGGGGGCGGTCTCGGGATCCGCTACCGCAACGAGTCGCCGCCGACGCCGGGCGAATATGCGAGCGCGCTCGCCGGCCGTCTCGGCAGCCGCGCCTTGAGGATCCTGCTCGAGCCCGGGCGGGCGCTGGTCGGCCACGCCGGGCTGCTGCTCACGCGCGTGGAGTACCTGAAGCACGGCCGCAGCCGCAACTTCGCGGTGGTGGACGCGGCGATGAACGATTTCCTGCGCCCGGCGCTCTACGACGCGTGGCACGAGGTGCGGCCGGTGAGAGCCGGCAGCGGCGGCGCCCGCTACGAAATCGTCGGCCCGGTGTGCGAGACCGGCGATTTCCTCGCGCGCGATCGCGCCCTCGATCTGCGCGAGGGCGACCTCCTCGCGGTCATGGCGGCCGGCGCCTACGGCATGAGCATGAGCTCGAACTACAACGCGCGCCCGCGCGCGGCCGAAGTCATGGCGGACGGGGCGGAGCTCCACCTCATCCGCGAGCGCGAAGCGGTGTCGGAGCTGATGGCGCGGGAGATACTGCTCCCGTGATGGGCTCCTTCCCCCCTTGCGGGGGAAGGTGGGGATGGGGGGACAGAGCTGCGCGGCGGGTTTGACCCCCCACCTCAATCCTCCCCCGCAAGGAGGGAGGAGGTGTTTACATCAGGGGTTCAACTGCCGGTAGACCGCCGTCGCGATGCGCAGCAGCTCGCCCCTCTCCACCTCGCCCGAGAGCGCATAGCCGAGCTTGCGGTCGAGCCAGTAGAACACGCCCACGCGATTCTCCTGCGCGAAGCGGAACGCGGTCTCGCGGCTGTCGTCCGCGTTGACCCGAACGTAGAGCGTCAACCGCTGGCCCTTCCCGTCCTGGTACATGAACTGGGCCACCGGCCCGCGATCGCCCGGCAGCAGCCGCCCGCCGACGAGCGAATATCCCAAGTCGCCGAGGTGCGGCACCTTGAGCGGCGCCCCGAGGCGCTTCGACAGCCACGTCACGAGGTGGGCCTCCTGGTCGGCCCCGACCTCGACCGGGTGGCGCACCTCGGGGCTGTAGACCACGTGCGCAATCGCCGCCCGCCGCGGCCACGAATTCGCCTCCGCCCGCTGCTCTGCGGTATAGGCATGCAGCTGCCAGCCGATCACCCCTCCCAGCGCAAACCACGCGACCATGGCAGCGTAGCGCGCGAGAGGCCGCAGCCAGTACGGTCGCGGCACTCTGAGCCGCAGCGGCGGCGGCTCGTCAAGCACCGGATCGAACTCCCGGCGTAGGGCCGCCCTCTGCTCGCGATAGGCCGCGAGACGCGCCGCTTCCTCGGGGCGCTCCGCCAGGTACGCTTCTATCTCGGCGACGCGAGCCAGCGGCAGCACGCCGTCCACGTAAGCGTGCAGGTCGGCCTCGGTGACCACGTGCCTGCTCATTTCACCACCTTGAGGGCGGCGGACCTGAAGTCCCCGCCGAGCAGCGCGCGCATGCGCTCGCGGCCGCGCGACAGGCGCGACATGACGGTCCCGATCGGGACCTCGAGCACGCGCGCCGCCTCTTCATAGGTGAACTGCTCGAGCCCCACCAGCAGCACCACGGTGCGCTGCTCGGCCGGCAGCCGCGCGAGCGCGGCGCCGATGTCCCTCAACTCGGACCAGTCGGGCTCGCGATACTGCAGGCCGGCGGCGGCGGGCTCGTCGAGCGGCTCGTGCGGGTAGCGCATCCGCGAGCGGGCCTGGTTGACGAAAATGTTGTGCATGATGGTGAAAAGCCACGCCCGCAGATCGCTGCCCCGGCGCCACAGGTGAAAGCGGGAGAGCGCCCGCTCCAGGGTGTCCTGCACCAGGTCGTCCGCAGCGGCGCGGTCCCCGGTCAGCGCGCGCGCGTAGCGCCGCAGCCGCGGAATGTGTTGCTCGACGAGGTCGTTGAGATCGCTCACGCGCACCCGCTCAATAGCCGGACCGCATCGGCTGCGGCTCCTCCTTGACCACGTGCCAGACCTTGTTGAAGCCGTCGCCGGTCCGGTCGCCGGGCTTCTGGTCCTTGATCCACAGGTAGAGCGGCTTGCCCTTGTAGGCCCACTGCTTCCCCCCGTCGTCGCGCGTGATGATGGTGTAGCCGCCGCCCGGCTTGTCTTCTGCGCTCGCCTTCAGCGGTGGCCAGAGTGCGGCACATTGGCCGTTGCACACGCTCCTGCCCGCGCCCGCCGGGTCCTTGTCGAAAGTGTACAACGTCATGCCCGCGTCGTTGACGAGCACGCCGCCCGAGTACTTCACCGGCGCGCCGCCGAACATGGCACAGCCCGCGGCCACCAATACACCTGCCGCCGCCCAACCGATTAGTTTAATTGTCCTCATGTTCGTTCTCCATTCGCTCAGGCGCGATCGGCCGTCACTGTGCAAACATCGTACCGGGCTCAAGTATTCCCTTGCGTCGACCATGCCTTGAAGTGATCTGCGTTCGAAGCTCGCGCGCGTTGCTTACGAGGGCGGCAGCGGCGCTAAAATCCGGCGGAGATCCCGGGCGAGCCGCCCCAATGCGGGCGTCCAGTCACCATCGACCTGCTGCCGGTAGGTTTCGAAACCGGGAAACCATGGAGATTCGCCTTCGCGCACCGTCCAGCGCCATTCCGGGGGATGAGGTATCAGCACGCGCGCCGTCCGGCCGATCCCCGCCATGAGATGCATATTCGTATTGCTGACGCCGACATATTCGCCGAGCAGCGAGAGCAGCGCGAGCATGTCCTCGAGGTCTTCGTTTGCCACCGAGAGATCATGAACGTCGCGCTTTAATTCGCTTCTCAACGCATCGAGATCCGAATCCCGGGGATGGCGCTGGATTGAAATTATTGTCCCGGGAACACTCTTCAGGGAACGGGCAAGCACACTCAGCGGCACTTCCTTGTACAGCGACTGCCCTCGAATGCGCTGTGACTCCAACGGCGTGCCGGCACGCCACGTCAGACCGATATATGGCGGCGGCCCATAGCGGGCCATCCGCTCTCGCGCCGTGGCTATCCTTTCGTCAAGAATGCTCAGGCGAAGCGGCGACGGCAGTCCGGTGTGTCGGTCGCCATGCAGAACCAACGGCAGATCGCCCACCAACAGCCTCCAGTCCGCAGCGGGTTCGCTCTCATCATTGGCGATGACCGCGGCAAACATGTCGGTCCGCTGAAGCAGAGTTTTCAGTTTTCGGTTGCATTTGAGAATCACATTCCATCCACGCTCGGTGAGCGATGGCACAAAACGCAGGAAAAACAACTCGTCACCAATGCCCTGCTCGCCCAGAAGAAGCATCGTCATTCCAGTCGCATTCTCCGGAAGGGCGGCGTCCGACACCCGCTTGACTCGCAACGCATTCGCGCGCGCAGGGCGCCACTGAAAACTCTTCCACCCTTCCTCAAAGTCACCCAGCGCAAGGCACAGCAGTCCGTAAACGATGCGCACATCAGCGTCAGAAGAATCCAGCGACAGGGCCCGCCGGTAGAAATCAAGGGCTTCAGCATATCGGCCTTCCTCTGCGCGGACCAACCCAATACTGACCAGATCTTCGATAAAGCCCGGCCTGATTGAAAGGGCCTTCTCGTAGCATGAGACGGCTTCGTCGTATCGCCGCTGATGCCGATACGCGTCGCCGAGATAGCTGTACGCTGGCGCATGACCAGGATTGATTGCAAGGGCGCGTCGAAAGCATGCGATTGCCTCCTCCTGTCGCCCCATATTCGAGTAAGCCACGCCTAATTTGCCGTGACAATCAGCATTGTCCGGGGCAACCGCGAGCGCCGCCTGGTAGGCGGAAACCGCCTCGTTATTGCGACCCATCAGCATCAATAGCGTCCCGACGTTGTGTTGGGCATCGACATGCCGCGGCTGCAGTACAAGAACTTTGCGGTAACAAGCGAGCGCATCTTCGTGCCGCCCCAGGCCGGACAACGCATTGCCGAGATTCATATGCACTTCCGGATCACCCGCCGCCCGGGCTGCTGCAGTCCGTAGCTCCTTCTCCGCCTCGGCCAGCTTTCCCTGCAGCGCCAACGCCTGACCGAGGCGCATGTAAAGCAATCCGTGCGACGCGCCCAGGCGCAGGCACATGCGCAACATTGTCTCCGCCGCAGCGGGATTCCCCGTTGCCAGGTACGCAACGCCGAGATTCTCGAGCATCGCCGGGTCGCCGGGTTTTTCCTCGATCGCCTTGTTCAACAGGGTCACCGCCTCCCGCGCGTTGCCGCCCGTCAGCCGCACTATGCCAAGGAGATGCAGCGCGTCCGGATGCTTCGGTACTTGCCGCAGGATTTCCCTGCACAAACGCACCGACCCGGCAAGATCCCGCGCGTGGAAGCGCTCTAAAGCATCACGCAACCGTTTATCCAATGCCCGCGACATTTGACAATCAGGCAACGTTCAAGGGGCGCCGCGGAACACCACGCTCCTGCGGCCTGCTCCGCCCGCGTCACCTGCTATCAGTTGTGACAACATGGGCATCCATCCCGGCGTCAGGACTTCGGTTTTACTTGCCACGTGAATCAACCGCAAAGCTCGCGGGCGGCTCGCCTCTCTGATACCTTTCCCACATCGTCGTGTAGGCGGCTTCGATATGGCGGCGGAATCGATCGGTGTCGAACAACGGATAGGTGCCGCGGTTCCTCGCGAGCTTCGACTTGATCTCGGCCAGGCGCTGCGGATTCCTCGCCAGCCCGAGCGCAAGACTCTCGTACTCCTCCAGCGAATGCGTGATCAGCTCGGGAAGCCCGATGGCGTTCAGCGCACTTGCTGCGGCACGCCCGGGGAAGGCCGTGCCCAGGCAGGTCAGCACGGGAAGCCCTGCCCAGAGGGCATCACAACTGGTGGTGTGGCCGTTATACGGAAGTGTATCCAGGGCAAGATCCGCCGACCGATGGCGGGCAAGGTGGTCCTCAATCCTTTCGGCTCTGCGCGCAAAAACCAGCCTTTCCGGAGCAATCCCGCGGCGAGCTGCCTCGACTCCCAGATTGCGCACGGCATCATCGCCGCTTCCCCGCAACCATAATACGCTGGCCTTGACGGTTTCCAGCAACCTGATCCAGACGTCGAAGATCTGCGGACTGAGCTTGTAGGTATTATTGAAGGAGCAGAACACGAATCCCTCCTCGGGCAGCCCGGCCTCGGATCGGGATGGACTTCGATCGGCAATGACACGCCTGGAGTCGTTGACCAGATATGAATCGGGGAGGTAGACGACCTTCTCCGTGTAGCAGGGATGGTGCTGCTCGGGAATGACGAAGCGGTCGGCCAGAATATAGTCGATGAAGTCCGCCCCCAGCGTCCCGGGATAGCCGAGATAGTTGACCTGGATCGGCGCGGGCCGCAGGGCAAAGATCCCCGTGCGGCTATTCTGCGTATACCCCATCAGGTCTACTGCGATATCGACCTCGAGTTCGCGCATCAGGCGGGCTATTTCCAGGTCGCTTCTGTTGCGAACATCGACGAAGCGCTCGAAGGCCCCCTTCAAACGGCTTCGAATCTCGCTGCGGTCATCACTGCCGAACGACAGAGCAACCGTCTCGAACCGGCTTCGATCGTGAAGCTCGAGCATCCCCGCAAGCAGGAAAGAAGACGGGTGCGCGCGAAAATCGGCCGAAAGATAGGCGACGCGGATGCGGTCGTGGCGGTAACGCTCCCCGTTCCAGACGGGAACCGCCGACGCGGGATGCTTGTCACGCACCCATATCCGGGAACACAGGAGCTGGTCTTGCGCGGATTCGGAAACGCCCAGAAAAGCGAATGGATTGATACATCTCTTTCCGGACCGGATATCAATCGCAAGGCGTCCTACGTCCTCGTCGCGTGTCCGCCAGTCGCAGCTCCACATCTTCGCGTAAAGCAGATCGCCCTTCGCGAAACCGTAGTCCGGCGCCAGTTCCAGGAGCCTTGCAAATGACCGGGCGGCGTCTTCGTGACGATTCAGGGACCTGAGCACCAGACCGCGATTGAATAGTGCATCGTGATGATCAGGCTCGAGTGCGAGCGCGCGATCATGGCTGGCGAGCGCTTCTTGATGACGGCTGAGTGCTTGAAGCGCATTTCCGCGGTTGATCAGCGCGTCGGCATAGTCGGGCTGGATCGACAGCGCCCGGTCGTGGCTTGCAAGCGCCTCTTCATGGCGGCAGAGCGCTTGAAGCGCGTTTCCGTGGTTGTTGAGCGCGGCGGCAAAGTCCGGCTGGATCGCCAGCGCCCGGTCGTAGCTCGCGAGCGCCTCCTCAAAGCGCCTGAGTTCCTGGAGCACGTTGCCGCGGTTGTTGAGCGCGCCGGCAAAGTCCGGCCGGATCGCCAGCGCCCGGTCGTAGCTCGCGAGTGCCTCCTCATAGCGCGTGAGTTCCTGGAGCACGTTGCCGCGGTTGTTGAGCGCATTGACATGATCGGGCTTTATGGCCAGGGCCTTGTCGTAGCTCGCAAGTGCCTCCTCATAGCGCTTGAGTTCCTGGAGCGCGTTGCCGCGGTTGTTGAGCGCGTTGACATGGTCGGGCCGGATGGCCAGGGCCTTGTCGTAGCTTGCAAGCGCCTCTTCATGCCGATTGAGTGCCTGGAGCGTGCTGCCGCGGTTGGAGAGCGCATCCGCATAGTCAGGATTGATGGTCAGGGCTTGATCGAAGCTCGCAAGCGCCTCCTCATGGCGGTCGAGTGCCTGGAGCGCATTTCCGCGGTTGTTGAGCGCAATGACATGGTCGGGCTTGAGTGCCAGCGCCCGGTCGTAGCTCGCAATGGCCTCGACATGGCGATGCAGCGCGACTTGTGCATTCCCCAAGTTGAATTGCGCTTCTGTCGCGTGAGGCTGCCGTTCCAGTGCATGAGAGATCAGTCTAACCGCATCCTGAGCGCTTCCCTGCTGAGCTCTCAGCACTCCCAGCAAATGCAGCGCATCGAAATGATCCGGTCGCAACGCCAGGACCGCCTGATACAGCCCCTCGGCCTTCTCCAGCATGCCTTGCTCGTGGAAATAGAGCGCCTGCCGAAGCGCCTCCTGGACGTCGAGCGGTTGCGGATTTCGGATTGGCGGTTCGGGCATCAGTTCACGCGGGTGGAACCGCGAAGCTGCAGGGCGGTTCGCCCCTCTGATACCTTTCCCACATCGTCGTGTAGGCGGCTTCGATATGGCGGCGGAATCGATCGGTGTCGAACAACGGATAGGTGCCGCGGTTCTGCGCCAGCTTCGATTTGATGTCGGCGAGACGCTTCCGGTTCGTGGCAAGCTCCAGCGCCAGTGCCTCGTACTCGGGTAGCGAGTGCGTGATCAGCTCGGGAAGCCCGATGGCGTTCAGCAGGCTCGCCGCCACCCGCCCGGCGAAGGTCGTCCCCAGACAGGTCAGCACCGGCAGCCCCGCCCACAAAGCGTCGCTGGCAGTGGTGTGAGCGTTATAGGGAAGCGTGTCCAGAAAGAGGTCCGCCAGCCGATGGCGGGCAAGGTGCTCCTCAAGCTTGATTTTGGGAGCAAACACCAGCCTCTCCGGAGCAATCCCCTTGTCCGCAGCCCGCTTCCTAAGGTTACGCATGGCGGCCGCATTGCTCTCGTACAACCACAGCACGCTTCCCTCGACTTTGTCCAGCAGCCGCATCCAGGCATCGAAGACCGCAGGACTGATCTTGTAGCTATTGTTGAATGAGCAGAATACGAACCCCTGCTCGGGCAACCCGGCCTCGGCGCGCCCCGGGGTTCGATCGGCAATCAC
>Ga0187892_10006151_pt1 | contig 18117 bp, 22 predicted proteins | sample MA1701073metaG_FD_139345 | JGI IMG/M metagenome (GOLD analysis project Ga0187892, IMG submission 139345) | Bio-ooze microbial communities from a basaltic lava cave in the Kipuka Kanohina Cave System on the Island of Hawaii, USA - MA170107-3 metaG ... | reverse complement strand
TGATGAGCGGATGCGTGGAGGGGCGTCCCTTGACCGTGAAGATTCGATCGACGGCGCCCACGTCCTCGGCGGCGGCGCCCAGGCCGTAGACGGTCTCGGTGGGGAAGGCGACGAGGCCTCCGGCACGCAGCACACGGGCGGCCTGCTCGATGTCGGCAGCCTTGCTCATGAGTCGAGGGGGTTTGATCACGTCCCTGGCCGCGGATTCTAGTGCTGACGCTCGGATTGCGGTCAGCGCCTGGCTAGATCGGCGACCGACTTCACGAGCGTACCGTCCTTCCTCGTGATCGGGCGCCGGGCCGGCCAGGTCTGATCCCCGAAGGTGGGCTGCCAGCAGGAGTGCTTGCCCGCCCCGCCCACCACGATCACGGTCAGATCGTCGGGCGAGCGCACCGCGGGCACCATGGTGTCGGGCGCGTTCTTGGCCCCGCGCTGGATCAGGTGCTCTCGATACTCGTCGCCCAATCGGGCCAGCGGGAAGCGGGCGTGCTCGAAGAGGAACTCCTTCACCTGGCGCTTGGTGAAGCCGTCGCGCGCGATGGTGGCCGCGTGCTCGGGCCCGAGGGACAGGAGCGGCCAGCCCCGGTCGAGGAGGTTGTTGCTCCCCGCCTGGCCGAGGGCGCCGGCGACGGTGAGGAGCACGCCCCGCCCGGTGGTGCTGAAGTGGTCCTGGATGTTGTGCGGCCCCTCGCACGGGAACGCCGTCAACGTGCTCGCCTCGCGCGGGAAGCCGGCCTCCGCCGACAGGGGCTCCCAGGGGCTCGCCGTCTCGTTCTCGGCCACGCAGTAGGCGATCTTGGCCGGGCTGCCCTGGGTGGAGCGGTCGCCGCTGCCGGGCAGGCCGCCTCCGACGTTCATGAGCGTGAGCCGGAGCGCCCGCCCGATGCAGAGGTTCGGGCGGAAGCCCTGGCCGAAGGCGTTGTAGCCGCCGTTGAGCCCGATGCGCCCCGCGACGGGCCCGTTGACGATGAGCAGCGGCGTCACGGGATGCGTGGTGGCCTGCACGGCGTCGAGGTTGAAGGCGGGGTCGGCCACCGCCTCCACGGCGGCCAGGAGCACGGGGAAGTACTCGGGCCGGCAGCCGGCCATCACCGCGTTGATGGCGAGCCGCTCGACGGTGGCCTCGCCCTGGCGCGGCGGCAGCACGGCCACGACCTCGCGGGGCGGCCGGGCGGTGGCGCCGAGCATCTCGGCCACGCGCGGCTCCGTGGGCGGCACGATGGGCAGCCCGTCGGTCCAGCCCCGCTCCTGGTACAGCTCGTTGATGGCGCCGTAGTCGTCCTCGACGGCGAGGGTCCGCGCCGCCGGGCCCGCCACGCTCACGCCCCGCCTCCGGCCGCCGTCGGGGTGGCGCGGGGCGCGCGGCGCGCCGCGTCCCCCGCCACCGTCAGGGCGAGGAGCACGGGGGGGACGGCGGCGCCGACCTTGTCCAGCACGTGGCGCTCGGCGATCCCGCCGAGGGGGTGCGGCACCACGACCACGGGCAGCCCGGGCAGGCCGCGGTTCCGCGACTCCAGGAGCGCCAGCTCACGGAACTCGTCGGTGCCGATGACGACGGTGGGGATGCCCTTCGTCTCGAAGAGGATGGCGCCGTGGATACTCCACGACGTGCACGACCCTCAGTCGGCGCTGCCGACGAGGACGAAGTCGCACCGCGAGAGGTCGGCCACCGCCTCGGGCGACGGCGGGCCGGCCACCGGCTTCTCGCGCCTGACGACCTCGGCCACGCCGTGGTCGGCCCGGAGGCGCTCGACGATGGCCGACATCAGGACGCCGGCGTTCTGCTTGCCGTTGTCGAGAATGCCGGCGCGCCGGCCGCGGAGGGCGCCGAGGCGCGGGGCGAGCGTCGCGCCCAGCGCGCGCGGCTCCGCGGTCGGGTCGTAGACGGTCACCATGCGAGAGGCGGTCATCAGGGGCTCCTTTCGGGGGCGGGTCGACTCGGACCCCTACCATAGCAGACCGCGGCGGCCCCGGCCCCGCCGAGGCCGGGGATCGGGCGGCCGTCGAGCCCGGCCAGCGGGACCCCCAGGACAGCGCCCAGGGTCGGGGCGAAGTCCATGATCGAGACGGGGCCGGGCAGCGGGCCGGGCGCGATGCCCGGCCCCACCGCCCAGAACGCGCCCTCGGGACGATGGTCCCCGGTCCGGTAGTCCGGGTCGTAACCCTCCACGACGTCCCCGGCCGGGGTCCGCACCCGCACGATGGGGCGATCGCCGTTCCACTCCACGAACAGGTCCGGCAGGTCGTCCATCGGCCCGCGCGCGTAGTGGTCGCTCGCGCGCACCACGCGGCGCACCGCGGGGGCGCCCGTGTCGAGGTCGACGACGCCGGCGAGCGCCGCCGCGATCTCGGCCGAGACGGCGTCGAGGTCCTCGGGCCGGACGCGGCCGTGGGGCTCGCGCCCGGCCAGGTTGATGCGGATCGCCCCGTAGGCGTCGTTGTTGGGGATGGCGAAGCACCGCCGCCCGGCGAACTCCCCCCGCAGCACCGACTCCTGCACGCGGGCCCAGGTCCGCTGCCGGAGCGTGACGAGGGCGCGCCGGACGCCGACGGGCGCCAGCTTCCAGAGGGCCCGCGCCGCCCCGAGCGCGCGCCGCCGGGCGCTCGGGCCGGCGGCGGGGCGGTCGAGCGCTCTGAGCACATCGTCCAGGATCTTGTTGCCGCCCCGGTAGGGGCCGATGCCGTGGCTCGCCAGGACGATGCAGCAGGCGTCGCCGCCCGCCTCCCGGAGGAGGTCGCCCACCGCCCGGTCCGCGGCGGCGTACACGTCGCGCAGGGCGTCGGCCCCGTCGCCGGCGGCGGCGTGCAGGTGCCAGAGCTGGTGCCCGGCGCAGTGCGTGTCGGCGAACCCGCCCAGCACCAGGTCCCACTCCCCCTCCCGGAGCACGTCGCGGATCATCCGCGCCTTGATCTCGATGCGGGCGAGCAGCCGGTCGCGGATCCGCTCGTACTCCTCCCGCCGCCCCTGGATCAGGTCGCAACGGCCGACGGGGTCCGGCCCGTACCGGGCGAGGATCTCCGACGCGAGCGACGGGGGGCTCGTCCAGAGCCCGCCGTCCAGCTCCGTCTCGTGCAGCCCCCAGTCCACCACCGCGATCCCGTCGGCGAGCGGCGGCCCGGGCGGCGCCTTCGGCATGTCGATGACGGCCACCCGCCGGCCCGCCGCGGACAGGAGGCTCCAGAACGGGGCGCCGCGCACGTCGTGGCGCAGGAGGTCCCGCGTCCGGTAGCTCCCGGGCACGAGCTGGCTGAACGAGTAGCGCCCGTGACGGGCCGGCGACACCCCCGTGAAGAACGACGGCCAGATGGCGCCCACGTAGAGCGCGAAGGGGTTCTCCACGACGCCGTGGAGGGCCTGGCTCTCGAGCGCGCGGAAGGTCGACAGGTGTCCGCTCGCCGCCCAGCGCGCGATCAGGTCCTTGTCCGCCGCGTCCAGCGCCAGGAGGAGCGCGCGGGCGCCCATCCTCAGGCCTCCATCCCGGCCAGGCGGCTCAGCCAGCGCGGCCGCGCGTGGTCCAGCAGCGCCAGCGACAGGAGCGGCACCAGGGCGGGCCGCGGCAGCAGCGCCAGCGCGAGGAGCCCGAGGCTCTGGGCGACGCGGAGCCGGGTGGAGCTCCAGGGCACCGCCCACGCCGTGGAGAGCCCCGCGACGAGGAGCGCCCGGCGCGTGTCGCCGGGGGCGGGGTGGCCGGCCCGGTCCAGCGCCAGCGAGACCAGCCGCATCTTGGCGCGGTTCGGCGTGCCGAGGCCGACGCGCGGCGAGGCGGCCAGCCCGCGCTCCGCGGCGAAGCGGCGGACGAGGTCGCCGAGGGCGTCGGCCCGCTCGATGATCCGGCGGACGTCGGCCAGGTGGGCGGCGACGTCGCGGGGGCGCGGGGGAACGCGGAGCCGGTAGGCCCCCACCGCGTCAGCGAGGGAGACGACCTCGCCCCGCAGGGCGGCCAGGATCGACAGGTAGTGGTCGGAGACGGACAGCCGGCCCTCGGCCGTCGCCATGACCGAGTAGCTCCGGGGCATCGGGAGCAGGGCCTCGAGCACGGCGCGGGCGAAGGCGTTGCCGCTCGTGGGCGGGGCCGGGTACCAGCCGTGACGGAGGATCACCGGCGCCAGATCCCCCGAGAGGAGCGCCATGGGCGGCGTCTGCCGTCCCAGGGGTCGGCCCGCCTCGTCCACCACGTCGAGGCGTCCCTGGACCTTGGCGACGCCGGGGCGGAAGCCGGCGGTCAGCCGGGCCAGGGCGTCGGGGTAGAAGACGTCGTCGCTGTCGAGGAACACGACCACCTCGCCCGTGCTCGCCCACAGGCCGGCCGCCATGGCCCACGCCTGGCCGCGGTGCTCCTGGTGGATGGCCCGGACCGCCCGCCCGTACCCGTCGATGACCCGCCGCGAGCCGTCCCGCGACCCGTCGTCGACCACCACGACCTCGACGGGGCGGGTCTGGCCGAGCGCGCTGTCGATGGCGGGGGCGAGGAACCGCTCGTGGTCGTGGCTGGTGACGACGACGCTCGCCGTCGCGGCGGGCGCCCGCGCCGCGGCCCCGGGCCGAGCGGCCCCGGCGGGTCCTGGCGAGAGCCCGGGTGGCGGCGCCACGCGCCACTCTGTGCACAGTTGCGCCGGGGCGTCAACGCCCCCGCGGGCGGGCGACGCGGCGGTCCCGGGCCCCGTCACGTGAGGGCGCCCGAGGCGAAGCCGCGGCGGAGCGTGTGCTCGGTCACCACACGCGCCTCGACGAACTGCAGGATGTAGTCGGGGCCGCCCGCGTGATAGCCGACGCCCGAGAGCCGCCGCCCGCCGAACGGCTGCCGGCCCACCAGGGCTCCGGTGATGCCCCGGTTCAGGTACAGGTCGCCGACGCGGTACTCGCGGGCGGCCTCGCGCAGGTGGCTCGGGCTGCGGGAGAAGACGCCGCCCGTGAGCCCGTAGCGGACGCCCTGGGCCAGCGCCAGCGCGTGGTCGAAGTCCCGGGCGCGCAAGAGCGCCAGCACGGGGCCGAAGATCTCCTCCTGCGCCAGCGCCGAGTCCGGGGGCACGTCGCCGAAGATCGCCGGCGGGACGAAGTGCCCGCCGAGGGCCCGGAGGTCGGCCGGCAGCTCGCGCACCAGGAGCGGCGTGGCGATGCGCCGGCCGAGGTCGACGTAGCCGCGCACGCGCTCCGCCGCCGCCTGGTCGATCAGGGGACCGACCACGGTGGCCGGGTGCTCGGCCGGGCCGAACGGCAGCGTGCGCGCGGCGGCCACCAGGCGCTCGGCCAGGCGCTCGTAGACCCCGTGAAGGCGACGAGCCTGACGTCGGGATGGCCGACCAGCCGGGCGCCCGCCACCTCGCCGGTCCGACGCGGCCCACCGCGATCACCCGCGAGCGGCGCCGGTCGAGGGCGCCCGGCACTGGCGGCGCGCCATCGACGACGGGCGTCTCCTCGGCCGGCTTGAGGACGACGGCGTTGCCGGCGGCCAGCGCGGCCGCGGCCATGCCGGTCAGGATCGCCAGGGGGAAGTTCCAGGGCGCGATCACCCCGACCACGCCCAGCGGCTCGCGGAGCTAGCGGTTCACCTCGCCGGGGCGCTCGCCGAGCGAGAGCGGCGCGCCGAGGGCCTCGGCCTGGCGGCGATAGTACTCGATGAAGTCGACCGCCTCGGCGACGTCGGCGTCGGCTTCGCGCCACGGCTTGCCCCCCTCCAGGACCATCAGCGCCGCCAGCTCCGCGCGCCCGGCGCGGAGCCGGTCCGCCACCCGCGCCAGCACCGCCGACCGTCCCGCCGGGCCGAGGTCGCGCCAGCCGGGGAACGCGCGCCGGGCGGCGTCCACCGCGCGGTCGACGTCCGCCGCCGAGGCCGCGCCGGCGCGGCCGATCACCTCCGCCGGCCGCCCCGGGTTCGTCGAGACGAGCCAGTCGGCCGTGGCCACCGGCTCGCCGTCGACGAGGACCGGATGATCGGCGCCGAGCCGCGCGCGCACCGTCGACAGGGCGGCGGCGAGGCCCTCCCGCGCCGGCGCCAGGGAGAAGTCGGCGTGGGGCTCGTTCCTGAAGCCGGCGGGCGGCCGGCCCGGAGCGTCCGCGGGAGCGCCGTCCCCGGCCGGCCGGGCCAGCAGCGCCGCCGCCGGCTCCTCCAGCGCGAAGGTGCGCCGCAGGAACGAGGTGTTGGAGGTGTTCTCGAGCAGCCGGCGCACCAGGTAGGCCATGCCCACGACGAGGTCGCCGAAGGGCATGTAGACCCGCACGCGCTCCCCCCGCCGGACGAGGGCGCGCACGAGCGGATCGGCCATCCCGTAGAGGAGCTGGAGCTCGAGCGTCCCCGGCGGCAGGCTGGCCGCCTCGCGGGCAGCCAGGGCGTGGGCGATCGAGCGCACGTTGTGGCTGCCGAGAGCCAGGTCCACGACGCCGGCGTGGGCGAGGAAGTATCGCGTGAGCCGCTCGAAGGCGGCGTCCGTCTCGGCCTTGTCGAGGTGGACCGGCACCGGCCAGCCGAGGAGCCCCGCGTGGGCCGCCTCGTGATCCCAGTACGCCCCCTTGACGAGGCGCACGGTCACCGGCGTGCCGCGCCCGCGCGCCCAGGCCACGAGGCGCTCGGCGTCGGCTTCGGCGTCGCGCAGGTAGGCCTGGAGCACCACGCCCACCTCCCGGAGCCCGCGGAACTCGTCCTCCCCGCAGAGCGCCATGAACACGTCCAGCGTGAGGTCCTTCAGCCGGCGCTCCTCCATGTCCACCTGCACGTGGCCGCCCACCGCCCGCGCCAGGCGCAGCAGGGGCCCGAGCCGGTCCGCGATCACGCGGCGGGCCCCGACGGGGTCGATGGGGTCGAGATACGGATGGAGGGCGGACAGCTTCACCGAGAGGTTGACCCGCGGCAACCGGCCCCAGGGCGCCGTGTCCAGGATGGGCGCGGCCGGCCAGGCGGCCACCTCGGGCCCGAGCGCCTCCAGGAGCCGCGCGTAGGTGCGCCGGTAGTGCTCGGCCTCCTCCTCGGCGAGACACGCCTCGCCGAGCACGTCCAGCGTGAAGGCGGCGCCCGCCTCCCACTGCGTCCGGGCCGCGCGCACGGCCTCCTCCGGCGTGGACCCCGCGATGAAGCGGCGGGCCAGGCGGCGCACGATCTGGCGGACGGCGGCGGCCACCGCCTTCTCGCCGACCCATCCGGCCCGCGCCAGCCCGAGACCGAGCCGCGTCACCCGCGCCAGCGTCGCCTCGCTCCCCCCGAGGTACTCGCCGAGGTGGCGCACGACCTCGGCGTCGTCGCGGAGGGCGGGGAGCACGTCGACGAGGCGGAAGAGCTGGAGCCGGAACGGGTCGTCGGCCACCACGCGCTCGAGGAAGGCGGGCAGCGGCGACTCGCCCCCGCGCGTCTCCCCGAGGAGCGCCAGCCCGATGGCCCGGACCCGCGCCTCGTCGGGCGCGGCCAGCCGGCGGTCACCGGACATGCGAGGGCCCGGCGCCGGGCGGGGCGGCGCGGCCGGGCGCTATTCGATCACCTGGGTGGCCCGCAGCAGGAGCGTCCCCGGGATCGTCAGCCCGAGCGCCCGGGCCGTCTTCAGGTTGACCACCAGCTCGAACTTGACCGGCGGCTCGAAGGGCAGCTCGCCCGGCCGGGCGCCCCGCAGCACGCGGCTCACGTGGTAGGCGGCCCGGCGGTAGAGGTCGCTGATGTCGGGGCCGTAGGACATGAGCCCCCCGGCCTCGGCGAACTCGCGGTGGCCGAGGCTGACCGGCACGCCGTGCTTGAGCTGCCACTCGGCCAGGATCTCCCGGTAGGCGGACATCCAGGGGTCGAGCACCGCGATCACCGCGTCAGGCTTCTGGCGCGCGAGGGCGTCGAGGGCCCGGGCGAAGTCCTCCGCGCTGCCGACGGCGACCGGCTGGAGCGTCACGCCGAGCACCCGCGCGGCCTCCTGCATGGAGGCGTACTCGTACTCCGTCACCGCGTGGGTGGGGTTCCGCAGGACGGCGATGGTCCGGGCGTGGGGCACCGCCTCGCGGAGCAGCTCGAGGCGCTTGGCGCCCAGCTCGTTCGACACCATGGCGATGCCGGTGACGTTGCCGCCCGGGCGGGCGAGGCTCTTGACGAGCCCGCTGCCCACCGGATCGGCGATGGCGGTGGTGACGATGGGGATGGTGGCGGTGGCGCGCCGGGCCGCCAGCGCCGCCTGGGTGCCGGGGGCGAAGAGCACGTCCACCTTGAGCTGGGCCAGCTCCTGGGCCAGGGCATCGAGCATCGGCCCGTTCCAGTTCGCGGAGCGGTACTCCACGATGAAGGTCCGGCCCACGATCAGGTGGCGCTCCCGGAGGCCGTCGAGGAAGGCGGCGCGCTCGGCCGTCGGGTCGGCGGCGAGCGGGGGCAGCAGGAGGTAGCCGATGCGGAACATCCGGATGGGCGCCTGGGCGGGCGCCTGGGTGGGCCCGGCCAGGGCCGAGCCGAGCGCCACCGCGAGGAGGATCCAGCGGGTGCCGGACCTCTTCTCACGGGAGCGGAGGCCGCCCGCTCTCACTTCCGGCGGCTCTGGCGGACGACTTCGCCGAGGGTCAGGCCGAAGCCACCGCCCCGACCGGCGGCCTCGCGCAGGTAAGCCTGCGTGGCGACGCGCTCCTCCTCCCGGAGGGCCCGCGCGCGGGAGAGGCGGATGCGCCGCCCGCCGTCCTCGACGGCGATCACGACGACCTTGACGGCGGTCCCGGGGGGGAACGCCTTCCCGTGGTCGGTGCCGGGCTCGGTGCCCATCTCCGCGTTGGGCACCAGCCCCACCTCCCCGGGCGCGAGCCGCACGAAGACCCCGTAGGCCTCGACGCGCTCCACCACTCCTTCGAGCAAGACGTTCGCCGCCACCGGAGAGGCCACGTCCGCGCCCACCGCCGCCCCCTCGGGCGCCAGGGCCAGGCCGATGCGCCGCCGGTCCGGGTCGACGCTCTTGATCATCACGGCGATCTCGGCGGCGGCCGCGGCGGCGGCCCTCATCTCGGCCTGCCGGCCGCGCGGGATCTCCGTGGCGTGCAGGAGGCCGTCCACGCCGGGCAGGAGCTCCACGAACACGCCGAACTCCGTCACCCGCGCGACCCGGCCGCGCACCACCTGGCGCTCGCGGAGGGCCCCCGCCACCCGGAGCCAGGGGTCCTCGTCCAGGGCCTTCAGGCTGAGGGTGACGCGACCCTGCTCGGCGTCCACCTTGAGCACCTTGACGGTGACGGGCTGGCCGACCTGCACGCGGTCCGTCGGCCGGACCGTCCGCGAGTGGGCGATCTCCGAGAGCGGCACCAGGCCCTGCAGCCCCCCGAGGTCGACGAAGGCGCCGAACTCCGCCAGGGAGGCCACGGTGCCGGTCACGACCGCTCCCGGCACGAGGCGCTTGCGGGTCTCCTCGGCCTCGCGGGCGGCCTGCTCCTCCAGGAGCTGGCGCCGCGAGAGGACGATGCTGCGCCCGCCGTCGGCGTAGCGCGTGATGCGGAACTCCAGCACGCGCCGGACCAGCTCCTCGGGGGCGGCCACGCGGCGCACGTCCATCTGCGAGAAGGGGCAGAAGGCGCGGAGGCCCGCCACCGCCACCTCGTAGCCGCCCTTGACCACGGCCGTGACCTTGCCCTCCACGGGCACGCCCGTGCGGGCCGCCACCGCCAGGACCTCGCGGGCGTGGGCGCCCCGGAGCAGCCGGTGCGACAGCCGCACCGACTCGCCCGCGGAGATCACGGTGGCCTCGATCTCGTCGCCGACGCCGACCCGCAGGCCTCCCGCCTCGTCCAGGAGCTCGGCCCGGTCGATGAGGGCCTCGCCCTTGCCCTGGACGTCGACGAACGCCGTCTCGGCGCCGATCTGGACGATCCGCCCCTTGACGGACTGCCCCACCTCCAGGCGCGGGGCCGCGCCGGATTGGGCGAGGAGCGCCGCGAAGTCCTCCTGGCCGACCGTCTCGTCGCTGTCGCTCATCGTGATCCGGGGCTCCGGGGCGCGCCCCCGGCGGGGGGCGGCGCCGGCTCCGCGCGTGGCGCGGGCCATTGTGTGCCCAGCCGGCCGTGGGCGTCAATCGGCGGGGCCCCGCCCGGGGCGCCCAGATTCAGGTTGACGGGACGCCCGTGTCGTGGCATCATGCGACCGGTTCTGGTCACATTCGGTTGGTGTTTCGGAGTCCGAGATACACGCCGCGCGAGATCCAGTTCGCGCGGCGTTCTTGTTTATCCGCCCTCGCGGGCGGATGATCCCGCCCTCACGGCGGGAACACCAAGGGGCAGCGCCCCAGAAGGAAGGCAACATGGCAACAGGAACGGTCAAGTGGTTCAACGACGCGAAGGGCTTCGGCTTCATCACCCAGGAGGGCGGCGAGGACGTCTTCGTCCACTACAGCGCCGTGCAGGGGCAGGGCTTCAAGAGCCTCGCCGAGGGTGAGCGGGTCGAGTTCGAGGTCACCCGCGGCCCCAAGGGGCTGCAGGCCGCGAACGTCCGCAAGGTCTAGCCCGCCGCGCCGACCCGGCCCCCGCGTCGCCTCCCGTCGATCCGAGCGCGGGGCCGGTTGAGTGACGGGGCGTTGTGTCGTAAGCTGCCGGGCAGGCTCGGAGGCGGCCCGCCCGGCATTCCTCCGGCAGGAGGACGGCATGCCCAAGATCAGGCACATCGCGCTCTCCACGCAGGACCCCGACGCCACCGCCCGCTTCTACGTCGACGTGCTCGGCCTCAAGGAGGTCGGCCGGGTCGACAGCCCCGGAGCCCGGGGGTACTTCCTCACCGACGGGGACATCAACCTGGCCGTGCTGTGCTTCAAGACCGACGCCGCCGCCGGCGCCGAGCGGGGCCGGGCCTACGCCGGCCTGCACCACATCGGCTTCCAGGTGGAGAGCCTCCCCGCCATCGCCGAGCGCATGGCCGCGGCCGGCGCGGCCCGCCGGGACGACGTCAACCAGGCGCTCGGCGTGGGCCACGGCGACCGCCGCTACGCCAACGTCGAGGTGAAGTACAGCGGACCGGACGGCGTCATGCTCGACGTCTCGGAGACCGGCTGGGTCGGCACGCCGACCTTCAACCCCTGAGCGGCCGCACCGCGCGGCCACGGCAGGAGCCTCCTCTCATGACCTTGCCCCTCGCGCCCTACACCGTCATCGACCTGACCCGCGCCCGCGCGGGCCCGACGGCCGTGCGCCAGCTCGCCGACATGGGCGCCAGCGTCATCCGGGTGGAGAGCCGCGAGGTCGTCGAGGGGGATTCCACGGCCCTCGCCGCGGACTTCCTCAACCTGCAGCGCAACAAGCGCGCCATCACGCTGGACCTCAAGCATCCGCGCGGCCTCGAGGTGCTCCGGAAGCTGGTGGAGCGGGCCGACGTGCTGGTGGAGAACTACCGGCCCGACGTCAAGCGCCGCCTCGGGATCGACTACGAGACGCTCCGCCAGGTCAACCCCCGCCTGGTCTACGGCAGCATCTCCGGCTTCGGCCAGACCGGCCCCTATCGCGACCGGCCCGGCTACGACCAGATCGCCCAGGGCATGGGCGGGCTCATGTCCATCACCGGCCTGCCCGGGCAGGGCCCCGTGCGCGTGGGCATCCCGGTCGCCGACCTCACGGCCGGCATCTTCCTGGCCCAGGGGATCCTGGTCGCGCTGCTGGAGCGCGAGCGCTCCGGCCAGGGGCAGTGGGTGCACACCTCGCTGCTCCAGGCCATGATCACGATGCTGGACTTCCAGGCGGCGCGCTGGCTCATCGACGGCGAGATCCCGCCCCAGGCCGGCAACGACCATCCCACCGGGATCCCGACCGGCGTGTTCACCACCGCCGACGGCCACATCAACATCGCCGCGTCGGGCCAGGTCATGTTCCGCCGCCTCTGCAGCGCCATCGGCGCTCCGGAGATGGTGGAGGACCCGCGCTTCCGGACGCTCGCCGACCGCTCGAAGAACCGCGCCGCGATGAACACCGAGCTCAACCGCGTGCTGGCCAAGAAGCCCAGCGCCGAGTGGATCGAGGCCCTGAACGCGGCCGGCGTGCCCTCCGGCCCCATCCTGAACGTGCGGGAGGTCTTCGAGGACGAGCACGTGCGCCAGCTCCAGATGGCGCGGCCCGTCCGCCATCCGACGCGGGGGGAGATCCACGTGCAGGCCCCGCCCGTGACGCTGTCGCGGACGCCCGGCGCCATCCGGTGGCCCGCGCCGGAGCACGGCCAGCACACGGACGAGATCCTGGGCGAGCTCGGCTACGCGGCGGCGGAGATCGCCGAGCTCAAGCAGGCCGGGGCGGTGTGACCGTCCCCGGGCGCCGGCGCCGCGCCCGGCGTCGGCGCCCCGGCCCCGCTCCGACGCCGGGCGGCCGGGCGCGGGGCGGCCCGCCTCACTTCTTGCGGTAGACGTTCAGGCCGACCTTCTCCTCGCGCTCCGGCACGCTCACGTTGCCCTCGGTCGAGGCGATGATGATGGTCTTGCCCGAGGACGACGGCCCGAACTCCTTGGACAGATCGACCTTGATCGTGAGCACGTTGCCTTCGACCGTCATCTGGACGTTCTTCATGGCATGGTCCCCTTCCCCGCGGCGCGGCCGCGCTCAGCCGGCGGTCACGCGGCCCACGAGAACGGGGCGAAGTGGCCGTTGTTCTTCCCGCTGCGGTCCTCCCACTTGAGGCCGAACACCGTGAGCACGCTGCGGACGGCGTGGGCGAGGGACAGCCGCGCGTTGGCGGGGTGGAGCGTGTTGTCCACGCCGAGCGCCTCGCCCGGCTTGCTCGGGCTCTCCACACCCTCGATGGCGTGGTCCAGCACGCCGGGGATGGAGGCCGAGCGCTTGAGCCCGCTCTTCGTGACCTGGATCGGCTTCCGCTCCACGCCGAGGAACGTCCCCACGAGGGGTCCGAGCGCCGCCATGGGGCCGCCCGCCTGGCCGCTGGCGATGGCCGTGATGGCCTCGACCTGCTCCGCCGTGGCGCCCTCGTCCACGACCACGCCGACCGACCAGTTCCCGGCCCCCATCACGTCCGGGGTCCGGCCCACCACCGCGAAGCGCACGCCGTCGAGGGTCACCTGCTCGTACCGGCCGCGCCCGATCTCGTAGACCATGGCGAAGTGACACTCGCCCTTGGTGGGGCGGGCCGCCAGGTTGGTGAGGATGCACGGGCACACGTAGTCGCAGCTGCACGTCTCGTGGTAGTCGCCGCTGATCTGCCATTTCGCCGCCATGACACACCCCCCGCGTCGTCGGTCCCGGCTGGTGAGTCGACTATGCGCCCGCGGCCGGCGCCGGTCAACCGCTCGACGGTGCCCGCGCCGCGTCGGCGCGGCGCAGCGCCTCCACCGCCTCGCGCGCCTCGGGCACCATGAAGACCGCGTCGGTCTCGCCCTCGGCCAGCGCCCGGGCGAGGGCCCGCACCTGGTCCGGCAGCGGCGCGCCGGCGTCGATGAGGACGAGGCGCTCGCCGCGGAGCCGGCACGACGCGCCGGCGCCGAGGGCCGGCGTCTCGAAGCGCTCCACCCGCACCGCGACCCCGAGGCCGCGCGCGGCCCGGAGGAGCGCGTCGAGCAGGCGGCCGTCGTCCACGCCGGTGGCCCGCTCCGGTCAGCCGCCCCGCGCAGCGGTCAGGAGGCGGGCCACCTCGTCGACGTGCCGGAGGGTGAGGGCCCGCATCTCGGCCGCCGTGAGGTTGCTCACGGGGTGGGGCAGCTCCACGTAGGGGTGGGCCGCCATCCCGCGGTTCCGGAACTGGAACTCGGCCGCGTTACGGAACGCCGCCGTGATGACGGGGACGGCCGGGATGCCGCGCGCCTCGAGCTCGACCGTGTCGTGCACACTGCACAACGTGCACGACCCTCACCCGCCCAGCGCGGCGACGGCGACGTGCACCTCGCCCGCCAGGCCCTCGATGAGGGCGGGGGCGGCGGGCTTGGAGTAGTGCGCCTTGCGACGCACCACCACCCGGCTCGCCCCGTGCCGCTCGCACAGCGCGGCCCCGATGGTGGCCAGGATCACGTCCGCCTGCTCCTTGGTGTTGTCGAGGAGCCCCACCACGAGGCCGGCGAGGCTCGCCGGCCGCGGCGCGGCAGGGACGCGGCGGGCGGCCCCGCCGGCGCTCGGGTCGATGAACGGCAGCTCGTTGGCCATGGCGCCTCCCAGCGCAGCTCCTTGGTGACGGCGCGACGATCATACCCGGATCGCGCCGGCCGGCGCCGGATCGCGCGGGCCGGCGCCGACGCTCCGCCCGGGGACCCGGCCGCCCGTGACGGGCGGGGGCGCGGAACGCGGCCGCCGCTCAGGGCTGGTAGGCGCCGTGCACCGCCCGGCTGCCGCCGCTCCAGCCGTGGCAGACGGCCGTGCACGGCCCCCAGCCGCCGGCCACGATCAGGATCAGGTCCCGCGGGTCCTTGATGGCCGGCACGAAGGCAAGGTCGTCGTCGGGGTCCACCGGCACGGGCAGGGCGCGCGCCCGCTCCGGTCGCCAGTTGCCGCCGCCCCGGAGGTCCCGGACGCGCCGCCCCGCCCGCTCGCACAGCCGGCGGTGCACCTCCGCCCGGCCGAGGCCGGCGCCCGCGCACAGGTGGGCGTGCTGCGGCCCCATCGCCACCACCATGTCGGAGCGCGCGTGCATGTTCCAGGAGCCCATCGCCACCATGGAGTCGGCGATGCCCGTCAGCAACCGCTCCGGCTCCTGGCTCACGTCGTCGAAGGACAGACGCGGGCTCTCCACCATCACGCAGACGACGACGTCCTCGTCCGGCCGGTATCCGAGCGCCACCCCGAGGCTCTCCCAGGGGCTCTGGGCGCGGTTCTCCGTCAGGCACGCCGTGTAGCGGAGGGGCGTGGCGAAGATCGTGGCCGAGGCCAGGCCGGGCACGCCGCCCCCGAGGTTCTGGAGGAGGAGCCGGATGGTCCGGCCGATGGTGGCGTTGGCGCGAAAGCCCGGCCCGAAGCACCCTCCGCCGCCGTGGAGCCCGATGCGCTCGGCGTAGGGGCCGCTGACGATCATGAGCGGCGCGACGCCGTGCATCGTGCCCTGCACGCCGTTCAGGTTGAACTCGTCCTGGAGCGCGAGGGCGAGCCCGCCCAGCACCACGGGCAGGTACTCGGGCCGCGCCCCGGCCATCACGGCGTGGACCGCGACCGCCCGCACCGTGGCCACGCCCATCGCCGGGGGGACGGCGCCCACGACCTCGTCGGGGTCCCGCCGGGTGGCGGCCAGCATGCGGGCCACGCGCTCCTCGGTGGGCGTGACCACGGGCAGCCCGTCGGACCACTCCTTGCCCAGGAAGAACTCGAACTCGTCGACGGGCCCGGTCACGGCGCCCCCCGGCCGACGCCGGCCGGCCGGCGCCGGGCGCGCCCGCCGCCGCCCGCGCTCACGCCGGCGTGACGGTCTTGACCACGGCCCCGCCGGAGACGTACACCCGGGCCACCCGCGGCCCCACCGTGGTGGCGACGTGGTGCAGGCCGAGGCCGTGGCGCTCGGCCACCTCGGCCGGCGTGATCTCGAGGTCGCCCTGGCGGCCGATGACCACCACCGGATCGCCGACCCGCGCCTCCGGCGCCAGGGTGAGGTCCACCCGCGTGTGCTCGAGGGAGGGGCCGCCGACGATGGGCACGGACCGGCCCCGCACCAGCACCCGCCCCGCCGAGAGCCAGAGGAGCCCGTCCGCCGACCCCATCGGCACCACCCCGAGGCGCATCGGCGCCGTCACCGGGAACGGGGCCCGCTCGGCGAAGCGCTCGCGGGGCAGGATCTCCTTGACGGCGATGAGCCGCGTCGTGAGGGCGCGGAAGGTCGGCCGCAGCGGCACCGGCGTGGGCTCCTCCGGGAAGGTGATGCCGTAGAGCATCCGGCCGGGATCCACGGCGTTCAGGTACGTCTCCGGGAAGCGGAGCACGAACGGTGTCGCCGCCAGGAGCCGGAGCGGCACCCGGACGCCCTGGGCCTCCAGCTCGTCCACCACGCCCGTGAAGCGGCCGAGCTGCCAGGCGGCGTAGTCGGGATCGGCCCCCTCCCCGTGGGGATGCGCGCACAGGCCGGCCAGCCGGAGCCGTGGCAGCTCCAGCATGGCCAGGACGGTCTTCACCGCCTGCTCGGCCGGCACGCCGAGGCGCTCCAGCCCCACGTCCACCTTCACGAAGACGTCGACCGGCCCGGTGGCCGCCCCGGCGTAGGCGCGCGCCCCGTCGAGGTCCACCACCGTCGGGACGAGGCCGTGGGCCAGGGTCTCCGCGGCGGCCTCGGGCAGCGCGTTGGGATAGACGAGGATGGGGGCCGCGACCCCGCGCCGGCGCAGCCGCAGCCCCTCGGCGAGGTCGGCCACGGCCAGCCAGTCGGCGCCGGCGCCCAGGAAGACCGGGCCCACCTCGGCCGCCCCGAAGCCGTAGCCGTCGGCCTTGACCACGGCGACGATGACGCGCCCGGGGCCGACCAGCCGCCGCACCGCGCGCACGTTGTCGGCGGCGGCGTCCAGATCGATCTCGAGCGCGGTGGGGCGCGGGAGGGTCATGGCGTCGGCTCCCCCCGAGGATACCCGGAGTCGCGGTCCGCCCTGGGCTAGAATCAGGGCGGACCGATCCCGTCCCCGAGGGAGCCCCGTGAGCCAGACCAAGTGGAGCGGGTTCAGCCTGAGCCAGATCCCCGACCAGGGCCGGCGCGTGGCCGCCTTCGACGCCGACCTCCGCCTGTTCGAGCTGGCGGAGACGCTCGGCTACGACAAGGTGTGGATCGCCGAGCACCTGTTCTCGACCTACGGCGTGGCACCCTCTGGTTCAACGTGGGCGGGATCGACCCGGGCCTGTGCGAGGAGGCCATGCGCCTCGCCATGGAGCGGGTGATCCCGCGCGTGTGAGGGGAGCGAGCATGGCACGGCCGGTCACGGTCAGGTGGATGGCGGGGATGAAGGCGAGCGCCGCGGTGGGACCCCACCAGGTGGTGCTGGACGCCCCCCGGGAGGCGGGGGGCGGCGACGAGGGGCCGTCGCCGGCGGAGATGCTCTTGAGCGCCATCGGGGCCTGAACCCTGTCCAGCGTTCGGCGGGTCGCCGAACGGCAGGCGTGGCCGCTCGAGGGGCTCGAGGCGCGGCTGACCGCCACCGAGGCCCAGGGCCAGATCGTCGACGTCAGCGTCGAGCTGGCCCTCCGGGGCGATCTCGACGACGGGCGGCTCGGCCGACTGCACGAGGCCGCGGAGACCTGTCGGATCAGCCGCGCCCTCAAGGTCCCCGTGAGCCTGCGCCTGACCCGGACCTGACGGCCCCGGGAGTGACACGACCCGAGCGCCGTTGACCCTGGACCATCGCGCCCCGCCCGCGGGGACACCGTGAGGGAGACCATGCGCAAGACGATCACCGGCACCGGTGGGATGCTGCTGCTCCAGACCCTGAAGGACGCGGGGGTGGAGTACCTCTTCACGAACCCCGGCTCGGCGGAGACCGGCATCTTCGCCGCGCTCGCCGAGGACGGCGAGCAGCGGCTGGTGGTGGGCAAGCACGAGGGGCTCGTGGCGGCCATGGCCGACGGCTACCACCGGCTCAGCGGCAAGGTCGGGGTCGTCATCGCCCACGTCATGGGCGGCTCGTACCAGCTCGCCGGCCAGCTCTTCAACGCCCAGGTCGCCGGCTCCGCGGTGCTGGTGGTGGCCGGGGACTGGGCCTCCGAGCTCCAGGACTATCGCGGGCTGGCGCCGTTCCCCGGGCTGAGCCAGGCCGAGTCGATGCGACCCATCACCAAGGAGGCGCGCTGCGCCTACCAGGTCCACGCCAACCCCGCGGCCATCCCGGTGGCCACGACGCGGGCCCTGCGCGAGGCCACCACGCCGCCGACCGGGCCCGTGTACCTGTCCATCAGCGCGGAGCTCCTGAACCGCGGGGGGCTCGAGGCGCGGATCGGCGAGGCGGCCCGGTACGCCATCGAGCGGCCGGGGCCGGCGCGGCCGGCGACGGTGGAGGCCATCGCGCGCCGGCTCGGCGAGGCGGCGTGCCCGGTGCTGGTGTTCGGCGACGACGTCTGGCGCGGCGGGGCGGCGGCGGAGGCGGTGTGCCTGGCCGAGGCGCTCGAGGCGCCGGTGTTCGCCACCCGGCAGATCTTCCCGAACTTCCCCACCCGCCACCCGCTCTACTGCGGGATGTATCCGGTGTCGAAGGAGTTCGGAGCGGTCACCGGCCTCACCCCCGACCTCGTCTTCCTGGTGGGCTGCCAGGGCGTCC
>Ga0187892_10006149_pt1 | contig 18119 bp, 32 predicted proteins | sample MA1701073metaG_FD_139345 | JGI IMG/M metagenome (GOLD analysis project Ga0187892, IMG submission 139345) | Bio-ooze microbial communities from a basaltic lava cave in the Kipuka Kanohina Cave System on the Island of Hawaii, USA - MA170107-3 metaG ... | reverse complement strand
GGGACAACATAAACATGGACGTGGAGCTGATAGCGCCTGTGGCGCTCGAGGACCAGCTCCGGTTCGCGATAAGGGAAGGCGGAAGGACGGTGGGCGCCGGAGTAGTTACTAAAATCGTGGAGTGAGAGGATTAAGGTAAGTAATTTATGAATCGTGCTGCTAAGATACGTATCAAACTGAAATCGTTCGATCACAGGCTGCTTGACAGGTCTTCTGTGGAAATTGTGGATACGGCCAAGAGAACGGGGGCGAAGGTCGCAGGACCGGTCCCTCTGCCCACACACATAAGCCGCTACTGCGTGCTCAGGTCTCCTCATGTCGATAAGAATTCGCGAGAGCATTTCGAGGTGAGAACTCACAAGAGGATCGTCGATATACTCGAGCCTACACAACAGACAATCGATGCGCTCATGAAGCTTGACTTGGCTTCGGGTGTTGAGGTTGAGATAAAACTAACGGGATCTTGATAGATATGATTGAAGGAATATTAGGCAAAAAGCTCGGAATGACTGAATTTTTTCTCGAGAACGGCACGGCAGTCATCGCAACCGTGATCGAAGCCGGTCCGTGCTTCGTGGTTCAGAAAAAGACCAAGGAAAAGGACGGTTACGAAGCCGTCCAGATCGGTTTTCAAGAGGCCAAGCCCCAGAGGGTAACCAAGCCGATGCTGGGACATTTTAAAAAGGCCGGGGTTTCGCCCTTGAAGCATGTCGTGGAATTCAGCGCGGCGGGCGATTACAAACCGGGAGACGAGATCAGGGCCGACATCTTCAAAGAAGGAGAAACGGTCGATGTAATCGGGACGAGCAAGGGCAAGGGGTTTGCCGGGGTCATGAAGAGACACAACTTCAGGGGGCAGCCCGCGTCGCACGGAGGCATGGCGCACAGAAGGCCCGGAGGCATAGGCTCTAACTCATATCCTGCGAGGGTGTGGAAGGGGCTCAAGATGCCCGGTCACATGGGAAACGAAAGGGTGACTATGCAGGGCGTGCAGGTCTTCAGAGTGGACACGGATAAAAATATAATAATCATCAAAGGATCGGTCCCCGGTCCCAGGGGCGGTCTGGTGATAGTCAAGAGAACTTCTAAAGGGAGCAGAGACAGTGCCGCAGCTTGATGTATTTGATTTGGATAAGAGTAAGGTGGGTACCGTCGATCTCGATCCCGCTATATTTGAAGTGCCGGTCAGAACGCACCTGCTCCACACGGTCGTCAACTGGCAGCTTACGAAAAGACGCGCCGGCACCTCTTCGACCAAAGAGAGGGGTGAGGTCAGCGGCGGCGGAAAGAAGCCCTGGAAGCAGAAGCACCTCGGGCGCGCCCGTCAGGGCAGCATAAGGGCCCCTCAATGGAGAAAGGGCGCAATAATATTCGGTCCAAAACCGAAGGACTGGTCATACACCTTAAATAAAAAAAGCAAACGGCAGGCCCTGCTGAGCTCGCTCTCCTTAAAATACAGCGAAGGCAGGATGCTCGCCCTGAACGAAATCAATCTTCCGTCTATCAAGACTAAGCAAGTCTCCGAGTTCATTAAAAGATTCGAGTTGAAGTCGGCCCTCATAATCGTCGGGGGCGATAACGAAAACCTGCTCAGGTCTTCGAGGAACATACCGAACGTAAAGGTGCTTAAAATAGACGGCATCAACGTGTACGACATACTGAGGTACGACACCCTGGTAATGACCGAGGAATCGCTTGCGCGCGCGCAGGAGGTCCTGGCAAATTGAAAGACCCCAGGCAGATAATCAAGCGCCCGCTCGTTACGGAAAAGTCTTCGGATGCGAGGGAAAAGAACTGGTACGTTTTTTCGGTCGATAAGAGATCGAACAAACAGGAAATAAAAGACGCTATCGAAAAGATATTTAAAGTAAAAGTCGGAAAAGTCAGGACGCTCGTTACCACGGGTAAGAAGGTAAAGAGGGCCGGACGGGTTGCCGGCAAGAGGCAGTCGATTAAAAAGGCCTACATAGAGGTCAAAGAAGGAACAATAGAGATATTTGAGGGAGTTTAATAATGGGTATTAAAAAATTCCGCCCCACTAGCGCGGGTACCAGGTTCAGGTCGGGGTCGGATTATTCTGATATAACAGCGCAAAAACCGCACAAACCCCTTACGTCGCCGTTGAAGAAAAGGGGCGGCAGGAATGTCCAGGGAAGGATAACGAGCTTCCAGAAGGGAGGGGGAAACAAGCGTCATTACAGGAATATAGATTTCAAGCGTGACAAGTACGATGTGCCCGCAAAGGTGGAGTCGATCGAATACGACCCAAACCGCTCATCGAGGATAGCGCTCCTCTTCTATGTGGACGGAGAGAAGAGGTACATCCTCGCCCCTGAAGGGCTCAAAGTCGGCGATACCGTATTCTCGGGGGACAATGTGGAAGTAGCCCTCGGTAATGCCCTCCCGCTTAAGAGCATCCCCGTCGGCACTGTGGTCCACAACGTGGAAATGAAGCCGAAAGGAGGGGGCAAGCTCGCGAGGGCGGCGGGGGCTTCGGCCCAGATCGTCGCGAGGGAAGGCGGCTATGCCCAGCTTAAATTGACATCGGGGGAGATACGCCTGATAAGCGTCGAATGCATGGCGACGGTCGGCAAGATCGGCAACGCCGAGCACGAGCTGATCTCGATAGGAAAAGCCGGAAGGCAGAGACACAGGGGCAAGCGCCCCCACGTAAGAGGCGTGGCCATGAATCCTGTCGATCACCCGCACGGGGGCGGCGAGGGTAAAGCCAGCAAAGGCAACCCTCATCCCGTATCACCGTGGGGCTGGATAACGATAGGTTACAAAACGAGAAAGAACAAGAGGACCGATAATTTCATAGTGAAGCGGAGAAGAATCGGTTACGGGATGGATTAAGGAGAGGCTATGCCAAGATCGAGCAAGAAAGGCCCATATGTCAGTGAGAGACTCCAGGAAAAGGTCGATTCCGAGAGGTCGTCGGGCAGCCAGCGTATAATCAGGACCTGGTCCAGAAGATCTATGGTCACTCCTGATATGATCGGCCTCACGTTCGCGGTCTATAACGGGAGGAAGTTTATCCCCGTTTACGTCACCGAGCATATGGTGGGTCACAAGCTGGGTGAATTCTCCCCTACCAGGACCTTTACCGGCCATACCGGGGATAAAAAAGCAAAAATAACGAAAGGCAAATCCGATTAAGAAGGGAATAAAATGGTTTCGCAAGCCGTAAGAAAATATTATAGATCGTCTCCGAAAAAACTCGGCCCCGTTCTGGAATTGATCAGGGGGAACGGTGTAGAAAACGCGTTCACCATTCTTTCTGCACTACGCAGGAGGTCGGCGCCCGATATCGCGAAGCTCTTGAAGTCCGCGGTGGCGAACGCCGCCGAAAAGGGTCACAGCGATACCGACACCCTCTACGTAAAAGAAGCCTATGCATCGAAAGGGCCTACGCTTAAGAGGATTCGCGCCAGAGCCATGGGAAGGGCCGCGTCGAGGCATAAGAGAATGAGCCATATAACAATAGTACTTGAAGAGAGGGGGCTGTAAATTGGGTCAGAAAGTGTGCCCTATCGGGCTTAGACTGGGAATAACGAAGACTTGGGACTCCAAATGGTTTGCGGAAAAGAGGAAATATACGGACCTCCTGCACGAGGATCTGAAGATCAGGAATCTTATCAAGAAGGAGTTCTACCAGGCCGCAATCTCCAAGATCGAGCTCGAGCGCGCAGCTTCCGAGAGGGTGAGGATCGTCATTAACTCCGCCCGGCCGGGAATGATCATCGGAAGGAAGGGGCAGGAGATCGAGTCCCTCCGCCAGAGGCTCTCCAAGATGACAGGGAAGGATATTTATCTCGATATCCGCGAGGTCAAAAGACCCGAGATCGACTCCCAGCTCGTCGCCGAGAATATCGCGCTCCAGATAGAAAGGCGCGTCGCATACAGGCGTGCCATGAAGAGGGGCATCGCGTCCGCTCTCAGGCTCGGAGCTCTCGGCATCAAGGTCATGGTATCGGGAAGGCTCGGAGGAGCGGAGATAGCGAGGCAGGAGTGGTACAGGGAAGGAAGGGTACCCCTCGCGACTCTCAGGGCCGACATAGATTACGGTTTTGCTCAGGCGAAAACGACCTACGGAATAATCGGGATAAAGGTCTGGATTTTTAAGGGCGAAGTAATCGAAAGGAAACACAAACAAACTGTTTGACGGTGACTATTAATGTTACAGCCAGCGCGTACTAAATACAGAAAGCTTCACAAGGGAAGAATCAGGGGAAAAGCCACGAAAGGCGCCTCCATGGCTTACGGCGAGTACGGACTCCAGTCCGTCGAGGGCGGGAAGCTGACCTCGAGACAGATAGAGGCCGCGCGTATCGCGATAACCCGCCATGTCAAAAGGGGGGCGAAGCTCTGGATCAGGGTTTTCCCGCACAAGGCGATAACGAAGAAGCCCGCCGAAACCAGGATGGGTAAAGGAAAAGGAGACGTGGACAGCTACGTAGCGCCCGTCAGAAGGGGCACCATGATCTACGAAATAAGCGGACTTCCTCTCGACCTCGCGAAGGAGGCGTTCAGGCTCGCGTCTCATAAGCTCCCCGTTAAAACGCGTCTCGTATCACGTCACGAGGGGGATATAAGCGGATGAAGGCAAGCGAAATCAGGGAATTGACGGAAAACGAGCTCAATAAGAAGAGAAACGAGCTAATGGAAGAGATCTTCAATCTGAGGATACAGGTCAGCACCCAGCAGACGACGAATTTCGCGAGGATCGGCAAATTGAAAAAGGACCTCGCGCGTCTCCTGACCGTGATAAGAGAAAAGGAAATTTCTACAGGGAGAAGCTAGTTTAATGCCGAGAGGGAAATATAAGACTAAGATCGGGACCGTCGTCAGCGACAAAATGGACAAAACCGTCGTGGTCGACGTGATCCAGATAAAGAAAGACCCTGCATATAAGAAAGCCGTGAAGAGGAACACTAAATTCAAGGCCCACGACGAAAGAGAAGAGTGCAAGGTCGGCGACAAGGTACTGATACTCGAAACGAGACCCTACAGCAAAACTAAGAGGTGGAGGGTCAGCAAGATTCTCGAGCGCGGCATTCAGCTGGAGGTCGAGGTTGATGCGGAAAATTTAGGAGGGAGCTCCGAGTGATTAGCTCGACAACGTTTTTGGATTCAGCCGACAATACGGGGGCTAAGAGGCTTTACTGTATCAAGGTCCTCGGAGGCACGCGCAGGAAATACGCGAGGCTCGGCGATATAGTGGTCGTATCCATAAAAGAAGCCATACCCAACTCTAAGGTCGAAAAAGGGACGGTGCACAGGGCGGTGATCGTGAGGACGAGGAAGGAGCAGAGGAGGACCGACGGCTCTTACGTCAGGTTCGACAACAACGCCGCCGTGCTTATTACGAAAGAAAACGAGCCTATGGGCACCCGCGTTTTTGGCCCCATCGCCAGAGAGCTCCGTACAAAAGGGTTTATGAAAATTATTTCTCTTGCGCCGGAGGTGGTTTAAGGTGGGTGCGAAGGCAATGAAGGATTCGAGATCAAATAAGAAGATGCATATCAAATCGGGAGATACCGTTTACATAATCGCCGGAAAGGAAAAGGGCAAGACCGGCAAAGTCATAAAGGTGCTTCATAAGAAAGAAGGCGCTCTAGTGGAGAAGCTCAACATCGTGAAACGCCATCAGCGTCAGTCGCAGAAGAACCCGACGGGCGGAATTATTGAGAAGGAATCCCCGATCCATATATCCAACCTGATGATTTATGATCCCTCCGAGAGGAAGCCCGTCCGCATCGGACGTAAATTCCTCGGCAGCGGGGAGAAGGTGAGATACAGTAAAAAGAGCGGAGAGGAGATTAAGAAATAATGGCCCCCAGGCTGAAAGAAGTTTATAAGGATAAAGTCGTCCCCTCGCTGAAGAGCAAGTTCTCGTATAAGAACCATATGGAGATACCCAGGATCGAGAAGATCGTTATCAACATGGGTCTCGGGAGGCTGACGGACGGCGGGAAGGACAAGAAGATAATGGAAGAGGCGGTTGAGGAGCTTGGGCTCATAACCGGACAGAGGCCCGTAGTCAGGCTGGCGAGGAAATCCATCGCGGGTTTTAAATTGAGGGAAGGCGTCCCGATCGGGTGCTCGGTCACTCTCAGGGGCAACAAAATGTACGAGTTCCTCGACAGGCTTATTAACCTCACGCTCCCCCGTGTAAGGGATTTCCGCGGAGTGTCCGCGAAGGCGTTTGACGGGAGCGGGAACTATACACTGGGACTCAAGGAGCAGATTATCTTCCCGGAGATCGATTACAGCAAGGTGCAGCACGTAAAGGGAATGAATATCACCATAGTCACGACAGCGCGCACGGACGATGAGTCGAGAGGGCTGCTGCGCGAGTTCGGCATGCCGTTTATTGCAAATTAAGGGAGAAGGGCGTAATGACGCGAAAAGCACTTATGGAAAAGTCGATTAACGAGCCGAAGTTCAAAGTGAGGGCCAGGAGCCGCTGCCCTTTGTGCGGCAGGCCCAGGGCTTTCATGAGGAAGTTCAATATGTGCAGATTGTGTTTCCGGGACCTTTCCAGCTTCGGCAAGATTCCCGGCGTAAGGAAATCGAGCTGGTAGATGAGGATTTTACACCCGACGGATTCTAATAAAGGGGCGATTAGATAAATGACAGACCCAATAGCAGACATGTTAACGAGGATCAGGAACGCCATAATAGCGGGGCATAAATCCGCAGCGCTGCCCTCGTCCGGCATTAAAGCGGAGCTGGCTAGAATATTGAAGGAGCAGGGTTACATCGCGGATTACAAGGCGGAAGATCAGAGCGGAAGAAAAGTCATCAAGATCACGCTCGCATATACCCCCGACAGGGAGAGCGTAATAAAAGAGATTCGCAGGGTCTCAAAACCGAGCCGCAGGGTATATGTAAATAAAGACGAGATACCACGAATAAAGGGCGGGTTGGGGATTTGCATACTTTCGACGTCCAGGGGAATTATGACGGGCGCACAGGCGCGTCGGCAGGGTATAGGCGGCGAGCTTATCTGTTCAATATTGTGAGGTAGTCTGAATGTCTCGAATAGGAAGAAAACCGATAAAAGTCCCGAGCGGCGTAAAGATCAGCCTCGGGAATCAGTTAGTGCGGATCGAAGGCGCGAAAGGCAGGCTTTCCTGGGATATTCCCGAAGGCGTTTCGGCGAAGATCGAGGACGAGAAAATCCTCGTCGAGCGCAGCAGCGACGAGAAGAGCGTAAAAGCGCTCCACGGTCTGAGCCGCGCCGTTATATCGAATATGGTTACGGGCGTGAGCGACGGCTTTACGCGGACCCTCGACATCGTCGGGGTCGGCTACAAAGCTGAGGCCCTCGGCAAGAACCTTATCAAGTTCAGCCTCGGGTACTCGAACCCGGTCGAGTTTTCGCTCCCGGACGGCATATCGGCCGCGGTCGAGGAAAGAGGCACCAGGCTGATTTTACAGGGGATCGACAAACAGGTTGTCGGGCAGACCGCTGCCAGGATAAGAGAGCTGAGGCCGCCCGATTCGTATAAGGGCAAGGGTATAAGGTACTCGACAGAGAAAATGAAACTGAAACCCGGAAAGGCTGGTGCGAAAGGATAAAAATGAAAAGAGTAAGCAGAAAAACGAAGAGGGCGTTCAGGCACGTAAGGGTAAGAAGGAAAATGTCCGGAACGGCGGAAAGGCCGAGGCTCGTTATCTTTAAATCGGCGAAGCATTTTTACGCGCAGATAATAGACGATCTGAAGGCGCGCACGCTCATTTCCGCTTCTTCACTCACCCCTAAGGTCAGGGAAATGCTCGGCAAGGAAAAATTGAATAAGGCGGATTCGGCAAAAATCGTCGGTGAGTACATCGGGGAGCTTTCGGTCGCTATGGGTATAAAGCAAGTCTGTTTCGACCGCGGCGGGTATCCGTATCACGGAAGGATCAAGGCTTTTGCGGACGCGGCGAGGGCAGCCGGTCTCGAGTTTTAGCGTATAGGTTTTTTGACAGGTCTTTCGAGGGAGGTAAGCTTGCAAAAAGAAAAGATTGACCCGAATGAGTTCGAGCTCAAGGAAAAAGTAGTTCACATAAGGCGTGTGGCCAAGGTTACCAAGGGCGGAAAGAGGTTCCACTTTACAGCGCTCGCCGTAGTGGGTAATTCGGGCGGCATCATCGGCGTAGGGCTCGGTAAATCGAACGAGGTTCCGGATGCGATACGGAAGGCGATCGAAAAAGCCAAGAAGGGGCTTATCAGGGTCCCGATACAGGGAAGCACTATTCCTCATGAGGTACACGGCGAACACGTGTCGAGCAGCGTTTTGCTGATGCCTGCCGCGCCCGGAACGGGTGTTATCGCCGGCGGCGCCGTGAGAGCGGTGGTCGAGCTCGCAGGGATACACGACATACTCTCGAAAGTCGTCGGGTCTACAAACCCTCTCAACGTGGTCAAGGCCGCGATTAACGGGCTATCCTTGCTGAGGATGCCCGAGGACGTCGCGAGGGTAAGAGGTAAGGAATTAAGCGAATTAGATCTCCCGAAATCGGTTTTAAGCTGAAGTGTCTGATATATAATCGGCCCCTCCGCTCACAAGGTCAGAAATAGCGAGGGACGTAAAATTCTTTACAAGAGGGTCAATAATAATGCTCAACAAGCTATCTCCCCAGCCGGGTTCGAAAAAACAGAAAAAGAGAGTGGGACGGGGTACAGGGAGCACCGGAAAAACGAGCGGTAAGGGACATAAAGGCCAGAGGGCCAGGTCAGGGGGCAAGGTTCCCGCGTGGTTCGAAGGGGGACAGACGGCTTTGAAGCTGAGGTCTCCGAAAAGGGGTTTCACGAGCCGGAAGACCGAGAAGTTCGACATAATCAACGTCTCCGATCTCAACAGGTTCGGCGAAGGGGATGTCGTTACCCGCGAGGAGTTCGTCGGCGCGGGGCTGGTGAGGGGGAAGAACCCAGTTAAAGTGCTCGGGAACGGCGATCTGGACAGGGGGCTCACGGTGAAAGCCGACGCCTTCAGTAAGAGCGCTGTAGCGAAAATCGAAGAAAGGGGCGGTAAGGCAGATATTATATGAATAGAAATATAGGCGCTATTCCCAGAATACCTGAGCTTAACAAGCGTCTTCTCTTCACGGCCCTTATGCTTGTAGTTTACAGGCTCGGAGTCTTTGTTCCGATTCCCGGAATAGACCCCGAGCAGATACTCAAGCTCTTCGAGCAGACTAGGGGCACGATCTTTGACATATTGAATATGTTTTCAGGCGGCGCACTGGAGAGGGCGTCTGTATTCGCTCTCGGCGTTATGCCCTATATCACCTCGTCTATTATCATGTCGCTTCTGGTAAAGGCTTTCCCGACGCTCGAGGCAATGCAGAAGGAAGGGGAAGCAGGCAGGAGAAAAATAAATCAGTATTCGCGATACGGCACCGTGCTGATCTGTCTCGTCCAGGGATTTATGCTCGCGATCACCCTTGAGGGCGGCGTAGGCTCGGGCGCAGCGGTGGTGAAGGAAGCCGGATGGACGTTCAGGATCATGACCGTGCTCACCCTTACCGCGGGCTCCCTGTTCGTAATGTGGATAGGCGAGCAAATTACCGAACGGGGCATCGGTAACGGGATATCCCTCATCATCGCCGCATCCATTATAGTCGGTCTGCCTGGCGGGTTGTGGAATATTATAAGGCTCATAAGCACGGGCGAAATGACCGTTTTCGGGGTTGCGCTGATTTTCATCCTGCTGGTGCTGATAGTCGGGTTTATAGTATTTGTCGAAAGGTCTTACAGGAAGATACCAGTCCAATACCCGAGGAGGGTCGTCGGGAGAAAGGTGTTCGGGGGCCAGTCTTCGCACCTTCCGCTCAAAACGAACACGGCAGGGGTTATACCCCCGATTTTCGCGTCCTCGCTTCTCATATTCCCGGCCACGATTCTCACTTTCATAAACGTGCCGTTCCTGAGAGACGCTTCGGATTTATTATTTCAAAACCTAATTGTGTATAATATCATATTCGCGGGTCTGATAATCTTCTTCGCATATTTCTATACCGCGATCATATACAACCCCGACGATTTGGCGGAGAATCTGAGAAAGAACGGGGGTTTCGTACCGGGTATCAGGCCGGGCAAGAAAACATCCGAATACATTGACAAAATTCTCGGAAGAATTACTTTTATCGGAGCTATATACGTAGCCTTTGTTTGTGTAATACCCTCGTTTCTCCAGCGGGAGCCGTTCAATCTCCCCTTCTATTTCGGGGGGACATCCCTTTTGATTGTGGTGGGAGTGACGCTCGACTTCGTTCAGCAGGTCGAGTCCTTCCTTATCACCCATAGTTATGAGGGGTTTGTCAGAAAGAAAGGTATGAAGGGGCCGAGGAGATATAACGTTTGAGACCGGAGTCACTTAATGAGATTGATTTTATTTGGTCCGCCCGGCGCTGGGAAAGGGACACAGGCAAAGAAGATAACGGATAAATACATGACGGCTCACATTTCGACAGGCGACATGCTCAGGGCTGCCGTGAAAAACGGGACGGAGCTCGGATTGTTGGCGAATTCATACATGGAAAAAGGCGAGCTTGTTCCGGACGGAGTGGTCATCGGGATTATTAAAGACAGAATCGCCGAAAAAGACGCCCGGAACGGATTCATGCTGGACGGCTTTCCCCGCACCGTACCTCAGGCCGAGGCTCTATCGGAGATGCTGAATTCCGAGGGGGAGACGATCGATGCCGTTATCTCCATAGAAGTAGGGGACGAGGAAATAGTGAAAAGAATACTCGAACGCCAGAAAATAGAAGGGAGGCGGGACGATACCGAGGACGTGGTCAGGAACAGGCTCAAAGTTTACCGCAGTCAGACGGAGCCCCTGAAATCTTATTACGCCGAGGAAGGGGTATTGTTCGAGATCGACGGTCTCGGCGCAATCGAGGACGTCTTCGGAAGGATCGACGGGGTTTTATCGGAATTGAATGCATGATTTATTTAAAGAGCAAGGAAGAAATTGTTAAGATGCGTAGCGCTGCCCGGGTGGTCGTGGAAGCCCTGGTGAAGCTTAGGGAAAACGTGGTGCCCGGGGTATCGACGTGGGACCTCGACCGGATGGCCGAAGAGCTCGCAATTAAGAAAGGAGCGAAGCCCGCGTTCAAGGGCTACTCCAATTACCCTGCGTCCGTATGCTTCGCGGTCAACGACGAAGTCGTCCACGGGATACCTTCTAAAAAGAAGATACTCAGGGAAGGAGATATCGTGGGCCTCGATTTCGGGGTCAGTCTCGAGGGTTATTACGGCGATTCCGCGATAACGGTGCCCGTAGGGGACGTATCCTCTCTGGCTCACAAGCTTCTGGCCGTTACGGAAGAATCGCTAAACCGGGGTATAGCCGAGGCTTATCCCGGCAACAGGCTTTTCGATATTTCCGGGGCCATACAGACTTATGTGGAGGAAGAGGGTTTTTCCATAGTGAGGTCCTTCGTCGGTCACGGGATCGGAAGGAAGCTGCACGAAGACCCTCAGGTCCCGAATTTCGTCCCCGAGAACGGGAGCCGCGGAAAAGGGATAAAATTAAAGCCGGGAATGGTGATTGCTATAGAACCGATGGTTAACGTCGGGAGGCCCGATATCAAGATTTTAAACGACGGCTGGACGGCTGTGACCGTCGATGGAACTCTGTCGGCTCATTTCGAGCATACGGTTGCGGTCACGGAAGAGGGTCCGGTCGTGCTGACTCAATAAACTAAAAACTATGGTAAAAGAAGAAAGAATAGAGTTTGAGGGTACGGTAATCGAAGCATTGCCTAATGCCATGTTCAGAGTGGAGATCGACAACGGGCACGAAGTGCTCGCATACGTTTCCGGTAAAATGAGGACGCGGTTTATTCGTATTCTGCCGGGGGATAAAGTCAAGCTTGAGCTATCCCCTTACGACCTTTCGAAGGGCAGAATAACGTACAGGTTAAAAAAATGATTTTGCGGGGTGACTCCGGTGAAAGTTAGAGCGTCTGTGAAGAAGATTTGCGAGAAATGCAGGGTTATCAAACGAAAGGGCGTAGTCCGCATTATTTGCTCGAACAAGAGACATAAACAAAAGCAAGGGTAGGAGGGAAGCAGAATGCCCAGGATCGCAGGTGTTGATATACCGCTTAACAAAAGGATCGAAGTGGGGCTGACCTATATATACGGCATCGGGCGCGTGGTATCCAAGGAGATACTCAAGGAAGCCCGCGTGGATATCAATATACAGGCGAAAGACCTTACCGATCAGGAAGTCGCGGCTATAAGAGAAACGATAGAAAGCAAATACACCGTGGAAGGCGAGCTCAGGAAGGAAGTCCAGACGAATATAAAGCGGCTGATAGAGATCGGCTGTTACAGGGGGGTCAGGCACAGGCTCGGGCTTCCGGTGAGGGGACAGAAGACCAAATCGAACGCGCGCACGAGGAAAGGACCCCGCGGGACTGCGATCGCAAAGAAGAAGAAAACAACTAAATAATCTTGTCCGGAGATAATGGATGGCTGCGAAAAAGAGCGGGAAAAAGAAAACGAGAAAATTTGTCGAGCAGGGGGTAGTCAATATACAGGCGACCTTCAACAATACCATAATTACAATCAGCGACCAGAACGGCAACGTGATCGCCTGGTCGAGCGGCGGAATGAAAGGTTTTAAGGGGACCCGTAAAGGGACGCCGTTCGCGGCTCAGATCGCGGCCGAGGACGCGGCCAAGAAGGCAGCGACCGTAGGGATGAAGAGCGTGTCCGTCTTTGTAAAAGGACCGGGTCCGGGCAGGGAGCCGGCTATAAGATCTCTCCAGGCCTCCGGTCTCAAGATTACGTTCATACGGGACGTGACGCCTATACCGCACAACGGCTGCAGGCCGCCCGGCAGGAGAAGGGTATAGGATCGTGGATTATTTACTACTGACAATGGTTAAGCATTCCAAGGAGGTTAAGCAGTAAATGGGAAGATATACCGGGCCTACTGACAGACTCTCGAGAAGAGAGGGCGTGAACCTTTTCCTGAAAGGCGAGCGGAGCTATAACGGTAAAACTGCCGTGGAGAAAAGACCGGACCAGGTTCCAGGCGAGCACGGCAAGTTTCGCAGCAAATTTTCCGAATTCGGTCTAAGGTTGAGAGAGAAGCAAAAGGTTAAGAGGATGTACGGGATAAGGGAAAAACAGTTCAGGGGTTATTTCGAAAAGGCTTCGCGGGTAAAGGGCGTCACAGGCACGATTCTCATCTCGATGCTCGAAATGAGGCTTGATAACGTGATATACCGTCTCTGTTTCGGCAGCTCCAGGAGCGACGCCAGGCAGATCGTGAGCCATGCCCATGTTATGGTCAACGGCAATGTGGTCAATATACCTTCGTATCAGGTGAAAGAAGGCGATAAAATAGAAATAAGGGAAAAGAGCAAGAAACTGCAAAGAATCAATCAGGCCCTTGAATTCAATTCGAGAAGAGGGGTGCCCGATTGGCTCGAGCTCGACGAGGAAAATTACAGGGGTACGGTGCTCAGGGTGCCTGCGAGGGACGACGTAACGTTCCCGATAGAGGAACAGCTCATCGTAGAATTTTATTCGAGGGTATAGAGCGGTACTGCTGTAAAATTGTGTTCAGTTCCGAAAACGGAGGGAACAAGGTGAAGGATTTTCAAAAAAACTGGCAAGAACTCATTAAACCCAAAAGGATAGAGAAGGAAGAAAAAAGCGCTTCTCCCTTTTACGCGAAATTCGTCTGCGAACCTTTGGAACGCGGATACGGAGTTACGCTGGGGAATGCATTAAGAAGGGTGCTGCTGTCTTCGATACAGGGGCCGGCCGTAACTTCTATCAAGATAGATGGAGTCTTGCACGAGTTTTCATCCATCCCCGGGGTAAAAGAAGACGTAACGGAGATAATACTTAACCTTAAAGGCTTAGAGCTGAAAATGCACACATACGAGCCCCAGACCATCCGTGTCAGCGGGCAGGGGGAATGCGACATAAAGGCCGGTGACATCGCCACGGGTCATAATGTCGAGATACTTAACCCGAATCACCACATAGCTACGCTCGCCGAAGGGGCAAAGCTCGAGATGGAGATGAGGGTCGATATGGGCAGGGGCTACGAACCCGTCGAGAGACGCGGTGAGCTTCAGGGCACGATAGGGGTTATTCCGATAGACGCGCTCTTCTCGCCGATAAGAAAGGTCAACTACGCGGTCACCAACTCCAGGGTGGGCAGACGCACGGATTACCAGCGGCTCACGCTCGAGATTTGGACGAACGGCACCATATTCCCCGAGGACGCGCTGGCGTACGCTTCAAAGATTATAAAACACATGCTTTCGGTCTTCATTAATTTCGACGAAGCCGAGGTGGACGAAGTTCCCGAAAGCGAGGACAAGCAGGAAATAAAGGGGACCGAGGACATTCTCTTCAACACTATCGAGGAAATGGACCTCTCGGCGAGGTCGCTGAACTGCTTGAGAAAGGCCGGTGTCGAGTATACCGGCGACTTGATTCAGAAGACCGAGGAAGACCTTTTAAATCTCGAAAATTTCGGTAAGCGCTCTCTCTACGAGATAAAGGAGAGGCTCCTGGAAATGGGTCTCGGCCTCGGCCTCAAGTTAGATCAGGATGTCTATAATAACGAGAAAGCAAAGCGCGGGGAGAAGATAGTTTCTCAATAACGTTTCGCGCGGAGGGCCGGAGACAGCATTATGAGACATAAAAGAGTAGGACGCAAGCTCGGAGTTACTACAAAACACAGAAAATCCATGTTCCGCAATATGGTGACGGATTTATTCCGTTTCGACAGGATAAAGACGACCGACATGAAGGCTAAGGAACTCAGGAGAATTGCGGAAAAAATGATCACCCTCGCGAAAGAGGGGACGCTCCACAAAAGAAGGCAGGCTGCGGCCTACATACGCGATAACGATGTCCTGAAAAAACTTTTCGATGTAATCGCCGCCAAATTCAAGGACCGCCCGGGCGGTTATACCAGGATTATAAAGCTCGGGTTCAGAAAAGGCGACAACACAGCGATTTCCATCATCGAGCTCGTGGAAGAGGATTACAAACCGGCTAAGAAAAAGAAAGCGAAGGCGTCTCTCAAGAAAGAGCAGACGAAGACGGCCGAGGCTAAGGGAGCACCGAAGGCCAGGAGCTCGAAGAAAGAATCAGCTGAAGAGCTGGGGCTGATCGAAGAGGGAAAGACGGCGGCTGAAGCGGCTGTGCCCGAGCCGGAACAGAAACCCGAAGAAAAGGCGGAAGAGCCGCAGGCACAGGAACCTCAGACTCAGGAGCAGGAGCTAAAAGCCTCCGAAGCCGAGGAGCCGGCGGAGACCACGGCTGAGCCCGAGGCTCAGGCAGGCGCAGGGGATAAAAAGGAAGAGTAGATTCGGGACCTCAATATTACGACCCGGGATTCCGGCATTCATTAAGATTCCGACAGACAAGTTAGACGGAACCGACTTTGGGACACAAATTAAAGAACATTAGGGGCGGCCTGAGGGCCGCCTTTCTTTTTTAAGACGGTATTTCATGATGAAGCCCGTTGGAATAATCCTCGACGCGGAGAAGATATCCGATATAGCGCTCCTTGCCCGAAGGGCCGAGGAAGCCGGGTTCGATTCCGCCTGGGCTACCGAGCTCTACCGCACTTCGTTCCAGCAGCTGGCAGCTGCGGCTCAGGCGACCTCCGGAATCGGGCTCGGCACCGCCGTAGCCCTTGCGTTCGTTAGAAGTCCGCTCGTTACTTCCCTGACAGCGCTCGATCTCGATGAGGTCTCGAACGGTAGGCTCATACTGGGTCTGGGCTCGGGTGCTAAGCGCACGAACGAGTCGTGGCACGGTATCCCGCACGGGAAACCCGTTACGCGCATCAGGGAATGCATGGAAGCGGTCAGGCTTATTATCGGCAGCTCGCATACGGGGATTCCCGTCGAATATAAGGGTGAATACTACAATATCAATACCAGAGGCTACAGGCGGCCCTTTAAGCCCGTGAGGGACCGGATACCGATATATCTAGCGGGAGTGGGGAGTATGATGTGCCGGGCGGCGGGCGAGACGGCTGACGGTTACCTCGGACACGTCGTCTGCTCGCTCAGGTATCTTCGGGAAGTCGTCGCCGTGAACCTGAAAGCGGGTTTGACGAAGTCCCGGAGGGATCCGGGCGAGTTCAGGAACGCATCTATTATAACGTGTGCGATATCGGGCGACAGAAAGCGCGCTATGCACGCGGCGAGAGCCACTATTGCCTTCTATGCCACGGTACGCACATACGAGCCTCCGTTCAGGCTCCACGGGTTCGAAAATGAAACCGGGAAGATAAGGGAGGCGTTTTTCAACGGAGACACGGCTTCGATGATAAAATACGTCACGGACGATATGGTCGCCGCCTTCGCCGTCGTCGGAGACGCCGATGAGTGCAGGAGGAAAATAGACGAATACAGGGAGATTATCGACCTGCCCGTGCTGAGCGCGCCCCATTACTATATCGATTTCGAGGAAGTTAGCGAATACCAGAGGTCTATACTCGAGGTCTTCGGCAAATAGTGAAAGCTCTGAAAATCGAACGGCGTATGATAACCTAACAATCATTGTCGAGCTATGAAAATCTTGATTACGGGATCGACCGGGCTCATCGGATCAAAGCTCATACCCCTGCTCACGGGCGAGGGGCATACTGTTACGAGACTGACCAGGACCCGGTCCGTGGCGTCTCTGAACACGGCTTTCTGGGACCCCGAACGCGGAGAAATAGAAGCCGGGAAGCTCGAGGGTCACGATGCCGTCCTCCATTTAGCGGGCGAAAATATTGCAGGCAGATGGACCCGGAAAAAAAAGAGCAGGATAGAAGACAGCCGCGTCAAGGGGACGATGCTCCTCTCCCGTACGCTCGCGGGTCTCGGATCAAGGCCCCGGGTCATAGCAGCCGCCTCGGGAATCGGTTATTACGGGGACAGGGGGGATCGAGTATTGACCGAGGATAACGGCCCAGGGGAGGGCTTCCTCGCCCGTCTCAGTATCAAGTGGGAAAACGCGCTGAGTCCGGCCCTGGATGCGGGGATTAGGGTTGTGAATATGCGGCTCGGCATTGTGCTCACGCCCGAGGGAGGGGCGCTCGGCAAAATGCTTCCGCCGTTCAGGCTCGGCCTGGGGGGGAGGATGGGGAGCGGGGAGCAGTACTGGAGCTGGATCGCGATTGACGACGTAATTTCGGCAATTTATCATTCGATCGTTTCGGACGGCCTCCGGGGGCCGGTGAATTTCACCGCACCCGCACCCGTCACGAACAGGGAGTTTACGGAGGCTCTGGGGATTGCACTGGGACGCCCGGCTTTCTTCCACGTGCCCGTATTCGCGCTCCGCGCGTTACTCGGCGAGATGGCAGACGAAACGATGCTCTCAAGCACGCGGGCCCTGCCCTCGAGACTCCTCGGATCGGGTTTTGAGTTCCGATACGCGGAGCTCAAAAGCGCTTTGGATCATTTGCTTTCTTGATTATATTATTCGACGAGGCTGAAATTGGAAAAATCCGGGGAGAAACAATACGGGGCGTTCCAGCTCCTGGAAGGGGACCTGGACGCCGACCCGTTCACGCAGTTCGGCCGCTGGTATGACGCGGCAACGGGTGCGGGGCTCGTGCATCCCGACGCGTTTACGCTCGCCACGGTTTCCGCGGACGGCAGGCCCTCTTCGAGGATGCTCCTCCTGAAGGGCTTCGATGAAAACGGGTTTGTCTTCTTTACGAACTCCGAGAGCAGGAAAGGGGAGGAGCTCAGCGGCAACGCGAACGCGGCGATATGCTTCTGGTGGGATAAACTCGAGCGCTCGGTGCGAATCGAGGGAAAGGTCCACTGCGTCTCCGAGGGGGAAGCCGATATATACTTCGCTACTAGGCCCAGAGGCAGCCAGCTTGGCGCCTGGGCGTCACAGCAGAGCCGGGTGATAGAGAGCAGGGAGTACCTCGACAAGCTCTATCATAAGCTCGAGCTCGACTATGCCGACATGGATATTCCCAGGCCCGGTTACTGGAACGGCTACAGGCTCGTCCCGGAGTCTATCGAATTCTGGCAGGGGAGGCCGAACAGGCTACACGACCGCCTGAGGTACAGGAAGCAGAGGGGAGGCAGGTGGATTATCGAAAGGCTCGCGCCCTGAG
>Ga0187892_10006148_pt1 | contig 18119 bp, 18 predicted proteins | sample MA1701073metaG_FD_139345 | JGI IMG/M metagenome (GOLD analysis project Ga0187892, IMG submission 139345) | Bio-ooze microbial communities from a basaltic lava cave in the Kipuka Kanohina Cave System on the Island of Hawaii, USA - MA170107-3 metaG ... | reverse complement strand
CCTCTTACACCCAACCCTTCCGCTCGAAGAGGTGGAGAAGCGCCGGCGCGAGATTCTGCTGGCCATCAAAAACCGGGAAGATGAACTCTCCCAGATCGCATTCGATTTATTTTACGCCACACTGTTCACCTCACACCCCTATCGACTCCCGCTTTTAGGTAATGAAGAGAGCCTCCGTAACATCGGGCGGGAGGTTCTGTGTTCCTACTACCAGACCCTGCTCAACCCTCAGCACCTTGTCATTAGCGTGGTGGGCGATGTAGATACGGCCGAGGTTGTTGATCAGTTACGCACGGCGCTTGAGCCTCTCTCAGCAACCACGCATCCGCGGTCCCTTCCCCCCTCTGAGCTGCGCTCGTCAAAGAAACAACAGGTACGCAAGGAAGTGGAAAAGCAGCAAGCGCACATCGTCTTAGGGTTTCACGGGGTGTCGCTTGCCCACCCGGATCGGTATCCGTTGAAAGTGTTGGATGCCATTCTTTCGCGGCAAGGAGGGCGGCTCTTCTACGAAGTACGTGAGCAACGCGCCCTCGCATATTCGGTCACGGCCTTCAGTATGGAAGGGGTTGCTCCTGGCGTGTTTGGCATCTACCTCGGAACAGACCCCAGCAAAACTGATGAAGCAGTGCAGGCAGCTCGCACCGAACTGTCTCGTCTTCGAGAAGAATCGGTCAGCATACAGGAGCTCGAGCAGGCGCAAAAATATCTCACTGGAAGTTATGAAATTTCCTTGCAATCCAACAATGCCCAAGCCGAAGAATTAGCCTTTAACGAACTCTACGGCCTGGGATATGACAATGGGCGACGCTATCTTGCTGCCGTGAATCAGGTCACCACTGAAGACCTGCGCCGAGTGGCGCGAACCTATTTTGATCCCCAGGCAGAAACGGTCGTGATTGTGGGACGGTAGGACAGTTCGGAGTTGGGGCTGAGGACTGAGTTGGGAACTTGAAACCTTTAGACGTTGGACCTGAAACCTTGGACTCCCCTAAACCCCGAATTCCGAACTTCGAACTCCGAACTCCCCAATTCTGGCTTCGTCTTGCGGTTTCTGTACCCCATGAAGCAGCAGAGGTGGTAGCAAACTTTTTGGTGGAATTGGGGTCACTCGGCGTAATTGAAAGTGAGAAGGACTTCTCTCAGCCGCAGACCGCGTTCACCGAAGTCCAAGGATTTTTTCCCGCCGAAGTATCCGGCCCGGTGCTGTGCGAGGCTGTCACAGAGCATCTGCGTGAGCTATTACTGCTCTTTCCGACCCTGGGACAGCCAATACCACACCTCACAGAAGTCTCCAGCGAGGCATGGGCTGACCAATGGCGTGGACACTTTCCTCTGCTTGAGATTGGTCACCGATTTCTGGTTTTCCCGCCTTGGGAAACCCTCTCCACTATTGCTGACCGTATCCCATTAGTGATCAACCCCAGTATGGCCTTTGGCACTGGGCACCATGCTACAACCCAGGGGTGTCTCGAAGCCATCGAGGTGCTGAGTAGCACCCATGGTCCACCGTCAACCGCCCTGGATATCGGCACTGGCTCTGGTATTCTTGCCATTGCCCTCGCCAAATTGGGCACACCAACAGTCTGGGCAACGGATACTGACCCTATTGCGTTAGTCGAGGCGCAGAAAAATTGTGAAGCCAACCAAGTGGCCGACGCGATTCATCTGAGCGACACGCCCGTAGACAACGTGCTCACGTCAGTTCCCCTGCTCGTCGCCAACCTGTTTTCTTCCACTTTGGTCGCGCTGGCATCTGATCTCGAACGCCTCGTCAGCCCCGATGGATACGCGATTCTCTCTGGGATCCAACTCGACCAAGAAGCAGATGTCCTTGCTGCCTATCGACCCCCGCGATGGCAATTGACACAACGTTACCCCCGCGCAGAATGGGTGACCTTGGTGTATAAACGGAGCTGATAGTTGTTAGTCATGAGTCTGTAGTTTTGAGAAGAAGAAAACCAACAACTTAAATATTTTTCATTCTTCATTTTTCATTCTTCATTCTTCTCCCATGCGCCGGTTTTTCCTCCCAACTTCGCAAATTCACGAAACGCAGGCGGTCATCAGGGGGTCAGAATTGCATCATCTTCGCCACGTCCTTCGACTCCAGCCCGGAGACCAAGTCGCCATTTGTGATGAGCAAGGGAATGAATATCAAGGAGTGATTAGCTCCCTCTCCTCAGCGACGGGAGAGATCAGTATTACTCGCATGCTTGCACCTCTTCCGCGCTTTTCTCTCACCCTCGTACAGGGTGTCCTCAAGGGGCAGAGGATGGATTTCGTCATTGAGAAAGCGACAGAGCTGGGAGTCAGTCAGATCGTCCCCGTAGTGTCGCAATTTACCGTGGCCCGGTTTCGCAGCGATCACCAAGACAACCGCCTCACCCGTTGGCAACGGGTCGCCCAAAGTGCTGCCAAGCAGTCAGGCAATCCAGTGCCACAGTTGTTGTCCCCGCGTTCATTGGGAGAATTCCTACACTCACTTTCCGATCAGAGTGAGAAAATTCTTTTCTACGAGAAGGCACGAGGAGAGACGCTCAAAACCTTCGCGCAGAGGCACCCAACTCTTTCTTCGCTGTGTGTGATTGTTGGAGCAGAAGGGGGATTTGCCGAAGGTGAAATTGAGGACGCCCGCCAAGCAGGATGCCATATCCTCAGTCTCGGCACCCAGGTGTTGCGGGCAGAAACAGCCACATTAGCAGCTCTCGTATTGTGTCAGTTTTTGTGGGGGACGCCGGAACTTCCCCCCTTGCCGTCTCAGGCAAATAAAACGTAAAACGTGACACATAATACGTGTTGCGTGATACATGATCCATGACCCTAGACGAGGATCGTAGTCAATTTCTGCAGCCGGAGTAACAACCATGCGTTTCGCCTTCATCATGGACCCAATCCAAAACGTGCTGATCGACAAGGACACCACCTTCGTCTTTATGCTTGAGTCCCAGGCCCGCGGCCATGAGGTCCATTACCTGGAAATGCATGACCTCTTCGTCTCGCACGCCAAAGCGATGGGGCGTGCCCGTCGTATCGAACTGCGGTACGAGCGCGGCAACCACTTCACTTTTCACGGTGAGTCAGTGGAGCCCTTGGGAAGCTTCGATGCGGTCTTTATGCGCAAAGATCCGCCCTTTGATATACCCTATCTCCATGCCACCCAAATGCTTGATCTGGCCCAAGAAGCGGGAGCGTTCATCATCAATAATCCATCTGGCTTACGCACTGCCAATGAGAAACTCTACGCGCTCAATTTTCCCAGTGTCATTCCCTCGACGATGGTGGCGCAAGACGCTCAGCGGATCAAGGCATTTATGGAAGAGTTGGGAGGAGAGATCATTATCAAGCCGATTGATGGTCACGGCGGCTCAGGAATTTTTTATGCTCACCGTGATGATCGCAACCTCAACTCACTGATTGAGACTATGACACGAGAAGGACGAGAGCCAATCATCGCGCAACGGTACATCCCCGAAGTGCGTCTCGGTGACAAGCGACTTATCGTTCTTAACGGTGCTCCGTTAGGGTGTACTCTCCGTATCCCTCGTTCCGATGAACATCGCGGGAATATCCACGTCGGAGGAACGTGCGTTAAGGCCGAGATCACTTCTCGTGATTATGAAATTTGTCGTGAGGTCGGTCCGCGTTTACGACAAGAGGGATTGTACTTCGTTGGGCTCGATATTATTGGCGACTATCTCACCGAAGTGAACGTCACTAGTCCAACCGGCATCCAAGAAATTAACGCTCTCAACGGTGTCAAACTTGAGGCCAATGTTATCGACTTCGTTGAACGACAGGTGGAGGAGCGGCGCGTGCGAAGATAAAAGGTTTCGGCTACCCACGCCGGAGAGCGCTTAACACTTTCGGTACATTTATTCTACCGTCACATGACACTTTCCACTGAAAATTTCTCTTCGATCCAGTCTTTAATCGCTTGCATAACATCAAGGTCGATTGGCCCATCGACCATAACTGGCAGGAACATTTTTGCCAGTTCCTTGTCGTTTCCGGATGGAAGCGGTTTGCCGCTGCGTGTCTGAGCATCGGCTAATAGCGCGAATTGCTTTTTGCTGACTTTGGTGATTGGCCAATTCTTCGCTTGGCGAAACTCGTCAAAAAGAGGCGCGATCTTATCATAAATCCCCGCGAAGGGGTTTCTGAGGACAGCGTTCAGAGCACTCTGCAGCTTTTCGCAAAAATCCTTGTGGTTCGTATAGGAGATGAACTCGAACGCTCGAACGTCAGTTGGTACTTCGCTCGCCGGATCACAGGTAATAAGAATAACATCTCTCTGAAGCGTATGAGCGATACCCAGCTCATAGAAGACGTTGGGATTTCGACCCGTACAATCCGCAATTACAACGTCTGCCTCACGAATGTAGATCACAATTTTATCAAGGAGTGGAACGGTCAAAGCAGTGTCATCTCCACGCTGACATGACACTTCAGGAAATGCGCCTTCGATATACTGCTTCATGAAGAGATACATGTAATGCAGTTCCGGCCTGAAGGGCATAATGACAAAACAGTTCGCCACTGACAGGTTTCCCTTCTGTCCCGTTATCCCTTCGATGCTTGCTCTTGAATCCAGTAGTCCAGATAACGGGTGAGTTTGTCCGTATCACCAGGCTCATAGAGAAGCACCCGGTGTCCACCGAGATCAGTTGGGACATCGTGCGATTTTTGCGCCAGAATCAAGATCGGCTTCCGCATCGCATCGGCAAGTCCCACTTCATAGAACGTATCCGGGTTCTTGTCCGTCACGTCAGCGATGAGGAAATCAGAGCGTTCAATGGCTTTCGTACTGAGTGTCGTCCCGACGATATCAGTAGCAGAGGAAGGTTCAACATCGAGGTTCTGAAGGCTCTGTTGAACGGCATCGCGGACACTGGCAAAGTCCGGCGTTCCAGGAATCGCAACAAAACAGGTCGGTTTCTCCTTAAACATGACGCTGCACTCCTTAGTGTTCTGAAGTACCCTAGCAGCAAGCGGATGTCTATCGTGGAGGGGAGAACAATGATACGGAGAGGGGGCGAGATGACCTCGCCCTATACAATACGGAAATGTCGAAATTGGCCGTTTTAAAATCCAGCCGGCCGAGGACATCCCCCAACCATTGCTAAAAGATGTTTTGCGACATCGAGTGTCGTCCGGTCATGCAAATATGGCCCCACGATCTGAATCCCAACTGGCAGGCCGTTGGCAAGTTGCCCAACAGGAACCACTGTTGCTGGAAGGTAGCACGCACCAGCCGGTGCCATCCACGTAATCAGCTCCCAGTAGGGACGCTGTTCATCCCCTACCCGCGCAAACCGTGCAGCTTGAGGATCGGAGTGATCATGGGGGATCGCTGGACACGACATCACCGGCAACAATATCGCATCCCATTTCTCGAAGAATTCTTCCCACCGTTTCCGCATCTGTTGGCGACGTTCGTTGTAGCTTAACCACTCACGGTGTCGCATTGCCAGAGTGCGACGAGTGCGATCAACCGGCGTATTTCCAGTGGATGCCGCATAGTGTTCTATCGTGTCTCGTGACACCCCCCCTGCGAGTGCAGACTGTAAGAGCGCGAAAAATGTATCTGCGGCTTTCTCCAGGGTAAACTCCGGGCGAGCATCAGTATCGATGCGCACTCCAGCACCAGTAAGCTTGTGGGCAGCGTTTTCTAACAGCGTACGGACTTCCGGCTCGACACGACAATGTGGATCGTCAAGCCACGCGGCAATGCGATAGGTCTTCAGTGCTCGGCGTCGTGGAGCTGGAAGCTTGAGCCTCCAGGCTGGATGTTCCCAACGATTCGGACCCGCCATGAGGTCGAGTCCGAGTTCTAAATCTTCGATGCTGCGAGCCATAGGTCCGGCAACGGCCAAGTCCGCGAGCGTGAGCGTCCCCGGAGGTCCAGGAATCTGCCCATGTGCAGGGACAATCCCATAACTCGGCTTGTGGCCGACGACACCAGACATGTGAGATGGCAGGCGAATAGACCCACCAATGTCACTGCCAAGTTCCAGTGAAGTAAACCCACACGCCAATGCTGCAGCAGACCCGCCAGAAGACCCCCCTGGAGTTCGTGACACGTCATAGGGATTGTTCGTCGTGCCAAAGACTTCGTTGTAACTTTGCAGATCGCCTGCGTAGATTGGGAGATTCGTTTTGCCAAAGATAATCGCCCCAGCTTCCCGCAGTCGGGCCACCGGCCACGCATCCTCCTGCGGGACGAAATCCTTTAACTCTGGTGCACCGGAGGTTGTCCGCATTCCTGCGGTTTGGAATGAATCTTTGATCGTCATGGGAACGCCATGCAGTGGCCCTCGCACCTCGCCGCGGGCCAGCGCAGCATCCACAGCATCTGCTTCCGTCCGCGCCCGTTCGACATCAATTGTCACCACACTGTTGATGGGCTTATCGAGTTTCTCAACCCGTTCCAGGAAATAGTCCACTGCTTCTCGACTCGAAATCTCCCGTTGACGAATCTTTTTGGCCAGTTCGATCGCGTTTACGTATGCAAGTTCAGCCATGATCTCCCCCTTTCAGAATTGACGTAGCCGCATAGTGCCACGCTCCAGGAAGCGAGACAACCTTTATGGGGTGTGCCTCCAGACGGTGCTTGCTCCCTCTCCGCCTTTCGTTTATAAAAGCCAGGCTGTAACTTCCCTACATGGTGCACCCATGACAGGAAAGCCTGTTGAAGTAGTCACCTAAACCCTTAATCTCCCTTGTATGGGCAGGTAGCTCAGTCGGTAGAGCAGAGGACTGAAAATCCTCGTGTCGACGGTTCAATTCCGCCCCTGCCCATCTTCTAACCTCAACGAATACAGATGTTTACGATGATTTTGCAAGAGTCACGGGAACAGTCATTTCTTCCGGGTAACCGTTCGGGTAACCGTTCTCAGCCGAAATAGGGTTTTTCGTCGGAGCATGGGGCGATGGAGCTGCCGCCGCGATCGCCTGGTCAATCCGCCTGGCCGCTTCCTCTAAATCTCCGGCAGAGACGATATTGTAGCGATCGAAGACGGCGCGGGTCTTATGGCCGCATATCTGCATAGCAACCCGCTCAGGCACCCCTGCTCTTACAAGATTCCTCACGGCTGTACGTCTGAAGTCGTGGGGAATCTTACCAACAATCCCGGCTTCCTGGCACGCTCGCACCCAACGACGGCGGAAATACTTTACCTGTTCCCCGTCCCGATGGAAGACGAATGGGCAGTCAGGGTAGCACTCAAGGTGCCCTTGCCACTGGTGCTCTATGATGTCGGCAAGGACCTGTGGAAGGCGGATCACCCGTCCGTCTTTGTTCTTTGTGGTCCCACGGTAGAGCCGAACCGTGCCCGCTTCGAGATCCACACGGTCCCACGTTAGTGGCAGAATCTCACTTTGCACCCGCCAGCCTGTGTAGTAGGCGAAGGTGAGCAAAGAGCGAAGGTATTCAGGTAAGCGTGCCAGGACAGCCTCAAACTCCCATCGCTCAAAGAAGCCCTGCCGAGCATTATCCTCTTCGAGCTTGGGAATGTAGGGCTTCTTGGTGATCTTCTCTGCACGAAGCGCCAGGTTGTACATTCTCTTGAGTGCTGCCAGTTCTCGGTTAATCTCACCGTTGCTGGCTTCCTCTCCCTGCCTTTGAGCAATGAAGGCTTGTACATCTGCTGTGGTGATCTTCTGAGCCTTCTTGCCTCCGAAGAAGGGGACAAGGTGATTGTAGACTTTGCCTCTCACCATTCGTAAGGACTTCCGCCCGTTGACTTCGTAATCAATCAGGAAGTCCCGCGCCAGTTCGTCAAAAGTCACTCGTTCAACAACTGGCCCCACATAGCGATCTTCGGCAAGCTGGCCCTTCTTCGCGTCTAGAAAGCGTTTTGCGTCCTGCTCCTTTTTGGATCCGACTGCTTCATAAACAGGCTTTCCTTCGACGTAATACTTGATGTAGTACCAACCTCGTTTACAGAAGATTCCTCCTGTCCCCCGCGTTCTACGCCTCTTGTTTTTATTGGCCTGTGGCATGGGTTCATCCTCCCTTATGTGGTCGGTTGCTTCTTGAGTTGCCGGCGACTTTTCATCTTCTCCCGCTGGCGCTTCGTGTACGTCTCTCCAAGCTTCTTTTGATACGTCGCACTTCTGGCCTTCGAGCCGCACTCAGCAGAGCAGAATTTCCGGGTGCGCCGTTCCGTTGCCAGGAAGTATGTCTTGCACTTTGGGCACTTTCTGAGCCGCTTTGACTGCGGAGAAGCCAGAAAGTCGGCAAAGCTCAGAAAATACTCGATTCCAACCAGCCTCGCGCTGTCTGTTGCGGAGGTGCGTATTGCTGCGACAGGTCCATCCTTCTGGGCTTCCCCCTCGTTCTCCTCAAGCATATTGAACTCGATGGTGTACTGAGTCCGACGAAGATTATCCCGCAGTCGTCTCTCCACTTCGGCTCGGCTCCCTGGCTCTAGATACAGATCGACCAACTCCCTGAGTTCACGCTGCGAGGCACGTAGCTTCGGAATGTCCGCGAGCTGATGAGTACCGGCCTTAATCTCTTCGGCATACGCGGCCTCTAACCGTCGCACGACTTCGGGATGGAGTTCCTTTAACTCATCGTTAAGGAACCCCACGAAGAAATTTCGCGGTGCTTGGCCAAAGCGGCTGCTCTCAGCCTCAAGGATGAGATCCTTAATCCAAGTGGACATGCTAGCCAACCTCCTCTCTCTTGGACTGCTGCTATTCTATCACATGTTACTCGCGGCTATCAAGTCTATACGCGCGCTCTTTGCTAGTTATCGTAGATTCACTTATACTCCGCATATCTTCAAATTATGGAGGTCATCCAATGAAAGTCGTACCCGTCGATCCTATGAAGCGGTTGCTCTCGGTGAGCGAAGCCGCACAGGTCTTTGGTCTCAGCCCGTATACTTTGCGAGCCTGGGTGCAACAGGGGAAAGTGCCAGTCGTGCGTCTGGATTCAGCTGTCCGCATTGACCGGAGTGACCTGGAAGCCCTCATCCAGAACGCTAAACAACGCTGGACGCCTAACCAGCAGTTAGGCATGGCTGCGCACAAAGGTCACCAGAGCCGCAAACAGCAGCAGGAGACCGGCCGTGCAGCATAACTATCAGCTTGATGCTGAGCGTTCAGTACGGCTCCGTGAACGCTTCCGTGGCATGCTTGAACGCCACATTCCCGGCCTGCGGATCAGCGGCAATCGTGCTACCGGGCTCTGTCCGTTCCATGACGATCATCATCCCTCGTTCTCAGCCGACCTGGAGCGGTGTTATTGGCGCTGCTTTGCGTGCGACCGCCGCGGCGGTGTCAGAGACTTCGCTCTTCTGGTGGGTGAAGCGTGGGACCCGTTGACGTCCTTTCCCTCGTTCACGTCCCGACCTGAAGCCTGTCATCAGCGTGCTGACCGTGCAGCCTTGGCCACAGCGAGGGCTGCCTATGAGGCGTGGTGTCGTGAGAAGCTGCATGCGCTTGCTGACAAGTACCAAGACCTCTGCGCTGAACGTGAGGTGTGCGAGATCGCCCTTCACCAGACGCAGAGATGCCCAGAGTCATACACACCACCTGAGCGGAGCTTCTGGGAACAGCGGCTTGCGTGCATCTACGATACGCTCCCGCCTCTAGAGAATGACCTCGATATCCTCACTTACCGTCAGCACGAAGACGCGCGCCTTGCGTGGTGGTTGGAGGAAACAAAACATGGACAGGATAACCTCTGAGGAGATGCTCCGGGATAGTGTGAGCTACCAACAGACCTATGCAGAGAAGATGAGACAGGGAAACGGTCAGGCTTCCACTGTGATACCTCTTTGGCCTTGTCTGGCTAGCGAGGCCCTCTCAGGCTTGGCTGGCGAGATTGTGGCCACGATTAATCCCTACACCGAGGCGGATCCCGTTGCCGTCCTCCTGCACTTGCTCGTCGCTTTCGGGAATGCCATCAACTCTTCTGCCCATGTCAAAGTTGAGAAGACTCAGCACCCTGCCCGACTCTTTGCCGTGCTCGTCGGCGATACGGCCAAAGGCAGAAAGGGCACAGCTTGGTCTACTCCGAAGTATCTCTTCTCACGGATTGACTCAAACTGGATTGAGAATCAGGTCAAAGGCGGACTGAGTAGCGGCGAAGGGCTCATCTTTCACGTTCGTGATCCCATCACAAAGACGGAGCCCATCAAGGAGGGCAAGCGCGTTGTAAGATATGAGGAGATCACTGTTGACCAAGGTGTGAAAGATAAGCGCTTGCTGGTGACAGAGGGAGAGTTCGCCTCAGCCCTGACTGTTATGGGACGAGAGGGCAACATTCTCTCCGCCGTCATCCGTGAGGCATGGGACGGAGAGAAGCTTTCCCCGCTTACCAAAAATAACCCGATTACAGCTACGAACGCGCACATCTCGATCATTGGCCATATCACGAAACAGGAACTCCTCGCACGCATGGACGAGACAAGTAAAGCAAACGGGTTCGCCAATCGGTTCCTGTGGGCACTGGTGAAGCGATCAAAAGTATTGCCCGAAGGGGGAGAGGTCCCGGACGAACTCTTGCTACCGATCGCTGAACAACTGAGGGAGGTTATCACGTTTGCACGTAACGCCACTGAAGTGAAACGAGACGATGAGGCGAGAGCGCTCTGGGCTGAGGTCTATCCCCCTCTGACCGAAGGGAAGCCCGGACTACTAGGAGCAGTCGTATCGAGAGCAGAAGCGCAAGTGCTACGGCTCAGTCTTACTTATGCCCTGTTCGGTATGAGTCGCGTCATCACAGCCCAGCACTTAAAGGCAGCACTGGCGGTGTGGGAGTATTGCGAGCAGTCAGCCATGCTCATCTTCGGTCAGCGTCTAGGTGACCCGACTGCTGACCGAATCATGGAAGCGATCCGCAATGCTGGCGAAGCCGGAATGAGTGACACCGATATCTACGGGATGTTCGGCGGTAACAAATCAGCGAACGAGCGAAACCGTGCAATCGATCTTCTCCTCAATCTTGGACGGATTGCCAAAACGACAGAGGCGACCCAAGGGAGGCCACGGACAGTGTACAGGGCTACGTGATAAACGTGAAAAGGGGTGAAAAGGGGGGGCTTTCCACGTTTATCACGTTTATTACGTAACCCCAGAGGAGCATTATGGGCAAATATCTTGACCTCGCGAAGCAAGCCGAGACTCGATTTAAGAAGCTTCCTTCAGATGCCCAAGCACTCATTCGTCATTGCCAGGAAATTGGTGTCTCGTTGGTTCCCACGCCAGAGGGCAAGCTGAAGGTATGTCCTGTAGGAGCACCGTCCGAGGAACTCAAGGACGAACTCCGGCAACACAAGGAAGAGATCATAGCCCTACTGAATCGGGAGCCTACTCCTTCGGTCTGTTCATCGCTCTCGCTTGCCACCGAAGTGTTTCCAGAGTGGCGAGGCCTTCTCATTCGCTCTGCGCACCTTGGGCTATCAGTCTGGGTTGTCCGCAACCGGCAGGACGGCCAAGACCTCGCTAGGGAAACGGGACATTCTGCACTTCTTCTCGATGATGTGTTAGCCCAGGTCGGTAAGAATCCCACAGAAGTCAGGAAGGCTTTGCTTCCGATCATGATTTGTGCGCCCGTGTAGCGCATCGGCTACAACGATAAGCAGCTACGAGACATCCTCAGCAATTCACCTTCCATCCTGTTCTGGCATCAGCAGAGACGAGACAAGGTGAAAAACGAATTTTTCACCTTCCGTAGAAAACTTTGCAACGGTACACAATTAACGATTAATCACTTAACTCACTCCCAGTGAAGACCGCGTGCGGCGTGTCCCGGTCGTGCTTGCTCCAGTTAGCGCTATCTGCAAGCGCTTGCAATAGTTTGCATACTAGTATTCTCTCACTCCCTTCTGCACTGCCAGTCTCTCTACTATTCACTAGTAGTGAAGAGCGAAGACGAAAGAAGAGCACGGATTGTGATATTTACAGAGCCCCCGTTCCCTGAGGGGCTGCCGCAAACGGAGCCACTTTTTGGTACGCATTTTGCCCTAGGAGCAAAATAAGTGGGTAAAGCTCTGAATTCATGCGTTGAAAAAAATTCTCCGGGTGATGCTACGCAATCGGCATACCCCGTGTCAGCAGCTTGCAGAGCGAGGAACCGACCCGGGCGCGTGAGGAACAGAATCTACCTGCTCAGTACCTCCTATCTCTTTGCCCTTGACTGCTCATAGACAAGGTTTAGAGAGGTCTTGAGAGGAAGATTAGGTAAAACACATGCTTCTTCGGTTTCTCCACAGGGGCACTTCCACTCTGTCACCAGGATGTAGAGAAAGAGAAGCCTGCCAGTGAGTGAGAAAGACTGAACTCATTCGGGGTCTGTCATTCCGTTATTCCCTAGCGCCAGCCTGCTTGAGCAATTGCACGATATCGGCATGGCGAGAGGAATTAACCCCGCTCAAAGCGGTCCCACCTAAGTGGTGCTTCGCGTTCACGTAGGCGCCTTTGTCTATCAAGGCTTTGACTATTGCGGTGTGGCCGTTCTCTGCTGCCCGCATTAAGGCTGTCCGGCCTAGTAGGTCTGTCGCATTTACGTCAGCACCGTTGGCTAACAGTAGCTGTACTATCTCGGTGTGCCCCTTCTCGGCTGCCACTAGCAAAGCTGGCCCGAATATAGGATGCTCGCCATTCGGATTCATCCCCGCCGCTAACAAAAGCTTAAGCGTCTCGACGTTCCCGCCTTCCGCCTCTCCGACAAGAGCCTCTTCTGTGTACGGGATATGCATTTCCTCTAACTGTTGGCGCGCAGTGACTTCGTGGGACAAGAAAGGAGGGCCAAGTACACCCACAACGCTAATCCCCACAGCAGATAACGAGAGGACCTTCATGGTGGGAGAAAAGTCGCGCCAGGGTTTTCCTTCAGTCACCTTGCGGGCGTCGATGATGTTGTAGATCACGAAGGCGACGAGGCCGGTCAATACGAGAAAGCTGACGCTCGGCTGCAAGAATACCCCGAACCACAAATGCGAGTCTAAAACTATCGAGAAAATGAGAAAGACTAGAGCGAAGGCGATCGCTTTAGGAACCTCGCCCTTATACAGTTGTCCGAACCCTGGCCAGATGAAGGAAAGCACGGTAGCTAATCTCCGGCTTGGAACCTGCCTTCTAGTGCCATGCTCAGACACTGTCTGTCTGGGAGGATCACTGGTAAACGGCTTGCCACAGTGTCCACAGAACCGGGCTTCCTCGCGGTTCTCTTTCCCACAATGAACGCAGCGCTTCATACCAGCTACCTCTGAGGCAGCCGGACTCTTAGGAGGCTGCCTTCTTGCCCTTCTTGCTTGGGACCGCAGTAAGTCGCGTATATGGATTCGCTTGCCGGAAATCTTTGGCAGTCGCCTTGCGAATAGTCAAGGTGCCATCCTTCCGTGGGATGAGCCGGATGTAATCACCGATCTGCCCTCCCAGGTGTCTCAGATGGTCTTTCCCTAACCGGATCTGTGCAGAGTTCCGAGAGTAACGGGAAATTTTCCGTAGATCGGGATCAAGAACCCACAGAGGAGAAGGGAGGGGCTCCGTAAGCTGACCTTGAGCAGCGCGCTTCAATGCCCATCTGGTGGTGTGCTGGTCCCATCGCTCCGCTGCTTCGGCTGGTGAAGGCACCTTAATCCTGTTAGGCATCTTGCGGCTTACCCTACCACAGCCGTCTTTTTCACACTATGCGTTGCTTGCCAGCCAGCATCGTTTCTCTCGACGGGGGACCATTCGGGGGACCATTCTCCCCTAGTAGGTGGTAATGAGGGGTAACACGGAGTAAGGGGAGAGGTAAGGGAAAGGCAGAATTGACGGGTATTTACGTACCATATCGCACGTGATGTTACCCCGTATCGTTCACAATCTCAGCACTGAAAATCCTCGTGTCGACGGTTCAATTCCGCCCCTGCCCATTTTTTCTTCTCCTGTGGCCTCCCTCGCTAAAGCTTTCTTCTCCATTGCCGATTCCTCTCTTTGAGGATCTTACTATCGGGGGAAATTTTATGAATAGATCACGCTCGGGTCTCCGTTGCCGCACCTTGCGGAATGTTATTACTGTCAAAGGACTGTTACCACGCAATACGGAAGGAGTATTCCGTTCTGAGGGAACACATTTGGGGCGTGCAGTCATTTTTGCCGATTGGGAGAATGGCATGAGTGTGCCCGTGCCACCTCATGAAATCGTAGTGCTTGAACCATCAGCAGCGATTTTGCAAGCAGCGTAAACAACACTCACTCCTCCTTACAGTGACCGGGAGGTAGTAAGCAAAACGTTCCTCTGTTTCAAGCTATTTCTGTACTAGCCCTGGCCCTAGACGGCGTTCGATGACTTGATCAATCAGGCCATACTCAACGGCTTGTTGGCTGGTGAGAAAGTTATCACGTTCAGTATCGCGGATGATCTGCTCCGCCGGGCGTCCAGAATGATGGCTGAGAATCTGGTTGAGCTCCTCACGAACCCGCAGAATTTCTCGGGCATGGATATGGATTTCGGTTGCCTGGCCCTCGATCCCTCCCCACGGTTGATGGATCATAACCCGTGCATGGGGAAGTGCATACCGCTTGCCCTTGGCTCCAGCCGTCAGCAATAACGCCCCCATACTCGCTGCCTGGCCCACACACAACGTAGAAACATTTGGCCTCACGTATTGCATGGTGTCATAGATCGCCAAGCCAGCCGTTACTGAGCCGCCAGGAGAGTTGATATAGAGGAAGATATCTTTCTCGGAGTCTTCAGCTTCGAGATATAAGAGTTGCGCCGTGATGAGGCTGGCAAGGGTATCATCGACGGTCGATCCGAGAAAAATGATGCGATCCCGCAATAAGCGAGAGTAGAGATCGTACGCCCGCTCACCGCGCGCAGTTTGCTCCACAATGGTTGGAATAAAGTTCATGGTCGTATCCTAGCCATGTCGAGGCAGTTCATGCAAGAAGCCCAGGTTTTCACTTCACCACAAATTTTTCCTTCCATCCTTAAAGAAATCCTCCGAGGTGCCGTTCTCTAAATGGGGGGAGGATACAAGAGTACGAATTCAAAGAAATCTCTCTCTTCCTTGTTCTGGACAACTCAGCAACACAGGAGCTAGAAAGTATTGTGTTCCGTATTGAGATTTTTAATGGGGAAACGTTCGCTGTGATTGAGAAACAGCCTCCCTATATGGTACGTAAATTAGAGTTAGCGGGGCATCATTTTGCGTTCGCACTCGAACAACCGCGCCAAGACCTGGCAGCATAAGGAGAAATCGTGGCTACAACACGTCAAACACCACCCAGAAAGCCTTCTCCAGTCTTTGCCCCTTTATCTTCCGGTCAACACCTCCTCTTTCCGCTCATCCTCGGCTGCCTTTTCCCACTTCTCGCCACATGCCTAGATATCACTCGCCAAGCTCTGCCTTTCTCCTTAGAAAGCATCATGGCAGTGCAACAACAACCATTGCACTGGCTGATTGATCTCGTCCCGGTCGTCATGTTGCTCTTGCTCTCCCAAAAGAAAAAATCACCAGCACGAATAACAACTTCCACACCGCGGCTCCACACCTCCCCTGGGCTCGCAATACCGCCAGGCTCGGACCCATCCGCACCGCAGCAAAAAGCCATTACCACGCTGCAGGCCGAACTTACTTCCGTCAAGGATCAGTTAGAGAAGACGCGCGTAAACGAGGCCGCTCTTCGTGAAATGATTGAAAATATTCCGGACGCTCTTCTCGCGCTCGGTGTGGATGGAACCGTCACCGGCGTTAATCGTGGTGCCGAACAGATGTTCGGCTGGACACGCCAGGAGATGGTTGGGCATCCTCTCAGTAATCTCCTCACACTTGCGTCTTTGCCGCAGATGGAAGCGCACCTGGCTAACATTTTGACGAATCCGTCTGCATCCCCAATTTGTGAAGTCGAATTCGTTCATAGTAACGGCAGAGGGGTATGGGCAGAAGGTTGTACAAGCGTCATCCGCAATAGCAATGGCGAAACAACTGGTTTCCATATCATCTATCGCGAACTGAGTCACCGACAACAAGCACTTGATGGCAGTGGAAAGACTTCAGAAACAACCCCACGGCAAGAGGACACCAGGTCTGCAGCTCAATCGGACCCTCCAGTTTCATCTCTATTCTCGTTTGAATCCACGCCAAGCGCCGCGTTGAAAGTTCCTGAGTTTCTTGCTCCCCCCGACCAGAAAAGAGAAGAAATTCTCAGCAACGAGGAGCAGGAACTCGCTGCGGTGAATCTCACGTTTCCAACCGAGTCCGAAACTGCATCCCAGGTCACCTCCTCAACCACAGCGCAGTTCACCTTTACTGACGAGGCGACAACCGAGTCCCAACCTAGCCCAACCCTTCCGCCCCAGGTTATCGTGGACGAGGTGACACTCGAATCTGAGCCCAGTTCAGCAGGGCCCGTTCAATTCGCTTTTACCGACGAAACGGAAACCCCCTCACAAGTCGAGCCGCCGGCACAGTTCACTTTTGATGAGGCTCAGGCGACAACCGAGCCCCTATTCAGTCCATCTACACTGTCCCCATTTGCTGCGACCGAGGCAGCACCGGAACCTTCACTCGATTCGGAAGAATCCGTTCAATTCGCTTTCACCGACGAAACGGAAACCATCTCACAAGTCACGTCCTCCTTGCCAATAAGATTCTCTTTCGCAGATGAGAGGGAAACGGTGTCACAGGTTAATCCATTATCAGCAGAACAATTTGTCTTCACCGACGAACTACAGGCCACGGCGGCTCCACGTCTACTCTCATTCGGGGCAACGCAAACCCTCGATTCGTCGCCGTTCAATTATTCCGAAGCACTCTCGTATATCGGAGGGGATGAGGTGTTACTTGCAGAATTGGCTGCCATTTTTCTCCAAGAATATCCCCAATTGCTAGAGAATCTCCGTACCGCAGTCGCCAGCAGTGACGTCGAAGCTCTTATTTACCATGCACATGCCCTGAAGGGTTCGGTCAGCAATTTCGTCGCCGCGGATGCCGAAAATACTGCTCGCAGACTCGAACAAATAGGCCGAGACGGAGATCTTACAGATGCAGCAAAAGTGCTCGGCGACCTCGAAACCGCCCTCACTCGCCTTGCTCCCGCACTGAGCACCCTCGCAGTTCGGGTAGCCGCGTAGCAGTAGGACAAGTCTCGGGCAAGTCTTAGAGCGGTTTGCAGTTGCTTTTACCAGGAGTGTTCCCCCTTCGACAGGCTCAGGGTGAACGGTCTTGCTCTCTACGCTGAGTATCCTTCCGTTCGTGCTGAGCTTGTCGAAGCACGAGCTACTATCGGTTTTGGTAAACTCAATAGCAATCTGCTCTAGGCAAGCCTAGGGCAAGTCACAAGCAGTCGAGAACACGTCCTGATAATTTTTGACACATACATTCGGTTCGGTGCTTCTGGGGTCAGATTCCCTCTCCCGGATGAGAGAGGGAACCTCCTCCTCTATTGAGAGCCCACAACTGAACCGCGCTCACCCCTCCCCATATCCTTTTGATGTTGGGCGACCCAATCAACAATGGGTTGAAACACTTCCTGCTGGGCTTTCGTCCCGAACAACATATCGAGATGCCCCCAATTCTCCAGCAAACGATAGTGCACATCTTGTGTTGCTGTCGCACGCGCAGTGTACTCAATCCGCTCAGCCCATGGGATTCCGGCCCTGTTCATGTTGCCTGAAGCGAACGCCAGGATAGGGACGTTCAGCATTGTCAATGCTTTTTTGTAGTCAAAGTTACTCCCTGCGAGATGACGAGTGAAGTCGAAGCCACCATGATTTTGTGCACGTGGCCAGTACCGATCTTCGCTCAGCAATAAGCGAGCAAGAACCAAAGGGTCGGCATATCCTTCTTTCGCATTGGACAATCCACCCTGCTGCCCAAAAGCTGGACTGACATAGAGGAAGTGCGCTAAAGCTTCCGTGCGGTTAGTAAAGACATGGATCGGTAGGAAATCTGGCCCATTTGGATCGCTCAGAATGTCTTGAAGCTGTTTGAGCCAACGGGCATACGGCAGATAACGCCGCTCTAAATCATCAGCAAACCACGCTGGAGTTTCTGGGCGTTCATGGTAAAGCGGCTCCTCATCGGGTGGATCAAGAACGTAACCATCGAGCAAGATCAATCCACTCACATCCCCACGGCCGTACCGCGCGCTCATGAGTGCAGCAAACGTGG
>Ga0187892_10006147_pt1 | contig 18120 bp, 12 predicted proteins | sample MA1701073metaG_FD_139345 | JGI IMG/M metagenome (GOLD analysis project Ga0187892, IMG submission 139345) | Bio-ooze microbial communities from a basaltic lava cave in the Kipuka Kanohina Cave System on the Island of Hawaii, USA - MA170107-3 metaG ... | reverse complement strand
CGTCTCTCTGAACTACGGCCAGGCTGCGATCCTGACACCGAGCGATTTCGCCTTCTCGCGGGATGGGATTCTGGCTGAGGGGAATGTCAATCAAGAGATGATGGTGATTGGCGAGCTGAATCTAAAAACCATTGCAGAGAGCCGGCTTACCGGGACGGTTTTGCCGCTAAGAGACAGTCAAACGACGGCTGAAATCGTCTCCAATCTGGAAATGGTGTCGGTATAAGTGGTGAAAGTCGTCATTCGTAACACGACCTCGTCTGATTTTACTGGCATCGTTGAGATGACCCGAGAGGTCTACCCGGACAGCCCTCCGTGGAGGATGGAGCAGCTTGCTTCTCATTTGAAGGTCTTCCCGGGGGGCCAGTTTGTTGCGATCGACCAAGACTCTGGAGCCGTCGTTGGAATGGCGGCCAGCCTCATCGTCTTGTGGGATGACTACGAAATCATGTCGAGTTGGCGCGACCTTACGGATCGAGGGATGTTTACGAATCACGATCCCGAGCGTGGCAGAACCCTTTATGGCGCCGAAGTCATGGTGCGTCCGGCGAGCCAAAGCGCAGGAATCGGCAGGAAGCTGTACAAGGCGCGTCGAGATCTGGCAGAGCGTTTAGGCCTGTTGCGAATCCGCGCTGGCGCCCGATTGCGCGGATATCATCGTTTTGCTGGGCGGCTGAGCGCTGAGGACTATGTGATCAAAGTGATCCACGGCGAACTCAGGGATCCGACTCTATCCTTTCAGCTCAAGCATGGCTTTGAGGTTCTGGCGGTGGTTCCTGATTATTTACGCCATGATGAGGAGAGTCTGGGTTTTGCCGCTCTGATCGAGTGGATCAATAAGAAGGCAGCCAAGGCAGAACACTACGCAGGACGCGACCCTCGCTTCCGCAGGAGCTCTTGAGAGTCGTCTAGCAAGAGCGAGTGCAAACAGGCCGCACACGGTTGAATCCTCAAGATGGGCAGAAGGACAACGCGTCATTAGTCTCCCTCGGTCTCACCGCAGTTTTGTCTTCGATCGAATCATCCAGTCGAGCGATACCGTTATCGCAAGCACTCTCCACGAAGGGATCGTGCACCTGTTTGCCCAATATCGAGGCGGCAGCTCTGCATTTCATTTGGGGCCCGCACAGCAGGCGGCCGCTGGTGTTTGGTACAATAGCGTCCGCACTCGAAGCAAAGCTTGGAGAATCTTATGAGCCTCAAGAAGACGGTGGAGTTTTGGCGGAGACCGGTGGCGCCCTGGGCACGGCTGCACCTGAAGGAGCCGGACTACTCTCGTCCACTTCTGCAGATGACAGCCGAACAAAAGCAGCGGATTCTGGAGAACCTGGAGTTTGTTTATGGCGAAGAACGCGGCCGAGCCTGCTTTCCCGAATTGGAGCGGACTATGCAGGCTCATTACGCCCGAAAGCCGGGAGAAATGGTCGAATACGAAGCAACGTTCAACCCGGCCGATCGATTCACCGAGAAGGACGTGATCGCTATCACCTATGCCGATACGATTCACAACCCCGAAACCTCACGGCTGCAGACGCTTTATCACATTCTCAGTTTGTTTCTGAGGCGAACGATCAACACGCTTCACATTCTTCCCTTCTTTCCATCGTCTTCCGACCGCGGATTCTCCATTATCGACTTTACACAGATTGACCCTCAGGTGGGGACCTGGGACGACATCGAGCGGCTCGGCCAGCGTTTCCGCTTGATGTTTGACGGAGTGTTTAATCACGTATCTTCGAAGAGCCGCTGGTTCCAGGAGTTCCTGGACGGAAACCCGGAGTACCAGGACTTCTTTGTCCGGTTCTCAACGAAGGAAGCGATCGACCAGGATCATCTCCGCTTGATTCTCCGTCCTCGAACCTCCGACTTGCTTACCAGCTTCGAGTCCCTGCGCGGCCCGGTATATGTGTGGACTACGTTCAGTCCCGACCAGATCGATCTCAATTTCAAGAACGTGGAGGTCCTGCTGCGGGTCATCAAGGTCCTGCTGTTCTATGTTCGCCGCGGTGCCGACATCATTCGCTTGGACGCTGTCACCTATCTTTGGCGGGAGTTGGGCACGGCCTGCGCCCATTTGAAACAAACGCATGCCCTGGTGAGGCTCTTTCGAGCGATTCTCGATGTTGTCGCCCCGCAGGTCGCGCTCATTACGGAAACCAACGTTCCCCACAAGGACAACATCAGCTACTTTGGGGACGGCACCGATGAGGCTCAGATGGTTTATAACTTCGCCCTGCCTCCACTGGTGCTCCACACCTTCCAGTCGGGCAACTGCACGCGGCTATCGGCTTGGGCAGCGGGCCTTGAGATGGTCTCCGATCAGGCCACCTACTTGAATTTCCTGGATTCACATGACGGCATCGGATTGCTGGGTGCGAAGGACATCCTGACGGGGCAGGAGATCGAGGCCATGCTCGAACGCGTCAAGCAGCATGGCGGTCTTGTTTCGTTTCGCACAACGGCCGACGGACGCCGCACTCCCTACGAAATGAACATTACCTGGTACAGCGCTCTGAATCGCGAAGATGGCACAGAGGACATGGACTTGCAGGTCGCCCGCTTCGTCGCCTCGCGCTCCATAGCTCTGGTCTTGGCAGGAGTGCCAGGAATTTATCTGCCCAGCCTGATCGGGAGCCGAAACGATCTTGAAGCGGTGGGCAGGGGAGAAGAAGCTCGCAGCATCAACCGCGAAAGGATTCACGAAGAGGCGCTCCTGGAGTTGTTGAGCGACCCCACGACTTCCGCCTACAAAATCGCTCGACGTTTTGAACACCTGATCGAAAATCGCATAGAATGCCGAGCCTTTCACCCTAACGGCCGTCAGCGCATCGTCTCTCTCAACCCGGCAGTCTTTAGTCTTTTGCGCGAGGCTCCTGACGCCAGTGTGCGCGTCCTGTGCCTCACGAATGCGACCGCCGTTCCTCAAACGGTGAGTTTGCCGGCCGCGGATCCCGATTTTCATGCGAAGAGCTGGCTCGATATGCTCAGCGATTTCGGTGTCTTCGCCGCAGAGAGCCATCTCGAACTGACGCTTGAGCCCTATCAGGTCATGTGGTTGAAGGCTCGATGACCTTTGGGACGGGGGAATGTACTTCAAGGCTGGTCGCATTCTGTTTTCGCGCGCATCACAAATGGCTGGACGTCCCCTAGTGAACGGTGACAATGAAGATTCTCATGCTTAACGTGTGCGATCACCGGACTGCTGCCAGTGATCCTTCCATTGATTAAATCGGCAACTTCTCGTTCCGTTTGCACCGCCTCGTAAGAGCGTCTGCTGAGTCAATTCAAGTTCGCCTCCAAGTTGATGCGAATAATGGATGTTCGTTTTGGTAGCCATGATCAACGTTTCTTGCGGCGGTCTTGGGCCGTCAGCGGCCACCCAGAAAAGCCCACGGCCAATTCAAAAACGAGAATTGACCTTGGCTACTAGATCGTTCGCGATTCGTCTTGTGTTAAAGGTGAATCGGAATTAGCAGTTGTCCCCGTCCCTGTTTGCTGCTCCATCAACAAGCCCGCTTGACCGAAAACGCATCAGGTTGATGCTGAAACCGCCACGCTTCCCAGCGACGGCTCAATACCGGTCAGTCGCATGGCTAGAAACGTGTGCCGCATCAGCATTTGCGAGGTTGAGGGAGGAATTGCCCGGGTAGAGACACGAGCTGCTATGCCGGTAGCCGATTGCCGAGGTTCCGATTTCACTCCAAAGGAACCGGCTGGCGCCCGTTCACTGGACCTCCTGTCAAAACCGGCGTGGTTACTCCATCATCAACTTATAAGGCTTGGGGGTAATCTTCAGCGTATACGCCGTGAATCCCCACAAAGCCGCCACTCTTTTCGATGTAATCGCGAAATGCGGTCTTCTGTTCGTCTCTGAGAACATCCCCGCTGGTGTTGTTCCAGACGACCGCCCTAAAGCGTCCCAACTGTTCAGCGTTGAACACGGCCCCATTGTCGGTCACCATAGTTGACCAGCCACGTCGTCGGGCGATCGCCTCAAGTGCTTTGATCGCTGCAGGAATGGCTTCTTCATGACGAAAACCGTTGGTCTTCGAAAAAATCAGTATCGCGGTCTCGTTCAACTGGGTAGGAAGTTGCGGAGGAACCGTTTCGTAGACATTCAGGCCGACAAACAAGCGATACAGTGTCGGGCCGGCCATAATCAAAGCCAACACGAACAGCACGGCCACGGTACCACCGAGAATCTTCAGAGCTTTTTTCAGTTTACGCTTCATGTCGAACTGGTTTCGCAAACGCCCTCAAGCCTGAACTCTTCGCGTCACTTCCCCCGTGACGCTTTCCAGGTACCGCGATGGGAGTCAAACTCCCAAGTGCCACTGAGTTGATCAGCCTCCAGCTTGCCTTTGATCGTGAGATCAGCGGTCGTGCCACTTTCCTCGGAGGTGAACGGGAACTTCAAATCCAGCATTCTGGCGGTGGCAGTTCCTTTCACGTCTGCGGCGCCCATCTTTCCAGCGACTCTTTCGCCATCGACCTGGAAGGTGGCGGGGATTCTGCGCTCGCCACCCTCGGTGTCGAAAATGAACTGCCAGGGACCTGTCAGGTCTGCCACTTGAGCTTGTGTGCCTTTTAGAGTGCCGCTGTAACCTTCAAATTCCCATTTGCCGGTCAGTTTGTCGCCATCCAGGCTTGCGATGATCTTGAGGTCGCCTTTCATTCCCTGGTCTGGCACCGTGATCGGGAATTTCAAATTCAGTGTGTTAGCCACAAATCTTCCCTTCACATCAAACGGTCCCCACTTTCCTGTGACGACTTCGTCGTTCAACTGGAAAGTTACAGAAGCTTCACGATTACCGTCCTCCGTGTTGAGGACGATCGCCCAGTTTCCATTCAAGCTTTCAGCAAACAGTTGGGGCGCCGAGATGGCCAGGACGAGGAGCAACAAGCCGAGTCGAGTGATTATTCTTGCCATACGAGAGTCTCCTTAGATCCGATTGAAATGACGACGATGAATACCCATGAAACCCTGTCTCCATTCAGCCGCGGCGCTGCGTGGTTCTAGACAGCCTTCTCAACGCTTCCTCACTTACTGGCAGGCGTGTTCTGCTCCAGGAGGGTGATGTTATGCGCCTGAAGCGTGCTGGCGGTTGATCGCTGAAATTCAGCGATTGTCTGGCTGAGGTCTACCTGGGCGCGCAGTTCCTGGCTGCGAGCCGAAATCATTACTGTTTGACGCTGCAAAACAAGGAAGACGGTTGACGTTCCCGCCCTGAACTGGCGCTGCTCGCTTTCGTACTGCTCCTCGGCGGAGCGGCGAGCATCCGTAGCCGACGCCAGCCGGGCTTTGGCGGATTCCACTCCTTGCAGGGCATTGCGCACATCGGCCTCGACCAACTGTTCCAGTCTCTCCCGGTCGTTCCCGGTGCGACGTTCCTCAGCCAGCGAGGCGCCCAAATTGGCTTCCGCGGTTCGGTTGCGCAGCGGCAGCGAAATGCTCACTCCAATCTGGGCGGTTGGGAAGTTGCGGTTCCAAAGGTTCGAGTAGGACTGGCTGTAGCCGCCCACCAGGATGTCGGGGACTCCGCCGCCAGAGATCGTCAGAGGAGGCAAGGCTGGCAAGCCAGCCACCCGCGAGAGGTCATTGATGCGTGCGATGAAAACATCAAACCCGCCTGTTAGCGGATTCGATTGGTTTGGAATCACTTTGCCGGCCAGGCCCGTGCTCGTATAACTCGCAATCAAATCGACCTGCGGCTTGGTCTGCTCCTTGAAGAAGCGGGTGTTGGCCTGGTTGATTTCCTTGGAGAGTTTAATCTGGGCAAGTTCGGGTCGTTGAGTCATGGCTTGGTGCACCGCTTCAGCCAGCGCTGCGGGAGGCGCTTCGAGATTCACGGGAGTAACTGGCTGTAACGCGCTGGCCCACAGTGTTGCCCTCCGGTTTGGCAGCATCAGCGTTTTAAGAGCGTTTTCAGCCCGCGTCACCGATTCCTGCGCCCTGTAGACGTTCTGCGCAAAAGTGGCCAGTTGAGTTTCCGCTTCCACGACGTCAACGGGCGCCAGAATACCTTGATCCACCATCCGCTGATTGCTCTCGACCTGCCGGCGGGCCAGATCGGCCGCTTCGGTCTGAACCTGAAGATTCCTGACTGCGAAGACCAGTTCCCAGTAGGCCTGCTCCGCCTGAGTGATCGTGTCGATGACACGCCGGCAGAACTGCTCATCGCTGAGCGACCGGTTCTTCTTGGCGACCTCGATGCTCCGCCGGTTGTCGTCAAACAGCAGGTTGCGAAACAGCGGTTGATTGAAGTTGAACGTCAGCGCTGTGGGATATTGGGGGTTCAGTGTGTTGAACTGGTTGTCGGTCGTCAGTCGTGTCGAAGTCAGGCTCACCCGGTAAGATCCGCCTAGCCAGGGAACCAAACCGTTGATCTGCGGTAGGGTGGTGAAGTCTCGCTGCTCCAGTTTGCCCCCGGCTCCGCCACCAATAGAGGAACTGACTGGCGAGACTTGCCGCTCCAGGCGTCCTTGAGCGCCGATCACCGGGTCGAAGTGGCCTTTAGCTCCAACCAGCTGCAGGCTGGCGATGTGCTGGTCGATGCGCGAGCCTTCAATGTCTTTGTTGGCTGCCAGCACGTGGGCGATGACTTCTTTGAGCGTGAGCGGTACTTCTCCGATGACCCCGATCCTTGGGAGCAAGACCACGGGTCGGATGGGCTTCTGGGTATTGGGTCTCTGTTGTGCGATCGCCTGGTTCGAGAAGGAGGCGGCGGCCAAGAGGATGACAGTCGCCGCGAAGGTTCGAACCTGAATAAACCGAGCCGGGTTTCTTTGCTGAACGGTCGTCACTTGACCTCCTTGGATGGCGCAGCCTTGGCATTGCGGCGGAAAAGAGACATCGCCTCGGACGCGCTGGTCGCGAGGCGCTGGCCCAGCGCGCCTGAAAACGCCTGGTAGCGACGGGTCAATCGCTGCCAGACGGGCATATCCTTAAAATCCTCAAAGAGAGAATAAAAGACCGGGACGGCCAGCAGCGTGAGCAACAGGCACAGCGACTGGCCGCCTACGACCAACACGCCGATGGAGCGGTTTGTCGCTGCCCCCACTCCGCTGGAAATGACTAGTGGCGTCATGCCGGCGACCAAGGCAACCGTGGTCATGAGAATGGGACGAAGGCGATCGCGGTTGGCCTGAATGATGGCATCGTAGCGTTCCAATCCAGCGTGCCGCAGGGTATTCGTGTGGTCGATCTGCAGGATGGCGTTCTTCTTCACGATGCCGAAGAGCAACAGCAGTCCCAGACCAGAAAAGATGTTCACGGTCTGTCCCATCACCAGGAGTGAAAAAATACCGAATGGGATCGCCAGCGGCAGAGTAAGGAGAATGGTGACGGGGTGGATGAACGATTCAAATTGGGCGGCGAGAACCATGTACATGAAGATGAAAGACAACAAGATGGCCAGCACGAAGTAATAGCCGGTGCGCCCCAGTTCTTTGGACAACCCGGAAAGCTGGCTTGTGTAACCGGGATCCAGCTTGGCCGTTTTGACGAATCCGTCCATTTGACTGATGACTCCAGCCTGCGAACCACCGGGCAAAACGTTGGCCGAGAGCATCACCTGCCGCTGGCGGTTCAGGCGCTCGATGGTTGACGGCCCGGCGCCTTCCTTGATGCCGGCAACTTCGCCCAGACCCACCCAACCTTTCTTGCTGGAGGCGACGATGACGCGCTTCAGTCCTTCCGGGCTGGCTCGAAACTCGCGAGTCGAGCGAAGACGCACATCGTATTGATCCGTGCCAGCGTCAAAGGTCGAGACCACCTGCCCGGCAATCAGGGTGTTGAAGGTTTGTGAGATATCCCCGACGCTGACACCCATGTCCGCGGCCCGCTGGCGATCGACTTCAATCCGGAGCTCCGGTTTGCCAATGATCAACGAGGTGTCTGCGTCAACCACATCCGGAATGGTTTTGAGCTTGTCCAAGAGCGTTTTGGAATAGGCGTAAAGCTTGTCGAGATCCGGACCGCTCAGGGCGTATTGCACATCCGCACTCCGTCCGCCTGCGCCGGAGCCTCCGGCCTTCTGCACCGTGGTCCGCAGTTCGGCCGGATAGTTCGTCAACAGTTCCCGCGCTCGGACCATCAACTCTTGCTGGGTCAGATCCCGTTCGTCCAATGACGCCAGGCGGACGTAGATGGAAGCGCTGTTGACGGCTCCTTGGGAGCCGCCACCGATGGTCGTCAGCGTGTTGGCCACGCCGGGAAGCTGGCGCATGTCTCTGGCGATGCGCTCGACTACCGAACCCGTAGAGGCTAGCGTGGCGCCTTCTGCGGCGCGCACCGTGATTTCGAACTCGGACCGGTCGTCGTCCGGGACGAAGTTTTTGCCGATGAACATGAACAGCGGAACAATGCTGAGAATGACCACGGTGCTCAGCCCTACAATCATTGCGCGATGGGCCATTGACCAGCGAAGCATGCGTGTATACGCGGCGTCGATGGGGCGAAAGCACCGGGATTCCTTGGAACTGGCCCCAGGATGTCCGTTCGATTTCTCGGGTTGCTTGATGAAGCGGGCGCTCAGCATTGGAGTGAGCGTGAACGAGACCAGCAGGGAAACGGCGATGGCAAAGGAAGCGGTCAGACCAAAAGACGACATGAAACGGCCCACCATGCCGCCCATGAATCCCACAGGCATGAAAACCGCCAGCAGCGAGAACGTCGTCGCCATCACGGCCAGGCCGATTTCGCGGGTGCCTTCGATGGCCGCCTCAAATGGAGACATTCCTTTCTCTTCAATGAAGCGATAGATGTTCTCCAGCACGATGATGGCATCGTCGATGACAATGCCTACCATCAGGGTCAGCGCCAGCATCGTGATCTGATTCAGCGTGTAACCCATCGCAGCCATGAGCGCGAAAGTCGAGATAATGGATGTGGGGATTGCAATCGCCGCAATGAGAGTGGTGCGAACGTTGGCCAGGAAAAAGAAGATGACGATGCAGGCCAGGATGCTGCCTTCGATCAAGTGAGTTTCGATGGAACCAATCGCCGCATTGATGAATATGGACTGGTCGCTGATGACTTCCGTGCGAACGTCCTTCGCCAGAGTGGGCGCGATCTCCGCCAGCCGTTCCTTGACGGCATCGGCCACGGCCACCACGTTCTCCCCCGACTGCTTCGAGACGACCAGCGTTACGGCTGTTTGACCGTCCAAACGGGAAACGCTGCGTGGTTCCTCCACGCTGTCTTCGGCGTACCCGATATCCCTGATCCTGACGACATAAGAACCGCGCGTAGTGACGGCAATTTCGTTGAACGCCTTCGGGTCGGTAATCCTCCCCATGGTGCGCACCGTAAGTTCGCGCGAGCCTTCATCGACGCGGCCACCCGGCATTTCCAGGTTCTGCTGGCGCAGGGCATTCGCCACCTCGGCTACGGTCAAGTTATAGGCCCGCATCCGGTCAAGATCGACCCGCACGTGAATCTCCCGCCTGGCGCCGCCGACAATCTGGACCTGCCCCACGCCTTTAATGTTTTCGATGTGTTCCTTGATGTTCTTCTCTGCAATGTGCGTGACATCGTGCAGCGAACGCGGCGCGGCAACGACGATCCGCATGATGGGCGCCGCATCGGGATCGAATTTTTGCACCACGGGTTGTTTGGCCGTCTCCGGCAGTTCCGGCAGGACGAGGTTGATCTTGTCGCGCACTTCCTGCGTGGCGACGTCGCCGTTCTTTTCCAGGGCAAACGTGACAATGACCTGTGAAATACCTTCGACTGAAGAAGACCGGAGCTCGTCAATTCCGCTGATGGTGTTGACGGCGCCTTCGATCCGCTTGGTGATTTCTGTTTCGATTTGCTCGGGTGAGGCGCCCGGGTTGGAAACACTGACCATCACGGTTGGAAGGTCCACCTTGGGCAGCAGATCGACACCTAACGTGAAGAAGGAAAAGACACCCACGACGGTCAGGGCCAGAATCAACATCGTGGCAAAGACGGGGCGGCGGACGCAGATTTCAGCTAATTTATGCATGCACGATCTCCCATGGCGGGCGGGTTACTAAGTCCCGCTGGTTCTTCACTGTTGTTGACGCTGCACAGCGACTCCATCGTAGAGCTGGTCTAGATTATTGATGGCCACCACTTGTCCGCTGGAGACACCGGAAAGAATGCGGAGTTGGTTGTTTTCGCGTTCTCCGACTTGCACCACCCGCACACGCGCCTTGTCTCCCTCGACAATGAAGACTTGCGAAGAGTTGGTGCTGTCATCAGTCAACACGGCCTCACGTGGAACAAACTGGGCTTTCTCGCCCTCAGGTAGGAGAATGTTGGAAGTCGCGAACATCCCAGGGCGGAGGGCCAGACTGGGATTGCTGATCTTGACTTCCACCGTGATCGATCGCGAATTGGGATCGACTGCCGGGTTGACGGCGGTGACCTTCCCGCTGAACTGTTCCTCACCATGAGCAGCGACCCGAGCCACAACGGACATGTCCTGCCGAACTCGCGCCGACTCCGCTTCCGGCAGTTGGATGTGAAGCTTGATGGGATTGACACGCAAGATAGTGGCGACCTTCGAAGTAGGTGTCACGTATTCCCCTACGGAAAGCGGCCTGGCGCTTACATAGCCTGAAATCGGCGCCCGGATGGCGGCATCATTCAGGGCTTTCTGGGCCATGGCAACCTGGGCCTGTGCCCCGGCCAGAGAAGCCTGGTTCGTTTCAATACCTTGATAGTTCTGCCGGGCAACGTTGAGAGCGGTTTCATATTGTCTGCGGGCGGCATTGGCTCTGGCTTGGGCCGTTTCCGCCTGCGTTCGTTGTTTCTCGTAGTTGCTTAGCGAGACATCGCCGGTTTCCACCAGGTTGGCGTAACGTTTGGCATCCGCCGCAGCGAGTTTGGCCTCGGCTTCAGCCGATTCATAAGCAGCGCGAGCAGCCTGGACCTCAGGCACGACCGTTGGGTCAAACGCTTCCTTAGGACTGAGCCCAATCTTGGACTGCGCCTGGCGCACGGCTGCCTCTGCCTGGCTCTGCGCGGCTTGGGCCTGTTGGAGACGGAGGCGGGCATCGCGATCGTCCAGTTGGAGGATCACGTCGCCCTGCTTCACGAAGGCGCCGACGTCCACGGGAGTTGAAGAGATCCAGCCAGAAGTCTGGGGTGCGACCTCGGAGGACTCTTCAGCCATGAAGCTCCCCGTGGCCTGGATCGTCAGCGGGACCTGGCGGGACACTACGGCTGCCGTTGAAATCGGAATGGCGCTGCCCGCCGGTGTTGCCTTTCCTTTGCTTGCCTTCGTGGTGCCCGAGCCGCCACAGGCTGCCGAGAACAGCAGGATGCAGCCCAGCAGAACTCGAAGGGTCATTCGCGTGTGACCCCGAGTGAAAGAAGATGTCGTTAGTTTCAGTTGTTTCATACCAGTCCTCTTGCTGATCTGGATTGAGGTATTGAGCCTCTGATTAAGCAGACTTTCTCTGTTTCGAGGTCCCGGTTTGGCGCGTGCTAATTTCTTGTCGCAAGCCGTTCTTGAGCCCATTCAGCAGAATCTCTGTGAGGGCCACGCCTACTTCTTTGTCCGAGCTCTTAAGCAGGTTGATTCCAAACAGCCTTTTCACAATGGCGTAATAGCTGGGCATACCCACCAGAGCGAATACCACCGCCCCTGGGTCGCACTGACGAAAGGCTCCATCGCGTTGACGTTTGATAATGTATTGGCTGATGAAATCATATATAGGAATGCCGAGCGATCGATGTGAAATGCGAGCGATCTCGTGGCCCTCAAGCGACGCGTAAAGCATCAGTCGTTGAAAATGCGGGTCGCGATGGTACGCTTCCAATATTTTGGAAATCAGAGATCCGAAGAATCGTTCGTCGTCCGAACGGTTGGCATGCCCGCGGAGCTCTCCTAGCCACTCTTCGGTTTGTCCCTCGTTGGATTTGTAATCCAGGATCGCCGTGTACAGCTCTTCCTTGTCAATAAAGTGCTGATAGATAATGCTCTCACTGACACCGGCTGCAGCTGCGATCTCCTTCGTGGTCGTTCCTTTGAACCCTTGATCTGAGAAGAGTTTGAGCGCCACTTGGATCAACTGCCCGCGGCGCTGCTCGGCGGGCAGGCGGGTTGTGCGCTTCCGTTGAACATTCTTGGCTGGCTCCGGGCTATTGTTGCGGCGATTTTTCATGGCGTCTCCGTCAGTGCTACAACTAAGTGAGTATTCACTAATATTCTATGGAACAAGAAAGCGGCTGTCAAGGGGGAAGGCAGATTTCCGATACAGACTTCTGAGACGCCAGCCTCAGCCTGAGCGCAGGCGTCATGCAGGGCCTTCTCCCCGCCGCGACACTAGTCAATACCCAGTTTTTCAAAGACTCGAGTAGCTCCGGGCAGCTGAACGGCGAACTCTCTGATGAAGTACAATCTTGAATCGGTTCACAGCTGACGGGGGTACAAAGCAAACAGGACTTCATCGGCGAGTAGCGATGTAGAAATTGAGGTTCGTGATGCATGACACGTTAGGAATTGACTTGATGGCTGGGCCGGACGGCTGGTTTGCTGCAATACTGTCGGCATTGGGGGGAGGTGGTGGCGGATCGCCCGCCGCACCTGTGGACCCCGCCGCTCCCATTCTCATTGCGTTGGTATTGATCGCCTTCGGGGCGATGCTTGGCGGATACCTGGTACGGAGATTGGGTCAGCCTGCTGTGCTGGGAGAACTGCTGGTTGGAATGCTGGTGTCCAATCTGGCTTATTACTTCCACCAACCGGTAATCAGCGTGCTGCGCGAAGGTGAAACGGTCAGGTCCATCATGTCCTCCGCCTTCACAAGAAGCATCACGCTGGCAGAGGCAGCCCGCGAGTTGCTGCCGCCTACCCCGCACACGCAGCGCCTGGTTCAAATTCTGAACAGCCCGAGCGGCCCGGTCGCAATCCAAGTTTACGAGTTTGTCGATATTCTCTCGCGCATCGCGATTATCGTTTTGCTTTTCCTGGTTGGGCTGGAAACTAGCGTGCACGAAATGAGAAGAGTGGGGCGGACCGCATTTCTGGTGGCGTTCGTCGGTATTGTGGCTCCGCTGCTGCTCGGGTTCGGAGCGATGACGTTGCTGGACTTTTCTGCGCTTGTGGAACAGAGATTATTCGTGGGGGTAATTTTGGTTGCCACCAGCGTTGGCATAACGGCTAGAATCTTTCGTGACTTGAAGCAAGAGCAACGGGCCGAGGCAAGAATTATCCTGGGCGCAGCCGTGGTTGATGATGTGCTGGGATTGCTCCTTCTTGCTGTATTGAGCGGTTTCGTCGCAACCGGAGCAGTCAGTCTGCCTGCGGTCATGCTCATCACTCTAAAAGCCGTGTTATTTCTGTCGGGCTCAATTGGCATCGGATTATGGATAAGCCCCAAACTCGTCCGGCTGATGGCACGCCTGGAAATCCAAAACATCAAACTTCTGTTCGGCTTAGGTGTCGCATTCCTGTCCGCGTGGTTTGCGAGCCTAGTAGGATTGGCAACCATTGTGGGTGCGTTCGCTGCGGGTCTTGTGCTGGAGGAGCTTTTTTTGAAGGAGTTAAGGGAAGAGCATTCATTGCGACATCTCCTTTCTCCATTAGAATCCTTGATCGTGCCGGTCTTCTTCGTGTTGATGGGGATGCAGGTAAAACTTGAAACCTTTGGCGATTTCAAAGTAGTCGTGACGGCCGCTGTAATCACGGGTGCTGCCGTGATCGGCAAGGTTGTGTCCGGTTTCGTTTGCCCTTCAAAGCTAAGCCGTTTGTCGGTGGGCGTAGGCATGATGCCTCGTGGTGAGGTTGCCCTGATTTTTGCCGGAGTCGGCAAGGGACTCGGCGTGATCGGCGACGGGATGTTTTCTGCCATAGTCATCATGGTTATGGTGACAACAATGCTTACGCCGCCCCTGCTGAGATATGCCTTAGGCACCGGCAATCGAGCAGAAATCCCCACCTAGAAAGACTTCTCGAATGGAAGATACTTTCGCATCTGAATCGGCTTGGAACGTTCAGAAGCCTGCGAGATCCAGCTCTCTCCAGACCAGCTCAATGAGTCTCTCAACTCTCGCGTTCCGGGAACGTAGGAGGCCGCCGAGAGTGAACAGGCATGCTGCCCTGCCGATGACCCTTCGTCGCAAAGCGCTCACCAGAAATGGACAGCTGGTCATAATCCTGAAGGTAGCCTCGATACACGACCATTCCTCCGCCCCAGCTGAGAGATCCAAATGCAGAACTGGCCGTACATCCCTTTAGAAACCCGATCGGGTCATCGCGCGCTTTTGGGTTTCGAGAATGCTGAAGGCGCAATGCCAAACTCAGCCCTTACTTCACCGAGAACAGCGGAGGCGTCCGATCCATTTCTTTTTCCCACTGCTCCAGCAAGCCGCGAAGCTCGGAAGCCACTTCCTGATATTGGTAGTAGAGTTCTTGCCGTTCGCTGAGGTCTTTCTTCAAATCGAATAACAATTCCCGGTCGCCGTCGCGGATGTACTTCCAATCCCCTTTGCGCACTGCCTTCTGTTTGCGCTCGTCGCGGAAAATGCGCCAGAAGAAAGTGCGCTCCACCTCCGGTGTCTCGCCTTTCAAAATGGGGAGAAGGTTAATGCCATCCAGCACTCGCGGGGGCGACTTTGTGACGGTGGCGGAGAGAATCGTTGCCGTGAGATCCATGGTAATACTTGCCTGGCTGGAGACCTTGCCTGCGGGAATCTGTCCAGGCCAACGCATCAGGCATGGAACCCGGATGCCACCTTCCCACAGGGTCGCTTTGCGGTGAAAAAAGGGCGAATTGCGCGACAAGCGGTCACCGCCATTGTCATCCGTGAAGATGACGAAAGTATCTCTGACCAGCCCGTGCCGCTCCAGGGCTTCAAGCATCAGCCCGACGCCGTCATCGATCCGTTCCAGCATCCTCGCATAGTCCCCTCGCGTTCCCTTGTGCCACGTTTCGCTTGTACGGACGTCGCCGGGAGCATCGGGTGGTTGAAAGGGCCAGTGCACCGAATTGTATGGAACATACAGAAAGAAGGGATGCGTGGCATGACGGTTAATGAAGCTCACGGCGCGCTCGGTGATGAGGTCGGTTGAGTAGCCCGAACGCTCGACAGGCTTGGTATTCTCATAGAGGTCCGGCTCGCCGTTGACTTCGCGGTGCGAATAATGATCGATGTTGCCGCTGAGGATTCCAAAGAACTCGTCAAACCCATGTGCGTTCGGCCCGAATTCTGGCTTGTAGCCTAAATGCCACTTTCCGAAGATTCCGGTCGCATAGCCGTTGTCTTTCAGCATTCGGGCAACAGAAGTTTCAGAGGTAGGCAATCCCGGATGCTTCTGTCCTGGGTAGATCGCCCACTCGAGTCCGACCCGCTGCTGATAACGGCCGGTGAGGAATGCAGCCCGCGTCGGTGTGCAAACCGGACCATTCGAGTAGTGGTCGGTAAGCTTCACTCCTTCCCGGGCCAGTCGGTCGATGTTCGGCGTGCGGATATCGGCAGCGCCATAACATCCCAGATCACCGTAGCCCATGTCATCCACCAGGATAAAGATGACATTCGGCTTGCGCTCAGCCGCAGTCGCCATCGGCCGGTTAGTGAGGCAGAAAGCGATGGAACAGCAAACAGAGATGAGCGCCGCCATGAACTTCGTCAGGTTGCGATAACGTTTCACGAACTTTTTCCTCAACGGGATTTGGCGGATTTGCGAAAGCATCCAGATCGATCTGGGGGGCCAGCGGGTTTCGATACTTCCTTCAAAATTGATCTTATCACGCCGCCTTGGTCGCAAATTCCAGGCTCAAGGCGACTCCCAAAGTCGGGTTGTCCTCCATCCACTCAGGATTGCCTTACTAGGTGTGGCATCTCTTCCAGATTTTCTGAGCCAGTTGACGCACTTCCGATCAACGGCTGTGTCTGATATAAGAAACAGGCGTTCTGCTCCAAGGCGCCGGCATCTTAGCAGGAAGGAGGTTGCACGATGTCCGACTTTTATCAAACTGGACTAGTGGCTACCCTGCATTGGCTTGCCAAGGGCAACGGTCGCCATCTCGAACAGCAGTTGGAGTCCTTTGGGAAAGTGCGGCCCATGGCTTTAGTACTGCCCGCGCTCTATTCCGAATTTGAAGCCGAAGCGCTCCACCGGATTCTTCGGGTGCTGAGCGAGGTCAGGTATCTCAACCAGATCGTGTTGACCTTGGGCCGCGCTGATGCCGATGAGTTCGCGAAGGCAAAAGAGACGCTGTCGGCGCTGCCCCAGAAGGTCCGGGTTGTCTGGAACGACGGTCCGCGGCTTTCGGCGCTTTACCAAAGGCTCGAAGAAAACGACCTGCGGGCCGGCCCGGATGGCAAGGGACGCTCCTGCTGGATGGCCTACGGTTACATCCTGGCCAGTCAGGAAAGCGACATCATTGCGCTGCACGACTGCGACATCGTGACTTACGATCGCGAACTCCTGGCCCGCCTGCTCTATCCCATTGCTAATCCCGCCATTGATTTCGAGTTCTGCAAGGGCTTCTATGCCCGCGTCACCGATCGGATGCACGGCCGCGTGACGCGCCTGCTGGTGACGCCTTTGGTGCGTTCCCTGATCAGCATCCTCGGCAACATTCCGTTTCTGGCGTATCTCGACAGCTTTCGGTACCTGCTTGCCGGGGAGTTCGCGATGAAGATCGATCTGGCGCGCGCCAACCGCATCCCGGGCGACTGGGGACTTGAGGTCGGTGTTCTGGCGGAGGTTTTTCGCAACTGCGCGATTAAACGAATCTGCCAGGTTGCGATTTGTGAGAACTACGAGCACAAACACCAGTCGCTTTCGCCGGACGACCCCGAAAAAGGCCTGCTCAAGATGACCGTCGATATTGCCAAAAACCTTTTTCGAACCCTGGGGGCAGAAGGGGTGGTGCTCGACAGTGGCACGTTTAATTCGCTACTCGCCAGGTATGTCCGGACGGCCGAAGATACGCTGAGACGCTATCATGCAGACGCCCTCATCAATGGATTGACCTTTGACCGGCACTCCGAAGCACTCGCTGTGGCGGCGTTTTCGAAGGGTATTAACCTGGCCCGGCGCGCTTTTCTGGAAGACCCCCTCGGCGTTCCGCTCATACCGAACTGGAACCGGGTGATTGCCGCCCTTCCCGACTTCCTTGCCCAGCTCAACGAAGCCGTGGAGAAAGACAACGCAAAGTAAGTCGCAGCGGCCCGATCGCACCTCTCCACGAACACTCCGCCGAGGGCAAGTCTCTGGTGCTTCTGCAGCCTCAGTCCGGGAAACGATCCTTGAACTATCGGAAACGTGACTGTATTTATGAAACTGTGTCCTCAAACGGACGCCTCGCAGCCCGCACCGGTGTCAGTTGCGGACCCGCAAAGAAGACGGGCAATCCTTCCGATAACCTGTTTCAGGAGGAAGTATGGATCGTATCCGAGTGGCGGCTTTGCAGTATTTCATTCGACCTGTCCAGACGTTTGACCAGTTTCGCGACCAGGTTGAAGCTCTTGTGGAAACTGCCGCAGACTACAAATGCAACCTGCTCGCCTTCCCAGAGTATTTCTCGGTGCAGTTGTTGACGTTGGGCAACGTCAAACGACCTATCTGGGAGCAGGTGCGCGATTTGGCCAGGCAGGTGCCGCGATTCATGGAGCTTATGGGAACGTTGGCGCGCCAGCATCAGCTGTACATTGTGGCGGGAACAATTCCTGTGGCCGACGAGGGCTCAGAGCGACTGTTTAACCAAAGTTTCTTCTTCGGTCCTTCCGGGAAATTTGGAGTGCAGGGCAAGATGCACCTGACGCGCTTTGAAGACGAGGAGTGGAAAATTTCGCCGCAGTCGACACTGAAAGTCTTCGAGACGGCGTTTGGTAGGTTGGCCATATCGATCTGCTACGATGCGGAGTTTTCGGAAATCGCCCGCGCAGCAGCCCGCCAAGGAGCGCACATCCTCGTGGTCCCGGGCTGCACCGACGACTGGCAGGGTTTCTTGCGCGTGCGGTATTGTGCCCATGCACGTGCTATTGAGAATCAGATGTATGTGATTCACTCTCCCACAGTGGGATCCCTGCCCATGGTGCCAGCCGTCTCTCTGAACTACGGCCAGGCTGCGATCCTGACACCGAGCGATTTCGCCTTCTCGCGGGATGGGATTCTGGCTGAGGGGAATGTCAAT
>Ga0187892_10006146_pt1 | contig 18127 bp, 16 predicted proteins | sample MA1701073metaG_FD_139345 | JGI IMG/M metagenome (GOLD analysis project Ga0187892, IMG submission 139345) | Bio-ooze microbial communities from a basaltic lava cave in the Kipuka Kanohina Cave System on the Island of Hawaii, USA - MA170107-3 metaG ... | reverse complement strand
CGGACTTTCTCCTCGCGCCGGCGAAGTACGTCCTGACGGTTTCCGAGATCGGCCGCGTTCCGAAGGTGGCGGCGGCGGAGGTGAAGGCGGCGCACGAGGAGAGCGTTCGGATTTCGGCGGGGCCGCTCTCTCAGGTCGCCTTCCGGGTGACCGACGGCGACGGCCGCCCGTCGCCCTGCAAGGTGCAGTTCGTGGGGATCGAATCGACGCCCACGCCGGACCTGGGGCCCAAGCAGCGCCATTCCGGGTGCGCAAACCTGACGCACTCGGCGAGCGGGACGTTCACCACGCCCCTGCCGGCGGGTCGCTATTACGTGATCCTTTCGCGCGGGCCCGAATACGACGCGGCGTACCGGTTCATCAACGTGGCCGAAGGGAAGACGGTCCAGGTCGCGGCGCGCCTCCCGCGCGTCGTGAACAGCGCCGGCTGGGTGTCGGCCGATTTCCATAACCATTCGACCGAGAGCGGCGACAACACGACGCTCTTCGAATCCCGCGTCGTCTGCCTCGCGGCCGAAGGGGTGGAGTTCGCCGCCTGCACGGAGCACAACCGGGTGCAGAGCTACCGCCCGCTCCTGCGGGACCTGGGGCTCGAGAACCTGCTTGCGACCTCCGACGGCATCGAGCTGACGGCGCAGCCGCTCCCGCTCAACCACCACAACGCGTTCCCGCTTCGCCACGTGCCGCGGACGCAGGACGGGGGCGGCCCACTCACGGACCCGGACCCGCTCGCCCAGATCCGGCGCCTCTCCGACCACGACGGCCGCAGCGAGAAGCTCGTCCAGCAGAACCATCCGGACATTGGCTGGCTCTTCTTTGACAAGAACGGCGACGAGAAGCCCGACGCCGGCTTCGGGACCCTGGACTTCACCCACGTGATTGAAATCTGGCGGCCCCACATCCTGGAGATGAAGCCGACCGAGACGGTCGGCGTGGCGGTCCGGAACAACCGGGTCTTCAACTGGCTCCAGCTTCTCAACCAGGGCATTCGCCTCCCGGGCGTGGCGAACACCGACGCCCACTACTGCGTCCACGAGTCGGGCCGGATCCGGAACTACGTGAAGTCCGCGACCGACGACCCCGCGCAGATCCGCGAGATGGAGGTCGTGCGCGAGTCGCGGAAGGGACGGATCGTGATGACGAACGGGCCCTTCCTGGACGTCGCTCTCGACGGCGCCCTGCCCGGCGACGACCTGCGGGTCAGCGGCCGTGCGGTCCTCAAGGTCCGCGTGGAGGGGGCCAACTGGCTGGACGTCGACCGCCTCCAGGTGCTTGTGAACGGGCGGCCGGACCCGAAGCTCAACTTCACGCGGGCGAAGCACCCCGACCTCTTCGGCCACGGCCCGGTGAAGTTTAAGGGCGAGATCCCGATCCCCCTCGAAGGCGACGCGCACGTGATCGTCGTCGCCATCGGCGAGCAGTCGACGATCGGGCCGGTGATGGGGGCGGTGAGCGAGCCGCCCGTGGCGATCTCCAACCCGATCTGGGTGGACGCGGACGGGAACGGGTTCGTGCCCAACAAGGATACTCTGGGAGCGCCGCTTCCCGTGAAGCGATCGCCCCCCGAGCGGCCGTGAACCTGACCGAGGACATTCCCTTCAAAGTCCTGAGGAAAACCTGGCAGCCGGTGGCGCTCTCGCGCGATCTCACAGACGGTCGGATCCTGCCCTACCGGCTGCTGGATCAGGAGATCATCGTCGCGCGGTTTCCCGGGAAGCTTCTGGCGGCCCAGGCGTGGTGCCCGCACAAGGGGATGCGGCTGGCGGAAGGGACGGTCGCGGGGGCCGAGCTCCGCTGCGCCTACCACGGGTGGAAGTTCGACGGGGAAGGGAACTGCACGAACATCCCGTCGCTCCTGGAGCCGGTGCCCAACAAGCAGGAGCAGGCGCGCCTCGAGACCTACGACGTCCGCGAGCGCTACGGTATGGTTTGGGTCAAGCTGGAGAAGGGCGAGCTCGCGCCGCTCCCGGGCGTCCCGGAGTTCGAGAAGCCCGAGTGGATTTACCGGGTCGCCGAGCCGATGGTGTTCCAGGCCGGCTTCCGGCGGGAGATCGAGAACTACCTGGACATGACGCACTTCGCCTTCGCCCACTCGACGACGCTCGGGGTCGCGGCCGCCGCCGTCGTCCCGCCGCTGACGATCACGGAGTTCGAGGACGGGTTCCAGATGGAGGCCCCCTTCCCGGCGCTGGCGTCGCCGCACACCCAGCCCGGAAAACTCCAGCAGGCGCACCGCCGCCTTCAGCGCTGCTGGCTCCCTAACTTTACGACGATCCGGCAGTCGTTCGGGGACGGCGACGAAAGGGTCCTCGTCCACATCCCTTCGCCCAACACGACCACGCAGTGCACGGTCTTCTGGTCGCTGGCGATCTCGCCCGGCTTCCGCGGCCCGGCGCCCGAGGAGCAGATGAAGTTCGCGATCGAGGTGCTCAACGAGGACCGCCGGATGTGCGAGAACCAGATTCCCCGGGAGGTGCCGATCAATCCTTCGAAAGGCGGCTGGGGGGTGCTCGTCACCCCGGGCGACACGCTCGCCAATACGTACCAGCGCTGCTTCCGCAAGTTCCTGCTCCGGGCACTGTAGCGTAGGAGCCGGCGTAAGTTATCAGGGGTATGAACCGTACCGGAGGGATTCCATGAAGCTCGCCATCCGCGTCCTGGGGCTCTTGCTTCTCTTGCCGCCCGCCTTAGGCCTGGCTCAAGAGAAGAAAAAGTACAAGCTCCTCTTCCTCACCCAGTCGCAGGGGTTCAAGCACGGGTCGGTGACCCGGAAAGGGGAGGCCCTCGCCCCCGCCGAGACCTCGGTGACCCAGGTCGGCCAGGAGTCCGGGCTCTTCGACGCGGAGTGCACGCAGGACGTGACGACGATCTCTGCGGAGAAGCTGAAGGGCGTCGACGTCGTCATGTTCTACACGACGGGGGACAAGCTCATGGACGCCGCGTCGTTCGCGCCGCTGGACGAGTGGCTGAAGGGCGGCAAGGCCTTCGTGGGCGCCCACAGCGCCACCGACACGCTCAAGAACTTCAAGCCCTACTACGAGATGATCAACGGGTCGTTCGCCGGCCACCCGTGGAACGCCGGCGAAACGGTCACTCTCGTCAACCACGACCCGTCGCACGTGACGGTCAAGATGCTGGGCGACGAGTTCCAGTTCAAGGACGAGATCTACCAGTACTCGCACTACGACCCCAAGGCGGTCCGGGTCCTCTACAGCCTGAACATGTCCAAGTGCAAGACCCGGATGCCCTACCATGTCCCCGTATGCTGGGTCCGCGAGTACGGCCAGGGGCGCGTCTTCTACACGAACCTGGGCCACAACGAAGGCACGTGGCAGAACGTGAAGTTCAAGGAGCACCTGCTCGCCGGCATCCGATGGGCGCTGAAGCTCGAAGAGGGCTCGGCCGTTCCAAATCCCGACGTGCAGGCCCTGGAAGGGATGAAGTCGTTCCTGGCCGTCGCCGCCGGGGAGGCCGGGAAGAACTACGACGAGCTCGCCGCCGTCGCGAAGTCGGCCGCCAAGGACGGAGCGTGGCTGGAGAAGACCCTCGCCGACATCGCCGCGCTCCGCAAGATCGACGGCAAGAAGGATCCGGACAAGCGCAAGGCCGAGCTGACGCGGATCCTCGAGGAGATCGAGAAGAAGCGCACGCCGTAGGACTGTGCCATTCCCTTCCAGCGCCGGCCGATCGAAAGTATTGTACGAGTCGGCGATGGGAGACACTCCCCCGGAAGCGCAGGACTCCTCGTCCCGGGAGCTCATGGAGCACCGGACCAACCTCTTCGCGTTCGTTCTTTCCATCGTTCGCGATTTCGACGTCGCCGAAGAAGTCCTCCAGGACGCCGCGGCCGCGGCCGGCCCCCCGGCGGGGGCGAGCCTCGGCGCCTGGGTCCGGCTGGCTCGGAGCAAGCTTCCGCGCGACGTGTCTCTCAGCCGGGAGGCGGTCGACGCGCTGGAGCGTGCCGTCGAGGCCGTGTCGCCGGCCGACTGGCTCGAGGCCGTCCGGCAGTACCGGGAAAGCCTGAGCGGGCAGACCCGGAGCATGCTTCGGATGCGCTATCGCGACGGCATGAGCGGGGCGCAGATTTCGCGGCGCACGAAGCATCCGGTCTCGGCCGTGCATCAGCGGTTGGGCCGGGCCAGGGCCATGCTGGCCGATCGCGTCCGGAGCCGTCCGGGCGGCGGGAACGGGCCATGAAGACCGCCCAGGATCGGTTCGACGACCTCGTGTCGCTCTACCTGGACGAGGCGCTGGATCCCGAGGGGGTCGAGGAGCTGAGCCGCCTGGTGGCCGCGCGGGCCCCTCTCGCGGCCCGCTTCGTCCGGCTGAGCCGGGTGCACGGGTGCCTGAGGCAGATCGAGGCCCCCGGGGCTTCGGAGCGGATGCTGAAGCGGCGCGCGTCGCGGCGCCGGAGGCTCGCCTTCGCGTGGGCGGTCGTCGCGGCGGCGGCGCTCCTGGGATTCCTTCTGATCTTGTGGAAGCTTTAGAGGACCGGTCAGCATGAGCACCTTGATCCGTCGCGCAGGCATCCTGGCGGTCGTGCTCGCGGGCTGCTCGGGAACCCGCAGGGAGGATCCGGGAACGATGCTGAATCTGAGCGCGCGCAGGCCGGACGGGATTGGCCTCCTCCGGTGGGACCCTCGCAAAACCGCGCTCGTCATCGTCGACATGTGGGACGATCACTGGTGCAAAGGCGCGGCGCGCCGGGTGGGCGAGCTGGCGGTGGCCGTCGACGCGTTCGCCGGCGAGGCGCGGCGGAGGGGCGTCTTCGTGATCCACGCGCCCAGCACCACCGTCGGTTTCTACGAGAACACCGCCGCCCGGCGCCGGGCGCGCGAGGCTCCGTTTGCCCGCACGCCGGCTCCCCTCTCGACCGACACGCGGTGGGGCACCGGGTGGTCGTGGCCCGACCCGGCCCGGGAGCCCGCGCTCCCCATCGACGATTCGGACATGGGGTGCGACTGCGAGTCGAAGTGTTCGTTGGGGGATCCGTGGAAGCGGCAGATCGCCGGCATCCGGATCGACGACGCGGACGCCGTGACCGACAGCGGCCAGGAGACGTGGAACCTGCTCTCCGCGCGCGGGATCGAGAACGTCCTCGAGTGCGGCGTCCACCTCAACATGTGCGTCCTGGGGCGGCCCTTCGCGATCCGCCAACTCGTGAAACTTGGGCTGAACGTAGTCCTGGTGCGCGACCTCACGGACACCATGTACAACTCCCGCATGAAGCCCAAGGTGGATCATCACACGGGCACGGACCTGGTGGTGCAGCACATCGAGAAGCACTGGTGCCCGTCGATCCTGAGCACCGACTTGGTGGGCGGGAAGCCTTTCCGTTTTTCAGACGACCGCCGCTGAAGAACACCACAAAGGCACAAAGGACACAAAGAAAAAGAAATTCTTCTTTGTGTCCTTTGTGCCTTTGTGGTGACCTACAGGGGGCGGAGGCGAATGTTGCGGAACGCCGCGGTCGTCGTGTAGGTCGCCAGGCCGAGCGGGCAGGAGAGCTCCATCGCGGGGTGGATGGAGACCTTGCGGTCCTTGGTCTCGAGGTTGACGACCTGCTTGGCGTCGATCCACGCTTCGATTTTGTCGTTCGTCACGCGCAGCCGGAACGTGTACCAGCGGTCCTTCTGGAAGTCCATGTCGCTGTTCGTCTCGTTCTCGGAGGCATTCATGCCGTCGACGCTCGAGAGGCCCACCGTGCTGCCACCCCAGCCGCCCGCGACGAAGCTGCAGAAGGACTCCTTGTATGGGAAGGCGATCCCGCAGAAGATATCGTTGCCTTCGATCTTCATCGCCTCGACCGAGAGCTCATAGTTCACCTTGGGGACGTCGCCCCCGGTCCAGTGGATCCCGGACAGCGCCGCGCCTCCGTCGACGACGATCTTGCCGTCCTGGACGCGGACTTCGCCCTGGCCGCCGAACTCCGTGGACTTCCACTTGCCGAGGGTCTTTCCGTCGAACAGGACACGGCTGCCGTCCGTGGGCGCGCCGCGGGTCGCGTCGTGACCGCCGCACGCGGCGAGAACGGCCAGGACGGCGGGGACGAGGTTTTTCATTTCTTCAGCGGCTTGATGCGGATGTCTTTGAACCGGATCTCGAAGTTTTCGCCGGGGGAATGATACTGGAACGCGATGACGCCCTTGAGCCGGCGGGCCTTCTCGTCCTGGTCGTCGAACTCCCCCGCCTCGGCGCCGTTGAGGACGTGCTTCACCTTCGTGCCCTGGGCGGTGATCTGATACTGGTTCCAGTCGTCCGCCTTGACCGCCTGCGCGGCCTCCTTCTTGGCCCCGAAGATCTTGCCGCGCTTCCCGCCTTCGTCGTAAAGGACCCCGTGCCAGCCGTCCCCGATGTCCGCCTGGTAGCCGGCGACGCGCCATTTCTTGGCGTCGCGCACTTCGGACCGGTACTGGATGCCGCTGTTGGGGAACGAGCCGGCCTTGATCAGCATCCACTTCGCCTCGAAGACGAAGTCGTCGAACTCGTGCGGGCAGATGAGGAAGGTGTTGCCGCCCACCTTTTCGGCCTTTCCGGAGATGTAGCCGTTCTCGACTTTCCAGACTTTAGGGTCGCCGTCCCAGCCGGTCAGGTCCTTGCCGTTAAAGAGCGTGATCCACCCCTCGGCGTCGGCGGCCGGGAGGGGGGGCTTGTCCTGCGCGACGGCGACGAAGCACAGGGCGGCGACGGCGGTGCGCATCATGAAGGGGTCTCCTGAGACATCCTATAAATGTGACAATCTAATCGCATTATTTTGTCACTTTCCGCGGATCGGGCGGTCGGGGGGCGGGGGAGGGGGCTGTTTCCAGTCCCATTCCACGGCGTACGAGAATGTGAGCTCGGGAGTCTCCAGGCGATCGCCGCCCTTCACCTTGGAGACGAGGAGCCGGTCCAGCACCCCGCTGGTCAGGAGCGTCCGCTCGGCGGGCCAGGTCGGCCGCCCCGTGTGCACCATCTTCTCGATCCCTTCGAGGAGGTGCGCGAAGTGCATGAAGGGGCGCGCCTCCTGCGTGCGGAAGAGGACCGCCTGCTCCTCCCCCTTCTTCGTCCGCCACGCGATCGCCCACTGCCGAACTGCGTGGTTGAGCGTGAGGACGCTCGCCCGAAGGCCGTCCGCGTACTCGATCCGGAAGAGGATCGGCTCGCGCACGGATTTCCGCGCCTTCTCGTCGAGGACCGGACGCCCGTCCTGCCGCGTGAATGCCGCGTCGAGAAGTTTCTGGCTGTAGAGCCCTTCCTTCCAGGCGGCGTCGCCCACAAGGCACTGGACGGCCTTGACGCCCGTCTCGCCGCCCTTCCGGCGTTCGACGACCGCCTGGAGCGTCTCGAGCGCGTGGAAGCCGTAGGCGTCGAGGGTGTGGTAGGAGATCACGACGACCTCCTCGAGCTCCTCGCCGCGCTTGAGGTCGACGGGCGGGTCGCGCCAGAGCACCGGGAGCGACGACCCGGCCATGAGCGGGGCCTTGAGGCGCCGCGCCGTGTCGTAAAGCCACTTCGCGTCTTCCCACGTGTCGGCCAGGTGCTTGTCGCAGAAGACCGGCACCGAGCGGCCGCCTTTCTCGAAGATGCGGGCGATCTCCTCGAAGAACTTCCGCTTCGGATACTGGATGGACGTGGTCGGGGAGCGCGGGTAATCCCCGTGCTCGCAGATGAGGAGAACGCCTTCGACGGCGAGCGCGCCGGTGCCCAGCGTGAGCGCGTCCTCGATCGTCTTCGAGATCCGGACGCCGGCGTCGGTCGCCAGCTTCTGCCCGATGTCCGTTCGTTTGTCCGAGATCTGGTCCGTGTAGAGCGAGACCAGCTCGAGGTCCGGGCGGCGGCCCTTTCCGTCCAGGGTGTCGGTCTCCAGGAGCCGGCTGACGATGACGTCGGCGTGCGAGTTGTGGTAGTACGCCGTGACGACGGCGGCGACTTTTTTCCGCGCGGGCCGGTCCTGCGCGGGGGCGGCCTGCGCCGTCAAGAACAGGAGGACGATGACTCTGGCCGGATTCATCGGACCTGGTCCTTGGCCACGCGGAGCAGCGTGAACGGGTAGATGCTCGTCACGTACACCGTGCCGTCGCGCGCCACGATGAGGGCCATGTGGACGTGCAGCGGCGTGAGCGTGCCGTCCGGCAGCCGGTGGAAGCCGTGGCTGTAGGGCTTCTTGGCGCCGAAGTCGTAGTAGTCGGGGTTCTGGACGCCGAGCACGCCGAGTTTTTCAATCTTGCTCTTGGCGGGATTGAATCGCGAGAGGAAGTGCAGGTACCCCTTGCCGAACCCGGTGTCGTTGTCCACGCGGACCACGGCATAGACCTGCCCGTCGGGGGCGAGGCTCAGGCCGCAGCGGGAGTCGGGGTGCTTTCCTTCGACCATCGGACCCAACCGTTTCGCCTTCGCGGGCTCGCGGAGGTCGATCCGGATGAGCCGCGCGTCGTTCATCAGGATGAGGTAGGCGGTAGTCCCGTCAGCCGCGAGGTTCCAGGTGGGGATGGCCGAATTGTTCGCACGCTTCCAGACCTCGCCGTCGACGACGATGTCCTCGACGGTTACCTTGTCGGCGGCGGGATCGAAGCGGGCGAGCTTGAAGTCCCTCGTGATCGCATGCGCCCGGCCGTCGCGGTCGACGAGCGTCGTCGCGTAGGGGGTGAGCATCGGCCCCAGCTCGCGGTACTTCCGAGTCTTAAGGTCGCCCAGCATCCAGTGCTGGTCCTCGCAGCTCACGACGTACAGGAGCCCGCGCGCTTCGTCGGCCACGACGTCGATCACTCCCTGACCGGGGAAAGGCATGCCCAGGTTCTCGCCCTTTCCAGTCGCGGGGTCGTAGACCATGGCAAATCCGCCGGGATACTCGGACGTGTCGCCCTTCTTGGCATACCCCTGCTTGGAGCCGACGTAAATCTTGCCGGAGGGCGCTACGAAATTCCGCGTGTGGAGCTTGGCTTGCGAGGCGTATCCTTTCCCGCTCACGCCGCAGACCTGGTTCGTGTCGAGCACGACGCGTTGCTTCTCCGTACGCGGGTCGAACTCGACGAGGTAGGAGTTTTCGCCGTACTTGGCGCTCCCGACGTAGATCTTGCCGTCGTGGCCTTCGTTGAGCGAGAAGTAGCCCGACTCTTCGCTCGTGGTCTCGGGCAGGACGTGATACGCCCGCGCCCAGACGTAAGGAAAGGGGGCTTTCTTCTCCTGCGGGTCGGCTTGCAGAAACAGCGCCAGCGCGAGGAAAACCATCGTCGCCCCTTCTAATTCAACGGATGATCTCGGCCAGGAGCTTTTCGTCCACGCCCACACGCCGGAAATGATCGCGGCACATGCGGATCTTGGTGTGGACGTCGTCGAACCCGACCTGGCGTCCCGCTTCGTCCATGTAGATGAGCGCGCCGCAGACGTGGAAGAGGGTGATCATCTCGTCGGCGTCGTCGACGACCAGCGTGTGCACGTCCCCGGGCGGCTCGTAGACGAAGCTGCCTTCCGTCGCGGTCCACTCGTGCTCGAGGTAGTGCCAGGACCCCTTGATCACGTAGGCGTAGACCGGCGCGGGATGCCGGTGGCGGCTGAGGACCCCGGAGCGCCGCACGCGGAGCAGGTTCAGCCACTGCCCGTTCACCGTGTCTAGCATGAGAGGCCGGAACCAGATATTCGGCGCCTGCGGCACCCAGAGGCGCTCGTCATCCGGCACCGCCGGGAGGACGATCTCGGGGACCTGGTCGGGGAGCCTGGCGGCGTGGGCGACTTCGTGGCTCATGCGGGTCCTTTCGCAAAAGGGCCGTTCAGCGCCTGGGGCGGGACGCGGCCGGCGAACACGGCCAGCAGGTTCTCCGCCGCCATGACGGCCATGCGGCGCCGGGTCTCGATCGTCGCGCTTCCCACGTGGGGAACGAGCACGGCCTTCTCCGAGCGCAGGAGACCCGGGTGAACCTCGGGCTCCCTCTCATAAACGTCCAGGCCCGCGCCGGCGATGCGTCCCTCCGCGAGCGCCGCCGCCAGCGCCGCCTCGTCGACGACGGGCCCGCGCGAAATATTGATCAGGAAGGCCGACCGCTTCATGAGCGCCAGCTCGGGGGCCCCGATCAAGTGGCGCGTTTCGGCGGTCAGCGAGATCGTCAGGACGACCACGTCGCTCTCCCGGAGGAGCGTCTCGAGGTCCGCCGCCCGCGCGCCGGCCCCGTCGAGCTCGGGCTTGCGCCCGCGGCTCCAGTAGACGGTCTTCATGCCGAAGGCCGGCGCCCGCCGCGCCACCGCCTGGCCGATCCGGCCGGCCCCGACGACGCCGAGCGTCTTCCCGGGAAGCTCCGTGCCCAGGAAGAAGAACGGGCCCGTCCCTTCCCAGCGGCCCGCGCGGACGAAGCGGTCGCCCTCGGCCACGCGGCGCGCCGCCGCGAGGATGAGCGCCCAGCCCAGCTCGGCGGTCGTCTCGGTCAGGCTGCCGGCCGTGTTGGTGACCCAGACACGGCGGGCGGTGGCGGCGGCCACGTCGATGTGGTCCACGCCGACGCCGTAGTTGGCCACGACCTTGAGCCGCGGCGCCGCGTCGAGGAACTCGCCGTCCACAAGGTTGTGCATGACGACGAAGACGCCGTCGCAGTCGCGCACGGCGTCGAGGAGCTCCTGGCGCGTCATCGCCCGCTCGTCGGGCCCGACCGCGACGTCGCACGTCGACCGGAGCAGGTCGATTCCCTCGTCGGGAATCCGGCGCGTCACGAGGACTTTGGGGCGGTTCACGGCCCTGTACTATAGGAAACTCCCGCGCGTCGTTCCAATGCCCGTAACGCGGTTTCCCCTTCCGGCTCAGGATCAGGCTTTCGCATCGAGGAGGGGACCATGAAGCACATCCGTTCGACCTTCGTCGCCGCCGCCGTCCTGGCGATCGGGGCCGTCACGATCGGCTTGGCGTGCCAGGATCCGGGCAAGAAGGGGCCGTCGCCCCAGGCCCAGGACCGCGAGGGCAGGCCGGCCGGCCAGGCGGAGACGAGCTACCTACCCGTAGCCGGGACGGAGAAGTTGGCGAACGTCGTGGCGCGGATGAAGGAAGCCAAGCCCGAAGTCCTGCGGCGCCAGCTCGCCCTTCTCGAGGAGCGCTACGACCTTTCCGACCGGCCGGCCAAGGGGATCCTCATGTGCCGCGGGAAGGCCATCCAGGAGGGAGTGCGCGTCAGGCTCCCCAGGGACGTCACCTGGGCGTCGCTGTCGAAGCTGACCGCCGAGGAGGTCCGCGAGAAGGACCTCTTCCCAAAAGGGTTCCTCCCGCTCCCGCACCCGCACCAGGCCGAGGGCGGAATGCTCTTCCCGAAGTTTCACATCGAGGAGATTCAACGGCAGGAGCAGCGCGACCTGACGCGCTTCGATCTCGACTTCGACCTTCCGGACCATTTCCTGCCGGAATTCCCGCCGCCGATCTTCCTGACGACAGTTTAAGAAATCGTCCGAACCCTACAACAGGAGACGATTCCTTAAACTCGCCCGGCGGGACCGAAAAGCTGGATTGAGGTCGTTTAGGCACGTATCCTGTCCGCATGATCCGGCGCGTCGGGGCCGTCCTGGTCCTCGCCCTGGCCTCCTGCTCGGACGGTGCGAGCGCGCCGCCGCCGAAGGAGAAGCCTAAGGAGGCCGCTTCCGCCCGTCCGTCCGACCCGCTGCTCGACCCCAAGCTTCCCGAGATGAACAAGGAAGCCCCCGCCGAATTCAAAGTGAAGGTGGACACGAGCAAGGGCGCGTTCGTCGTCCAGGTGACGCGCGACTGGGCGCCGAAGGGGGCCGACCGGTTCTACAACCTCGTCCGGAACAAGTTCTATGACGAGGCGCGCTTCTTCCGGGTGATCCCGGGGGTCATGGCCCAGGTGGGGATCCACGGCGACCCGGCCACCGCGAAGCGCTGGGACGACGCGGTCATCCCGGACGACCCCGTCAAGCAGAGCAACACCCGCGGGTTCGTGTCGTTCGTGACGAGAGGCGCCAACTCGCGGTCCGCGCAGATCTTCATCAATTTCAAGGACAACTCGCGGCTGGACTCCAACGGCTTCTCGCCTTTCGGGAAAGTCGTCGAGGGCATGGACGTCGTGGACGGGCTCTTCTCGGGGTACGGGGAGGGGGCGCCGAAGGGCGCCGGCCCCAACCAGGGGCTCATCAAGCGGGACGGAAACGCCTACCTCAAGCGCGAGTTCCCCGAGCTCGACTTCATCAAAACGGCCCGCATCCTCGAGTAGCCCGGCGCTGTTACATCCCCGGAGGGAACCTATGCGCCGCTTCGCCTTTCTTCTCGTATCGTCATCGGCCGTCCTGGGGGCTTCCGTCCAGGAGACGCCCAAGCCTAACGTCCTCTGGATCACCTGCGAGGATATCAGCCCGAACCTCGGCTGCTACGGGGACGCTTACGCCGTGACGCCGAACCTTGACCGGCTGGCCTCGCAGGGAGTCCGCTACACGAACGCCTTCGCGCCGATCGGCGTCTGCGCGCCTTCGCGCTCGACGCTCATCCTGGGCACGTTCGCGCCCTCCGTGGGCACGCACCCCATGCGCTCCCAGGGGACGCTGCCGGCCTACGTCAAGTGCTTCCCCGAGTACCTGCGCGACGCCGGCTACTCCTGCACGAACAACGTGAAGACCGACTACAACTTCACGCCTCCCAAGTCCGCGTGGGATGAGTCCAGCGGAAAGGCGCACTGGCGCGGCCGCAAGGCGGGCCAGCCGTTCTTTGCCGTCTTCAACCTGACCGGCACGCACGAGTCGCAGATCCGCTCGGCCCAGGCCAGGACCTCGACGCACGATCCCGCAAAGGCCCCGGTCCCTCCCTACCACCCCGACACTCCCGAAGTCCGCCGCGACTGGGCGCGCTACGCGGACAACATCACCCAGATGGACAAGGAGGCGGCGCGCATCCTCAAGGAGCTGGAAGACGACGGGTTGTCCGCCGACACGATCGTCTTCTTCTTTTCCGACCATGGCGCGGGGATGCCGCGGAGCAAGCGGTGGCTTTACGATTCGAGCCTGAAGGTGCCCTTCATCGTTCGATTCCCGGAGAAATACAAGCGGTGGGCGCCGGGAGAAGCCGGGTCGGCGACGGACCGGCTCGTCAGCTTCGTCGACTTCGGCCCCACGATGCTCAGCCTGGCGGGCGTCAAAGTCCCAGGCCACATGCAGGGGAAACCCTTCCTGGGCGAGGCCGCCGCGCCGCCGCGGGAATACGTCTTCGGGTTCCGCGACCGCATGGACGAGCGCACCGACATGCTCCGGTGTGCGCGCGACAAGCGCTTCAAGTACATCCGCAACTACCTGCCGCACCGGCCGTACGCGCAGCACGTGAGCTACATGTACGAGATGCCCACGATGAAGGCGTGGCAGCGCCTCTACGGCGAGGGGAAGGTTTCGGAGGCCCAGAAGAAGTTCTTCGAGCCCAAGCCGGCCGAGGAGCTTTACGACACCCAAGCCGACCCGTGGGAAGTCAAGAATCTCGCCGACGATCCGGCCCACCGCGACACGCTGGAGCGCCTGCGAAAAGCCCTCCGCGAATGGGTGCTCGAGATTCGCGACCTCGGCTTCCTGCCGGAGCAGGACGTTCGGACCCGCTTCAAGGGCGCGCCGCACGAGGCGGTGCGGTCAGACCCGAAGAGCTACCCTCTCGAGCGGCTGATCGACGCGGCGGAGCTCGCGAGCCGGCGCGACACGAAAGCGCTCGACCTGCTCAAGGACGAGGATCCTGCGATCCGCTTCTGGGGAGCGACGGCGCTCGTCGCGCTCGGGAACAAGGCCCCCGCGGAGCTCGTCCGGAAGGCGCTCGAAGACAGCTCCGCGTCAGTTCAGGTCGCCGCGGCGGAAGCGCTCTGCGCCCTTGGGCATTCCGACGAGGCGCTCCCGGTCCTCATCCGCAACCTGCGCCAGGGCGGCGACTGGGTTCGCCTTCAGGCCGCCGACGTCCTGGATCGCCTGGGGGAGAAAGCCCGGCCGGCGCTCGACGCGCTCAAAGAGGCCGAAAAGGACAAGAACCAATACGTCCAAAGGATCGTGGACCACGCCCTTAAAGCTTTGAAGTAGCCGGCCTTCGTTCCATCGTCCAGCTTGGGAGCGAGACCGACTCCTGCGGCTCCACGAGCCGGCCGTAAAGCTCCGGGCGCCGGGCCCGGAGGTAGCGCCGCCCCGAGGAGAGGGCGAGTTTTTCGGGCGTCAGGAGTCCGACCACCACGTCGTCCTCGAGCTCGCGGCTCTCGACCAGGATTTCGCCGAACGGGTCGAGGATCATCGCCAGCCCGGGCTTCACCGTGTCGTAGTCCCAGCCGATCGGGTTGCTGAAGACGGCGTAAACGCCGTTCTCGTAGGCGCGGCAGGGGAGCCAGCGAAGGAGCCACCCGCGACCCTTGGGGCCGTCGAATTCCTGTCTTAAGCGCACGGGGTCCCGGTGGCGGTTCTCCCAAAGCGAGCGGTCGACGATGCCGCGGCCGGGCATGGGCGACGGGAGGCACCCGGTGACATGGGGCATGAAGACGATCTCGGCGCCCATCATCGCGGTGATCCGGACGTTCTCCGGCAGGTTGTTGTCGTAGCAGATGAGGAACCCGACCTTGCACCCCAGCACGTCGATCACGTGGTACCGGTCGCCGGCCGCTTCGTGCGGATTGATGAACGTGTGGAGCTTCCGGAACTTGGTGACATAGCCCTCCGGGCCGACCGTCACGTAGCAGTTGAAGAGCTTCCCTTCCTCGCCGCGCTCGACGAGGCCGGCCATGACGACGACGCGGGACTCGCGCGCGATCCGCGCGAGCTCCCGGACGGAGGGGCCGTCCGGGACCGGCTCCGCGATTGCGGCCAGTTCGTCGTAGCTCAGCGGCTGGACCCAGCTGAAGGCCGGGATGCAGCCTTCGTGGAAGCTCACGATTTCGGCGCCCTGCTCGACGGCCCGGCGCGTCAGCTCGCGGACGCGGCCGAGGTTGTACGCCTTGTCGTTGTCCCGGTTTTCGAACTGCGCGGTGGCGACGCGGATCTCTCTCATGGCGTCCTCCGGATCGTGAGGCCGCCGAGAGTATAACCGTCCCGCCCCGCCGCGGCCACTCAGTTGATTCTTTAATCGGCTGCTCCGGATCGGGTAGAATCCGCGGGGTACGGGACTGGGGTTCGATTTTCCTGCGACCGCCGGAGGCTCTTCGCCATGAACGCTCCCGGGCGCCTCGGCGTCGTTCTGTTCGGGCTCGCCCTCACCGCCGCGGCGACCCCGCAGGCCGGGCCGACGTTCACCGAGGTCAACGTTGGGCTGTCCGGCCTGACGGTCTCGAAAGTGAACTGGGGCGACTACGACAACGACGGCGACCTGGACCTGGCGTTCCTGGGATGGGAGTCGGGGGGCCGATTCACCCGGCTTTACAGGAACTCCGGCGGCACGTTCTCGCACGAGACGAGCGCCGTTTTCGAACCCTACAATGAAGGGCCCATCATCTTTGGCGATTACGACAACGACGGAGACCTCGACCTGGCGATGGGCGGATGGGGTGGCGGCGGCACCGGCAACCGGATGTATCGAAACGACGGCGGCGGCACCTTCGTCTGGCTCAACAACGGCCTGCGCGGGATGAAGGGCGCCGACGGCGCTTGGGGAGACATGGACAACGACGGGGATCTGGATCTGGTCCTCGTGGGCGAGAGCTACGACCTTCCTCAGGGGGACTACGCGCAAGTCTATCGGAATGACGGCAACGGGGTCTTTGCTCTGGCCGCGGACCTGACCGGACTTTACGAAGGCAAGGTCGCGCTGGGCGACTACGACCGCGACGGCGACCTCGACATCGCGTTGAGTGGAAGGACCGTCGGCTCACGCATCTATCGAAACGACGGGGGGTCCTTCACCGACATCGTCGCGGGCCTTCCGCCCTTGATGTACAGCGCCGTCGCGTGGGGGGACTACGACAACGACGGGGACCTCGACCTGGCGCTCTTCGGCGGCAACGGGAGTGTCGCGACGCATTTCGATATTTATCGGAACAACGGCGGGACGTTCACGGCGCTCGGCGCCGGTCTCCCGCCGGTCCATTTCGGCGAGCTCGATTGGGCCGACTACGACAACGACGGGGACCCGGACCTCCTCATGGCCGGTCTCCTGGCCACGGGAACCTGGATCGCCCGCGTGTACCGAAATGACGGGGGTGCATTCGCGGATGCGGGGCTGGGACTGGCCGCGATGGAAAACGCGGCGACCTCCGCCTGGGGCGACTACGACAACGACGGCGACCTTGACATCATCATCGCCGGCCACGACCTGGTCGGCACGTCCGTCCGCGTATACCGGAACAACTCCTCCATGGCCAACACGCCTCCGGCCGTGCCCATCCTGTCGGCCTCCGTCAGCGGCAACCAGATCACCTACTCGTGGACCGCGTCGACCGACGCGCAGACGCCCGCGGCCGGCCTTTCGTACAACCTGCGGGTAGGAACGACGCCCGGCGGGCAGCAGGTCATGGCGGCCATGTCGAACCTCTCCACCGGGCTGCGGCGGCTGCCGGCCCTAGGCAACGCGCAGCAGAACCTGTCCTGGACCGTCAAGAATCTCCCGGCCGGCACGTACTACGCCAGCGTCCAGGCCGTGGACGGCGGGTTTGTGGGGTCGGGTTGGTCCGGCGAGCGGACGGCTACGATCCTCCCCCCTCCAACGCCCGGCGCCTTCACGCTCTCGTCCCCCTCGAACGGATCCGTGGACGTTCCGGCGCAGCCCTTGTTCACGTGGACCGCCTCGAGCGGCGCGACGAGCTACACGCTTCAGGTATCGACCGACAGCGGGTTTTCGAGTTTTGCCGTCAATCAATCGGGGATCGGGGGGACCTCCATCTCGCCGGCGGTATCCCTGGCCGACGTGACGACCTACTTCTGGAGGGTCTTCGCCGTGAACAGTTCCGGGACCACGCTGGCCACGGGCGCACCGAGGTCGTTCACGACCGGATCTTCGCCACCGGCGCAGTCGGCTTCCGTGCCGGTGCTCGAGGCAGGGGGCTGTGGCGGGACGGGTTTGGAGGGAATCATGCTCGTGGCCATCCTATTTCTGAGCCGGAGGAGGCGGATGCGACCCTTCATCGTCGCCACGATCTTCCTTCTCCCAAGCCTGTCGGTGGTCGCGCAGGAAGAGAAGCCGGCCACGCCGCCACCGCAGGATACAAGACCCGAGCAGCAGCCGCCCGTGCCGGAAACGCAGGAGACCGTCCCGCTCAGCCTGGCCTCCGAGATGCCCGGGATCTGGGCGGGGGTGAGAGGCGGCGCGTGGATTCATCCGGAGTTCGAGGCCGTCACCCCGCAAGGCGCGCGGCGGATCAAAGGGGCGGCGTTGGGAGAGGGCGGGGTCGACCTGGGGTATCGCGTCGAGGCGTGGTCGATCTGGCTCTCGTTCGACTACGCGATGGGCGACGACATCGAGGTCATCCTGGCGGGGGCGCATCTGGGGTACGCCACGGAACTGCCGTTGGACGAGATTCTCCCGTTTCCTGTCTGGGCACAAGGTTCGCTCGGCGGAATCGGCGGGCGGCTCGACGTCGACCTCTCCGGGTTCGGCGATTTTGATCCCGCCTGGGGTTTTCAAGCGAGACTCCAGCTGTCTGCGGCCTTTGCGGACGGCCTCGAGGCCTCGCTTTGGATGGACTATCGCATCATTTCCTTCGAGTACGAGGAAGCGACGATCTCGGGGGATGACGAGGCGTTCGGCTCCACGTTCGCGCTGGGCGGCGCGCTGACCGTCCGGTTCTGACCGCCGCTCAGAAGAGGGGCAGGGGCTTGCCGTCGCACGCCTGGTGCGGGCGGCCGTCCTGGTCGTGCACGGTGAAGGCCGGGTCGATCCCGAGCGCGTGGTAGATCGTCGCCTGCAGGTCCTCCGGGCCGCAGCGCTTCTCGGCAGGCTCGGCGCCGAACGCGTCCGACCGGCCGTAGACCTGGCCGCCCCGGATGCCGCCGCCGGCGAAGGCCACGGAGTAGCAGTTCGGGTAGTGGTCCCGCCCGGCCCCGGGGTTGATCTTCGGCGTGCGCCCGAACTCGGTCAGCCAGACCACGAGCGTCTCGTCCAGCCGGCCCCGGGCGGAAAGGTCGTCGAGCAGCGCGGCGGACGCCTGGTCGAGCGGCGGGAGCATGTGTTTCCGAAGCCGGTTGAAGTTGTCCCCATGCGTGTCCCAATGGGACCCCGCGCCGCCGT